>Ga0126381_100004676_pt1 | contig 14945 bp, 10 predicted proteins | sample PanSoiMetPlot_28_FD_96465 | JGI IMG/M metagenome (GOLD analysis project Ga0126381, IMG submission 96465) | Tropical forest soil microbial communities from Panama - MetaG Plot_28 | ecosystem: Environmental > Terrestrial > Soil > Tropical forest > Bulk soil | place: Panama | collected 2016-02-17
ACTGTAAAAGAGTTTCACATCCGCGAATTTCGCAGGACGTGCTGATGCCGGTCACCTTGGAACCGCGGAACTGATGACTGCGGGCATCGTATTCGATCCGAGCAAGCGTTCCACGCCGCGGCAGACATCCTCAACTTGCACGCTGGTCATGCAACGGTGATCGATTGGGCAATCGCGCAGCATGCAGGGCGAGCACTCAACCTGACGACGGACGACAATCGCTTTGTCCGAGTACGGATGTGTTGCGAATTGCTCGGTGGGCCCAAACACCACTACAGTGGGGATTCCAAGCGCAGCCCCGACATGAGCGGCCCCGGTGTCGTTTGATATGAGCAGGGAGGCTTGCGCAAGGATTCCCTTTAGGGCGGAGAGATCGGTCTTACCGGCGAGGACTGCAGCCGGAGTCCTCATCTGGCCGGCTACCGTTCTGGCTACATCGCAATCGCCGGGAGCGCCCACTATTACGGTTTGAAATCGAGTTTCGGTTGCCAGGCGGTCTGCAACTTCGGCAAATCGCTCAGGGAGCCATTGTTTGGCGCGGCTATTCGTCGCACCCGGGTTCAAAACCAACAGCGGAGCATCGTCCGGCCGCCCGGTCCGGATACCATGCCCTGCCAATAACCGCACTGCTCGTTCGCTCGCCTCAGCCGTAGCGCTCAGGCGGGGAGTTATCGCATCGGTGGGGAGCTCAGTCTCATCGGCTGGCGCATTCCCGTCCTCCCGACACCCGAGTAGGGATTCGAGTACTAACGCTATTCTCAAGTAGTAGAAGACCTGGTGACTCGTCTTGTAATCGGGGCCGAATGGTATTACAGGATTTAGTAGCAAGCGGCGGCGATCTGTTGGGTAGCCTGCAATTCTGCGAATTCCGGAGGCCCTTGAGAGCAAGGCCGCGCCGAAAGCATTTTGGAGGAGTACTGCCATATCGAAGCGACGCTCGCGGATCTGGCGAGACTCCTTCATGAAATCCACTGCTCCCCGGACATCAGTCGCAATGATTTCATCGGCCAGCCCTTCGCCTTCGTAGAGGCTTGCAACACCGGGGCGAGCCAGAATCGCCAAGTGGGCATCGCGAAGAACGGCGCGCAACCTTCTAACGGCTGGTTCTGCCATGACGGCGTCGCCAACCCAGTTCGGCGTGCGAACGAGAATGTTCCGGAGTGAGGTCGATTTGATTCTCATCAAAGCCGCGAATAGTCGGTCAAGACAGACTTGTCACCAAGAACGGCGCCGGATACCGTCACAGAACGCCCAACATGACATCCCTTTCCAACCACGGTGTCACGCACCACAGCGGCGGTTCCGATGCGTGAGCTGCCTCGAACGACGGAGTTCTCAATCCTGGCCCTCTCTTCGACCAAGCAATTCCGGCTAATGACCGAGTTGACGATTTGGGCTCCGGGTTTAATGGTACAGGTGGGGTCCACCGCTGATGTGGTATCGATCTCGGCATCGGGGTCGAATTTCTCGCCACGCGTCTGGAGTGGCTTACCAAGCAGCCGGAAGCCGCCGGCGAGGACGTCAAGATTCGCCTGAAGGTAGCTGGTGGGTGCCCCGATATCCCGCCAGTATCCGGGCCACACGTACCCAAACACAGGTTGTCCGTGCTCGACCAGGCGTGGAAACAGGTCATATTCAAAGGTAGAAGCTTCAGCCTCCGGAATATAATCCAGCACTTTCGGCTCTAGTACGTAGATGCCTGCATTAATCGTATTACTCGTTACCTCTTCCGGTCTGGGCTTCTCTTGAAAGCGGACAACGCGAGAGTCACTTCCCAGCTTGACCAGCCCATACTCGGCGGGATTGGCGACGGCTGCCAGGACTATGGTGGCAAGCGCCTTGTTGGTTCGATGGAACTTGATGACGTCGTTGAGGTCAACATCTGTGAGAATGTCCCCGTTCAACACTACAGCGGTGCCGTGAGCGCCCGAATCAGCTAAACCAAAACCAGCGTTCTTATAAGCGCCAGCGGTCCCGAGGGGAGTCGTCTCCACGACATAACTTATTCGAGCGTCATAGTCAGCGCCATCCCCGACCTTGTCCTGAATCTTTTGAGGCTGATAGGAAAGCGACAGAGTGATATCGCGAATGTCAGCCTGTTTGAGTAGCTCGATTTGATACAACACAAACGGCCGGTTAGCGATTGGCACGACCGGCTTGGGTGTGTGGGTGGTAATTGGACGAAGCCTGGAACCCTTTCCACCGGCGAGAACTATTGCTTGCATCCTGTACTTCCACTCCTATTGTAGGCTTCGATATGGAAGCTCAATGGCCAGGAGCAAGTGTATCACCCGCTAACGAGATTTGACAAACACGGTCAAAGTCGCCGATCGATGCCAGTCGTGATCCAGACTGGGGTCTAATAGGGCATTGAACGGAAGGGGAGCCCCAACCTATAATAAAAGTTTAGACTGCACAGGCAAGAGAGGGGAGTCGCTATGACTGAGGCCGTCATACTCTCAGGAGCTCGGACGCCAGTTGCGAAGTTTCTTGGCGCGTTGAAGGATCTTACGGCCGTTGATCTCGGGGTCGCTGCCGCGCGCGCGACCATTGAGCGGGCAGGTATTGATGCCGCGTCAGTTGAAGAAGTCATAATGGGGAACGTTCTTCAGGCCGGCAACGGGCAAAATCCGGCTCGACAGGTTGCATTGAGGGCAGGAATTCCGGACAAGGTGTCGGCCCTCACGATAAACAAGGTATGTGGTTCGGGACTCCAGTCGGTAATGCTGGCGTCGCAGGCGATCCGGCTCGGTGAATCAGAGGTTGCGGTTGCCGGCGGCATGGAGTCTATGAGCAACGCGCCTTATCTCCTCAAGAAAGCGCGACAAGGATACAGACTTGGGGATGGCGAGCTTATCGATTCAATGATTGCAGACGGACTATGGTGTGCCTTTGACGACTGGCACATGGGGTGCACAGGAGAAGTCGTTGCCGAGCGATACCACATCAGCCGAAGGGAGCAAGACGACTTTGCGGTCAATTCACACCAGAAAGCCATGGCTGCGGTAAAAGGCGGCCGGTTTGAAGAGGAAATTGTTCCGATCGAAATCCCTCAGAGGAAGGGGGCTCCAAACATTGTCAAGACAGACGAAGGACCGCGTGAAGACGCTTCCGTTGAGACTCTGGCAAAGCTGAAACCAGCATTTAAGGAGGACGGCACTGTAACAGCGGGAAATGCATCCACGATCAACGATGGCGCCGCTGCAGTCGTCGTCACATCATCGGGTTTTGCTCGGAGCGCGGGTCGTTCTCCAATGGCGCGGATAGTCGCGCATGCCACGAGCGGCGTCGAGCCAAAGCTGGTGATGATGGCTCCGATCACAGCGATTCAGAAGACACTCGACCGCGCGGGCTGGCGGCTGCCGGATGTCGACCTGATCGAGATCAACGAAGCATTCTCGGTGCAGATCGTGGCAATCGCTCGAGAGATGGGGATCGACGCGGCCCGCTTGAATGTGAATGGAGGAGCGGTGGCGCTTGGACACCCCATAGGTGCAAGCGGCGCGCGCCTGCTTGTAACACTGATTCACGAGATGCAAAGGCGAGGCGCGAAACGAGGGATCGTCGCCCTTTGCCTGGGGGGCGGAAACGCAGTGGCGATGGCGCTGGAACGAGACACTCGATAACGCGCCGCCGGCTCGTGCCGGCCGGTGAGCCCTGAATTGCAGATTGGTTCAGCACCTCAGCTTTGAGAATCTGAAAATCTTTACTGAATAGCACTTCACACTATGCCAAAAAAACACGGCTCGCGACGAGCTGTTCCGGCCGTTCGGGCTGGAGGCCCGGTCTCGCAGGATCTTGAAAAACGCACCGCGGCTTATGGAGCCCGGACAATTGCAACAGACGTTCGGGCCAAGCCAGAAGCAGGATTCCGATGGCATCCTCTGTTCGCATTGGCTCCGGTTGCCCTCGGGCTGATTACCTCACTAAACACATTGGGGGGAGGTTTCGCGGCGGATGATTCCACCCAGATTCTGAACAACAGCCTGATAAAGCATCTCGGGAACATTCCAGACGCTTTCTTTACGAGTGTGTGGGCTTTTGCGAGCACTGACATTGTATTTGCGACCGATACTTATTATCGCCCACTGTTCAATGTTTTGTTGATGGTTAACTACGCAATATTCGGGAGCTCAGCCTGGGGATGGCACCTGGCCAACGCGCTGATACACAGTGGAGTAGTTTATCTGGTATTTCTGTTGCTGAAGGAGATTACCGGAGACGAGTGGGTCGCCGCTATTTCGGCAGTGTTGTTCGCAGTCCATCCGGCGCATTCTGAATCGGTCGCCTGGGTATCCGGAATAACCGATCCGTGGATGGCGGTCTTCGCGCTTCCCGCGGTTTACTGTTACTGGAAATACGCTAGAGACGGACGCAAGTCCCTCCTTCTGGGATCGGCTGGATTCTACTTCCTTGCGTTGCTTGTCAAAGAGACCGCTGTCGCCATCCCAATGCTAATCCTGTTCTGCGAGACCTGGTACTTTGGAACCTCGCGGCCCTGGGCGGAGCGGATGCGAAGGGCAGCGCGTATCCTCTCGGTGTTCGCAATACCTAGCGCGATCTACCTGGTGATGCGGTATCACGCGCTAAGCGGAGTGCTGTTCGGCAGTGTCCCCTTGTACCCGCTCGCGGCTGCCATAAAAACAGTGCCGGTAGCATTGCTTAAATACGTCGGTCTAACGGTGGTGCCCACGGGTTATAGCTACCTGCACTACGTAGCCCTCGTTGGATCTTTGGGGTCGATCGCATTTTGGGCTTGCCTTGGCGCGGTAGTATGCATCGGGGCGGCAATAATTCTGACGCGTTCCCGTGAGTTGATTCTGTGCGCGGTCTGGTTCGTTGTATGGTTAGCCCCGGCACTGGCGGCGATCAGGAGGTTCGATCCAGAATTCGTCATCCAGGATAGGTATCTGTATCTTCCTTCAATAGGGGTAAGCCTTGCGCTTGGGCTCGGCGTGAGATGGCTGGCCACCCGAAAATGGGGCGGTATCAACTGGCGAGTCCCGGCAATCGCGGTGTTTGCTGCAATGACCATAGTCCTTGCCGGTGTTTATGTAGCGCAGAATCGTGTCTGGTTCACTGATCTGAGCCTCTACCAGAATTCCGTAGAGGTCGACCCGCGATCGCCCTTCGGCCATGCCTTTCTTGCCGATGCCTATGTGAACGCCGGTAAACCGAAAGAAGCCGAGAGTGAGGGCCACGCTGCTATAGAAGCAGGGCCAGCGGAACCAGACGGGTATCTGAGCCTGGCCTATGCCGCCGACTCTCAGGGCAAGCTCGATCAAGCCATTCGCCATTTGGAGGCGGGCGTCGAAGGTATCCCGGAAGGACCGATGACCAGATACCGCCTGGCAACCATGTATTTGAACCTTGGTCAGCTTTACAAGCGGAACAAGGATTTAAACCGGGCAGAACAAAACATGCGACGATCTCTGGAATTGTGGCAGCGGCCTGCAGGATCCTATTACCTGGCCGAGTTCTATTACGACCAGAGCCGGTATCAGGAGGCGCGGGACATGTACGAGAAGACGCTCGGACAGGTGCCGGCTCGCTTTGCTCCGATCCACCTGAAGATGGGACGGGTGAGCGATAAACTGGGAGACATGGTTCGCGCCAAGGCTGAGTATCAACTCTACCTGGACCTGGCTCCACAAGCCAACAATCGACAGGAAATCCTCCGTCGCATTGCGGAGCTGTAACGCGGCGAAGGGCTATACTCCACCAACAGGACTTCATCGAGACCACCCGCCCCAGGGCGAACCGCCTACATGGGAAACAACACGAGAAAACGCTGAACCGGCATAACACTTCTCATCGCGGATCAATATCGTCGCTCTATAGCGTTTCGCTTGCGCCGCACGATGACCTGCCAGGCTCGCTGGACTCTCGAAACTGTCTGGACTATTGTAGAGGGGTGATTAAATCGATCGGTGTAATCGGAGCGGGCACGATGGGCAATGGGATCGCGCAGGTAGCAGCTCGTGCCGGTTATGCCGTAGTGATGCAGGACATCAAGCCGGAATTCCTGGAGAGGGCCCTCGCAACCATCTCGAGCAGTTTGCAGAGAGATGTAGACAAGGGGAGACTCTCGCCTGACGACAAGGCAATGATTGCCTCCAGGATCAAGGTGTCGATCGACATGGACGCGCTTGGCGACTCGGATTTCGTAATCGAGGCTGTGCCCGAGGAGCAGACCGTAAAGGCGGGGGCGTTAAAGCAGGTTGACACAATAACGCGCCCCGAAGTAATTCTGGCGAGTAATACGAGCTCTATATCGATCACCGAGCTGGCTGCGGGGACTTCGAGACCTGATCGGTTCATCGGGATGCATTTCATGAATCCGGTGCCTGTAATGAAACTCGTCGAGCTGATAAGAGGGGCAGCAACCTCTAACGAGACATTTCGAGTCACCCGGGAATTGGCCGAATCCCTCGGGAAGATTCCGGTCGAGGTCAACGACGGTCCGGGCTTTATTTCAAACCGCGTCCTGATGCCGATGATCAACGAAGCCGTTTTTGCGCTCTATGAAGGTGTCGCATCAGCAGAATCAATCGATCAGATAATGAAGCTCGGGATGAGCCACCCGATGGGTCCGCTGCAGTTGGCGGACTTCATCGGGCTGGATGTTTGCCTGGCGATCATGAATGTGCTATATGATGGTTTTAAGGACTCAAAGTACCGTCCGTGTCCCCTCTTGAAGAAGTATGTAAGCGCCGGTTGGCTCGGACGAAAGACGGGCAAAGGCTTCTATGACTATTAGAGACTGCCTCACAAAAGAAGCTGGCGGCGCGAGCGTTAGAGAGCCGAGGGGCGCTAGATTGGAATCGGTGTTTTCCTAAAATGATATTCTGCCAGCAATGCACTCATCCGAACCCGTACAACCGCGAGACCTGCTCGAAGTGCGGAACCCGATTGATGATAATAACGAGCACTCCAACGGCGGCAGCGTTAGGCGGAGTGGAAAGCCTGGAGCGGCCGACGATCGAGGAACATTCGCTCGAGCGGATCACCGCGCTCGAGTCTGCCCTGCAGCATTCAAACGAGCAGATCGAGGTGCTGCTGGACCTGCTTCACCGACAGGCCACGAGCGGAATGTACGACCACTCAATGCTCGACGCCTTGATCGAGCATCTGACCGAGCGCGGCGTTGTCGAGGAGGCTAGGCTTGAAAACCTTTGGCGCAACCGGATAGTTGATCACTACAACCAGAGCGATGAAAAGGAGCGGCTGGACAATCGCACCGGACGGGCGCTAAAGGCCTTTGCGGGCGAGAATTTCGACCTGTTTGCGAGGCTGATTGACACCGGCTCCGACCTATTCCTCGATGGAAATTTCAAGCGCGGGATTCGCTACTTTGAAAAGGCAATGGTGCTGGATCCTGCTAATGCGCATTTGGCGCTACTGATAGGGGAGCATTTCTTCAGGGCAAACAAACCACAGCTGGCGCGTGTATATCTCGAGAAATCGAATGCAGGCCAACCCGACAACTATGTAACCATACTGATGCTGGGGGTCATTTGCGGCGACGATGGTGATCTCGATGAAGCCAAGAAGTACCTGAGTCGCGCGCTCAGAATCGAGAAGAATTCGTTTACAGCGCACTTTGGTCTTGGCAGGATCCTGGTGAGCGAAGGAAAGCTGGATCAGGCGATTCTGCACTTGAAGCGGGCCTTGACGCTAAGGCCAACGCCAGAAATGCACTACCTGGTTGGGCGGACTTATCTGGAAGACGGTCGCATGCGGATCGCAATGCGGCATCTGAGACGCTGCGTGGAGATGGACCCGAATTTCGACGCAGCTCTCTACCATCTGGGCCTTATCTATCTGACGCAGGACAATCTGAGTATGGCCCAGGAGCACTTTCGCGCGGCTTACGAGATCAACCCGCGAGAGTCGCGATACCGGATTGCGCTCAGAACCCGCAAAGCCGGACACCTTTCGCCTCTTCCGGTGTTTGGCCGGGCAGCGGTAACTAACAGGAAAGTGGTAACAAGCGGCGATGGCCGCCTCGCCGAGCTCCTGCGCAACGATCTGCTCGGCGCAAGCGAACCCGGCGAGGCCCGCAAAGGACACAAGCGTTAACTCAGCTCAATTAGGCTTGTCAATCAGTGCGCGAACGATCAGTGCGCGGTCGCGCTGTCATGCGAGCGAGAGCCGTTTGGGACTATTGTCGCGGTTCTCGAGGATGTGCTGAATCTGCCTCCGGTATCCGCCCTGAAGCTGTAGACGTCGAAGCCGAACGTGTCCATGTAAATCGCGATGTCTTCATCCGAAGAGATGTACAGCTTAGGGCTGTCTCCGAAGTACTCCTTGATTTCCAGCAGCCGCTCGATCACCTCGATTGGGTTGAAGGTTCTGGCTGGGTCGCGGAAGCTGGCCATTTGTCTTTTTCCCTCCTCTTTAACTTAGACGCCGAATCCAACCAATAGGTTCGATTTTTCTCTCAACTCTATGATGTACCAGACTGCTATCCAGTTGTTTCTCATCAACCAGCCAGCCTTTCCACAGAATTCAGAGTAAACCTCCGACCGTTCGGTTACGTCCATGTCGAAATTATGTCGAGAAATTGTATGTTTTTCTCGAACCGACCTCCGAAATGGTCCGCGACGGCACACCGATCTGCTATATGAATCGTTGGATCGCAAGATTCTTGCAAGAAAACTTTGCACGAAACCGAACAGCCTTATTTCCGCTACCATAGTTTCGGGCAGATACCGGCAAACCGATGGCGCTAAGTCTTCCAGCAGCAGGCGATCACGATGTGAGAAAGCGCAGCCCGACCTCGTTTGCTTGCTGTGCTTGACATAAATGCAGGCCGCAAAGAATACTTTCGGGACTCCCAGAGCCAAGCGTAGGAAATTTGACATCGATGAAATCTAACAAACCTATTACATTGTGCCCGGGCTGGCTGGTTGGAATATGGCGTCGGGTTGGCCACGCGACATCCGTGATATCGAGATCAGGCCGAGGCAGCCTGACTATGACCGTGCCCGCCAAGGACGACTGCATTCTCAACCGGGCGATTCGACTCAATGGCTTGTCGCGCAGGCTACCGGCTGCGTTAATTGTATCGCTGATTACCGTGTCATTTCCTGGGGACCGGCCGGGGGCAGATGCGTGGGAACAGGCACAGTTTGACCTCGTTCTGAGGGGCGGACGGGTGGTCGATCCGGCGTCCGGACTCGACGCGATTCGAAACGTCGGGATCACCGCTGGAACGATCAGAGCCATTACCGAAGACTCGCTGACAGGATCGCGCAGCATAGATGCCTCGGGGCTCGTTGTTGCGCCTGGATTCATTGACTTGCACTCGCACGGCCAGGACCCCGAGAACTATGCCGCAAAGGCGATGGACGGCGTCACGACCGCACTCGAGCTAGAGATCGGCACGTCGGACGTCGACGCCTGGTATGCCCAGCGCAATGGAAAATCGCTTATCAACTATGGAGTCAGCGTGGGCCATGTCCCCTTGCGGATCGACCTGATGCGGGACCCAGGCGGGTTCTTGCCTACCGGCGATGCCGCACATAAGCCAACCACGGCCGATGATGTCAAGCAGCTCAAGGCCGGTGTCGAGCAGGGGTTGAAGAGAGGTGCGCTGGCGGTTGGATTAGGGATTGCGTACACTCCCGCCGCGTCCCGCTGGGAGATTGCTGAGATATTCCGGGCCGCGGCGCGCTATGGCGCACCCTGCCACGTACACATGCGATACGCCGGGAGCAAAGAGCCGGAAACGAGCGTAGCCGCTCTTCAGGAAGTAATTGCGGACTCGGCGGTGAGCGGCGCGCCTCTCCATGTAGTTCATGTTTCGAGCATGGGGCTAAAGGAGACAGCGCGCCTCCTGCAAATGATTACCGAGGCTCGTGCGCATGGGATCGATGTGACCACAGAGTGCTACCCTTATACGGCGGCGATGACCAGCCTCGGATCGGCGCTTTTTGATGAGGGGTGGCAGGAGAAGCTCGGGATCGGCTATCACGAGTTGCAATGGGTCGCTACCGGCGAGCGGCTTACTGCCGACACCTTCGCCCGGTATAGGGGGTCTGCCGGCTCGGTGATTCTGCACTTGATTCCAGAGGATGTAGTGGTTACAGCGGTCGCAAGCCCCTTGACAATGATTGCGAGCGATGGAGGGCTCAGTCAAGGTAAAGGCCATCCTCGAAGCTCAGGCAGCTATGCGCGCGTGCTTGGCCGTTACGTACGAGAAGAAAAGACTCTGCCGCTGATCGAGGCTCTTAAGAAGATGACCATAATGCCGGCCGAGCGGCTGGAACGGCGGGCTCCAGTGTTCAAACGCAAAGGCAGGATCGAGATCGGCGCCGATGCGGATATCACTATATTTGATCCCGCTACAGTCTCGGACCGGGCGACTTATGATAAACCCGCCGAGTATTCAACCGGAATCAAGTATGTGCTGGTAGGCGGTACTCCAGTGGTGTTCGACGGCAAACTTCGGACTGATACTATGGCCGGGCATGCGGTCCGGGCACCTATTGAATGAATTGTCAGGCTCAAGGGTGCTGCCTTGCGGACCATCTCGATCTGGCTCGACCCCTCTTCCCCTTCAACGCACAGTCTGAGCCTTCTTGGGCACGCCTGCTGGTTGGATGTTCGGCCCCTAGTTCCTGGTAAGTTAGCTTGAGCGGCTCGTTACTATCTCGCGTGACGCCGCCCACTGAATAATGTCGCGCTTAGAAATCGCAGCCGCCATCAGCTCTGGAAACAGGTCGGGCGTACAAGCGAACACCGGCACATCAAGCGCCGCAAGCTCTGACGCAACTGGATGGCTGAACCCAGGTGCGCCGCTGTCGTCGAGGGCCAGGAGCCCGATCATCTGGACTCCCGATCGTATCAGGGCTGCGGCCCGCTTGATCATCTCAGCCTTGTCGCCGCCTTCGTACAGATCGCTGATCAACACCACTATCGTTTCTGAGGGGCGCCGCACCAGCCCCTGGCAATAAGCCAGCGCGCGATTGATGTCGGTGCCGCCGCCAAGCTGGGTCCCAAACAGAACATCGACTGGATCGGCCAGCTTCTCTGTCAAATCGACGACCGCAGTATCAAAGACCACCAGGCTAGTCCGAACCGACCGGATCGAGGCCATCACTGCTGCCATAACGCCCGAGTAAACCACAGAACTAGCCATCGACCCGCTCTGATCCACACAAAGGATGATGTCCCGTAGCGAATTGGTGCGGCGGCCATACCCGATAAGCCTCTCAGGGATAATCGTACGGTGCTCCGGCTGGTAATGTTTCAAATTGGCCCGAATTGTCCGGTCCCAGTTTATCTCGCTGTGCCTCGGCCGCCGGTTGCGTACTGATCGATTCAAGCTGCCAGTGATGGCCTGGCGCAACGGATTGGCCAGCCGTCGCTCGAGATCATCGACAACCTTGCGGACGATCATGCGTGCCGTATGCTTTGCCCTATTGGGCATCACTCGTCCCAACGTGATCAGGGTCGCTGCCAGATGAATGTCGGGCTCGACCGCTTCGAGCATCTCCGGCTCGAGCAGCAGTTGGTTCAGCCCCAGCCGCGTCATCGCATCCTTTTGCATGACGCGAACCACCGGGGTCGGAAAATAAGTGCGAATGTCGCCAAGCCACCTGGCCACGGTGGGAGCCGACGACTCAAGGCCCCCATAGCGATCTTTCGTCGAACCATGCGCGCCCGACCCGGCATGTTGCCCATAGAGTGCGTGCAGCACAGCGTCGATTGCCGCATCCTGGCCAGAAAGCGGCACACCTGTACCCTCGGCGCCGTTTCCGCCGAGAATTAATCTCCACCTACGCAGTTTTTCGTCACTGTCGCCAGCCGTCATCTTACAGGGCTCCTCTACACGTCGCTTTCATGTTTCCTGCGTGTTGGTCCTGATTCCGAGAAGTGTCGCAAGCAGCGGAAGGACTCGATCAGCTCTCTCGACATCAAAGTCGATCGAGGCCCCGCCGGATTTCGATCGCGACACCACGCCTCCACGCTGTGCCTGCCGGGCCTTCTGCCCGAGCTGGCGCCGCTCAGGTCCCGAAAACGTGCTGAATGTCCGCCGCAACAACGGCAGCGTCGGGACGAATACCTGTTCGGTGAGCCCGCTTACCCACGCGTCCAGGACCTGCCATAGCTCAGCGTTGTGCAGAAGGACCTGGCCGCTCCCACGAATGAAGGCGTCTATCCACGCCGCGGCCTGTGCCGGTTCGACGGCGCTGGATAGCGCTCGGTTCATCCGGCTGCCGGTTTGCTCAGCGCTCGCGACACCGCGATCGAACAGAAGCCTGGAACAGCGGCCGGCTATCAGCCCATGAAGATTCTGCTGATCGGCCAGCAACGCCATTGCACGGAGCCAGTCATCAAGATGCCGCTCGATCTGCAACAGAGCGATCGCCTCATTGACCGCGATCACTCGCAGCAGCATCCCTTCAGCAGCCTCGTCGTTCACCGCGGAGCAGGCCGCAGGAAGCCCGATGCACACGCGAGCAATCAGGCCATCCACTACCTGGCCGACCATCTCCGCGTCCGTTTGCCGCACGTTCCCGTAGCGCATTACCCCGGCGAGTGCAGGCAACGCATCCATCAAGTGTGGAACGTCGGAAGTCACGGCGGCCAGGTTCTGGAGCCTTGCCATCACGTAGTCGACCGCACCGGCGAGATCGGCCAGGAGTACCGACTGGACCAGTCTGGTGAGCGCGCTCAAGTCAACAGCACTGGCGGCGTCGCTGATTGCCCTGGCAGTCGCGGCCGCAGCAACCGTGTTGCCCCAGATACTTGCTTCGATCACCTCGAGCGCAAGTTCGGGCTCCCATCTCAAGTGCCAGATCTCGTGAAAAGTCCCCTTCCCTGTCGAGCCTTGTTTTTGACCCCAATGGATTCCCAGGATCGCCAGCCGGTGGAGCAGATAGCTCCTCTCCAAATCGGTCGGCTTCCTGAGGTCCAAATCAAGGGTCCGCACCGCCGCCTCGGGAGGGAGCCGCAGTTTCTTCTGCATTTGCTGCAAGTCGCGCTGTAGAGGAACCATCGGCGCCGACTCGGGCACCTCGCCGATCGCATCGCCCACGATCAGCTTTTCGGCGATGAGCCTCATCTTGATCTCATCGCCGAAACACAGAGTGGCGCAAGCAGCATCGTTCAGTTCAGCGAGGCCGGGCCTCCGCAGGTCGCGAACAGCCGCAAGGCTGTCGGCAAGCCGGACGCTGTCGATGACGCTGGCAACCGACGCATCCAGGTCCTGCTCGCGCAGCAGCGCGGCGACTCGTGCCATCCAGTTGGCCGATATATTCCCGGCCGAATTCCACAAGTGATGGTAGTATCCGGGCGACTCGATGCCGGCCCCGTAGCCGCTGTAAAGCGTCAAGCGCCGATTGCTCCACGGAACCCAGGTGGCACTGACCTTCACCCTGGGCAAGCCTTTCAGTATCGCCGCATCATCCTTTTCATGCGATAGGTCCGCCAGTGCCGGCGCATGCCATGCCCCGCATATAACCGCAATACGCCGATGGCCTGCTTTGATCGCGGCCCTGATCGTTTGACGCATTGAGGCTTCGCGATGCTCTTCCATTGGGCGGGAGATGTCGTTCTGCTCCCTGAGCGCGCTCATCAGTTCCATCACCGCTCTGAAAACATCGGCGCCGTCGCGGCGTTGCTCGATCATGTGCTCCCACCACCGCTCGCCGTCGCTGAAGCCCGCTTGCTGGGCGACCAAGATCAATGGGTCCTGAGGCCCGGGGTCGATGACGAGTCCGGGTGAGTCGGAGGCTCGCACAGCCTCATCATCTGGCCGTGGTTCACCGTCCAGCTCTTCTTCCAGCTCCGTTCCCCCCTCCTGATCTATCTCCCCGTCATCCGCAGTTTCGTCCGGCGCTTTGCGCGCAAGCGAGGCAGCTTTTTCCATTGCGAGCCAGTGGCACTGGGGCAAGTCCATAAATGAAACCGGCACCTGTTTGGTCAGGCCGAACAAGATGGCTTGCCACTCGGGCGAGTACTCCGCAAATGGGTAGTAAACGCCGCGCTTTGGCTCATCGGGGACATATACCAGCAAAGCTACTGGCGGTTTCATCCCCTGCTCGATCACGAAGGGCAGCAGGTCGACGACATCGGAAGGCCCCTCGATCAAGATCGAGTCAGGCTGAATTGTATTGAGCGCTGCCGCGACGCACCGAGCCGAACCCGGTCCGTGATGCCGCACTCCGAGAATGTGGACTGATTCACTCATAGGTTCCGGCACGCTCGATACAGGTCCTTCCAGCCGTCCCGCTCCTTGAGCACAGTCTCGAGGTATTCCTGCCAAACGATCTGGTCTTGGACAGGGTCTTTGACCACGGCCCCGGTGATCCCGGCGGCGAGATCGTGGGCCGTCAGCCGGCCGTCTCCAAAGTGACCCGCCAGCGAGAGGCCATTGTTCACAACTGAGATCGCTTCGGCAGTGCTGAGCGTTCCACTCGGAGATTTGATTCTGGTCTTGCCATCGACGGTCAAGCCGCTCCGCAGCTCCCTGAATATGGTAACGATCCGCCGAATCTCTTCGAGCGCCGGCGGTTCCGCCGGGAGGTCCAGCGCACGGCCGATGCTTTCGACGCGGCGGCTGACGATGTCGACCTCTTCTTCAATCGTCGCCGGCAACGGCAGCACGACGGTATTGAAGCGGCGCTTGAGCGCGCTGGACAGCTCATTCACTCCGCGGTCGCGGTCGTTGGCCGTCGCGATGATGTTGAATCCTTTAACCGCCTGCACCTCATCGCCCAGTTCAGGTATAGGCAGGGACTTCTCGGAAAGGACCGTGATCAGCGAGTCCTGGACGTCCGACGGAATCCGCGTCAGTTCTTCAACGCGAGCAATCTTGCCGTCGTCCATCGCCCGCATAACCGGACTCGGAACGAGTGCGTTCCTCGACGGCCCCTCGGCCAGCAGCCTTGCGTAGTTCCAACCGTATCGGATCGCTTCTTCGGCAGTGCCGG
>Ga0126381_100004677_pt1 | contig 14945 bp, 11 predicted proteins | sample PanSoiMetPlot_28_FD_96465 | JGI IMG/M metagenome (GOLD analysis project Ga0126381, IMG submission 96465) | Tropical forest soil microbial communities from Panama - MetaG Plot_28 | ecosystem: Environmental > Terrestrial > Soil > Tropical forest > Bulk soil | place: Panama | collected 2016-02-17
TATCGTGAAGTGAAAGCGTGCAGCGTTACAGACTCGTCAAAACCTTAATCTTGGGTTGTAACGCTTGTCTCTGACGTAACATTTACTGTAGAGCCAGTGGTCAACTCCCAGAATCGGACGGAAGCCGCCCTTGCTGGCAGATTAGCCGAACGAAAATGCAACCTGCACCTGATATCACCCGACAGCCAACAAGAGTTTTTAGAAGTCGGTCTCGCGTAGGGTAAAGCCGCTTGTTTGTCGGGACAACATTTGTGCACTGAGGCTTAGAATTCGTTCCGCCGCTTGTACTATACCTACACCTCGGTTGTGGATATTTGAAATCAAATTCCGATTTGCATCAGTGTGGTCTTTTCCAGGCCGGTAGGCCATGTATGCTGAAAGGCTCTCTGCCGTTGCCAAGCCTGGACGTTCACCAATCAACAATATCGCGACTCTAGGCCCAAGCAATTCGCCAATTTCATTCAAAACTCCCACACGGCAGTGACGCACAACAAACGATTGGCCAACACTCCACCCGCGAGTCTTCGCGCCTTCACACAGCAATGCAAAGAGTTCGGGTGCTTGTTTGCGAACCGCAGCCACTGATAATCCGTCGCCTATCGTGAGCTGTACGTCCTTTTCAGGCGTGCAGCGGCTCAAAATCTCTTTGTGCGCGCGATCATTGAAATGGCGTCCCAGATCTGGGCGTATTAAATACTCTTCTTTCGTCTCTGCCCGAGTGCACACCTCAAACAAATTCCATTTTTCGACGAAAGCCAAACCCAGATCCTTGCTTATATCTATCTCGGTCCTGACTGCATCTCGCGCAGCTGCGTGCGCATCGCGCAATTCCATCAGAGTATCTGTCCGGTATGCGGTGCCAGCCCGTCCGCGAAGCAGCCGCGCGGGCGTGCGCGACCGGATACCTTCGATTAGCTCCTCTACATGGCGCTCCGATGGGGAGAATTCCAACTCGTCTTTTTCGTGCAATCAGACCGCCCTTTCAATGGACAGTTCCAAACCGCGCATCAGTTGACGTCGGGTGGTTGAGTCCAGCGCCGCCGGTTCTACATCCTGATAAATCCCGGTGTTTTGAAGCCATCTCAAAAACTCAGGAGCGGGGCGCAGATGAAAAAGTCTTCTTACGGACAGCGCATCGTGATAACTGGTGGACTGATAGTTCAGCATGACATCATCGGCGCAGGGTACACCCATGAAATAGTTGCACCCGGCTGCGGCAAGCAGCAACATGAGGTTGTCAGCTGAATTCTGGTCGGCCGCGGCATGATTCGTGTAGCAAACATCAATCCCCATGGGTAGTCCTAGAAGTTTGCCCATAAAATGATCTTCCAGTCCCGCACGGACGATTTGCTTTTCGTCATAGAGATACTCAGGCCCAATAAAGCCGACCACACTGTTGACCAAGAAGGGCTCAAAAGCTCGAGCTACGCCATAGGCCCTGGCCTCCAACGTCAACTGATCCACGCCGAAATGAGCCTCGGCGGATAGAGCACTGCCCTGTCCAGTCTCAAAATACATTACATTGTTCCCACACCACGGAACGTCCCGCTGTTTGTGGTCCGCGAGCACTTGCTCGCGTGCCTCACGCAGCGCCGTCAGGCTGACTCCAAAACTGCGGTTGGCAGCCTCGGTTCCAGCAAGCGACTGGAAAAGCAGGTCCACCGGTGCCCCCCTCTGCATAGCGGCAAGCTGGGTGCTGAAATGTGCCAGGCAGCAAGTTTGCGTAGGGATCTTGTACGCTTCGACCAGTCGATCGAGCGCATGAAGAATGGAGCTAACCGACTCGACAGAATCCGCGGCCGGATTCACTCCTATTACCGCGTCTCCGCATCCGTATAACAGGCCTTCAAAGGCAGCCAAGAGGATGCCGCCCACATCATCGCTCGGATGATTCGGTTGTAGCCGGATTCCCAAAACGCCGCGTTCTCCCATCGTATTGCGACATCGAGTAATGTTCCTGAACCTGGTTGCAGCCATTACCAAGTCTTTATTGCTCATAAGCTTGGTTACGGCCGCGGCAATTTCGGGCGTGATCGCCCATTGCATCGCGGTCAATTGTTCTTGGCTGGTTGAATCCGACAGTATGAGTTCCCGGAACTCGCCGACCGTTGTGCTTCTCAGAGCTTGAAAGGATTCTTGATTGAAGGTCTCGAGTATCAGCCGGCTGACATCGTCTTCGTCGGGCGAAACCAACGGTTCTTGGACGATCTCATTAAGTGTCAAATCAGCGAGGTGACGCTTAGCGGCGACTCGTTCCCGCTCGGACCGTGCTGCGATTCCAGCCAGCTGATCGCCCGTCTTCTCCTCGTTTGCCTTGGCGAAGAGTTCGCGGTGATCAGAGAAAACAAAGTGCTCGCTCATAGCCGACTCTGCCTTTGCCTAAAAGGGCATGTGCTCGGGGAAGTACTCAGGCGCGACTCTATTAAACCAGCAGCCGCAACGCCTCGACAACTTGCGGTAGTGTTTATTAGGGTTGGGGAAGCAACGCCTACGTTCCAAAGCGTACATGAATGGCATCGCGTCCAGAGCACAGTGACGGAGGTTTTGCTCTAACCTGTATACCGTTTCTTGAACCGGGTATACGCAGCCACCCCTTGTGCAGTCGCCGTCCACTGGACCCTTTGGCAGTTAGGTTTTCGGTCGTACGGTTTCAGCTCGCGACGAAAAATACGCGGCGAGGGGATCATGTTTGAGGGCTTTGAGTCCTGCCACCACCGATTCCGCATTTAGTTCTGCCCCAGCCAAAGTTGTGTGGGTGTGCTCGTCAGCAAATAGATCATTCACTTTTGCCGGTCCCATCTCGTCGTAACGCATTGCCACGATCTCATTCAGGTCGACGAATGGGACGCTCTCGGAGTGCGCTACCTCAGCCGCCCAGCCTGCATAATCTCGGCCACTACGGACGATCTGGCCGTCTCTCCATATCTTGCGAGGCACCAGGGAGCAGACAATCAGCGTTGCTCCTTTTGCACGGGTATCCGCGATGTACTTTCGCAGGTACCAACCATAGGTGTGCACAATTTCGTGCTTTTTCGTGACTAGATTTTCGATCTCTTGAGTTTCTTCTCCTGTCCCTTTAATGGATCCGCGTGCACGCGTCTCGTCGTTGATCGCTCCGCTGTCATTGTGCCCAAATTGGATCAAGACAAAGTCGCCCTGCTTGAGAACATCGACAATGCTGTCCCAGTGGCCTTCTGTGATATAGGTTCGGCTGCTCCGTCCTCCTAAGCCGCGGTTTACCACGTTTATTCTTTCCGTGTCGAAGTACGTGCCGACGAAGTCACCCCATCCCCACTGTCCATTACCGCCGTCTCCGCGGCCGTTTCGCACAGTGGAGTCTCCGACAATGTATAGCGTCGGCAATTTTAAATTTGACGGTTCTTGCATACCAGGCAAGTGGTTTTGCGTCGGATCGGGTCTTTGCGCCCACACGACTGTCCCAAACAGCAAGAGGAAGAGAATTGCCCCATGTAGCTTGCCCGGTAATTTGTTCATAATGTCCTCGGTCAAATTACTCAGAAGAGCACTCTAATCACTTTCAGTGACGCTCTGAAGTCGGCCGAAATCGTTTCACAATACGCAACGCCGATGCTCGTCTCATTCCACCCATTATGTTCCTTTCCTGCGCCGAGCATAGAACGCAAACCGTTGATCTTATGTATAACCGCGGATGCGCAATCTCTTCGTAAATCTGTTTCGTAATGCAAAACATATCGGGGTTCGCCGAATGTCTTGATAACGTAGCGCAGCCAATGCTAAATCACACAGCCCGCGCAAGAAAAAGCGCCGACCGGTGCTGGGAGCTTCCGAGATTGATCTGTCAGGGATGAACAAATGCGGTGCGTAGCCAAAGTCATATTTTTCGTCTCCCGTAGGAACATCCGGACAGCCTCGATTTTCACACTCGTGGTGGCTGTAGCGTGCTTGTGCTTCGGGCAGACCAATCGTGGTGGAATTAGCGGCACGGTGTTTGATTCGAACGGCGCGGTAGTGCCCGCCGCGACCGTGGTCATCACCGATTTGGGAACCAACCAACGTTTCGAACTAAAGACATCGGGAACCGGTGCTTATTCCCTTAGCAACCTGAACCCTGTTCGCTATCGCGTCGAAGTCGAAGCCGCAGGGTTCTCGAAAGCGATAATCGAAGAGGTCAAAGTCGATACCGCGACAATCACAAATCGGGACGTAGTCCTCAGGCCGGGAAGTACATCGACCGAAGTTACGGTGCAGGAGCAGTTAACGCTGCTGAACCTAGACCGCGCCACTACGGAGCAGACGATTACCGAGCGCCAGATGCAGGATCTGCCCCTGGTGAACCGTAGCGTGCTCGATTTGGCGCTAACCGCTCCCAACGTCAACGGCGTTGCCGGGAGCGAGGACCCGGGCGTGACCTCGAACGCCCCGGTTCCCGGCTTCAACCTGAGCATAAACGGCGGTCGGCCCGGCAGCACGAGCTTGCTAGCCGATGGCGTGAACAACACCGGAGTGGGTATTGCTCGGCAAATTGTAAGCTTTACGCCGGAAACCGTTCAAGAGTTCACCGTGTTAACGTCTGCCTATTCCGCGGAGTTTGGCAGCACCGGCGGCGGCGTCATCAACGTAACAACTAAGTCAGGCACAAACAGCCTGAGGGGAACTGCGCTCTGGTACACGCGCAATCCGTTTACCAATGCAAAGGCGTGGACCGCTGGCTCGCAGCACCCTGCCAATAATTTGAGGTACAACCAGTTTTCCTTCACGGTGGGTGGCCCGGTGATATTGCCGAAGATCTACAACGGTCACGACAAGACGTTCTTCTTCTTTGCCGCCGAACCGCGTTACCGCCATGACTTCCTGGTCGTAGACACGCTTCTGCCGAACGCCGCAATGCGCAATGGCGACTTCAGTAATATCGTACGCACCACGAGCGGATGGCTGCCGGCGAGCGTGGCCTCGCAATTTGGGCTCTCCGCTGTGGGTCCGAGCACCATCTACCAGCAGTTCAATCTGGTGGCAGGCCAAATGAAGCCAGCAAGCACCATAACTCCCTTTCCCGGAAACGTGATTCCGCCAAACATGATTGATCCCACGGCGGTGAAGGCGCTGCAATTCATGCCGCCCGCGGGGTCCTACTTCCTCGATCCCAACGGGAACGTGAAGAACTATGTTGTCAACCGATTCGTCAAACAGGATGAAGTCCGCTATACCGCACGCGTGGATCAGAAGATCAGCACGAAGGACAACGTGAATGTCCGTTACACGTATGTTCCGGCGGTAGGCATCAAGGGCTTTGGTAGCGACGTGAACGGAAACGGAGCATCCTACAGTTATTCCCAGCAGGCGGTGATCAATCCCACACACATGTTTTCGGCAACGACTCTCAACGACATTCGCCTGAACTACACACGCGGCACATTCAGCGACGACTATTCTCCCGAATTCTCGGTCTCTAGCGGTCGCAACCTGGCAACCGAGCTGGGATTGCCAAGCCTAACTCACGGCGGCATGCCACTGTTCCTGTTCAATAGTGACGGCAATGGGTACGACGCTTTCACAAACATTGGTTCTGCAGGGTCAACCAACAACTACAACGTCGAAGAGCGCTACAACATTGTCGATACCGTGTACCTGAGTCGCGGCGCGATGAGCTGGAAAGTTGGCGTCGATCTCTCCCACTCGCTCCTGAATGTACTCCCTTTCTTTGGAGCTTCGGGCGGCCGTTGGGATTTCCGGACGGCGCAGACCAGCGCGCAATTCGGATCCACTAGCACCGGTAATGGGGGCAACTCGTTCGCGAGCTATCTTCTCGGCATTCCCAATTTGATTTTGCAGAGGCCCGTGCTGATTCCCTATTACTACCGCTGGAACGCAGCTGCAGCATTTGTGCAGACTGATTGGAAAGTTCGGCCCAATCTGACGCTGAATCTCGGTGTGCGATATTCCCTACAACTGCCGCGAACCGAGAAGAACAACCTGCAAGGTGAGTTTTTGCCAGAGCTCGCGCAAAGCTTTGTGCTAAAAACCCCGGTTACCCTTCCCGGAAGCGGGAAAGTAATCTCTTCCATTGCCGTACCGCCGTTTGCCTACGCCGGGCGGGGAGGACGTTCCAAGTACCTCGTTCCCATTGAGCGATACGATTTCGAGCCCCGCTTCGGCTTTGCCTGGCAGCCGCACATCTTGGGCTTGGAAAAGTTCGTACTGAGGGGTGGATACGGGCTGTCCCATGCTCCCATTACGGGAAATAACCGTCTTCCTAATCCGGACTTTGGGGCCACGGCCACAGTTTCTACGACCATCAGCGGATCGACTGGGGGAGTGGATCCGAGTTCCGCTCTGCGTTTATCGAGTAATCCGCCGCTGATAAATCCTTCCCTGACACCCGCGCAGGCGCTGAACATTCCGCAGAATGGCCTCGTATATCTCGGCAGCCTGGCTATACCGGGCTTTGCTGCTTCACAAAACACGCACATTCCCTATGTTCAAAATTGGAATGTATCGCTTTCCTATGAACTGACGCGCAACATGGTGCTGGAGGCAGCCTACGTTGGTGCGAAGGGCAGCCATCTCTATCTCCCCCTGATCAACGAGAATCCACGGGACTTTGGTCTCGTGGAAGCCATGAATGGCGCCGTCGTGCCGGTCGCAAGCATAGCGGGTGAACCGCAAAATTCTACGACGAGAAACACGCCTGCAACTCCCGACACTACACTCCCAGATCCCCTGGGCCGTCAGGACTTGCTGGGCAATACGCTTTCAATTCCTCTGGGCAGCCTTGCGAGTCAATATGGCGGGTTCAACACTCTGCCCTTATTCTTCAATGGCGGCGGCAACAGCATCTGGCATGCCACATACATCAGCATTTTGCGCCGCGTCGGCACTGGTTTGACTCTCACTGGAAATTACACCTACGGCAAATCGATCGACGACGCCTCAGACGCAAGCCCCGACAAATTCGTGCTTGCCACGGGAGTGATCAGTGGCGGTCAGGTTACTTTTGGAGCTCCTCTGCGCAGCGATCGCGCCGAATCCGCGTTTGATATCCCTCATTCGGTCTCGGCGACATACATCTACGATCTACCGTTTGGACGCGGACGCCGCTTCCTCGAGAACGCGTGGACGCCAATTAGAGTCATTGCCGAAAATTGGACGACTAGCGGCGTGTTTCGGCTGCAGAGTGAATATCCTTTCTTGCCCGTGATTCAGGATGCGAACGGTTTGAGTGGCACTCTGACTCACACCATTCGACCCGATATCGTGCCTGGCGTTCCGCTCATCAATCCCAATTACAGCCGCAGTTGCATCACCGTCAACACGTGTGAGCCGTTTGCGAATCCTGCCGCTTTTATGCGGCCTGTGAAAGGCGAACTTGGGGATGCGCCGCGCACACTCGCGATTCGCGGCCCCATGAATCGATTCTTCGACATGTCGGTACAGAAGAACTTTCCGCTGCCGGGTCCTGAAGGACGACGTCGGGTACAGTTCCGTGTGGATCTGCTAAATGCCTTCAATCACCCGAACTTCCAGGTGACATCAGGCACGATGGTAAACGGAAGCAGCTCGAATGATTTCATGGGCGCTCCCAACGAGGGAACAACCACCTTCAATTCTGCTGGAACCCCGAGCTTTGTACCGATAGCCACGTCGGAGTACAACGCCTGGGCAACTAGCAACAACCAACCGCTATCCGGGACTCCCGCCGGAACGGCTCAGTACAACGCGATCAACGCAATGGTGAACGGAACGCGAATGCCAGGTGGCGCGCTGCCAACCGACTTCTTTCATGTCCCGGTTCCGAAGGGTTTCGCCACGATGAACGCAAATTCTTTTGACATCCGCACTCTGAATGGGTTCAAACTATATCGTCTGCGACAAGCATACGGGATGGGATTTGGACAATTGCGGGAACTTGGCATGCCAAGATACATCCAATTTGGTTTGAAGATTTATTTCTAGGCAATGCTCCGAATCTCGATCGTAGCTCTGATTGCAGCCGCATGTCTTGCCACAGCAGAGGAACCGCCGCGCGAATGGGTTGATCCAGCAACCCATCACCGGATCATCCGCTTGTCGGACGACCCCGGCAGTGCAAGCCTCTATTTCCATCAGAACGCCTACACCGCTGCGGGCGATCTGATGGTCTTCACCACTCCACATGGCCTTTCGGTAGTTGATCTTAAGAGCCGAAGGATCCGGTCCTTGGTCGAAGGACGCGTGAGCCACGTGGTAGTCGGACGGCAGACGCGGCAAGTCTTCTACTTTCGAGATGATACTGTATACGCCACCAATCTCGACACCGGACAGACACGCGCTGTTGCCACACAGCCTGGCCTGCGTACCGGATCGGGGCTGGCCGTCAATGCCGACGAAACACTACTTGCAGGAAGTTTCGTCGAGAAGCAACCAGTGGAAGCGGTAAATCAACCCGCGTTTTCCGCCCAATCACGCGGGGACAATTATCCCGGGAAGGGCCAGATGATGGAGAGGCGCCTGGCCGCGCACATACCGATGGCACTCTACACTATCGATATCAAAACCGGACAAGTCAAGACCTTCAATCACAGTACCGATTGGCTAAATCACGTGCAGTTTTCGCCTAGTGATCCGAGCCTCATCATGTTTTGCCATGAAGGTCCTTGGCACAAGGTGGACCGTATCTGGACTATCCACACCGACGGCACTGGCTTGCAAAAGATCCACACTCGCGCGATGGACATGGAAATCGCCGGCCATGAGTTCTTTGGTCCTGATGGCAAGGTCATCTGGTACGACTTGCAGACACCGAAGGGCGAACAGTTTTGGCTCGCCGGCATGCGCCTAGCGACGGGCGAGCCCATTCGCTATAAGGTGGAACGTTCCGCATGGTCGGTGCACTACAACGTGTCGGCTGACGGCAGCTTGTTTGCAGGTGACGGTGGAGGTCCGAACAGCGTAGCTGCGCCTGGCAATGGACAGTGGATTTATTTGTTCCATCCCGAACCGGGAGTGTTAAAAGCCGAAAAACTCGTCGACCTCGCCAGGCACGATTACAAACTGGAACCGAATGTCACCTTCACACCCGATGGCCAGTGGATCGTATTTCGTTCCAATATGTTTGGGCCCACCCACGTCTTTGAAGTAGGCGTGAAACGAACGCAATGATCCCTGGCCCAGAATTGCCGCAGCGCGTGGCAGCAGTTGTGGCGGTCCTTCGAACGATGAATGGAGCCCGAGGCACTTTTGTTGTTCACGGAGTTCTTATCCTGCTTTTTTGTCGCGCTGGCGTCGCATTCAATAGTGATACGTGACCTGACAACGACAGAGCCAGTGCTCAAAGATCTGCCTTTAGGTTCAGCTTTGGCGAGCAGCCTCGAAGAGGATTTACCAGCATTACTCCGGATAGCGTCTACGCTGTCGAGCGCGGTTATGGACTCACGCTCTCGACGACTTCAGAAACCAATGCGAGAAGTTTGTGCAGTGAGAATGCGCCGTTTCTGTTTACAGTGGACGTTCCAGAGGGGAACTACGATGTTAAGGTTACGATGGGCGGAGCTCAAAGTGAATCGGCAACCACGGAAAAACAGAAGCGCGCCGTTTCCTTTTGGGACAAGTTGCGTAGGGATGATACGCATTTCAACTGGCGGCCGAAGCCGCCGAACCTGTCTTCCGTCTGCTGGGGGCGGACGAGCTTGGCACAAGCGAGATGCCTTCCTTAGACCAGCCCATTCTTCACCTTATCGGAGTTCTCTATCGTAATGGCAAGCACCAGATTACCCGTTTATGCCTGGGACGTATTCCTAAAGTTCGCCGATGTATTTTCGACCGCAGTCGACCGTGGTTGCAGCTCTTCCGTCGGGGAGGAAATAGGATTATGCAAAAGCAACGGCAGTACAGGAACAGAAGGTCGTTTCTAAAGTCGGCGGCGATTGTCGCTGCCGGTTGGTTTGTGAACAAAACCGGTCAGGCCGAAGGCCAATCCAGTTCGATGAGGCCGCTCTTTGATGGCAAGACCCTTGATGGATGGATTCAAATACAAAATAGCGCAACTTCGTTTTCCGGCAACGACATTATTGATCCCGCCGGTCTGGCGAAAAAACTTTCCGACAAATCAGATCCTGTGTCCGCATTCTTGAGCGATCTGCTCGACGAGACGGGAAAAACCAGCCTTACCACCGTCGCCACTGGAACTGGTGACATGAAGCAAGCGAGATCCGGCCTTGCCAAGAATCTTACCCGGATCATTTCCAGTAGCTCCGTGTATGAAGCTAAGCGCTTTCAGCACATCGTCTTGCGCCCGGAAACGCAACAACTACTCAAGGAACCCCATGGCGCGGAGTTGGTTCATCTGAACCGGCTCCTCCTGGAAGACGTATTCCCCCAGGAACTGTCGAAAACCGCGAACAATGGGTGGACCGTCAAGGACGGTCTGATGGCCAGTACCGGCTCTGGCCGAGGAGTCATTTACACCGCCAATGATTACAGCCGTTTTCGGCTGATGTTTACCATGCGGCACGTGTCGGGAGATCCCGATCACCAAGCTTGCGTTCTCCTCTTCTGCACGCGTCCGCAGGCGGGCGAGCTTCCCCTTGACGCGTTGGCTGGCATTCAGTTTCAAGTGCCTAGGGGAGGACACTGGGATTACCGTCCAGGACACAACAACAACGGTGGAACGGAATTCACGCTGGTGACCAAATCCGATTATGATCCGCACCAGTGGAGCCGAGTGGAGATCCTGGCGGATGCGTCCAAGGGAAGGGCTGGAATGGCTGTTGCCCAGCCGCCCGAGACCAAAGCGGTCGAGGTTCTTGATTTCGCGGATGCCAGTGCAGGCAAGGCAGGTCCGATTGCTTTGCAAATGCACAACGCTGGCCTTTTCGACGAATACAAAGATCTTTTGATTGACACCAATCCGACCGACGAGCTGATCACAGTGAAGTGAAGTCCTTTGATCCGCGTGATGGGACGACGCAACGGGAAGACTCCCGCCCCGTCTCAACCCACTATTTCACTTCTTCCAGACGTCGCCGTCTGGAAATGCGTATTTCTCGAGAGTTTCAGGACGCATTTGAATGCTGTAGCCCGCTCTTGTAGGCACCCTATAGTGACCGGCTGAGATGCGCACGGGATCCAAGAAGTGCTCGTGTAAGTGATCTACGTATTCGATGACGCGATTTTTTAACGACCCTGAAACGCAGAGAAAATCGAAGATAGCCAGATGTTGCACGTACTCGCAAAGACCGACGCCACCAGCATGCGGGCAAACCGGCACTCCAAACTTGGCAGCCAACAAAATGACCGCAAGATTTTCATTTACTCCTGCAAGCCTGCAGCTATCGATTTGACATACATCCAGGGCTCCACCTTGCAAGAACTGCTTAAACATCACCCGATTGTGACAGTGCTCGCCTGTTGCAATTCGGACCTCGGGTACTTCCCGGCGGATTCGAGCATGACCCAAGATGTCGTCAGGACTTGTAGGTTCCTCCAACCACCAGGGCTCAAATTCGGCGAACTCTCGTGCGCGTTCGATAGCCTCGCCGACATTCCACTTCTGATTGGCGTCTAACATCAACTTGTTATTCCAGCCGATCTCTTTCCGAACGAGACCCACGCGGCGCAGATCCTCGTCGGGTTTGCCGCCGACTTTTACCTTGAAATGTTTCCAGCCTGCGGTGATGGCGTCGCGACAAAGCTTGCGCACCTTGTCATCGGTGTAGCCATACCAGCCAATGGATGTGGTGTAGGCTGGGTAACCTTGCCGTTCGAGAAGAGATAACCGCTCTTGTTTTCCCCGCGCTCCCTCCTTTAGCAAGCTGAGCGCATCGTCGGGGGTAAGCGCATCAGTGATGTAACGGAAATCGATGATTTTTACCAGTTGCTCAGGCGTCATATCCGCCAGGAGCTTCCATACGGGCTTGTTTTCCAGCTTTGCATATAGATCCCAGACCGCGTTGATAAGGGCGGCAGCCGAAAGGTGTATTACGCCTTTCTCCGGTCCTAACCACCGGAACTGGCTATCATTTGTCAATTCTATGGCGAACGCACCCAGATTGTTCGTGATCGAGCTAAAGTCGCGCCCATACACGAAACGGGAGAGATAGTGGAGCGCCATGACGCATAGCTCCGTACCACGGCCCAGGGTGAAAGTCAGGCCATGTCCTTCAAGGCCTACATCTGTACTCAGAATGCAATACGCGGCTGAGTAGTCCGGATCCTGGTTCACTGCGTCTGAACCGATCTTTTCAACAGAAGTCGGGAAACGGAGATCAATAATGCGCGCACTCGTTATTTTCAAAACTTAGCTCCCGTTTTCGAAAACATCAAATCAACAATTAGATGTCTCCTTCGAAACCGCGACTTCAAAATACGACATCGAAGAGCGGGAATCACACAGTTTGCGCACTTGTTAAAGGACAAGAGCAGCATCGTTTCCAGTCCGCCATGGGAAGCCTGCACCATTGAAGCGACTTCCTCATTGAGGAGTCGGGACCACTCTCATGCCGGCCAGCGGAAATTCCTCTAGCAGGTTGCTTTCTGGATTGGACCAGGCACAATCGCTTATTTAGCAAACCTGAATATGATACCGTGACGGGCCGACCAAGAAGAGAATTGCACGGCGATTCTGAGACGACCAACGAAGAGTTAACCTTCTCTGCAGTCGCCAGTCGAAGACGAAATTGTTAGCTGACGCCACGCAGTGAGCCGACTGAACTGTCGCTGGGCTCGACTTAGACATTTTGGAAAGAACTTCCTCCTGCGCTGACTGCCGTCTTAGATGATGAGAATTCTTTGGGTAAAGGATTAGACTGAATCTCGATCTTTTCTTGAGACGACCGCGTGTCCCCCGGCCCAGTGCGAATTACGAAGCTTATTGATCGCCATGCTACGCGAAAGCGATGCAAGTTCTGCTGGTTGGTAACGGCTGGGCCCCCGGAAATTCTGCCTGTGAATCGCTGCAAAGGGCCGTGTTGATGTGGAATGTGAGGGGGGGACGAGGCACTCAGACTGTGTCAAACATGGCCCGTGTACGATCTTCGAGAAACCGTTTGAGCCACAGAAACTGCGGAGTTGGTGAGGACTACTGCGTCTTGAGCAAGGAGACCAACGGACCCAAATCCAGCTCGTTTGCGGGGAACAGTTGTATTGGTGTATTAGGGTTCCCGGTGCCGCACAGTTTGCGGACACCGGGAACTCGCACAGGTGAACCTAAGACGGTTTATGCCGCCTTCGCGACTCTGTCCAGTATGGCCACGGCTTTGTTCACGTCTTTGACGCCGAAAAACACTACTGGGGAACCGGTTTGGTCCACGCCGGTATAGGTACGCTCAATGTTAATGTTTGCGTCCGCAAGCTGCGATGCAGCACGGCCCAGCTCGCCGGGTCGGTTTGGCAGCATCGCTTGCGCGACTTCGTTTTCCGTATAGCTGAGGTTTGCGCCATCGAGTGCCTTCTTGGCACCGGCTAAGTTGTCCACTACCATGCGCACCGTGCTCTTTCCTTGTTCCGGAACCGACTGGAGCGCCAGGATATTCACGGTGTGGTCAGCCAAGGTCTTGCAGCACTTTGCAAGTGTTCCTGGCCGGTCTTCCATCTGGATTATTAGCTCTTTCGAGACAGGCATGTGGAACCTCCTTTTCTCGTTCGCACTCGGAACGCAGACTGCGTTCCTGACGATCAGAAACTCACTTGTGAGGGAACGAACCGGCGACATCATATGCCGGTTTCCGTTCCCGATCAAGGGGCTGCGACCATGAAAGAAACCTATGAACCTGCTGGATTTCGTGAACTCCGTTGAGCACGCGAAGAAAGCAGAAAATCAGAACATTATTTCGTTTGCCTACTGATGATGCCGAGATAAATAAGACCGCAGCAGCCATTGGCAACCTTCGCGCGTTCAAACCGTGCCTGCCAACGACCCAGCTGCCAGTGCTGACGCGTACCCTGCAACTTGCAAAGCGATATTTAGCTATACCGGGGTTGCTGTCACTCCTTCGGGCCTCCTCCAAAGCATGGCGACGGAGCTGCACGAACCCAAAGCATCGAACTGGGCAATTCCGCACAATCTACCGGCGTCACAATTCTTTACGCAACTCGTCTTACTGCACTGGGTTCACATGATTGGGCGGCCAAAACACAGGCCAGGAGGTGACCAAATGAAATCATGGAAGCAATTGACGGTGACGGCGTTCCTACTCATCACTTTGGGCGGCACGGCCGCGATGGCCGAGGACCGCGACGATTGGGGCTGGAACCCTCGAGGCACTGATCTGCGCCATGACTATGCCGACCGAAGGGCGGATTGGCGCGACATCAGTCGTGACCGCGCCAGCATCAATCACGATTACGCCGAGCTGCGGCGGGACTACGCGGTCGGCAATTACTGGGCCGCAGAGCGCGAGCGCGCCGAGATCCACGCTAAGGAACGCGATCTCAAGCACGATTACCGTGACATCCGCAAGCACAACCGCGACGTCCGCCGTGATTATCACGGATGGAACGCCGACCGCTAATCTGTCTCCTCCACTTCCTCCAGGGCCGTGGGGCATTCCTTTGCTCGATGCGGGGGCTCTCCAGATCATGGCCCTGGTAACGAAGTCCAGCACCGATACGCTGCGCTGCTGAGCATGCCGCAATCGTCGCCAGGCGGGCCGGCAGGTTGGCTGTAAAGGTGAGCAGCCTGCTGTCGGCAGAACTTGTTTCTTGATGACTGCTGTGGCAATGGTCCAGCGCACAAATCAAGGTCATCAGAGTTAGGTGGAGTGTTCAAGGGCCGAGTAAAGAAGGTACGGCGGTGAAAAAAAAACCGATGCTAGTATTCGTGGAAATAGAGGCGAGCCGACAGCACCTGATCAGCTCGCCTCGAAAAGTTATCGACAGGGGTCGTCCGGCAAAACCCTGTGGTAGTTTTCAAACAGAATCCTTGATCCTGGGTTACTACTAGTCCCGCTAATATACACCGAGCCCAACAGGGTCTCGTATTCGGTTGCCGA
>Ga0126381_100004679_pt1 | contig 14943 bp, 36 predicted proteins | sample PanSoiMetPlot_28_FD_96465 | JGI IMG/M metagenome (GOLD analysis project Ga0126381, IMG submission 96465) | Tropical forest soil microbial communities from Panama - MetaG Plot_28 | ecosystem: Environmental > Terrestrial > Soil > Tropical forest > Bulk soil | place: Panama | collected 2016-02-17
GATCGGGACTTTGGCCAGGACCTGGGTGGTGCCGGTCATCTGCGCGAGGCCGATGATCAGCAGCACCCCGCCGATGACGACCTTCGCCACCCGCAGCCATGTGGCGCTGGCGCTGATGTCGGCGAAGAACTGGGCCACGCCCTGGGGGATGAGGCCGGACAGGGCGTTCCCGGCCGCCGCGCCGATCTGGCCGAACGGGTTGGAGGCATTCTTCCCGCCCGGCTGCGACTGGGTCTTGAGCGCCGCCTGGTAGTCGGCGATCAGCAGGTCAGCCTCACCACCCGTGAGGAAGTTGACGGAGTTCGGGTGCTGCTCGGCCAGGGCCTCGGTCGCGTAGCCATGGAAGCCGAACGACACGGCGATCTTCTCCTGCACTCCTGCCAGGTCGATCGCCTTGCCGCCGTTCTTCCCGGCGAACGCGAACCACGTCATGGGATCAGTACCCGCTCATCCCGGCGACGGCCTGGTGGTCGACCTGCCCGGTCTGCGGGCTGGTCGCGTTGGCGTGGAAGTACTTCCACGACTCCAGCACGATCATGGTCGAGCCGACGATGAAGATCGTCGGGGACTTGGCCAGCAGCGACAGGCCGGAGATCACCGCGGCGCTGGTCCACGCGGCGGTCTTCACGCTCTTGTGGGCGGGCGCGCTGCCGGCCGGGGCTGCCTTGACGTCGGCCAGGTTCGGGGCGTTGAGCTGGAAGATCGAGTAGACCACGGCCGCGCTGAGCGCGGAAACCTGGATCTCCTCGGACGGCTTAAGGTTCACGTGCTCCTCCGTGTGCTACTTGACGGTGACATTGCGGGTGCCGGACCACGGGCCACTGCCGGCGGAGTTGACGCCCCGGACCTTCCACTGGTGGACGCCCTTGCGCAACGCCACATGCTCATCGTGGTTGCCGGGGACCGCGTGGCTGGCCCCGTCGATCGAGATCTCATACGACGTGGCCGTCGCGACCTTCCCCCAGCCGAAGTCAGCGAACCCGGCATGCCCGGTGGCGGACAGGCCGCCCGGCGCCGATGCCGGCTTCTTGGTCGTGCCGCCGCCGCCCCCGCCGCCGCCACCCGAGCCGCCGCCCCCGCCGCCGGTGCCGCTGCCACTGCCCGACGCGATGATGATCTGGAACGTCCCAGACGGCGGGCTGCCATACTCGGCGATCCCGGCCTGCACGATGCTCGCCTGATCGGTGGTGAGGGACAGCCGCCCCAGGTACCGGCCGAGCGCCGCCGCGACATCAGTCGCGCTGAACCCGATGCTGGACAGCCCGGTCTCCACGGCCTGCGCCCACGATGCGTTATCCGGGTAGGTGATCCCGGTCGTGGAGCCGACCTGGGAGCCACCGGAGTAGATCGGGTACGTGCCGAAGTTGCCGCCGCTGCCGCCGAACCCGAACCCGCCTCCGTAGGTGGCGGACTGCTGCGCGGCCAGCGCCGCCTGATCCTGCGGCGAGCCCTGGGGGTAGCCGGTCAGCGGGTCCTCCGCCGCCGCGGTCGAGCTGGCGGCCGCCGCGTTCGCCTGATGGTTGCGGTAGACGATGTACACGGCGACCAGCCCGCCGGCGCCGATCCCGAGGGCCGCCCACTTGTTGACCTTCTTGCCGCCGATGCTCACCGTGTCGGCCATCAGAAGCTCCCCCAGGTCCAGTCAGGCGCCGCGGTGTCCGGCGGGGCCTGGACGGTCGGCGGTGGCGCTGGCGCCTCGTAGGCGATGTTCCCGGGGCCGCCCATGGCCAGCGACGAGTAGGTGGGCAGCGCCGCGCCGTTGAGGACGCCCGGGGTGCCGTTGGGGCTGTTGTTCGGCGCCGCCCGGCGTGCGAGCCGCACGGGGGTGGGACGCTCGGCGGTCGGCGGCCAGAAGAACCGGAACCCGCGGGACGCATCGCCGCGGCGGAGCCCTTCGGCGGTACGGCCGGTCGGCGTGTTGAGCCGCCACCCCTTGGAGTCGACCTGCTGTGAGTGCGCGTCGAACCCGGCGTACTGGTTCAGGTTCGTGTAGTGGTTGGTGGTCTCGTCGTAGGCGGCGCGGCCAAGGCTGTTGGGCTGCGCGTAGGGGTCAGGGTCACCATGCGCCGACCCCACCGGCCGCACGACCGGTCCCCGCCGCCAATCGCCCTGGGTGAACGTCGGCCACGCGCCCGTCCAGCCTGGCGGCTGGTATAGCAGCCCCTCGGAGTCCTCGACCTCGGGGACCTCGACGGGCAGCGGGTTGTCCCGGGTGGGGACCTGCGGGGCGGCCGGGTTCGCGTCCTCGCGAGTGTACGGGGTGGTGCCTGATCCCGCGTTGGCCCGCGAGTCATCGGCGAGCCACCCGCCGGGGCCGCCCGCCGGGGTGAGCGCGGGTGCGATGCCCGCCATCCGGCTAGCCCTTGCTCGCGGCGGACAGCGAGCTGCTGAACGCGCCGCCGGCGGCGCTGATGACCCGCGCGGTGCCCGTGCCGTTGACCACCAGGGTGGCCACCAGGGCAACCGACGTGATGGCCAGCAGCACCTTGGTGATGTTGTCCACGCCTGAGCCTCACTTTCCCTGTGCGATCGACAGCAGCGTGTCGAGCGGGGTTTTCTGTCCTTGCTGCGCCGGCACCACCAGGGCGGCGACGAATGCGATCCACGCGATCCCGGCGACGACGGGGGCCATGCCGGGGATCTCGGCGAGCACCGCAGCGATCCCGACCGCGATCCCGCCGCCTAGCAGCGCCTTGAAGTTGACGCCCTTGCCCTGGTACCAGTCGTTGGCGGCGGTCATCCCGGCCGTGAGCAGGATCGGCGTGACATAGCTGCTGTCCATTCCTGCCTCCTAGTACCAGTGCGGGCTACGGGATAGCCACTTGGTGTATGCGGTGACCGGGTCGCCATACCGGGCCTTGATGTAGACCAGCCCGGCCTCGATCTGGATCCGCGGGTCCGACGTCTTCCCGAACCCGGTCCCGGCCCATGTCGAGTCCAGGAACTGCGCGATCCCGTACGCCGTCGACGTCGGGTTCTGCGCCGTGTTCGACCACCCGGACTCGCCGTTCCACAAGGACACCAGCGCATTCCACTCGGGGCCGCTAGACCACCCGTACTTCGCGGCCAGCATCTTCCCGAGAGCCTGATTCGATGCCGCCGAGCTGGAGTGCGCTGAGGTGTCCCCGGACGGGGCTGTGCCGGATACGGGACTGGACAGCGCCGACGCCGCGGGGTTGCTGTTGAGCTGGACGCTCGCGGCGACCTGGGGTTGCGTGGTCTTCCCGGTCGGCTGCTGGCCCTTCAGCACCGACCGGATCGTGTCCCCTACGGTGTCCCCGGTGATCCCGGAGTACAGGAGGATGCCGCCCGACGCCGCGAACGCGACGGAGACCGGCCTGATGGCCATGACGGCATCCTCCTGCCCGGCCTAGACCTGGGGCACCCGGCCGACAAGCGGCAGGCTCGCGAGCTTCGGCGCCAGCACGTAGCCGATCAGCACGCCGATCAGCACCGGCACGACCTTGGACTTCATGACGTTTCCCTCCTGGGGGTGACTGGTCTAGACCATGCCCTGGACGGCGCTGGGGGCGCCGTTCACGGCCACGAAGTTGACGAGCTCGTACAGCGTGGAGCTGGCGCCCCAGGTGCCGATCACCTGAAGCTCATCGCCCACGGCGGTGGACAGGTAGCCCAGCCCGAGCTCAGCGCCCGGGTTGGTGCCGAAGTCCTTGGTGAAGTTCTGCACGAACACCCCGGTGTCCAGGCCGTTGCCGGTGTCGATCGCGCCGGACAGCTCCCAGTCCTCGGACATGTCGTACTGCCACTGGAGGATGGACGACTGGCGGAGCCGGTTGCCCTTGAAGTCGATCTCGAACGGGTCGGGGAACGTGCCGGACCCGGCCCGCGCGCCGCCGGTCGCGTAGTTCAGGAACGCGATGTTCCGGACCGGGTTGCCGAGGCCGACGTTGGGGAGCTGGAACTGGCTGGCGCCGTTCAGCGCCGGGATGGACGCCCGGTTGACGTACTGAGTGCTGCCGAATGCCTTCGGGGTCGGGGAGTAGGCGCCGTTGTTGCCGTCCCAGTAACCACCCAGCCGCAGCGTGATGCTGATCGACGGGGCCGAGGTGGGGGCGGTGGAGTAGATCGCCGCGGACGTGTTGACTGTCAGGTCCAGGGTCAGCGGCGAGTTCGTGCTCTGGTTCTGCAGCGACCCCAGGCCGGTGCGGGCGACCGCCTCCACTGGGATGCGGAACACGACGGTGAACGACCCGCCGGACGCGCCGGAGCCGGTCGTCGCGGAGAACACCGCGTTCTGCCGGGCATCGCCGTTGAGGAAGTACCCGAAGTACTTCATCGCCGCGTTCAGCGCGTAGGAGTCGAACGGGCCGACGATCGGGGTGCCGCCGGCGTCGGCGAAGTTCAGGCTGGAGAACACGTTCAGCGGGGCGTCGGCCTGGAACGCGACCGTGGCGGCGTTGCCGGCGGCGGTCGCCTTCACCTCGATGTAGATGCACCGCAGCAAGTTCGTGGGCTTGATCTGGTACGTCGGCAGCGCCTGCGTGGCCGCCGACAGGGTGACGGTCTGCGTGTAGCCGGTCGCGATGACGGTCGGCTGCGTGCCGCCCCTGAACGGGCCGAGCGGGGCGGGCTGCCCCGGCTTGCCGGCCTGCCCGGCGGGCGCGGTCATGGTGGTCATCTCAATCCTTCCTTAGCGCAATCAATGAAGACGGCCACCCGACGCGAGATGCTGGATGGCCTTGACCCGGTCCACCCGCAGCAGCGGCATGGACGGGTCGTACTCGAAATCCGGGGCGGGGATGCGGAACCCGGCATCATGCAGGGCCCGGGCGTAGTCCAGGCACGCCTGGGCCTCACGCGGGTGCATGCCGACCGGCTGGGTTTCGAGGTAAATGGTGGTGTCCCGGTCCCACCCGGCAGCCTTGACGGCGTCGACGCGGCGCTCGAAGCAGGTCCCGCGCTGGACAGGCATCCCATCGGCGAGGCGGAACGCGCACCAGCCGCGGGTGCCTGCGATGGCGTGGAGGGTCATCTCGTCGGCGATGCGCCGGGCCGCGTCACTCGCGGTGGGGGCGGCGGCCAGGGCCTGCTTCATCCGGGGTCCTCTCCAGCTCTGGGGCTGGAGAGCCGCCGGGCGCGGCTGCTACGAGAGACCGCCCCGTTTGACAACGGAAGGAACCTCACCGCACGCGGCGGCTCTCGTAGCGCTCACATCATAGCAGGTAACACGTACAGTGCTACAGTGGTGCGTGGTGGAGACCCCGGCTCCTGTTCGCGGTTATCGGCCCCAGTTCCCGAAAACGGGAGTTCGCTCTGCGACTGAGGATGAGAGAGCGCCAGCCCGGCCGACTGGCAGCAGGATTACGGTCCAGTCTGTCCCGGCCCTAGCGCGAACGGCCGGTCCCAGCCGCGATCCTTGGCGTAGCTGTTGGACGGATAATCGTCCTCATCGCTTACATATCGCGATGCAGCCAGCTTGTACCCGGCCTCGAATGCCTCTTGCATGTCATCCTGGCCGAATGGCGGCCCACCGCCGTCATCCGGATCATGGGCTTCCAGGTACCAGTCATAGAAGTCCTTCGGATCGTTTACGGTCATGGCCCGATCAGCGCCTTAGCCGGGCGCCGCGCATCGATATACAGCACCTCGCTGATCGTCTTGTCCCCGATCCGGTAGAGCCGCAGGTTCCGCACGATGTGCGCGACCTCACGAGGATCAACCCCGCCGCCGATCTCTGAGAACCGCTGGATATTGCGCGCATCGGTGTCGCGGCCGAAAAAGTAATGCACGGGCGCGTTGTAAAAGTACGTGCTCACCGCGCCGCCATTGATCGTCCCAGAGGGCTTCTGGTTCGCGCCCCACAGCCCGGCGCCGCCCTCAGCGCCAGCCGTCCAGTATTCCTCGCATTCCACCATCAGCGCCATCAGCGCCAGCAGGTGCATGTCATCACCCAGGCAGATGCAATTGCCCTTCATGAAGTTGTCGTGCATCGCCGCGCGCATCACCCGCGCGACCTGGGCGCGGTCCTCAGCAGCCGGGAGATCCTTGCGATGCCGGGGCCATACGACATGACCGGGCGCCTGCTGCCCGAACCGTGGCGGCGGCGGCCATTCGGGAGTCTCCCGGAATCCGAGCGCCTGAGCCCACCGGTGGGTAGCCGGGCTGAGCGCCTTCGGCATGAGCGTCACGACGCGCAACTGGGGCTGCTGCCGCATCGCTGACTGCAATGCCTGCCATGCCAGGTGAGTCTTCCCGCGCTGTGTCGGGTAGATCCAGCTGGCATGCTCACCGGGCCGGTAGTCGAAGAATCCCGGCTCCTCACCCCAGCCGAAGAATTCCGCGCGGCTAAGCTCCTGCATTGCCCTTCGGCGCCTTCAGGTCAGCCTCCACATCGGTGGCCGCCTTCTCGACCGTTTGCGCGTCCTGCACGCCCGCCTCCAGGTCATCAACGAGCTGGTGGAGCTCGCCCACCCGGTTTGGCGTCAGCGTGTGCCGCGAGGCGTTGATCAGCTCGCGCAGGACTTCAACCAGCTTATCCATGATGCCTCCTAGGCTGCCTGCTGCTGCGCGGCCGCTAGCAGCTCGTCAGGGTGGACGGTGCCCGGGATCGCGACCCGGGGCCGGTGGTTGCGGAACAACTGAGCGCCGACGCCGAACGCCACGGTGATCAGCGCCCCGTAGGGGCCAGCGGAGCACACGCGGTCGAGCGCCGCGGCGAACCTCGGGTCGGCGGCGGCGACGTCCGCGCACGCTTCGGCGACGGCGTCGGCGCTGTTGGCGAGGGTGACCGCGTCGGCCTGGTATGCCGCGTCACCGGTCGTGCGGGCGAGCATGAGAGGGATGACAGCGGTGAGCTGGACCAGGCCGCGGACGCCGTCCTTGCGCTGGTCGCCGGTTAGCGCCGTGGCGGCGCGGGCCGGGCCGCTGGCAACGCGCGGCTTGTCGGCCGCGTCCTTGCGTGGGCGGCCACGCCTGGGCTTGTCCGCCGGCGGCTCGGCGGGCTCGCGTGGCGGGAGGTCTCCTGATGGCTCTGTCACAAGCGCGGCGGCAAAATCACGGTCGGCGGCCTGCTTGTCGAGCGGCAGGGCGGTGGCGATTGTCTCGCCGTCAGCGGTCAGCAAGTCAGGCATCGGCCCTGTCCTCCAGCGCCGAGATTCGGCGGTGCATGTCCCGCAGTACGAGCGTCGTCCACGGCACCGGGAATTGCCCGCCCGGTTCGATTTCCCTCGGTACGGGGGTCACGCGCTCCTGCATTTCCTCGAACGTCTCGGCCATAGTCAGCCCCCCAGCGCCTCGGACGCCGCGCGGGCGGACTCGCCGTGCAGGAACTGGATGCGCTGCACCTGCCGGCCGGCGTTGAACGTGTTCCACGCGCCGAACGCCGCGAGGGCAACGAAGAACGCGCCGACCGCCTTCGGGTGGCGGGCCACGAACTCAGCGAGCTTGTCCATCCCTCAGTCCTTCCGGACGGCGACGATGAGCGCCACGACGGCGACGATCAGCGCGGCCACGCTCACGGCGGCGCTGATGGAGACGGTGTGCCCGGCGTCCTCGACGGCCTGGGCCGCGCGCCGGACGCCGTCCCGCATGCCCATGCCCGCCTCCAGTCGCACGTGTAATATCGCTTGCAACCGTAGCACATGGAGGTGACCTTGCCACGCGGCACGAGAGGCGACCGCAAGCAGCCGGTCACCGACGACTGGCTCTGGGAGAGCATCAAACGCGGCGGCGGCCTCGGCAACCACCACCCGCAAACCGGCAGGTACGCCACCCTCACTATGCGCTGCGACAGCCAGGAGGAAGCAAGCGAGTACCGCCGCTCCCTTTTCAGGTGCGCGTATTACCTAGCCCGCACCGGCCAGGCCCCGGTGTCCGTCCACATCGAGCCAACCAAGCGCGCAGGCTCCAAGTGGGTGTTCGACTTCACCGTCGTGGACAAGTCCCATGCCCGCCGGCACATCCTCGAAAAGCACGGCACCGACCGGTCCAAGTGGCCATACGACCCTCTCGCGAGAGTGAGGAAACCCGAATGAGGTACTGCCCAGACTGCGGCGCCGGCCACGAGTGCGAGGCCCAGGCCGCCGCCACCCGCACCGACCCCGGCGTGGAGATCGCCCGCATCCAGGCCGACCGAGACGTCACCCTCGCCAAGCTCGGCGCACGCCAGCAGCGCGAGGAACTGGAGACCGTACAGGAAATCGCCGAGACCGAAGCCGAAGCCGACGTCATCGTCGGCGTTGCCCAGGCCGACGCCATCGCCGCCGAGCTCGGCGCCGAGACCACCGAGGAGCCTGAGGTCATCATCGACGCGCCGCCCGTCGACGCCGAGCCAGAGGCCGACGTCGAAGAGCTGCCGCCCGTCGACGGATCGCCGGTACCGGACGCCGCGGCGCGCAGGGCACGCGGACTGGGGATGTGGTGAACGTCTACGAGGTCATCGTCCAAGTCACGATCATGGAAAAGCGGGCGGAGGATGGCCAGCCGCTTGCGCCCCACTCCCAGCTTTCGTATTCGACCACCTGGGACATTTCGGGTGAGAACCTGACCATGATCGCCCCAACCGTCGACGGCATGATCGCGGCCATGAAGAACGCGGGATGACGATCCTCCGCACGCTATTCGCGTGGCCCAACGGGATCGTGGTCGGCAACCTGATCGCGTCCGCGCTGTGGGCCACGCCCGCGCTGCTGCACCTGCACTGGCGGATGAACAAGCACCACCGGGAGAGGATGGCCGGCAGTCAGCTCGCTTCTGACAGTTCCTCATCGGACGCGCAGATCGGACAGTGAGCCGAGCAGAACCACGGATCGACATCGTTCGGTATCGCACGCTCCCATTTCCCGAGAGGCTTCGCGCAGACGAGGCACCGCTCAGGGTCGCCGAAGAGCGTCAGCATGACATCCCTGATTATGCCCGTGTCGTCATAAGTGCTATGGAGTACGCGCAGTCTCTCTAGGACTGTCTCTCCCAGGTCCCGCATGTATTCATCCATGATGATTCCCTCCTAATGCCAGCCTATATGGCAAGTGGGTAAGTTACCCTGCAATTTGCACACTTGCTCAGCTATACTGGGAGGGTCGCGCCATGGTGCCGGGGGAGATCCCTGGACGGCCCGGAGTGCGGTTCATGAAACAGCGCGGCGGCCTGAACCCTGAATGTGGTATGCCACGGGCCGTTATGGGGAAGCGAGCTAACCCTCGTACTTTTGCCAAGTAAGCCGAGGGACCGGTGTGTACAGCTCCGGGTGAGTCGTTACTGGCACCAAGCGTGAGGCCCCGGCCGGGGAAGTGGCCGGGGCCTTCATTCATCGGGATTAATCTTTGGTCTCGATGAAGAGCGTTCGCCCTTCGGCATCTAGTGAAAGTCCCTTTATGCCGGTCCATCTTCCGGCGACGTCGATCATGACAAGCGTCTCCATATCAGCTTGGTTCGCATCTACGAAGCCCGACGCCGCTGCGCATAGTTCCTCGATCGTCATGAGATTTCCCTCAGCTTCTTCTCGATGTCGAGGCTCCATAGGGCGCCGGGCCGCCATGTTCCCCAGTCGCCGCCCGCGTCGAGGATGCGCGACCCCCAGCGGCGCTGGTCCGGCTCCAGTGATTCCGTCTGCCGCTTCAGCTCGCGGTAGATGATCCGCGTACCGATGATGACGAGATCGGGCCATCCTTTGCAGTTGGGTGGCTGCCGGCGCGAGTCGTAGACGTGCATCCAGTTCAGGCCGAGCAGGTCGCACATTCCGGTGATCGCGTTGTGGAGCTGGCCCTCGGTCATCCGGGTTTGCGAGGGGGCGAGCTTGGTGAACGGGTGCCGGTGCGGCAGGGTGTCGGCGGGGCACCATCCGATGCAGGGGATGGTGCCCGGCTCGGCCTTCACCGGAGCCACCCCATCATGATGAGCAGCGCGACAAGGAACGCGGCCGACATGATCGCCCGGTACGCCTGGCCGATGGACGGCCGCCAGATCCGCTTCATGATGCTTTCACCACCGGTATGCGCTTGCCGGGGTGGACGACATGGAAATGAGCGTCCACCCCGTCTTGGAGGGTTCCGTCTAGGGTCCGCTGGACCTGGACGGTGCAGAGCGGGCATTGGTACGTCATAGCCGCTCGTCCCAGATGCTGCCCCACAGGATGAGCAGGAGGGCGATGATGATGAAGAGCACTAGCCAGCCCATCACGAGCCGCCCAGCCCGGCGCCCGCCTTGCGGGCGATCGCGTTCAGGTTGGCCGGGTCGTCCCACGGGCACGCTACGTAGGTGCACTGGGCCCGGCAGAGGCAGTCCCGCTCGGCAAGGGTCAGCTGCGCGGTGCAGCAGGGGCAGAGCTCCAGCAGGACCCCCGGGTTAGGGCCGTCCATCACGTAGGCGGCGGTGACGACGGCGCGGGGCGGCGGCAGGATCTCCCGGGTGCTCACTGGCCGCCGTCCAGCCCGGCGCGGGCGCGCCACTCGTCCACCTTCGAGAACGTGGCCTCGCTGCCGTCATCGTCCTCGGTCGGCTCCCAGAACCAGTCGAGGATCTCCTCGATGACCTTGCGTAGCTCGCCTACGGTGGCGAGCTCAGCGGTCATGGCATCCCACGCGGGGATGAGATGCTTACGGACGCTCTTGGCCGCATCGCGCAGCCCGGCCACGGTGCCGTCTAGGCCGTCGCCTGTCCATGTGACGCCATTGGGTCGGGTGGCCATCCATGCCGCGATCTGCTCGAAGTCGGCGGCCAGCTCTTCCGGCGTCATGAGAACCACACCACGTCTCGCGCTGAGTGCCACCGGCTGGCATGCGGCCGGCGCCGGCACTGGGTGGACGTGCCGGGGAAGACGTCCCCGCAGCAGCCTGACCAGTGGGGCGCGATGACAAGCCAGAGCAGCGCGCCCCAGGCGGCGATCGCGATGACGGTCGCGGCGATCACTGGCTCACCTCGCCTTCCGTGAAAAGCGCCAACTGATCCGGATTCGGCGCCTTGTCGAGTTCCCGCTGCCTCTTCAGCTCGGCGCGCGCCTCGGCCTCGATCTCTCGGAGCCGGGCGCCATCACTGCATCCCGGCTGGCGTCGCCTAGATGCTGCCGCACAGGCCGGGCAGTTGATCACATGCTTCACGCGCTCGCGTTCGGCATCGGCCAGAGCACCCCGGGCTAGCGTCGTTTCGATGCTCATGCGACGCCCATCAGGACGGGCCACGTCGCCGGGCCGACGATCCCATCGACCGTGAGCCCGTGGAATCCCTGCTCCAGCCGGACCGCCGCGTCAGTCGCCGGGCCGAAGATCCCGTCGATCGCGATGACGTTGCCGCGGGCGCAGCACAGGGCCTGGATGGTGCGGACGTCGGCGACGTCGCCGCCGCCGTGCTCGCTGATGGTGGGGAGCTGGCGCACGATGACCTCCGGATCGACGGTGGTTGGGGTTGTTGGGATGGGGCCAAAGAACGTGCCGGACAACAGGCTCATGTCGATGACCCGGCCGGCCGGAGTCCGGAATGCATCAGTCCACTGGGTGGCATCAGCGGTCCAGCTCAGCCCGCACTGAGGGCCGCATAGATGCGGGGTGCCGGTGTAGTGGGCCGTGAACCGCCGGAGCCTTAGCACGTTGACCGCGTGACTGGCGAGCTGTACCGGCAACTGGTAGCGCCAGGTGTTCAGGCTGGCGTAGATGATCGGTCGCGCATCGCCTTGGTCGATGCGCATCCTGGCCCATACAGCGCCGGATTCCGGGGTCAGGTCGCCATTCTCCACGTCGCAGCCGTCCGCGACGGCGTTCCCGCCGAGGACGGTCAGCACGATGATGTGCGCCTGAGGGTGCTCGGCGGTGATCGTGCGGCCGGTCGGCCAGTGGCCGTCCAGGTAGCCGAGGTAGGCCGGATAGCCGGCGGGGAGCGCGGACGGGTCGATGGAGTCGGGGCACTGGTACGTCATGACGTCGTCTCCATCTCGGCCTCCAGTGCATCGGCCTCGTGGGCCAGGGCGTAGATGTCGGCCCAGACGAGGATTTCCTCGACATGCTGGACGCGGGGGGCGTGGCTGTACTCGCCGAGCACCCGCCAGATCCGGGCTTCTAGTTGCTCGCGGCGCTCGGCGGCGTTCATGGCAGCACCTCTGACAGCGAGTCGTTTTCGTGCATGCCCTCGGACCAGCCGATGCCGTCGAAGCCATCCATCTGATGCCAGTGACGGCCCGCATGCCCCGCCGGCTCGGTGCACCGGTACTTTGTGTCCCTCCAGTGGTAGGCGCCGCAAACCTGGACTTCGGCCTCATCGCTGGCGATGCTGTCATCATCGGTGAAGATGGGTTGCCCGGTCTCGATCGACTCGGCGAGCACGGCGACCTCAGCGGCCGACGCCGGCGCGTCCTCCTCGGGCACCATGAACGTGAGGCTGATCTGCCGGGTGATCTTCTCCAGGCTGCCCGCGATCGACGCGAGAGCGTGCGCCTGGGCCAGCAGCGCGTGCACCGTGGCGCGCTCATGGTCGCAGCGGACCGCGGGCTCGAAGCACATGTGCTCCGAGTGGTTCCCGATCAGCCCCGCCGCGAGATGGTAGTGGCGCTTTCCCTCATGGTCGTTCATTTCCCGCTCCTCTGGGTTGTGGTGATGGTGAGTGCCGCGGCGTGGCGCCACAGCCATGGCCGGCCGATTTGCTCGGCGGCAAGCTTGCGGGGGTTGTCCTCCTGCGATGCGAATCCGCAGGAGGCACGGATCTTCTCGACCCAGGCGTGAACGTCCTGAGCGCGCTTCTCCGGCGGGTTGAAATCGACGCCGATCAGTCGTGGCAGGGGCATGTGCACCAGTCCATGCATGGGGTATCCCGCGGGCCCGGATGGGTAGCGCTGCGGCATCGCTCGGTCATCGGCCCGTTGCGCGTGGCGCGCTCCTGGGCCTTGCGGACCTGGGCGACGAGCTCTGGCCCATAGCCGGACTCGATCTCGGTGCGCATCACGGCAGCGACTGACCGGACGCCGGGGCGCCTTCCGATTAGCTGCCTGATTTGATCGGTCTCTCTCTCGGTCACGTCGGGCACGACGGCGGCCAGCGCGGCGTGCAAGCCTCGCGGAGAGAGAGACGTATCTAGACGTGGACGTATGTAGTTCGCTGAGCCGACCGGTTCCGGTTCGCTGAGCGAACTGGTGGCAGTTCGCTGAGCCGACCGGTTCGCTGAGCCGACCGGTTCGCTGGGTAGACCGCTCCTGGTGCCTGAGGGAAGGTCGCGGGCACCAGGAGCGGTCTGCTGAGCCGACCGGTTCGCTGATCCGACCGGTTCGCCCAGCGAACTGGTTTTGCGGTACGACTTCGGCTTCGGCTTCTCGCCGGCGTGCCCGGCCGCGAGGTCGTAGACCGCCTTCTGGCCATCCAGGCGCGACCGGCGGATTAGCCAGCCATGCCCGGTGAGCCACTTGATCGCGTCGCTGATCGCCTCGCGGGTGCGGTGCGTCTGCCGGATAAGCGACGTGTAGGACACGACCGCGGTCGTACCTGAGCGGGCCGCGTAGTCGGCGAAGATCCGGGCGAGCTGCATCGCGGTGCCGGGCACCGTGGGCTCGTCCTCCAGGGCGTGGAGCCACTGGCGGTGAGGCGGCTCGGGTGCGTTCACCGGTCATCGTTGCCCTCGATGGCGTCGATCTCGGCGGCGAGCTGCCGCGCCTTGACGCCGGCTTCGGATAGCCGCCGGTAGAACTCGGCCTTGAGCTTGACGGCCAGGCGGTGGGCCTGCTCATCGGTCAGCCGCGGGTTCTGGGCCTTCGCGCGCTTGACCCAGCGTTCCAGGTTCGCGACGTGCTCGGGCGACGCATTGGCCGCCTCGGTCATCGCATGCCAGTCTTCCTGGAGGAGCCGCGTGAGCATGCCTGGAAAGACGCGCTCGCGGGGATAGGTTCCAGGAGTGACGGGCGTAGGTTCGTGCTGTATGCTCATGCAGCAACCAGCCTCTACACGGGGATTGGTGGCGGGGGATCGGCCGACTTTTCCAGGGAAAGCCGATCCCCCGTTTTGTTACACATGCCTAGTTGCGGGGGCCTAGGTATATGGGCCTACGCGCGTTGCGGGTTACGGGTAGGTGAACCCCAATACTGCCACGCTGTTCGGTGATGAGCAAACAAGTGCCAGAAGTTTCTTGGGATTGCACCGTGTGCCCCGTAACACATGCACGTGCGGTCACGGAAAGCCGGGAATCTTTCAGAATCCTGAAGTTTTCCGTCACGCTTCGGAGCGGCCGTTCCTATAGGTACGGGTACTCCGCGTCGAGCTTCGCGGGGACCTCGCGGATGAGGCCGGCCTCGACCGTGGGCGCATCCTTGAGGCCGTCGACCAGAGCAGTGATGATGCCGCGGGTGTGCGCGCACATGGTGCTCATCCGGTCGCGATGCAGATCGCGGTTGCGGTTCCACCGCCGGTTGTACTCCGGGCCGTCCTCGGTGCTGGGGTATGGCACCTTCAGCGCCTCGTGCAGCGCGGCCACCAGCTCGCGCCAGGCCGCGCGCTCGCCGCGTAGCCGCTCTAGCTCGGCCTGCATCTCTGCCTTCGTCACGTCCCGCTCCCTCAGTTGCGAAGAATAACTACGCATCGCAGGTTGAATCTGTCCTGCGATTATGCGGCTACGGACGCAGGTCGGTTCGTCATAACTCCGTGATATCCGGGGCAACCCAGATTAACTCGCAGTGGCGCTACCTGCCCTGATTCCGCTAACATGCTCAGCATAGCGGACGGGCGTAGGTATTGCAAAGGATAACGCGAAAATGAACCTCACGGAGATGCGGGGCCTCCGCGAGTCATGGATCATCGCCATGGAGGCATCCAAGACGGCGCCGAACACCATCGAAGCCTACGCCGGGTCACTGCGCCTTTACCTGGACTGGTGCGAATCGGCGGGGATCACCGAGGGCCTGGAGCAGCCCGAGCAGGTGCGCCGGTGGTTCGCGCACCTCGCCGGGCTCGGCCGGTCGGCGAAGACCCTCAACGTCCGGCTCTCGGCGCTGAGGGTCTTCGCTAAGTGGGCGATGAA
>Ga0126381_100004680_pt1 | contig 14940 bp, 13 predicted proteins | sample PanSoiMetPlot_28_FD_96465 | JGI IMG/M metagenome (GOLD analysis project Ga0126381, IMG submission 96465) | Tropical forest soil microbial communities from Panama - MetaG Plot_28 | ecosystem: Environmental > Terrestrial > Soil > Tropical forest > Bulk soil | place: Panama | collected 2016-02-17
GCGATCATCGGCGAGACCAATGGGGCTCAGTCGGGTTGTTGACCGACTGTGTGCTCGACATCGTCTCCGTCGATCCCAAGGAGATTCAGCGCCTGCCGCAGATCGTCCAGGCCTCGCCCATTGCGCTCCTGTCAGGGCAGGTGACCATCGCGGGCGCTATGATCGCGTTGGTCGATATGACCAACCTTCTGTGGTTGAACGAATATCACCCATAGGCCTTAAGCACGTGGCGGGCGATGACCATCTTCATCACCTCGCTGGCACCTTCGGTGATGCGGTAGCTGCGCTGCTGGCGCCATAGCTTCTCGATCGGCAGGTCGGTCGTGAGCGCGATGCCGCCGTGGATCTGCATGCATTGATCGGCGGCGCGGAACGCCATCTCGTCGGCGAAGTATTTGCACACATAAGCGTCCTCGCGCGCGTCCTCGCCTTTGTCGAGGCGCGTGGCCGCCTTGTAGACGAGGAGCCGAGCCGCCTGCAGCTCGATGTACATGTCGGCGAGCTTCCATTGGATTGCCTGCCGGTCGGCGAGCGGGCGGCCGAAGGTCGAGCGTTGCTTGGCATAGGCGGTGGCCATCTCGAGACAGCGCTCCGCGACCCCGAGCGCCCGCGCCCCGTGCTTGACGCGCCCGGCCCCGAGCCATTTCTGCGCAAGACCGAAGCCCTGGCCTTCCTCACCGACCCGTCGGCTTGCCGGCACGCGCACGTCCTCGAGCAGGATCTCCCAGGGGCGATCGCCCATCATGGTCTGGTAGCAGGTGGTGAGCTTGACGCCGGGCGTCGCCATGTCGACCAGAAAGCAGGAAATGCCGCCGTGCGAGCCCTTGCTGCGGTCGGTCGCCGCCATGAGCTGCATGAAGTCGGCCTTGTCGGCGCCACTGATGAAGCGCTTGACGCCGTTGATCACGTAGAAGTCGCCGTCGCGCACCGCGGTGGTGCGCATGCCGCCCGGATCGGAGCCGGCGTCGGGCTCGGTTTGCGCGAAGCAGGCGCGTTTTTCGCCGCGCAGCACCGGCAGGAGATAGCGCTCCTTCATCTCGCCGGTCAGCGCGTAGAGGATGCCGCGCACGGTTGGCCCGGTGATGGTTTCGCCCCGCGCCGGCAGTGCGATCGAGCGTGACAGCTCCTCGGTCACGATGCTGCGCGCGAGCAGCGAGAGGCCACCGCCGCCATATTCCTCCGGCACCTCCATCATCCAGATGCCGAGCGCCTTCGTGCCGGTGATGAATTTGTCGCGGTAATGCGGCTTGAGCTCCTCACCGTCGAGCGTGTCCCGCTCGACCGGGATGAGCTCGCTGTTCACGAAACGTCGCAGGGATTCTTTGAACAGGCGCAATTCGTCTGGAAGCTCGAAATCCATCTCAGGGCCCCCACTATTGTTGGTCGCGCCAGAGCGCGCGCACGTCGACCGCGACCGCACCGCTTGCGCGGATCATCAGCGGGTTGATTTCGATCTCGGCGACGCGGGCGCGGTGATCGAGATAGAATTGGGCGAGCGCGAGCGCCGTTGCCTCGAGCGCGGAGCGGTCCGCGGCGGAGCGCCCCCTGAAGCCCGCGAGCAGCCGCTTGAGGCGGAGCCCCTCGATCATGGTGCTGATCTCGCCTGCGCCGAGGGGAAGCAGCCGCAGCGCCGCATCGCGCGCGACCTCCACCAAGACGCCGCCGGCCCCGATCAGCAGCAGCGGCCCGTACAGCGGATCGCTGCGCGCGCCGATGATCGCTTCGACGCCGGACACCATCTCCTGCACCAGGAGACCGTCGATCCGCACGGCGCCGGCGGCGGACAGCAACTTGGCCGCGGCTTCGCGGACCTCCGCGCGGTTGCGCAGATCGAGCGCGACGCCGCCCGCCTCGGTCTTATGCAAGATATCGGGCGAGCGGATCTTCAGCGCGACCGGATAGCCGATCGTGTCCGCCGCAGCCATGGCTTCCGTGGCGTCCGCGATCGCGCGGCTACGCGGCACCGAAATGCCATAGCGCGCAAGCGTCGCATCGAGCATGGCCGGCGAGAGATTGCTATCCGGCGCGGGACTCGGCGCTGGCGGCACGCGGCCGGTGCGCTGTGCGTAGAACCACAGCGCATTCATGGCGCGCAAGGACGGCTCCAGCGCCTGCAGGAACGGGAAGCCGGCGGCTTCCTGCGCGGCGACCGATTCAGGGCGCATCTGATAGATCATGCGGCCGAAGCCGAAGACCGGCTTGTCGGTCAGGGTGAGCAGGCGATTGAGCGCCTCGATCCCCTCCCAGGCGCCCGGCTTGCTCGGCAGCATCGCGGCCCAGGCCAGCATGTCCACATTGGGATCGCGCGCCACAACCTCACAAACTCGCGCGGCGTGCTCGAGCGTCGAGGGAATGCCGAGATCGAGCGGGTTCTTCGGCACGATGCTGTCCTGCAGGAGCGGCAGCAGCGCCGTGTTGGTGGCGTCGGTGAATTCCGGGATCACCGCGCCTTCGCTCTCGGCATAGTCGAACAAGAGATCGACGGTGCCGCCGGAGGTGGTCACGAAGCCGATGCGCGGCCCTCTCGGCAGCCGTCCGCCCTGGAAGGCGAGCGCGGTCTCGATCATGTCGTCGAGCGAGCGGCAATTGCAGATACCGTAGCGCTCGCACATCGCGAGGTAGGCTGCATAGTCGCCGCCGATGACCCCGGTATGGGACTGCGCGGCGGCCTGCGACTTCGCGGTCATTCCGGTCTTGATGGCGAGGACCGGCTTGCCGGCCGCAAGCGCGCGGGCCGCGGCATGCATGAACGCCTGTGGCCGGCGGATGCCTTCGATGAACAGTGCAATGATGCGAGTGCCCGGATCATCGACCAGAAAGTTCAGATAGTCTGCGAGATCGAGATCGGCCTCGTTGCCCGAGGTGATCCCGTAGGAGAAGCGCAGGCCCCGGTCGGCGCCCGTGCGCAGCCAGAATTGCAGCGTGCCGCCCGACTGGAACACGCAGCCGATCGATCCGGGCGGCACCTTGCAGAGTTCGGAATTGGGATATGCGAATAGCCGCTCCCGGTAGCTGTGCGCCCCCATGCAATTGGGCCCGGCGAGCCTGATCTTGGCGTTGCGCAGGAACTCCTTGAGCCAGGCGCCGCGCTTCTTCGATTCCGGATCCTCGCCGTCGCCGACCGCGCCCGCATAGATGGTGGCCGAGTTGACCCCGGCCGCCTCCGCGTCGGTCAGCACCTCGGCGACCCCCACGGCCGGCACGATCACGATCGCATGGTCGACGTGCTGCGGCAGCGCGCGCAGCGAAGAATAGCAGGGCTCGCCATAGACCTCGCGCTGGCGCGGATTGACCAGGATCACGCGCCCCGGGTAGCCGAATTCGCGCAGGCTATTGAAGATCAGCTTCGGCCACTTCCCGCGCTCCGATGCGCCCACCAGCGCGACTGACGACGCCTGCAGCACGCTCGCCGGCGACCGGAACACGATTTCATCTGCACTCACTCCGCTACTCCCCGGCTGGTCGAAGGCATGTCTTTAGAACCACGCTGTCGGGCGGTCAAAGGTCGTAGCCCGGATTGAGCGGCAGCGAATTCGGGACGGCAGACCCCGCATTTCGCTGCCGCTCAATGCGGGCTACAATCGTGCCAGACAGCAAAACCGGGAGCGTGGCCCATGAAAGTCGTGCAATTCGATGACGTTCCGCTCATGCGCGGCCTCGAGCATCGGGGCGGCACCTTCCATTCGCGCACGCCGGTGGCGGGCGAGCCCGGCACGCCGGGCAACTTCAAGTTCTCGATCAGCGAGCTCGGCACCGATTATTCGGGCCCGCGGCACCGGCACAATTTCGATCAGTACCGCTTCATGCTGTCGGGCGAATCCGACTACGGTCAGGACGGGCCGCTGCGCGCCGGCATGCTCGGCTACTACCCGGAGGGTGTGCCCTACGGGCCGCAGGTCAACAAGACGGCGATCAGCTGCGCGGTGCTGCAGTTCGGCGGCGCGAGCGGCTCAGGCTACCTGCAGCCCAAGGAGGTCAAGGCCGGCATGGAGCAGCTCAAGCAGTTCGGTGAGTTCAAGGACGGCGTGTTCCACCGCCGCGAGGGTGTTCCCGGCATATTGCGTGGAAAGAGCAACATGGACGCCTATCAGGCGATCTGGGAACACGTGCACGGCCGCGAAATGATCTATCCCAAGGGCCGCTATGACGCTCCGATCATGATGGATGCGGCGAATTTCGATTGGGCCCCGGTCAAGGGCGCTCCGGGCGTGAGCGAAAAGTTGTTCGGTGTGTTCACCGAGCGGCGCACCGAGGCGCGCCTGCTCAAGCTCGCCGCCGGCGCGCGCTACGAGGTTGCGGGTCGCGGCGTCTATCTCCTGCTCTCCGGCGCCGGCGAGGCCGCTGGGCAGCCGCTCAAGCAATACACCACCGTGTTTCTCGACAACGGCGAGCGCGGCACCCTGGAGGCGAGCGACGCGAGCGAAGTTCTCCACTACGGCCTGCCGGATTTGTCCGACATGGAGGTCGGCCACCCCGCGGCGGTGCAGGCGGCCGAATAGGCATGCGGCCGTTTTCGCGCCGCCGCGTGGTAACGGGCGCGCTCGCGTTTGGCCTTGCGGCATCCAGGCGCGCGCCCGCGGCCGACGTCTACCGCGGCAAGACGTTGACCATGATCGTCGGCTTCGCGCCCGGTGGCGGCGTCGACAGCCAGGCGCGCACCATCGCGCGGCATCTGGTGCGCTTCATTCCCGGCCAGCCCGCCATGATCGTGCAGAACATGGAGGGCGCGGCCGGTGCGGTTGCCGCCAACTACGTCAATCGTGCCGCGCCCGATGGCCTCACCATCTCGACGCCCGGCCGCTCCTGGTTCATCGAAGGTGTGGTCCGCGGACCGAGCATCGGCTTCGATCCGACGAGGTTCACCTATATCGGCAGCGCTGGCGGCTCGAACTCCGTCGCCTATGTGCGCGCCGCAACCGGCATCCGCTCGTTCGCCGATCTCAAGGCGGCGGCGCGCACCATAACCTTCGGGTCACTTGCCGCAACCACGCCGACCGCGATGGTGCCGCTGATGCTCGCCGGCCTCGGCCTGCCGGTGAAGGTCGTGCTCGGCTATGTGTCGACCGCGCGCGTGCTGGTGGCACTAGAGCAGGGCGAGGTCGACGCCATGTTCACGGTCGCGGATTCATTCGCGCGGCGGCAGGATTTGATCAGCAAGGGCGTGGTCGTGCCGATCCTGCAATCCAAGCCCGGCCTGCCGGACCTGCCGCTCTTGCGCGACATCCTGCCGGCGCGCGATGCGCCGCTCATCACGCTGGTGATGGGCACCGACAGCTTCGGCCTGCCCCTCGTCGGGCCGTCCGGCATGGCGGCGGACACGACCGAGATTCTGCGCAAGGCTTTTGCCGACATGGTGGCCGACGCCGATTACCGCGCCGATGCCCTCAAGGCCGACCTGCCGGTCGGTGCCCCGATCGAAGGCGCTGAGCTCGCCGCCATGATCAGCGAGATCGCGAGCTCGGCGACACCGGAGATTATCGCGGCCTATCGCAAGCTCGCAGCCGCCAAGTAGGCCTGTAATCCGGGGCCCCGCATTGCGCTTGCGCTCCATGCGGGCTACGAGGAGGCGCGTGCTCTTTGGTCGTGACGAGGTAGCAAATGCTGTTGGACAAGCCTGAAGGAAAGCCCGACGAGAAGGTCGCCTGGGGCAGCGACATCGCGGCGCAAATGCTGCGCCGCTGCGGCATCCGCTATCTCAGCCTCAATCCGGGCGCGAGCTATCGCGGCCTGCACGACAGCCTGGTCAATCACCTGGGCAACGAGAATCCCGCGATCCTGCTCTGCCTGCACGAGGACCACTCGGTCGCGATCGCGCACGGCTATGCCAAGGCGACCGGCGAGCCCATGGGCTGCGTGTTGCACAGCAATGTCGGGCTGCTGCACGGCATGATGGGTCTGTTCAACGCCTGGTGCGATCGCGTGCCTATGATGGTGCTCGGCGCAACGGGCCCGGTCGATTCCGAGAAGCGGCGCCCCTGGATCGACTGGATCCACACCTCGCGCGATCAGGGCGCCTATATCCGCTCGATCATCAAATGGGACGACCAGCCGACCTCGCCGCAGGCCTTGGTCGAATCGATCACGCGCGCCAATCTGGCGACCCGCTCGGCCCCGACCGCGCCAGTCTACATCTGCCTTGACGCAGGCTTCCAGGAGCAACGCATCGACAAGGAGCCCGACTGGCCCGACCTCGCGCGCTTCAAGCCGCCGGCGTCGCCGCGGCCCTCCAAGGAGGCGATCGCCGAGGCGCTCGCGCTTATCGCCAAGGCGGAGCGTCCCGTGGTGATGTTCGGGCGCGGCTCGCGCAAACCGCAATTCTGGCAGCCGCGCATTCAACTTGCCGAGCGGCTGGGCGCCTGCGTGCTCACCGATCTTAAGCAGGGCGCCGCCTTCCCGAGCGATCATCCGGCGCATTACGTGCCGCCCTTCAATGTGCTGGGCAAGCCCGCGCGCGCGATTCTGTGCGAGGCCGATCTCATCCTGGCGCTCGATTGGACCGATCTCGGCGGCGCACTGCGCCAGGCCAAAAATGTCGGGAAGGTCAGTGCAGCGATCATCGCGGCCAATCTCGACCAGATGCTCCATACCGGCGCCAACATGGAATATCAGGCGCTGCCGACCGTTGACGTAATGATGCCGACGACCGGCGATGCCGCGGTTGCCGAACTGGTGGAGGCGCTGGGGTCAGGCAACGCCAAGCCGCCCTGGAAGGCCAAGGAGCCGGGCAAGCCGCGCGGCGGAGACGGCGGCATGATCACCATGGAGCAGATCGCCTCGACGTTGCGCGCCGAGTTCAACGACCCCGAGAAGGTCACCTTCTGCACGCTCGGGCGCGGCTGGCCGTTCGACGTCTGGCCGATCGAGAACGGCATGACCTATTTGGGCAAGGACGGCGGCGGCGGGCTCGGCTCCGGGCCCGGCCTCTCGGTCGGCGCCGCGGTCGGCCTCTACGAGCAGGGCCGCTATGCGGTGTCAATGCTCGGCGACGGAGACTTCTGCATGGGCGCGACCGCGATCTGGACCGCCGCGCGCCACCGCATTCCGCTGCTCGTGCTCATCAACAACAACCGCTCCTACTTCAATGACGAGCTGCATCAGGACACGGTGGCGCGCACGCGCGGGCGCGAGACCAAGAACCGCTGGATCGGCCTGCGCCTGGAGAACCCCAATCCCGACATCGCCAAGCTCGCCGAGGCGCAGGGCGCGGTCGGCATCGGCCCGATCACTAAGCCGGCCGACGTCAAGGGAGCGCTGGAGAAAGGCGTCGCCATCCTCAAGCAGGGCGGCGTCTGCGTGATCGATTTCCACGTCGATCCGCCGCCGGAGCGCGCCGTCGTCTCCGCGCTCGGCCACCGCGAGACCGGGTATTGAGAATTGCGAGGGCGCGCCGGTGCTCGACTCTCTCTCCGCGATGGGAGAGGGATGGGGCAAAGGCGCCGGGCGGCCGGAGAGTCAAAGACCCCCTCTCCGGAGCGCGCCTGAGCAAGCTCGAGTTCAATGTTCAATATCGAGCCGTCAGATGACCGACGCATCCCCCTGGCCGACCGAATTGCGGCTGCACAAAGACCGCCGCACGCTCACCATCGCCTTCGACAATGGCGAACGCTTCGACCTGCCGGCCGAGTATCTGCGGGTGAAGAGCCCGAGCGCCGAGGTCCAGGGCCATGCGCCCGAGGAGCGCAAGACGATCGGCGGCAAACACAATGTCGCGATCCTGGAGCTGCATGCGGTCGGCAATTACGCGGTGCGCCCTCTCTTCGACGATATGCATTCGACCGGCATCTACAGCTGGGATTATTTGTTGAACCTCGGCCGCAATCGCGAGACTTTCTGGCGGGAATATCTGGACGAGCTTTCCGCCAAGGGGCTCGCCAGGTAGGCAGGGAATAAAGACGCGGTTGGATTGATCTTAGGGGCGAGCCTTTCCGACCGGTGCCGCCATGCTCAATCTCCTCGCGGCCTACCTCGCCATCGGCGCGATCGTTGCGCTTGCTTTCGTCATCTTCGGTGTCACGCAGGTGCAGCCGATGCCGGTGACGGTAGGGGCGCGCATTCTGCTCTTGCCCGGCGTCTTCCTGCTGTGGCCCTACGTGGCCGCACGCTGGCTCAAATCGCGCGGGTCCCGATGAGACGCACGCACCGCCTCGCCCATCAAATACTCTGGCCGGCGTTGATCGTCGTGGTCATGCTTGGAGTCGGGCTTGCGCTCGCGCTGCGTCCACCGCCGGAGGAGCCGCCGGCCGGCGGAAACCCAAGCTCCGTGAGCCGCCGATGAGCACTGGTTACCGCGCCGTGCAGTGGAATCGCGCCAAGCTGGTCTATGACGGCCTGCTCGTCACCGCGGTCGCGCTTTACGTTGCGGGCTTTCTCTTCGTCGACGCATGGCTCAAGTCCCCTGAGGACCACCTGGCGGAGATCGATCTCTATATTCGCGCCTTCGGCACAGCGACCTTCCTGATGCTGACCGTGATCCTTTCGATTGGGCCGCTCACCCGGCTCGACCGGCGCTTTCTGCCGCTTCTCTACAATCGGCGGCATTTCGGTGTGCTGACATTCTGCATGGCGGTGGCGCATGTCTGGTTCATGATCAATTGGTATCTGGCGCAGGACGCCTTGCCGAGTCTCGGCACGGAGCTCACGAGCTTCGCCGACTACGGCAAGTTCATCGGCTTCCCGTTCAAGGCGCTCGGCATCGCGGCGCTCGCCGTTCTCTTGATTATGGCGGCGACGAGCCACGATTTCTGGCTGAGCTTCCTGACGCCCTCGATCTGGAAGATGCTGCACATGGCGCTCTACATCGCCTACGCCCTCGTGGTGATGCATATCGCGCTCGGCGCCATGCTGTTCGACCGCTCGCTGTTCCTGCCGCTGATGCTCATCGCGGGCTTTGCCACCGTCAGCGTGCTGCACATGCTGGCGGCGCGGCGCGAGCGGGCGGTCGATGACGGCACGGCGCCGCGTGGCGATGGCTGGCTCACGGTGGGGGCGCCGCAATCGATACCGGACAAGAGCGCGCGGATCGTCTTGGCGGGTGGCGGCGAGCGCATCGCGATCTTTCGCGACGGCGCGCGGCTCGGCGCGTTGAGCAATCTCTGCGCGCACCAGAACGGCCCGATCGGCGAAGGCTGCATCATCGACGGCTATGTCACCTGCCCGTGGCACGGCTACCAGTATAGGCTCGAGGACGGTTGCGCGCCGCCGCCCTATACCGAGAAGCTTGCGACCTATCGGCTGCGACTGCGGGACGGCACGATCGAGGTCGATCCGAAACCGCAGCCGCCGGGAACGCCTGCCACAATTGAGGTTTGAGCCGCTACGATCGTACAGCTGTGTGGAGATACGCGGATTTTCCGTTGCCTGCTGGCGAAATTAACCGCAGAGTCGCCTTGGGGCCTGGTCACGGGCGTTGGCTGCATTTGATTGCGGCACGTGCGGGACATTTTGGGGGAGCTTCATGCGTCTGGTGCATCAGGATCGCCGCGATTCTGCATGGCCGCGCGGGCTCGCCCCGTACATTGCTATTTTCTGCATGCTGCATCTGTCCGGCTGCATGCTTGAGTCGGTCAAGCCGGATCTCGCCCTCGACACGCCCGCTAAATACAAGGCCGCGCACGGCGCCGCCGACGCCGCCGTGCCGAAGCTCGACTGGTGGCGCGGCTTCCACTCGCGCGAGCTCCTCACGCTGATCGAGCAGGCGCAAGAGCACAATTTCGACATCGCGATCGCGATCGCGCAGATCAAGCAGGCCGACGCACAGGTCAAGATCGACGGCGCGCCGCTGTTTCCCTTGCTCACCCTCAACGGCAGCGCCACGGTCAGCCAAGGCAGGGCCTCGGGCGGTAGCAGCGGCGGAGGCAGCAGCGGTACGACGCATGTCTACTCGACCTCATTGAGTGCGAGCTACGTGCTCGATTTCTGGGGCAAGAACCAATCCACTCTGGTTGCCGACGAGGAGAGCGCCACCGCGAGCCGCTACAATCGTGAGGTCGTGGCGCTCACCACGATCAGCACCGTCGCAACGACCTACTTCACCATCCTGGGCTCGCAGGACCGTCTCAAAATCCTGCACAAGGACCTCGATGATTCCAACCGTATCCTCGACCTGATCATGCAGCAGTTCAAGGCCGGAACGGTGTCGCAGGTCAATGTCTCGCAGCAGGAGGCCCTGGTGGCGACGGTCAAGGCGCAGATCCCGCCGATCGAGCAGACGCTCGAGCAGAACATGGCGGCGCTGGCGGTCCTCATCGGGCGCGCGCCCGAGCGCACGGTGGCGCATGGCGGTTCGATGATGACCACGATCATACCGCGGGTGACGCCGGGCCTGCCCTCGGAGCTGCTCAATCAACGGCCGGACCTGCGTCAGGCCGAAGCGTTGCTCGCGGCCGCCAACTACAATGTCAACGCCGCGCGCGCCGCCTTCTTCCCCTCGATCCAGCTGACCGCGCAAAGCGGGTTCCAGAGCGCGGCGCTGCGTACGCTGTTCGGGCCGGGCGCCTGGTTCTATACCGCCGCCGCGGCGTTCACCCAGCCGGTCTTCGACGGGTTCCTGCTGGAAGGCCAGCTCGATAAGGAGCTGGCTTTGCGCGAGCAGGCCCTACAGACCTATCGCAAGGACGTGCTGTCAGCGTTCTCAGATGTCGAAAAGGCCCTGATCGCCCTCGAGCAGACGACCTTGCAGGAGAAGGCGCAGCGCGAGGCGGTGCTCGCCTCGCAAATGGCATTCTATCTGTCCGAGCAGCAGCTGCGCGAAGGGACCGTCAACCTCGTCACCCTGCTGCAGACCGAGCAGACCCTGTTCACGGCCGAGGATCAACTGACGCAGGTGCAGCTCTCGCGCCTGCTAGCAGCGGTCGGCTTGTTCCAGGCACTCGGCGGCGGCTGGTCGCCGGCCGCCACGCTCGCGAGCACGGCGGCGGACGCGAAGCACTAAGGCCAGCGTTATTCGTCGCGCGCGGCCAGCCAATGGCCCGAGCAGCGCGCCGTCGGCGAGGCCCCTTGCCAGCGGCCCGATCCCGACGACTCGGACAGCTGGCCGGTTCCTTGCGCGGTCGAATCGCCCTGGTGTAGGCCGACGCGGACATTGCCGCGCGCATCGACCCTTCCCGACAGCTCGACGCCGGCGACGCCATCGTAGAACAGCCGACCTCCCGCGATGCGCAGGCCGAAGCGATAGGCGTGGTCGCAGTTGCCGGCGTCGGTGACGATCAGGATGCTCCAATACCCGTCGTAGCTCGTCCGCGTCGACTTCGCCGACACAGACGCTGTCGCCGTAAGAACCAGAAGCGCGGCAAATACGGCCATTCGCGGCGGCATATCAGCCATTGCACCTCCTTTGGTCGGACTCGGCAGGCCGAGGCTCAACCTCTACGCCCTCAGAGCTTTACGACGGCGGTAGCCCTTGCCCACTGGTAATGTCGGATTTGCGGGCCCTACTTCTGCCATCCCAGAAGCTGCGCGGTGCGCTCCAGCACGGGCTTGGGCACCGCGGCCGCCTGCTTGATCAGCGACCCGATCGCAGCGCCCGGCTGCGGGCGGATCATCATGGCGTGCTGCGCCGCCTCATCGCGGAAGGCCTTGTCCTGCATGGTCGCGTCATAGGCCGCGCGCAGCAGCGCCACCCTGGCCGCCGGCACTTCGGGAGCGAGCCAATGAGTGTAGCCGAGCGCGGTCGGCAGCGTCACCACGGTGACGATCTGCTCCTCGCTCGCGCCCCCGACGAGGTCGATGAGCAGCGGCACGTCGGGAAGCTCGGGCTCGGGCTTGAAGCCGATCTGCAGCAGGATGTTGATCTTGTGGCCCTCGACCCAGTCCTGGTTGCTGCTCATGACGCTTGCCCAGGTATTGCCGCCGCGGCCCATCACCTCGCCCCGCTCCATGGCGAGGTGGATCTCCTTGGTGCCGGCATAGCCGTTGATCACCTTGAAGCGCGTGCCGAGGAGGCCGTTCACCAAGGTCGGATAGATGTAGGAATCCGACGTCGTGCCGACGCCGCCGAGCGGCACGTCGCGCGCCTTGGCGTCCTCGAGCGTCGCGATGCCGGACTGCGCCCAGGTGTAGAGCGTGCCGTTGGAATAGGCCATGCTGCCGAGCCAGTTGATCGCTGAAGCGTTGAACTGCGCGCCGGCGCCGCCGAGCATCTGATACATCGGCATGTTCTGGTTGACGGCGGCGATCACCGTGCCGTCCTTGGGCGCGATCGAGTAGACGTAGTTCGCGGCGCGCACGCTGCCGGCGCCCTCCAGATTTTGCACCACGACAGTGGGGGCGCCCGGGATGTGATTGCCGAGATGATGCGCCAAGAGCCGCGCATAGGCGTCGTAGCCGCCGCCCGCGCCGAAGCCGACGATCAGATTGATGGTCTTGCCGCGGTAGAAATCGGATGCTTCGTCGGCGCACGCGTGACGCAAAGCCGGCGACGTCAGCGGTAGTGTCGCGGTGGTCAGCGCGAGCAACAAGCGCTTGGCATCCGACATGGCGTCTCTCCGTCCGATGCTCAATGTCTGATGATCAACTTGCATGATCCCGAAAAGCTTGGCCCCCTCGGTCGGGGGTGGGCGTCGGTTCTCGGAAAGGGCCTGTTCCCGCGAAAGCGGATCATGCTCCACCAATAATGCAAATGCAGAGCAGGATCACAATTCGAAGAAGCGCGATCCCTCTCTAGTCTGCGATGCCTCGGCCCATGAGGCAACCTGGTAGGGACGCTGTCGCGATGCGCAGGGCTGCCTTTTTATGATTACCGCCATGGTGCGCTGCACAAGCAGCTAAATATTTTCGATTCGGAACTTTTGAGGCGGCACCGGAATGTCTATAGTGGAGTTCAACAAAATAATGAAAGCCGGGTAGGCACGCATGCGGTGGGTCGTCGCGTTTTTTCTGGCGCTTGTGTCGATCCCGGTGGCCCAGGTGGCTGCGGATGCCTGGGAGGGCCGGCCGGGCCCGCATGTGTCGGTGGTGTTCTCCCACCCTGTGGACGGCATCGATGTGGCGAAGACACATCATCACCGGCTTTACGATCCCTTTGCGCCGTGGTTCCCGGGCAAGGCGAAGGCCGGCTAGCACTCGCGAACAGAGCTGAACGGATCGTTACTTCTGAGGCATCGCCATTATGCTGCGCGGCAGCGGTCCCCTGCCTGACCGGGTGGCCGGCGCGGGGACGAAGGGGCCACTGATCGTGGTCGCCGCGCTCGCGCTGACCGTGTGCATCGGCGTGATCATTTACTCCTACGGCGACGAGCTTGTGGACCTGGCGCAGTCACTCTTGAGCGGCCGCGCCATCCATGCCCAAGGTCATATCCGCTACTGAGAGCTACCTCTGGTAGACCAGCTTTACAGTAGATTATATCGCAAGACACAACTTACAGGCTCCCTGGCGGGCGAAATCTCTTTTGTGAGGAGGTATTATACTGAACTGACCTTCATGTCGGTTGTGGTATTTCAATGTGGCAACTCGGATCGAACGACGCCGGGCTGTAAAGTTTCACCAATGTCGTGACCGAGGCGGGCGACACCATCACCCTCACGGGCAGCAGCTCGTCCCCGGCACCAATCGTAACGGCACGGCCGCAACCACCGGGTCGATCGGGGGCAACCCGGCAGCCCATGTGCAGGTCAGCCGGTCAAGCTGATCGTCCAGGTGCCGGCCAACATTACGATAAGCACACCAGCGTCCGCACACAGACCGCTGATGCCGATCCGGGCATCGCGGGGCGCCGTTCGCGCGCTGCGCACCCGCCGGGTGCTTCGCGGATTTCGACGTCAAGGACGACGCGCTCAAGAAATTCCGCGCCACGTCCGGCAACGGCAAGACCACCTACGCCGACGTCAGCGGACACGACGTTCGTCGTTCCGCTGTCTTTCAGCGGCTTCACTCAGGCCTTCGATGCGCTCGCCAAAGAGTGAATATATCGGCGAGCGCCGGGTGCTGCTCAGAATATCTTTAGCGCATTCTGCAGCGTGACCCACACGCCCCAGGCCAGCGGAATGCCGACGAACAGCCAGAACAACAAGGCGCCCGCGCTGAACCCGCCCTTGCCAATCCCGAACGAGCCGCCGACTGCGTCCGGGCCGGATCGCGAGACCAGGGCGCTGGGTGCGATCTCTGTCTCGGGCGGGCCCGAGAGGCGGATCAGCAAGCCGATCGCGAGGCAAACGACCGCCAGCCACGACAACCATGGCTGATAAACCAGAAATGCACCGAGCCCGGTCGTGCCTGTCGCCGGAGCGCACTGCGGCCCCGTGTAAATCAGGCACAAAGCGTGGTCCGCGAGACTTCCTCCATTCGAATAGGACCTCGCCCACCATGCTGTGGCGAGCGCGAGGAGAAGGAAGCCGATGATGCCCAGGGCGCGTGCCTCGAACCCCGGACTTCGAATCTTGTACGGTGTGGCGCCGGACGCCTCCTCGGGGGTCATGAACCATTTTTTGCCGAGCGGCCTGACCAGCAGATTGCAGATCAAGCCCAGCACCAGCATTCCGGCCAGGATATACATGGTGAAATCGTAGACTTGGTCGCGCGGCACGCCGGCCGCTATCTGCGCCTCACGGATGTAGTTCACCACCACCGGTCCGATGATGCCAGCGGTCGACCACGCCGTCAGCAGGCGGCCGTGGATGGCGCCGACGAATTGCGTGCCGAACACGTCGGCCAGGTAGGCCGGAACGGTGGCGAAGCCCCCCCCGTACATGGACAGGATCACGCAGAAGAACGCAACGAACAGCGCCTTGCTGCCGATATGCGCGGCCCACGGTGCCGACGCATAGAGCGCGATGCCGAGCAGGAAGAAAGTGTAGTAGGTGTTCTTGCGCCCGATATAGTCGGACAACGACGCCCAGAAAAAACGCCCGCCGATATTGAACAGCGAGAGCAGGCCGGTGAAGCCAGCCGCGATCGCTGAGATCATGGTGCGCTGGCTGTCGTCGAGCTGCAGGAACGTCAGTTCC
>Ga0126381_100004681_pt1 | contig 14939 bp, 13 predicted proteins | sample PanSoiMetPlot_28_FD_96465 | JGI IMG/M metagenome (GOLD analysis project Ga0126381, IMG submission 96465) | Tropical forest soil microbial communities from Panama - MetaG Plot_28 | ecosystem: Environmental > Terrestrial > Soil > Tropical forest > Bulk soil | place: Panama | collected 2016-02-17
AAGTGTCGTTCAGCGATCGCTGCGAGGCCGATCGCCGGATAGCCGAGCAGCTGTGCGCTCACCATCGTGTCGAACAAGTTGACGAAGCGAAAGCCACAATCGCGCTTCAAGACATAGATGTCGTACTCTGCGGCATGGAAGATCTTTCGAACCTCGCTCGAGCCGAACACGGCAGCCAGGGGGGCGAGTTCGCTCGGTCCGCCGAGGGTGATCGGATCCACCAGAAAGATCTGGTTGCGCGTCGCGATCTGGACCAGACAGGTCTTGTCGAAGTAGTGGTAAAAGCTGTCCGCTTCCGTGTCGAAGGCGACGACCGGCTCCGAGAGCAGGTCGTGCGCGAGTGCCTCGAGGGCAGCGCGGTCTTCGATGCGCTGAAAGTCGGCCAAATCCTTGCCCCGATCCACGGTGGCTTTCATTCCGAGAGCCGCATGCGTCGCGTTTTTTTCCCGGACCGCTCGCGCGCGAACGAATCCCGCTGCACTCGCTCGAGGGGGCACGCCGGCCCCGAGGAGGGTCAAAGCCGGCCCGGCCATGCTAGCCGAGCCGCCGCCCGGCCGTCACCCCGACCCCGGGCCGGCCAGCCGTCCCGTGCGGCTCCGCTCCTATACTCGGGAGCGTGATCGCGGCGGGCGCAGGCATCTCCAGTGAGGCGCAAGGGGTCGCGGCGGCGGAGGCGGCCGCCCAGGCGGCGCTCGTCATGGCGGGCCTCGCGCGCGCGGAGGCAGCCCTCGTGTTCGCGACCGCGAGCTACGGGGACGCGCTACCCACGATCGTGGAGGCGGCCCTCGCGGTCCTCGGGACCGACGCCGTGGTCGGCGCGACGGCCCACGGCGTGATGGGCGGAGGGCGCGAGGAAGAGGAGCGAGGGGTCTCGGTGCTGGCCTTGGGCGGCATCGAGGCCCAGCCGTTTCTTTTGCCGGAGCTGCGGCGCCACACTTCGAGCGCGGGTGGGGAGATCGTTCACGCCGTGGGTCGCGCGACCGATGAGCGGGATCTCGTGCTCCTGCTGCCGGATGCGGCCGGGGCGGATCTCGCGGGCCTGGTCGCGGCGGTACGCTCGGCGGTGGCGCCCGCGGCCCTGGTCGGCGCCGGCGCCGCGCAGCCCCTGGCGGCCCCGTCTCTGCAATGGTGTGGGCGAGAAGTCGCCGCGGGTGCACTGGCCGGCCTGGTGCTTCGGGCAGGCGCTCCGCCGCGGATTGGTGTCACCCAGTCTTGCCGTCCCGTGTCCGAGCTCATGGTCGTGACCCGCGTGGAGGGCAACTGGATCCTCGAGCTCGACGGGCGACCTGCGCTCGACGTGTACCGCGAGGTCGCGCGGGGGCCTCTGGCGGCGGATCTGCGCCGCGCCGCGGCCTTCGTGCTGGTGGCCCTCCCGAAGGACGCGCAGGATCCGCTGCGCCCCGGCGGCTACCTCGTGCGCCACGCCGTGGGGTTCGCCGAAGGACGCCGCGCGTTCGCCTTGCCCGAGGCGATCGGGCGCGGGGGAATGATCGCCTTCGTACTGCGCGACGCCTCCGCCGCGCGCGAGGACATGAAGTCGATGCTGGCGGCGCTGGGCGAACGGCCCCCCGCCTTCGGTCTGTACCTGGATTGCTGTGCCCGGGGCGCCTCCCTGTTCGGAATCCCCGGCCTTGAGGCGGCCTACCTGGACGACGCCTTCGCTCCGAAACCCATCCTCGGCATGTTGGGCTCCTGCGAGATCGGGCCGATCGGTGGCAACGCCGAGCTCTTGACCTACACCGCGGTGCTCGCCTTGATCGACCCCGCGTAGGGGCCTCCCCAGCGCTGCGCTTTTTTCCCCTGAGCGGTCCCCCCAGCCCTCGCCCTTGCACCCGCCGGGTCCCCGGTCTAATTGTAGTTCCAAATAATGGACTTTCGTTCCGAATAATGGAACAATCCGGGACAGTCGAAAAGGCCCTCGACGTGCTCTTTCACCTTCACGGAGCCGCACAGCCCTGGGGAGTCAGCGCGATCGCCCGCGCCCTGGGCCTTCCAAAATCAAGCGTGCATCGGCTGCTCGCGGCGCTCGGCCAGCGGGGCTTGGTCGAGCAGGATGCGCACGGGCGCTATCGCCTGGGCATCGGCCTTGTGGCCCTGGCGGTGGGACTCTTGGACCGGGAACCCATCGTGCTCGCGGCCCGTCCGGTGCTCGAGGCCGCGGCGCAGTCGCTCGGGGAGACGCTTTTCCTCACCGCGGCCCGGGAAGGCGAGATCACCGTGCTCGACAAAGTCGAGGGTCCGGGATTCCTGCGCGCGGCCCCACGGATCGGGGAACGAGTTCCCTTGCACGCCACCGCGGTGGGGCGCCTCCACCTGGCCTTCGCGCCCGACGAGGTCGCGCTTCCCGACGGACCCCTTCACGGCTTTACGCCCCGCACGCGCACGGAGCGCGCGGCCGTGCTGCGAGAGGTGGCGCTGGCGCGAAGGCGCGGCTGGGCGGAAAACCGCGAGGAGTGGATCCCCGGCCTCGTGGTGGTGGCGGCTCCCGTGCTCGCTGATGACCGCCTCGTGGCCACGTTGGCCCTGGCCGCCCCCACGGTACGCCTGGCGGTGCGCGCGAGCGCAGGGGTGGCTGCGTCGCTCGTGGCTGCCGCCGATCAGATCCGCGACCGCCTGTTGGGTCGGAGCGAAAGGAGGACGGCGTGAAGGTCTGGATCGACGGCCACGTGGTCGACGCCAGCGAGGCGCGAATCCCCGTGACCGATCACGGACTCCTCTACGGTGACGGCGTCTTCGAAGGCATTCGCGTCTATGGGAGGCGCGCCTTCCGGCTGGATCTGCATCTCGCCCGGCTGACCACCTCTGCCCGCTTCATCGGGCTGGAGATCCCCGGTGGGATCGAAGCGATGCGCGAGATCGTCCTCGCGACGGCGCGCGCGTTCGGGTCGGACGAGTCCTATGTCCGGCTGATCGTGACCCGGGGTGAGGGAGCCCTGGGCGTGGACCCCTCCAGCTGTCCCACGCCACGGGTCTTGTGCCTGGTGGACACGGTGAGGCTCTTCCCCGCCGAGAAGCTGGAGCAGGGTTTGGCGCTCGCCACCGCCAGCGTCCGACGGCCGCCGGCGGATGTGTTGGACCCCGGCGTGAAGAGCTTGAACTATCTCAACAACGTGCTGGCGAAGCTCGATGCCCAACGGGCAGGGGCGGATGACGCGCTGATCCTGAACCTCGCCGGTGCGGTGGCGGAGGCCAGCGTGGCCAACGTCTTTGCGGTGAAGGACGGTGTGCTCTCGACCCCGCCCCCGAGCGACGGTGCGCTGGCCGGGATCACACGGCGCAGCGTGCTCGATCTTGCCGCCGATCTCGGCATCCCCGCCCGCGAGCGCACCCTCGGGCGGGTGGATCTGCTGGGCGCCGACGAGGTCTTCCTGACCGGTACCGGGGCCCGCATCCTACCCGTTCGCTCCCTGGACGGTCGTCCCATCACGAAGAAGGCGCCCGGCCCCCTCACCGCGCAGCTCAGCGCGGCGTTCGCACGGCTGGTCGGCAAGCCGGAGCTGGGCACACCTCTGTAGCCGCAGCGCCGCGCTGCTAGGCTCGGAAACGCCTGGAGGAGGAGCCCGTGCGCTGGTCCGCCGCATTCATCCCTACCCTACGCGACGACCCCGCAGACGCCGAAGCCGTGAGCCACCGGCTGCTGCTGCGCGCCGGCTTCGTCCGGCAGCTCATGGCGGGCGTCTACGCGCTGCTCCCCCTCGGCCACCGGGTCTGCCAGAAGATCACGAGCGTGATCCGCGAGGAGATGGATCGTATCGGTGCCCAGGAGTTCAAACTGCCTGCGCTCCATCCCGGCGAAATCTGGAAACGATCCGGCCGCTGGGAGACGATGGGACCGGAGATGTTTCGGCTGCGGGATCGCAGGGACGCCGACCTGTGTTTGGGCATGACCCATGAGGAGATCTTCACGACACTCGCAACCGAACTGCGCTCCTACCGGGACCTGCCCCAGATCTGGTACCAGATCCAGACCAAGTTCCGGGACGAGCCCCGTCCGAAGGCGGGTCTCTTGCGCGTCCGCGAGTTCACCATGAAGGACTCCTACTCCCTCGACCAGGACCGGGCGGGACTCGATCTCGCGTTCCAGAAACACTTCGAGGCGTATCGCAGAATCTTCCTGCGCTGCGGGCTCGAGCCCCTGGCCGTAGAGGCCTCGTCCGGCTCGATGGGAGGGAGCGAGTCGATCGAGTTCATGCAGGCCAGCGAGGCGGGCGAGGATCGAATCGCCTCCTGCGCGGCGTGTGGCTACGCCGCCAACGTCGAAAAGGCGACCTCGTCGCTGCCGCCGCTGGAGGACTCCGCAGGCCTGCCCGCTCCCGAGCGCTTCCCCACCCCCGGCGTACGCACGATCGAGGATCTTGCGGCTGGGGACGGAGGGACACCCGCCGTGCGCCAGATCAAGACGCTGGTGTACATGATCGATGGCCTCCCCGCGCTCGTCCTCTTGCGCGGAGACCACACCCTGATGGAGCAGAAGCTGCGGGATGGGACCGCAGCACGAGAGCTGCGTCCCGCTCAACCCGACGAGATCCGAAGCCTGCTCGGTGCCTCACCCGGCAGCCTCGGCGCAGTCGGGGTCACGGGCGTGCGCGTCCTGGCCGATCCGGCGCTCCGGGGTCGTCGCGCCATGACCACCGGGGCCAACCAGGACGGCTTCCACGTCCGGGGCGTCGATTTGTCCCGCGACATCGCGGTGTCGAGCTGGCTTGAGCTTCGGGAGGTCCAGGCGGGCGAAGCCTGCCCCATGTGCGGGGCACCCCTCGCCGTGGGGAAGGCGATCGAGATCGGTCACATCTTCAAGCTCGGAACGAAGTACAGCGAGACCCTGGGTGCCTCGGTGCTCGACGAATCCGGCCACGTGACGCCCATCGTGATGGGCTCCTATGGCATCGGTGTCGACCGCACCATGGCGGCGATCGTGGAGCACTCCCATGACGAGGCCGGAATTGTCTGGCCGGTGAGGGTTGCTCCCTACGAGGTGGTGATCACGGTGCTGAATCCCAAGGATGTCAACACCTCCGAGGCCGGAGCGCAGATCTATGAGGCGCTCCGCGCCAGCGGGGTCGACGCCATCCTCGACGATCGCGACGAGCGCCCCGGGGTCAAATTCAAGGACGCCGAGCTTGTGGGCATTCCGTACCGGGTCACGGTGGGGCCAAAAGGGCTCGAACACAAGCAGGTCGAACTCCTGCGTCGTCGTGACGGTCGAAAGGATACCCTCGACCTTCACCGAGCGGCGGAAATCGTGCTGGAGGCGATCCTCGAAGAACGCCGCTGATCCCGTCAAATCAGCTCACAAGCCTGTGCGTTGGGGATAAAATGGCGACGCACCGCTCTTGGAGGGATTCATGGCAATCTTCGGCATGGACGGCTTTCTCTTTCTGCTGCGCTGGTTTCATTTCCTGGCCGGAATCACCTGGATCGGGATCCTCTACTACTTCAATTTTGTGCAGACGCCCTTTTTCGGCAGTGCCGACCCTGCCGTTCGGAGCGGCATGGTGCGGGGGCTCGTCCCCAACGCGCTGTGGTGGTTCCGCTGGGGCGCCATGATCACGTTTCTCACGGGCTGGACGATCGTGCTCACGAAGTTCGCCCAGGGTTTTCAGATGACGGATCCGTACATCAAGCTCATTTTGACCGGGGGCCTGATCGGAACGCTCATGTGGTTCAACGTCTGGTTCGTGATCTGGCCGGCCCAACAGATCGTGATCGCGTCCGCGGAGGCGGTGGCGAGCGGTGGACAGGCGAACCCCCAGGCTGCGCCACGCGGCGCGCGCTCCGGCCTGGCCTCACGCACGAACACCATGCTGTCCATTCCCATGCTCTTCTTCATGGGATCGGCGAGCCACCTGCCCGGACTCGCGACCACCGGTCTCGGTCTTAAGTACTGGACGGTGTTCGTGATCGTCGTGGGCGCGATGGAATTGAACGCGCTCGTCGGGAGCGGGCAACCGCGGCAGAAGTTCCTCGGAACGGTGCGCGGGACGATCCACGCCGTGTTCCTTGTCGCGGTGGTGCTCTGGCTCAACGCCTGGGCCTTTGCCTAGCGAGGCGGAACGGAAGCGAGGTAGGCCGCGAGGTCGTCGATGCTCCCGGCCAGCTGCGGGAGCGCCACCATCGCCCGGGTGGACCGCTTCGGCGTGTAGCCAGGCGGATACTCCGCGCGCAGCACGCGCGCTTCGACGAGTGCGCGCTCCGAACCCGCAACAGGGGGACCGATCGACCCAGGGAGGGCGGGATCGGTGTTGTGGCACACCGTGCAGTTCGCGACATACACCCTGCGTCCCCGCTCGATGCTGCTGGACTCGTGCTGTCCGCAGGCGGCGAGCAGCGCGGCGAGCGTGCCCGCGGCCGCCAACACGCCGCAGCGCAGCGCCCCCGGTCTCGTGGTCTGCATTCCGCCCGATCTCCTGCGTCCGCCGGCCGGGCGCGAGGGTAGCGGCGGCGTGCTGTGTTTCCAGGAAGCGTGAGATCGTGACCACACTCGCGGGACGCCTTGCCCTGGTGACCGGGGGTTCCCGGGGCATCGGCGCCGCCATCGTGCGCCGCCTCGCGTTGGACGGAGCCCGGGTCGCCATTCTGGACCTGCTCGAAGAGTCGGGTCAGGCCCTCGCGGCGGCGGTGCAGGGCGTCTTCGTGCGCTGCGACATGGCGAGGCCCGAGAGCGTGCGCGGGGCGGTTCGCAGCGTGGAGCAGGCCTTGGGCGGCCTCGACGTCGTGGTGTCCAACGCCGGGATCGACATCGTGGGACCCTTCGCCGCGAGCGATCCCGTGACCTGGGAGCCCGTGCTGGATGTGAATCTGCGGGGTCCCCTGCACCTGTGTCACGCGGCGCTTCCCCTGCTGGTCCGCCGCGGTGGCGGACGCGTGATCCTCGTGAGCAGCGACGCGGCACGGGTCGGATCGAGCGGAGAAGCCGTCTATGCGGCATGCAAAGCGGGTCTCATCGCCCTCGCGAAGACCCTGGCGCGGGAGCACGCGCGCGACGGCGTCACCGTGAACGCGGTCTGTCCGGGCCCGACCGATACGGCGCTTCTCCACGGTCTCATGGCTGCGAGCGAGCAGGGCAAACGCATCCTCGACGCGGTCGTGCGTCAGATTCCGCTGCGTCGCCTTGCCCGACCCGAAGAGGTCGCCAATGCCGTGGCGTTCCTGGCCGGAGATGACTCCGCCTACATCACCGGGCAGACGCTTTCCGTTTCCGGCGGTCTCACCATGGCATGACGGGCGCCGGCTCCGGGCAGCGCTGGCTCACCGCGGCGAATCTCCTGACCCTGCTGCGTCTCTTCGCAGCGCCGCTCTCGGCCCTGGCCGTCTGGCGTGGCGCCGCCGTCGCTGCCGGAGCCCTCTTCTGGGGCGCCGTGGCCAGCGACTTTGCAGACGGAAGGATTGCGCGCCGGCGCGGTGAAGCGTCGAGCCTGGGCGGTCTTCTCGACCACGCCACCGACGCGACGTTCGTGTCGCTCGGTCTCTTCGCCCTCGCCCTAAGGGGTGTGCTGAGTCCCCTGCTCCCCGTTCTCGTGGCGCTGGCGTTCGTCCAGTATGCAGGTGACTCGCGCGCGCTTAGGGGGCGCCCGCTGCGCACCAGTCGGCTCGGGCGGTGGAACGGCATCGCCTACTTTGCGTTGCTCGGCACACCGATCACGCGAGACCTGCTTGGCCTGGCCTGGCCAAGCGATGTCCTGGTGTCGGCGGGGGGCTGGGCTTTGGTGGTGACGACGCTGGCCTCGATGATCGACCGCGCCCACGCCCGGATCGCGCTGCGCAGGCGCGTCACTCCGTAGCCGTGGTCGCTTCGGCGAGACGCTTTCGCGGGTCGATGGAAAGCCAACAGGTGGCGGCCAGCAGATAGAGGCAAGCCACGGAGACGAGGGGCGCATCCCACGAGCCCCGGGCCTCGAGGCACCAACCCACGACGAGGGGCGAGAGGGCGCCCCCCAGATTCCCGAACATGTTCATGGCGCCGCTCACCACGCCCGCGTGGACCCCGCCGATCTCGAGACACACGGCCCAGGCAGGCGCCACCCCGAGCGCCGCGAGGCCCGCGGCGGCGGCAAGCAGGAAGGCCGCGGTCTGTGGCGCGGGTGTCGCGACGGCGCCGAGGACGCAGAGCGCCGCCGCGGGAAGCCCGAGCAGCCCGGGCAGCCTGCGGGCCACGGCGGGCCCCGCGCGCGGGGACAACAGGTCGGACAGCCAGCCCCCACCCCACACGCCGCAGGCGATCGCCAGCAGGGGAAGTGCGGCGAGCCAGCCCACCGAGCGCAGCTCGAAGCCGCGTGCCCGCAGCAGATAGGTGGGAAGCCAGGTCAGATAGAAGTACCAGCCGTAGATCGCGCCGCCGTACATGAGACACAGCGCGAGCAGTCCCCGATGCTGCACGAGCTCCCGCCAGGGTACGGCGGGATGGCGCCGCGGCAGGTCAGCGCCGATCAGCTGGAGCTCCGCGGCGTTCACTCCGCCGTGGGCGTGGGGTTCGTCCCGAAACCACACGAGCCAACTAGCAGCCCACCCCAGTCCCACCACGCCAAGCACGAGGAAGCTCGAGCGCCATCCGACCCGCTCGATCAGAAGAGCCACAAGAGGTTGGGCGAGCGCCCCGCCCAGGGCACCCGCCATAATCGTGAGACCGAAGGAGCGGCCGCGCTCGCGCGGGGGGAGCCAGCGGGCGAAGGCGCGGCTGGTGCTCGGGAGAGCCCCGGCCTCCCCGATTCCAAAAAGAAGGCGCAGCGCGAAAAGGGACGCAAAACCGCGGGCCAGCCCGGTCGCAGCGGTCAGGGCGGACCACCAGACGACGATCCGCGCGAGGGTGCGGCGCGCCCCGAAGCGGTCCGCCAGCCAGCCGCTCGGTACCTCGAACAAGGCGTAGGCCAGGGTAAAGGCGCTGAAGACGTAGCCCATCTGCGGATCCGAGAGCCGGAGATCCCGCTGGATGGAGGGCGCAGCGATCGAGATGCACACCCGGTCGAGATAGGCGATGGCCATCATCGCCAGGGCGAAGGCCACGACCCCGTGGCGCGCCCTGGTCGGCGGGTCGGGCCGGCAGCCCGGGCCAGGAGACGGGGCGGGCGGCGAGGGGGCGCGGAGCACGCGGCGTTCTCTCTCTAGGGGGCGGAGTCGCTCACCACGCGCAGACGCCCCTCTTCGAGCGTCACGGTCGGACAGTAGGGACCGATCCGCTCCCGGGTCCACCACACGCCCCGGTGTCGATCGGCGGGTGTGGAGAACTGATACCACCAGAGTGTACTCCGCAGATAGCGTGGCGGGGCCTCGGGAAAGGGGTTCGTCGCCAGGAGCGCGTCCACGCTGGCGTCGCCCTCGAGCAGGCGTACGAAGAGCGCGTGCAGCCAAGCTTCCTGCGCGCAGCTTTCGAGCGCCGCGAACCACATCTGCCAATCCAGGCGAGGCATGTGCGGGGTGGTGAAGCGAGGCCTGTGGTCCGGGGGGCCCGGCTTCCAGCGAAATTCGTAGGGCCGCCACGTCACGCCGTCGGCGCTGCCTTCGAGGAGGATTTCGGGGCGTTCCTTGGTCATGATCGCGAAGAGCCCGTAGCTGTTGAAGGTGCGAAGCGGCGACAGGACGGAGAGCAGCTCTCCCATCGCGCTGGGGACAAGGGCAGCCGCGTCCAGGCGCTCGAGTCCCGCGCAGGCCGTGACGGCGCAGAAGAAGCCCGCGGCGACGATCGCGGCGACACGGGCGGAGGGCGCGGGGGCCGCCACCGCGGCAGGAACACGCGCGGGCAGCCAGCGGCGCAGGCGTGGGGGCGTGACGCTGCGCAGCGAGCGATCGTCGAGGAGTGGAATGCACAGGGCCAGGGTGAGGAGATTGAAGAAGCCGTAGTTTCCGGTGAGGGCGATCGCGAGCTGCAAGAGAACGATCGCCGCGCACGAAACCTGTCGGGCGCGACGCGGTCCGAAGACGCCAAACGGAGCCACGAGTTCGATCGCAAGGGTGGCCCCGCAGGTCAGGTGGTGCACGGAGAGCGGCAGGTCGTTTGCGTAGGCGCTGGTCCAGGTGGGGAGGGGCTGCGTCCAGTAGTGGTAGGTGAGCGCGCTTAGGTCCCGCCAAGACTCGTCCCCGGACAAAAGCTTCACCATTCCGGAAAGAAAGAGCAGCCGGAAAAGCAGCCAGCGCAGGAGAAGCACGGCGACGCCCGAGGCGGGACGTTTGGAGGCCGCGAAGCCCACGGAGAAAAAGCAGGTCTCAAGCAGCAGAGTATCCCATTGGTAGCCAAGAAAGATGTTGCCGACGCTCGCGAGGGAGAGGTAGAGCCCCCAGACGAGCGCGAGCAGAACGGCCGGACGAGGCGCCGCGAGCGCGAGGCAGAGGCCGAGCACCACACCCAGCGCGCACAGGAAATGCAGCGTCGCATCCGAACAATCGATCCATAGAAGTGTCGGAACGCGCCAGTAGGCCTCGGGCCCGAGCCGCGCCAAGGCAATTTGCAGCAGCTCCTGCGCCGGGGCGATGCCCTTTGAGCCGATCAGGCCGTCGACCTGAACCCAGAGCGAGGCGAAGGCGCAGACGACGATGAGTCCCAGGATCCGCAGAAAGAGCCTGCGAACCAGCGCGCTCGAAGCGGTGGGGCGGGTGGCTTCGCCGGACATCGCACGCCGGTCCCGGCGCTAGTGCGCCGCCCCGAAGATCTCGCGCTGTGCCCGCCGCAAGAAGAGGAGCCCGATCGTCGCGTTGAAGAAGATGAAGAAGTTGTGCATCACGAGGCCGAAGGCGGCCATCTCCCCCGCGTGCTCGGGCAAGAGCACGGTCCAGAGCGTGATCGCCACCGCCCGCATGGGTCCCGGGACGGCAGCGCCAAAAAACACCACGGGGAGGTAGCCCAGCACCTGCTCGAAGGGGAGGCTAACCCCGAACAGCCGCATCACAAGTGTGTATGCCACGACGGCGGCCAGCAACGCCGGAGAGCGCAACACGACGATGGTGGCGTACTGCCATGGCTCCGCCTTGCGGAATGCGTGGAGCAGCTGGCGGTTTCGAAGGTTTGAATCCGGGAAGATCGACCCACGGAAGTAGAGGAGTTGGAACACGAACCAGAGCGCGGCGCCCAACGCGACGGCCGGGATCGCGTGAAACACGGTCGGCAGGGAATCCCAGCGCAGCGCGACGCCAAAGGTCGCCCATGCAAGCAGGTAATAGAATTCGCAGAACATGATGAACAGCATGCTCGAGCCGACCTGCCAACCGGGGACCCCCTCGCGACGGTGCAGGTAGACCGCCATCGCCCCTTTCCCGACCTGTTCGTTCAGAATGGAGAGGATGTACGTGCTGGCCCGCACGGGCAGGATGTCCAAGTAGCCCACGCGGGCGTTGAACCAATTGATCACCCGATACAGCACCAGCGAGTCGATCGCGAAGTAGAAGATCGAGTAGGGGATCACGATGGCGAGGAAGGAGCCCAAGTCGACCCGCTCGAAGATGCCGACCAGAAACGGGATGAGCTCGTGCTGCTGGCGCGCCGCCGCGGCGGCGACGCTGTGGTAGAGCCAGAGAAAGCAGGCCGCGGTGATGCCCCACGGCAGGAGCCGCTGCCAGACCGCCCCGTGGCGCCGCGGCGCCAGGGGCAGCGCGCCCGCCGCGTCGGTGTGGGGGGCTTGGGGAGTCCCTTCCTCCGTCACGCGCGCACCTGCGCGAGGATGCAGCGGCGCAGTGTCTCCTCGAGCGGGGTGAGTGCAAGGCCGAGCGCCCGACAAGCAGGGCTGGGGTCGATCGCGTCGTCGTGCTCCAGCACTTCGAGCATGGGCCGCGTGAGCGGCGGATTCGAAAGCACGCGTTCCCCGAGCAAGGCGAAGCCAATGGCGAGCGCCAGGGGCAGCCTCACGATGGAGGGACGACGGTTCACGAGCGCGGCGGCGCGCAGCACGAGCTCGCGACGCGTCAGGGATTCCGGTCCCGCCAGGTCGAGACCCATCCCCGGCGTCTGGAGAGCCGCCGCGGCGAGGACGGCCGCGGTCACGTCTTCTGTGTCGATCGGCTGCTCCCGGCTCGCGCCCCCCCGCACGAGGGGCACGAGGCGACGCATGGCCTGGGCGCGCAGGGCGAAGGCCGCGGGCTCGCCGGGGCCCAGCACCATCGGCAGCCGGAGCACCGTCGTCGGCACCGCACCTCCGAGCAGAATCGCCTCGGCGCGGCCCTTCGAGGCGAGGCAGGCGTTCTTGGAGTCCGCCTTCGCACCCAGGATCGAGAGATACACGATGCGTCGGACACCGGCTTTCTCCGCCGCCACCGCGATCGCCTGCGCCGTAGACTCGTGGGCCTCGCGATAGCGCGTGCCAGAACTCTCCTTCAGGATGCCCACGAGATGCACGATCGCGTGGCAACCCTCGGCAGCCCGTGTCAACGCATCGACGTCTCGGTAGTCCACGACCACGCAGTCGGAAGGGGTTTCCAGCGCGCGCACCGAAGCAGCGGCCTGCGTCGAGCGCACTGCGGCCCGCGTCACAGGCCCGGTGCCCAGGGCGCTCCGCTCTGCGACGCGGCGCAAGAGCCGGCGGCCCAGGTGGCCATTCGCCCCTGTGATGAGCATTCGATTCAAGTCGCCCCGGCCTCTTCTCGGCGGTCGCGACGCCAGATGATGAGCCCGCTTTGGGCTCGTGAACCGCGGCGTGCGACCATAGCACCCGGATTCTTCCTTCTCGTGGGGGGCACGCGTGAGGCCTGTCGTCCGGGTGGTGTTTGGAGCGGCCTTGGTCGTGTGCGCCGGTGCGACGGTCGTGCTCGCGAGGCGGGAGCGAAGCGGTCCGGTCCACGGGGATCTCGAAATTGCGGGCGGGCTTCCGGCCACCCTCTACCTGCCCGAACAACCCGTTCCTGGAAGCTCGATGCTTCCCGCCCCGCGGCCGCGCGGCGAGCGTCCTCCCGCGGTCGTTCTGGTGCATGGTTTCGCGGCGGACCGCGTCCTCATGAGCAGCCTCGCACGGCGGCTCGCCGAGAGCGGCTACGCGGTGTTGGCGATCGACGTGCGCGGCCACGGGGGCAATCACAACCCTGTTCCCGACGGTCGCGCCCGTCCGGACTGGCTGTCCGAGGACCTCTCCGCAGCCGTCGGATATCTCCGCAGCTCTCCCTATGTGGACGGCTCCCGCCTTGCGCTGGTGGGTCATTCGATGGGCGCAGCCGGGGTGTTGGACTTCGCGACACGCGATTCAGGCATCGACGGCGTCGTCGCCATCTCGGGGGCGCAGACCCTGCTCGGCCCGTACCGCCCCCCGAACGTCCTCCTTTTGTTTGCCTCCGGGGACCCCGCTGGGCTGCAAGGGCGCGAGGCGGCCCTCGCCGCCCAGCTCGCGGGCGTCGACTCCGCTGCCGACCGCGAGACCTACGGCGACCTGGCGCACGGCGAGGCGGTTCGGCTGGAGGAGGTGCCGGGCGTGAATCACCTGAGCATCGTCTTCTCGCCTTCCGCCGGGTCGCGGATCGTGCAATGGCTCGACGGGGTCTTCCGGCTGGATCGCCCTTCCGCGCCTCCTTCGGACCTCGCCGATCCGCGACTTGCGCCCTTCGCCGTGGCGATGAGCGGAGCCCTCGTCCTCCTGGCCGGGGTGGGCTTCGCGTGCGGTCGCCTCGCGCCTGGCCTCGCCGCCCGGCCCGCCCGCGGAGCGGGCCTCGGATTCGTGTCGCTCGGCGCGGGGCTCCTGGTGGCCATGGCGGTCCTCTCGGTGGGTGTACCGGCTCGCTTCCTCTCCCTCGAGGTGGGAGACGTCGTGGTATCGCTCTTCGCGATCGCGGGCGGACTCTTGCTGTGCGCGAGCGCGCTGCGTGGTTCCCCGATTCCCGTGCGGGAGTTGCGCCTCGCACTCGTGCCCGGGGCGGTGGGATTCGCGGGCATCTACCTCCTGCTCGCGCCCGTGGGCGTGGTCGGACACCGCACCACACCCAGCGCGGAGCGGCTTTGCGTGGCCGTCGTCGCCGCCCTGCTGCTTCTCCCCTTCTTTCTTGCCTTCGAGGCGGCCCTGCGACGCGGCGGCCTTCTGCGAGCCACGCTTCTCGGTGTGGGTGGTCGCGTCCTCGTGATCGCCGCGATCATGCTGGGCATTGCGCTCGGCGTGGTACCGCCGGTGGTGAGGCTGATGGTTCCATTGCTCGTGATCCTCTCCGCGCTGTTCGAGGTCTTCGCGTCTGGGGTATATGCCGCGTCGGGCAATTGGCTGGTGATCGTGGTGACGGAGAGTGCGTGGCTCGCATGGCTGGTGGCGATCGTCTTCCCGCTGCGCGCCGTCTAGCAGGCTGTTGAAAAAGTCCTCGTCGGCCGCATCGCAGCGATACCAATCCTCGGCGGGCTCCATCATTAATCTGTTGGGTTTAGGTTCTTGGATAGGTACAGCGAAAACGCTGCTTCCTTGGTGCGATGATCCCAGCTTCGATCCAGTGGGCATGAGCAAACAGCATTAGTGGAACCGCTTTGTAAGGATCGGAGACTACTCGAATATCATCGAATTCATACTTGAACAGAGATTTCCGATCTGGAGAAGCTCTCAGCTCTGAGTGCGATGATTCGTGACCCGCGGGAGGCAATTGCGCCGCTTCTTGCGTTCACATCCACCTTGCGAGCGACATCGAAACCAAGCAGGAGCTACGCCTCTTCGCCGAAGACGGGTTATCCACTGCGAGCTGGCCGCATGACATCCTGGCGGCCATGACAGCAGCCGCTCAGTCTCCGTCGGGCGAATTGCCGAACAATAGGAAGTGCTCCGAGAGCTAGCGGAGCGAATCAGAGCTTAGTGAAGCCGTCGGCGCTCCACTCCTCAGACCCTACTCCATTGTGAACGGTGAATAGTCCTGAAGGATCGTATTTCTTCTTGATCTCAAGGAGGCGCGGATAGTTGCTGCCCCAGTATGCTTGCTGAAAGTTCTTCTCGAAGTAATTGCTCTCGCTCACGTAGGCTCCGCCGTTGGGCGCGACCGCGCGAAGCTCACTCATGCACTGATCG
>Ga0126381_100004682_pt1 | contig 14936 bp, 13 predicted proteins | sample PanSoiMetPlot_28_FD_96465 | JGI IMG/M metagenome (GOLD analysis project Ga0126381, IMG submission 96465) | Tropical forest soil microbial communities from Panama - MetaG Plot_28 | ecosystem: Environmental > Terrestrial > Soil > Tropical forest > Bulk soil | place: Panama | collected 2016-02-17
CAGAAAAAGACCGTCAGAACGATCACAATTCCTGACGGTCTTTTCTCCGTCACGTCTTGCGACTGTCTGATCAACCGTCGGAAGAGCCGTCAAAAGGGTCGGCTGGTCGCGCCCGCCGCGAACGTCGACTCCTGTTAAATCAATAACTTGGACAAACAACGGCACTGAGCGACGATAGGGGACGAATGATCAATGAGCTATCCCATAACCCTCTATTTTTCCTACGCTATTTCCCTCCAGAGCCCTCTCGGGTATCCCACACCCCTCACTCCCACTCGATCGTTCCCGGCGGCTTCGAGGTGATGTCGTAGACGACGCGGTTGATGCCGCGGACTTCGTTGATGATGCGGGTGGCGGTGCGGCCCAAGAATTCGTGCGGGAAGGGGTAGTAGTCAGCGGTCATGCCGTCGGTCGATGTGACGGCCCGCAGCGCGCAGACGAAATCGTAGGAGCGGGCGTCGCCCATAACGCCGACGCTGCGCACCGGCAGCAATACGGCAAACGCCTGCCAGATCGCGTCGTAGAGCCGGGCATTGCGGATCTCTTCGAGAAAGACAGCGTCGGCCTTGCGCAGAATGTCGAGTTTTTGGCGCGTGATTTCACCGGGGATGCGGATCGCCAGACCCGGGCCCGGGAACGGATGGCGGTCTACAAAGCCTTCCGGCAGCCCCAGCTCGCGGCCGAGCGCGCGCACCTCGTCCTTGAAGAGCTCCCGCAACGGCTCGACAAGCCGCAGTTTCATGCGGGCCGGCAACCCGCCGACATTGTGGTGCGATTTGATCGTCACCGACGGGCCGCCGAGCGGGCTCACCGACTCGATTACGTCAGGATAGAGGGTTCCCTGCGCCAGGAACTCGACCTTGCCGAGCTTGTGCGCTTCCTCGTCAAAGACGTCGATAAACGTGGCGCCGATCGTTTTACGCTTTTCTTCGGGGTCAGTGACTCCGGCTAGTTTCGCCAGGAACAGCCCGATCGCATCGCGGTGGATCAGCGGGATGTTGTAATGGCCGCGGAAAAGATTGACGACTTCTTCGCCTTCGCCGGCTCGCAATAAGCCGGTGTCGACAAAGATGCAGGTGAGCTGGTCGCCGATCGCCTCGTGCAATAGCGCCGCGACGACCGCCGAGTCGACGCCGCCAGAAAGGCCGCAGACGACATTGGCCCGGCCGACCTGGCGACGGATTTTGTCGATCGCCTGAGTGCGGAAGAACGCCATCGTCCAATCGCCGCGGCAGCCTGCGACCCTGTGCGTGAAATTCCGCAACAGCTGCGCGCCCCGCGGGCTGTGCACGACCTCAGGATGGAAGAGGACGCCGTAAAACCGCCTGCTGTCATCGGCAATCGCAGCGAAGGGGGCCGCTTCGCTGGCCGCCACGGCACGGAAACCTGGCGGCAATGCGTCGACCCGGTCGCCATGGCTCATCCACACCTGCTCGCGCGCGGCTTTCGGCCACAAGCCATCGAACAGCCGGCACCCGTCGAGAATGTCGATAAAGGCGCGGCCGAATTCCTGGTACTCGCTCAATGTGACCCGACCGCCGAGCTGCGCGCACATCGTCTGCATGCCATAGCAGATGCCGAGTACCGGCACTTCGAGTTGAAAGACAATATCGGGTGCGCGCGGCGCCGCAGCCTCGGTCAGCGAGGCGGGCCCGCCTGACAAGATAATCGCGCGCGGGGCAAATTCACGGACCCTGTCCTCGGACAGCGTGAAGGGATGGATTTCGCAATAGACCCCGCTCTCACGCACCCGGCGCGCGATCAGTTGCGTAACCTGGCTGCCAAAATCGAGGATCAGGATGCGGTCGGACATGCAGTCGGTGCGTTGGAGGGGCGTGGACAGCGTTCGAAGATCGCGACAAAGAAGCCGTCGGTGCCGTGCTGTGCTGGGGTCAATCGGAGAAAATCGTCGCCGGCCGGTGAGGCGCCGCCGATCGTCTCGTCCCAGGCCCGCGCGACGGGCAACAATGAAAAATCCGGTTCGGCAGCGAGAAAGGCTTCGGCTTGTGCTTCGTCTTCCTCGCGCAGCAGCGAGCAGGTCGCGTAAATGAGGCGTCCGCCTAGCCGTACGAGCCGCGCAGCGCTGCGCAGGATCTGCTGCTGACGTTCCGTAAGCTCGGCGAGATCCTCCGGGCGCGTGCGCCATTTGGCGTCGGGGTTGCGCCGCCAAGTCCCTGTCCCGAGACAAGGCACGTCGACGAATACGCGATCGAAACTTTCCTTGTGGCGCTTGACCCATTTGTCGCGCTCGCCGCTCAGCGCGCGGCGCTCGACATTGTTCACCCCGGCGCGGCGCAGCCGACGCGCCGAGCGCTCAAGGCGCCAGGCCGACACCTCGCATGCGACGAGCTTGCCGCGATTGGCCATCCCTGCGGCCAGAGTCAGGGTCTTGCCGCCCGCCCCGGCGCAGAAATCGACGACCCGCATCCCGGGCCGCGCATCGGTGAGGAGTGCGGCGATCTGCGAGCTTTCATCCTGTACTTCGACCAGACCCTCCCGGAATGCCGCAAGGTTGCCGAGCGGCACGTGCTCGCGCAAGCGTAGCCCGATCGGCGACAATGGCGTCGGTTCCGCCTTCACTCCTTCGGCAATGAGCGCGCGTCGCGCCGTTTCGCGATCCGCCTTTAGAAGATTGACTCGCAAATCGGTCGGCGCGGGCGCGTTGAGCGCAGCCATCTCGCGTTCCAGGCCTTTGCCAAATACCTTCTCCAGATGGGGCTCGAGCCAATTGGGTACATCATTAGCGACTGCCCGCGCCATCTCGGGATGCTGTAATGTGCGACCCACGAGACCGCGCACCACCCGCTCCTCCGCTTGGCTGAGCGGCGCTGGCCGGAAGCGGTCGCCGTCACAGCACGCCAAAACCGCGTCGGGACGCCAGCCTTCGATCAAAAGCAAGCAGGCCAAGACCCGGCTGCGGGGTTCGGTATCGATGCCGTGCTTCCCAATCCACCAGTCGAGCGCCGAGCGATGGCGCAGTACCGCGTAAACGTGGCCGGCGATCCGCCCCCGGTCTTTGGCCCCGATGTACCTGCGGCGGCGAAAATAATCGGCCGCAACGTCGTCGGCGGGCCGATTCCCGGTATCGATCGCAGTGAGAATATCGATCGCGGCGGCGACTTGTGCACCGGGGGTCAAATTGCTCCCAGTCCCCTCGCGCGCAGCCCCTCACCGGTCCTGCGGGTAGTTGGGGGCTTCGCGGGTCACCGCGACGTCGTGGACGTGGCTTTCGCGCAACCCGGACGGGGTGATCCGAACAAAGGTGCAGTTCTTTTGCATCTCGCGGATCGTGCTGTTGCCGGTATAGCCCATTGCCGCCCGCAAACCTCCGATCAATTGATGGACGATGTTCGCGACCGGCCCTTTATGCGGCACGCGCCCTTCCACGCCTTCGGGCACGAGCTTCAATGTGTCGGTGATCTCCTGCTGGAAATAGCGGTCGGCGGAGCCGCGCGCCATTGCTCCGATGGAGCCCATGCCGCGGTAGTATTTGTAGCTGCGGCCTTGATATAGAAACACTTCTCCCGGGCTCTCGTCGGTGCCGGCCAGCAAGGAGCCGACCATCGCACAATCGGCGCCGGCCGCGATCGCCTTCGCGAGGTCGCCAGAAAACTTGATGCCGCCATCTGCGATTACCGGCACGCCGTGCTTGCGGCATTCGGCAACAGTGTCGACGATCGCAGTGAATTGCGGGACCCCAACACCCGCGACCATTCGGGTCGTGCAGATCGACCCCGGCCCAATGCCGACTTTAACTGCATCGGCCCCCGCTTCGATCAGCGCTCGCGCGCCCTCTGCGGTAGCGACGTTGCCGGCGACGACTTGCGTGTAGTTCGAGAGTCGGCGGATCTCGCCCAACGTCCGCAAAACGCGCTCGGAATGACCGTGCGCGGTATCGACAACAAGCACGTCGAGCCCGGCTGAGAACAATGCCTCGGCGCGCTCGATCCCCTCGCTTCCAGTGCCCGTCGCAGCAGCCGCGCGCAGACGGCCGTGTTCGTCCTTGCACGCCACCGGGTAGCGCTGCGCCTTCTCGATATCCTTGACCGTAATGAGGCCGATACAGCGATAGGCCTCGTCGACGACAAGCAATTTTTCGATGCGGTATTGATGGAGGAGGCGCTTTGCTTCCTCCCGCGCGACGCTCTCACGAACGGTGACTAACTTGTCCCTCGTCATCAGCTCGGCGACCGGCTGACGTGGGTCATCGGCGAATCGCACGTCGCGGTTCGTCAGGATGCCGGCGAGCCTACCCGAGCCGCGTTCGACGACCGGGATGCCCGAAATCTTGTGATCGGCCATCAACCGCAGCGCGTCAGCGAGCGTCTCGTCAGGGTGGATCGTCACCGGATTGACGACCATCCCGGCCTCGAATTTCTTGACCTTGCGAACTTCGTCGGCTTGCTGGCCGATCCCCATGTTACGATGAATCACACCGACGCCGCCGGCCTGCGCCATCGCGATCGCAAGCGCGCTTTCCGTGACGGTGTCCATCGCTGCCGAGACGAGCGGGATGCCGAGCTCGATCTCGCGGGTCAGCCGAGAGCGGGTGTCAGTCTCGACCGGCATGATCTCCGACGCCGCCGGGACTAGCATCACGTCGTCAAAGGTCAGAGCTTGCCGAATTTCCATCGGCCCCTCCTTTCCGATGGCGCCGCACTATACACCACAAGGCCGCCACGAGAAAAAATCGGCGCCGACCCGTCCGGCCGGCGCCACTCTGATACTATTTGGGTATGCGGAGGCTTATGCGCGATAGAGTGCAGCGCTTAGAATGCGTTCTTCGAACTGCGCGCCGAGAGGCCGCCGATCGCTTTAAAGAGCGGAGCGCGGGTTTGCGCGAATTCTTCGACGGCGTCGACGAGCTTGTCTCCGTCCGGCTCATCAAGCGCGATCGAGAGCGCGAACATGCCGCGCTTCGCGAACCAGATCCCGCGCGCGACAAGGTCGAAGTAGAAGAGGTCGCGGAGTGCGGCGTTGCCCAGCTCGGCATCCTCGGTGGAGCGGATCGGCGCGTCGGTCATGTGGACCGAGATCATTGAGCCGAGCCCGGTAAACTGCATTGCGAGGCCGTGACCGCGCGCTACGGCATTGAGGCGCTCGCGGAGGTGATCGCCAAAGGCGTTGAGAGCACGGGAGCGCTCGGGCGTGTAGATCTCGGTGAGCCCGACAAGTCCGGCCCGCATCGTCAGCATGTTGTTATTGAACGTGCCGGCATGCTGGAACGCGTCCGGCCGGCGCGGGTCGAAACGCTCCATCAGATCGGCGCGCCCGCCAAATGCGCCAAAGCTCATGCCCCCACCAATATATTTGCCGAGCGTCGTCAGGTCCGCGAGGATGCCGTGCACCTCCTGCAACCCGCCAGGCGCCAGACGCGAGGTCATGACCTCATCAAAGATCAACAGCGCACCGGTTTCATCCGCCAGTGACCGCAATCCAGCGAGAAACGGGCGGTCGGCCAGAATGCAGCCGGTGGTTCCTTGCATCGGTTCGACCAGGATCGCAGCGAGCTCCGCTCGGTCCGGCTGCACCAGCGCTTCGACTGCAGCCAGATCATTGTAGCGCCCAAGCAGAAAGTCGAATGGTGCATTGATCGGGCTGCCGTGGCCGCGGAAATAAAACACGCCGCCATGGTACCCGCCGCTGAACACCAGAATCTTCGACCGGCCAGTGATTGCGCGAGCCGCACTGACGGCCATCAGATTGGCCTCGGTGCCAGAGTTGGTGAAGCGCACGAGATCGATCGACGGAAAGCGGGCACAGATCGCCGCCGCGAACCGTGCCTCGATCGTATTGTGGGCCCCGAAATTGAGGCCATCTGCGAGCGCCGCCTCGATCGCTTTGCGGATGGCGGGGTGCGAGTGGCCGTAAATCCCGGCGGTGAACTCGCTGAGGAAATCGATGTATTCATGGCCATCGATGTCCCACAGGCGCCCGCCCTCGCCACGCGTGATCGTCAATGGAAACGGATCGACATGGATCGCCGAGCGGGTATTGCCGCCGGGCATAGCGGCGCATGCTTCGCGATGCTGCGCGAGACTCTTTGGGTTGCGTGCGGTATAGAGCTCTTCTGCTTCTGCGAGCGCCGCACTCAGGTCGATATTGGGCGGCAAGTTGGTACTCACTTGGCTTCAGCCCGGATAGGCGCGGCGACCGTGGTCGCGCATCCACAAGCGAACCAAGTGCCGCTTGCGCTCGGGCTCTGGGTGATCGACGAAGGCAGTGCGGCTGTGGCCCAGCGCGCGATTGTGGACGAACTGGATCTGGCCGGGCTCGAGGTCGAAATCAATCGCCAGTGCGCCATCGTCGAAAATATCGAGCATTGCCGCAATCGCAACCTCTCCCTCGATGTCGATTGGCTCGCCGTGCAGCGCGTATCCGCCACTGATCTGATGCACGCTGAACCGTGCTTTTAATTCGCCATCGTTCTCAAACACAGGCGCTGAGAAGATTGCGCTTTCACCCGGGCGGTATTCGCGCTGACGGTCGAACCAGAATGGCTGGTAGAGCCGCTGTACGTAACCTGGGAAGCGTGCCAGTAAAGCATTGTATGCAGTGTGAAAGCTGATGACGCGGCTGTGCCCGCCGCTCTGCGCCTGGCGCAGGCAGAAGAGGCCGACATAGTCGGGCGGCGTGTCATTGTATGCATTGTCGTTATGAAAGCGGATTTCGATATTAGTCTTGTCGGGCCGGACACCCGAACCGGGGAGCGCCTGCTGACCGGTATCGAGCACATCGTAAATCATCGTGCCGTCGAGCTTCTGCGCCACTGGGCGCGACACCATGCTCGACAGCAGCCAATAAATCGCCGTCGCTTCCTCCGCGTTCATTTCGGCGATCGGCAGGCGGTCGACAATCGCAAAGCGCCGGCCGCCGTCGAGGATTTGGCGCACCCGCGCCATTTCCCGCCGGCAAGCAGGCATCACGAAATCGTCAGGCCCGCGCAGAATTGCCGGCAGCGGGAAGGCCCTGATCTCGTCGACCGCTCGGCGGATCTCGTCGAGGCAGACCGCGGAGAAATCGATTTGGTACTCCTCGACTCGCACCTCGGGCTTCATCCAGGCGCTCGGCCCGTCGATCAACATATTCATCTCGATCATCTCGCCCTCGCGACGTCTATCCCGATCAGATAGCGCAACCTGCCGCAATCGACCAGCAGCATATCCGCCACCGCCGGGCCTTTGGTTAATCCCAGAGCTTGGGAAGAAGTCGGGAATGGCCCGCAGAGACGAAGATCACTTGTCGCTTTCCCGGCGAAAGCCGGGATCCATCCCTCCACCCGCCCTTGCCTCTCAAGCAGTGGCCACGCTTCAATAACCGATGAAGGGTCGTGCGGTCGCAAGATGGGCCCCGGCTTTCCGCCGGGGCAGCGGGAAAATAACCGACCAGTAAAATCTTTCATAAATTCCCAGCAGTGGGTCAGCCGGCGCGGTGGATCGGGTCGATCCAGCGGACCTCTTCGGGCCGTTCGATCGGCTCGATGTCGAGGTTGATGACAACCGCTTCGTTGTCGCTGCGCACCAGCACGCATTCGAGTGTCTCGTCGGTCGATGCGTTGATCTCCTGGTGGGGCACATAGGGCGGCACGAAGATGAAGTCGCCGGGGCCTGCTTCAGCGACATATTCGAGATGCTCGCCCCAGCGCATCCGCGCCCGGCCCTTTAGCACATAAATCACGCTTTCGAGATGCCCGTGGTGGTGCGCGCCGGTCTTTGCGTTGGGGTGGATCTTGACTGTACCCGCCCAGATCTTCTGCGCCCCAACCCGAGCAAAATTGATTGCCGCGGCACGGTCCATCCCCGGGGTCTGCGCGGTATTCGGGTCGAGCTGATCGCCAGGGATCACCTTGACGCCGTGTAGCTTCCAATCGATTGCGTCGCGTTCGTTCCGCTCGCTCATCTCTCAACTCACATCCTGTTGCTGCCTACTCTTAACATTTTCCGAGCGCGGTGCTCACGGCGGGTTGACATCGATTATATCTCGATATATCTAAAACAGGTCTAAATGAACAAACCCACGGGATACCACATGAACGATACGACGACCTCGCCAATCCAAATCAACGGATATCACGCCCATGTTTACTATGACACGGCGACCCGCCTGCTTGCCGAGCGTCTAGCCGAAACGATCGGAAGCCAATTTCCAGTCGAGTTTGGCGGGTTTTTTGATGCTCCGGTTGGTCCGCATCCGATTGCCAACCTGCAAATCACCTTCTCGACCACGCAGTTTCAGAATTTCGTGCCATGGCTTATGCTCAACCGCGCCGACCTCGACGTTTTGATCCACCCATTGACCGACGACTCGGTCGAAGACCACAGCCGCTATGCGCTGTGGCTCGGCAACCCGGTCACGCTGCGGCTGCAGACTTTGCGGCGGACCTACCGCCCGGAATTGCTTCCAACCACCTAAGCAGCGCGTTTTAAAGGATTTGGCATTTGTTTAGACATCGATATGAGCGTGGCGAAAGACGCCACGCGAGAGGCGGCCTCGGCCTGCGAGAAGGCCGCTTTGGTGGTCGCCACCATGGTGGTCGCGGCGGCCGAATGGGCCGGGTTTTGGACCACGGCGATCTGCGCTACGTGCTTTTGCAGCTGATCGCCGAAAAGCCCCGCCACGGTTACGAGCTGATCAAGGCAATCGAAGAAAAATTCGGCGGGATGTACAGCCCCAGCCCAGGAGTCATCTACCCGACCCTGACCCTGCTCGAGGAACTCGGGTACCTGAGCGCGGAAAGCGCCGGCGGCACCAAGAAGCTCTATTCCTTGACCGAGGAGGGCGGGAGTTTCCTGACCGCCAACCAGAGCCTCGTCGAAGCGATTTTCCGACGGATGGGTGAGGTGGGCCGAGCCTATGGCGGCGGGCCGCCACCGGAGATCCGGCGCGCGATGCATAATCTGGAGGAGGCGCTCTCGATCCGGCTCGGCAGAGGCCCGGTCGACACCGACCAAGTTCGTGCGATTACCGACACGCTCGATCGCGCAGCCAGCGAAATCGAACGCGGCTGAGGATCACAGCTTTGCCGGCATCGGTTCTGGAAAGCGGGATCGTGATCGCACTCGCGATCGCGATCTTGCTGATGCTGCTCGTGCCGCCGCCTTCGTGATATCTCGTTTCATAGGCGTTCAGAACACCCGAGAGTGATCGCATGAAGCTCGCCGTGCCTGACCTGATCTCGAATTCGTATTTCCCCGCTGTCGCGGCCGTCGAGCTCGGGTTCTTCAAAGAAGAAGGGCTCGACGTCTCACTGGAGCTGATCTTCCCGGTCGACGAAGCGTACCGGGCGATGCGCGAAGGTGCGGTCGATTTCGTCGGCGGCTCGGCCCATTCGGCGCTTGCCGCTTTTCCTGAATGGGAAGGAGTGAAATTGCTCTGCGCGCAGGCACAGGGCATGTATTGGTTTCTCGTGATGCGCGCCGATCTCGGCGCGATGCGCGGCGATGCCAGCGTTGTTTGCGGCCGCCGCATCGGCGCGGCACCTTGGGTCGAGATGGGGCTGCGGCGGCTGCTGATCGAGGCGGGTATTGATCTCGACCGCGATGATGTATCGATCGCGCCCGTGCCGGGTGCCTCCGGAGCGACCGTTAACTTCGGCCTAACCGCCGCCAAGGCGCTCGAAGACGGCAAGATCGACGGGTTCTGGGCGAACGGTATGGGCACTGAAGTCGCTGTGCGCCGCGGGGTCGGGACGGTGGTTCTCGATGTACGCCGCGGCGACGGCCCAAAGGGCTGCTTCAACTACACGATGGCCTCTATCGCAGCAACCGACCGGCTGGTCGATGGCCGTCCTGACGTCGCTGCAGCCGCGATCCGCGCTATCGTCAAAGCGCAGGCCGCGCTCAAGGCCGACCCAACGCGCGCCACGGCTGTTGGCGACAAGCTCTTTCCGCCCGCCGAAGCTGCGCTGATCGCTGAGCTGATCCGCCGCGATCTGCCCTTTTACGACGCGTCGATCTCACCGGAATTTGTCGCGGACATGAACCAATTCGCTCGTGACATCGGCATCCTGCGGGGAACTGTGCCCTTTGATAAGGTTGTCGCCACCCGCTTCGCCGAATTGTGGCGGTGTTGACCTCACGAGCGGGGTCAGCCGCCAATCGACCGCCAGAGGAGCCGGATCAGCCCGTCGCCCGCGGGCCGTGCTGAAACAACAACTACCGCAAGGGTTGCTGCGCGTAGCGCCAATACGATACCTAGGGCGGTCAGGCCACGCCACCCATTGCCTCGAAGATGGCTCCGGCCAAGCCTGAAATCGAAATCGATCACCATCGACATAACTCGCTGGCGTTATTGCAACCGGTCCAGGTGACCTAGCTCGGTCGTGCGTTTTTGCATAATACTCAATTTTATGGAATTGTCAATCAATATTAAAATAGCAATATCTGGCAGTAGAATAGGCCAGTCTCATTTTCAACTGGATAACTTTCGATTTATCGATGCCGTCCGCCCCCAACGTGTAGTTTGATAGGTTGTTAATAAACGTTAACGGCGCCACCAGCGGCGCCAAAATCCTAAGGCCTTGCGGCCACACCAATTGGGGGAAATCACATGCGATCGGGGGCGATCTCGCGCGTCCTTTGCGGCGCCTTTTTAACCATCATCCTCGCTCTGCCGAACAAGCCAACGGCTGCCGCCAATTGCGCGCTTTATGTCCGCGCCGAGACCGGTGTGGCGCTTTACGGCGTCGCCGGGGGGTGGTGGAACCAGGCCGAAGGGCTCTATGGCCGCGGCCACCTGCCGGCTGTTGGCGCGATCCTGGTGTTCAGATCGACGCGTCACATGCGCTCCGGTCATGTCGCACTCGTTACAAAAGTTGTGAGCGAGCGCGAAATCCTCGTTGATCACGCCAATTGGTACCATGGCACAGTCAGCCGCGGCATGCCGGTGATCGACACTTCGCCGGCGAACGATTGGACGAGTGTGGCGGTTCTGGAGGTTCGGTCTGGCAAGTATGGCCGTGATAACCCCTCCTTCGGCTTCATCTACCCGTTGGCGCCGACCGCTTTACAGCCTGAGTTCATTGAGGTGGCCGCCGCCACGGAATCCGCGGATCTTGACATACCGGTCACCCAGCCGATGCGCTATCGAAAGGCACACCGGAACCGTTAGCCCGGCGCCGCGAACGGGCGTATGTTCGCCGCATCGCGCCGCCAGAGGGAAACATGTCTTCGCGCAACACCGATCCTGCACTGTTGCCCGCTCATGTAATGTCGGCCGAGATCGCCGCACGGCGGCTCTCACCGGTAGATCTCGTCGAGGCCGCGCTGAAGCGCATCGAAGCCGCGGACGGAAAGCTGCACGCGTTTGTCGAGGTCTACGATAAAGAGGCGCGCCTCGCCGCCGAGGCGGCCGACAAGGCGATCCAGTCGGGCCACGATATCGGCCCACTGCACGGGATCCCGATCGCGCTCAAGGATCTGATCGAAGTCGAAGGGCGGGTCACGACCGGGGGGTCGCAGGTCTGGCGTGAACGCCGGTCGACCTATACCGCCACACTCGCAAAACGCCTGATCGCTGCCGGTTTGATCGTCATCGGGAAGACGCATACGGTCGAGTTTGCGATGGGCGGCTGGGGCACCAACCAGCACCGAGGCACGCCGTGGAACCCCTGGGACCCAGCAGTCCCTCGTACCCCGGGCGGGTCGAGCAGCGGCTCCGGAGTGGCTGTCGCCGTCGGGTTTGCCCCATGGGCGATTGGCACCGATACCGGCGGCTCGGTGCGGCTGCCCGCGTCCTGGTGCGGCTTGACCGGATTGAAGACGACGATCGGTCGGGTCAGCACCTACGGTATCTTGCCGCTTTCTCCGACCCTCGACACACCGGGGCCTATGGCCCGTTCGGTGACCGATGCGACGATGCTCTACAATTTGATGCAGGGTCCGGACCCCCTTGATCCGCGTACCCGCGGGGTCTTGCCAAGCGATCCGACACCGGCCCTAAAGCGCAGTGTGCGCGGGCTGCGCCTCGCCCGCATGCCCAAGGCGGAGCGCGATGGCGTCGATGCGGAGGTTCTCGCTGCCTACGATGCATCGCTCGACACGTTGGCGCGGCTCGGCGCCGACATCGTCGATATAGCGCTGCCGCGCCGCTTCGCGGATTTCACCGATCTGACTGGCCGGATAATTGGCGCCGAAGGCTATTTCCTGCTCGGCCACCTAGTCGATGACATGACCTTGCCGATCGATGATGCGGTGCGGCCGCGGATCGGGTCCGGCAGAAGCATCTCGGCGCGAGATTATTTGCGGGCGTTGCAGGAACGCGATGACGCAAAACGCCATTTTGCTGCGGCGCTCGGCGATGTCGATGCTTTGTTGACGCCGACCACTCAGACGGCGGCCATCCCCGTCGACCAGGTCGACCAGGCTTCGACGCCGGCGCATTTCACGCGCTTTGTCAATGCGCTGGAACTCTGCGCGTTGGCGCTGCCAAACGGCTTTACTGCGGCTGGACTGCCATTGTCATTGCAGATCGTGTGCCGCGGCTACGACGAAGCGACCGCGTTACGCATCGGCTGGGCCTACCAACAAGCGACCGATTGGCACGATCGCCACCCGCCGGGGTTCGGCTGAAGACTGCATGGTCAAATCCGCACTCCTGATTACTCGTCGCGTGCCGCCCGCTGTGGAGGCGCGCGCCGTTCGCGACTACGACGCACGCCTCAACGCCGAGGATGTGCCGCGAACGGGTGAGGACATCGTGCGCCTCGCACAAGGAGCGGCAGCTATCCTGTGTTGCCCGGCCGAGCGCGTTGATGCCGCGACAATAGAGGCCTTGCCGGACAGCGTGCGGGTGATCGCGACGTACAGTGTTGGCTACGATCATATCGCCGTCGGAGCAGCAACGGCTCGCGGCATTGTCGTGTGCAATACCCCCGATGTGCTGTCGGTTGCGACGGCCGAGACCGCGATGTTGCTGATTCTGGCGGCGGCGAGGCGCGCCGGGGAAGGCGAGCGGCTGGTCCGGTCTGGTCAATGGCCAGGCTGGGCGCCGACCCAGCTGCTTGGCACGCAGGTTTCCGGCAAACGGCTGGGTATCTTTGGCTTCGGCCGCATCGGCCGCGAGCTCGCGAGGATGGCTCGCGCGTTTGAGATCGAAGTGCATTACCGTGACCAGGCGCGTCTACCGGCCGAGCTCGAACAGGGCGCCGTCTTTCACGACAGCGACGAGAGCTTCCTCCCACAATGCGACGTCTTATCGCTGCACGCGCCTGGTGGCGACGGAACCCGCCATTGGCTCAATGCCGAACGGATCGCGCTATTGCCGAGGGGTGCGGTAGTCGTGAACGCCGCGCGCGGCACGCTCGTCGATGATGCCGCACTGATCGCGGCATTGCAGAGCGGACAGGTGGGCTACGCCGGACTGGATGTTTATGACGGAGAGCCGCGAGTGAACCCCGGCTATCTCGGCTTGGAGAATATCGTGTTATTGCCGCATCTCGGCAGCGCCACAGTCCAGACGCGCAATGCGATGGGTTTCTTGGCGCTCGATGGGATCGACGCGGTATTGGCCGGTCGAATGCCTGCAAACGTCGTTGGCCGAACTATTCGAGCGATCCCAGACGCAGTTTCCACGGAATGATCTGAGCCACACTGAGTAGGTCCCCGCTCCACGGGTCGTCACTCAATCGGCGCCAGATCTCGTCCGGATCATTGGCCTTGACGATGAGGAGCACGTCGGGCGTTCCTTCGAGCGGGCCGCCGAGCAAAACAAACCGCCCCTCGTGCAGTGCATTCATAAAATCGGCATGCTGGCGCCAACCCCTTTGCCCCTCCATTGGACGCGAGGCATCCCACCCAGCGCCGCGAGAACGCGTTACCGCGAACAGTCGCTGCATGCTCCCTCCTTTCCGGGCGGTCTGCCCAGACGTCGAGTATGTGCGCTGCTACAACTGACGGCTCGCGTCAGGAATCTTGGAAATCTTTCGCCGGGGAGGAGGCTGTGATCAAATAAATGCTGGCGCGCCAAGCCAATTTGTTGAACGGCTTCGAGCGCTGGGCGGAATCGCTGGCCCGGATCGCTGCTGAGCGCGGCTTTAGCAGCCCGACCCGGTTCGCCCAGTCCTTCCGACGCAAATACGCGTCTATCCGTCGGAAATGCTGCGGGACAGGTACGACCCCTCGCCGGGTAGCCGCGACGATCGGGCCGGCGTCTCGCGGGCCCTGGGGCCATCCAGTTCGCCCGCCCGCACGGGGCTGACCCCGAAAGTAAATTCGTTTTTCGTCTCTCCGGTTCGCTTTTCGTAGCGACCGGCGCAGATATATGGGTTAGTTACCAGTAGCGGCGCCGCGGCAGCCCGGATCGAGCATTCCCTCGCCGAACTTTATCCGAGCACCGCGGGGAGGCCGTACGTGAACCCCACGGCGGCAATAAACAGAGAAGGCGCCGATGGCAATCCAAAACCGCGTTTACTTGGGGTCCAACTCGATCCATCGCTGTTCATCGGCGCCCATGCCTCGATCGAGCCGTCTACCGAGAAATGCCCCCGCTTTGGGATTTCACCTTGGCAGCGGGCGGCGGCCCCTTTACGGACAAACAGTACCTTCCAATAGTCAATGGCGTCGAGCGAGGGATTGCGACGTTAACCACACTTAGAGGAGCGCCCAGTATATGTTTAACATGAAACGTCTAGTGCAAATTGCATGTACCGCTGCATTGATTAGTGGATCAAGTTATTCATATGCGGCTCAAAACGGTATCAACTACGACCCCGCTCACAGTAAAGCTTACAACGTCGCACAACACGATTACAACGGGCCTAACGGGGTGAGGGGGATGACGGACGCCATCAATAACGATTTAATGCAAATAAAAAACACACTGAAGTTTAACACAATTAAAACGTACTTCTCAAAATATTGCAACATACCTACGGGACAATGTGTGCCGATAGCACAATTAGCGGCAGCCGCCGGGCTACAAGTATTATTAGGCGTATA
>Ga0126381_100004683_pt1 | contig 14934 bp, 13 predicted proteins | sample PanSoiMetPlot_28_FD_96465 | JGI IMG/M metagenome (GOLD analysis project Ga0126381, IMG submission 96465) | Tropical forest soil microbial communities from Panama - MetaG Plot_28 | ecosystem: Environmental > Terrestrial > Soil > Tropical forest > Bulk soil | place: Panama | collected 2016-02-17
GCGTTCGCAGACGTCCCGGACACTTATGATCGGCTGTTTGGTCGTTCGCCGTGACCGCACCGCTGCGCCCGTTACCTGCGGACAAGGGCCCCCTTACCCCCTGACGCATCCCTGCCCATCCGGTATCCTGTGCCTGACGAAACGCTTCTCCGGGGCTGGGTGGTTCCCAGCAGGCGGCGTCCCAGTCCCGTCCGCAACGGCTCGGCCAGAGCCGAATGGCAGAGGCCGCACAGCGGGGATTGATCGCCGGCGTGCTCGAACCGGCAACACGGAGAGCGGTTTGCGTCGAGCCGTCCAGAGAGTGCATGGAAGGTCGCATCGACCTTATGGAGGAACAGATGATCGGTAGCAATCGAGATCCCGTGGCGCCGCGCCGAAGCTTCCTGCGCCGCGTTGGCGGAACCGCCGTACTCACGCTTGCGGCGCTTGCATCAAGGGAGTCGCGCGCACAAGCGCCGGCAGCAGGAGCGGACGGCCCGAACTGGCCTGGAGCCCTCGACGGGCGCCATCGCCAGGTCGTCGATGCCTACGAGCTCAATTCCGGATTCCCTCTTGCGTTCGCCCACACGTTCTTGTTTCCCAATCAGTCCGCGAGTGCGGTCGTCGTACTGCGCCACGGCGCTTTCCCGATCGCGCTCGCCGATCCGATGTGGGACAAATACAAGATCGGCGAGTCGATGAAGATCATCGACCCGGAGACCAAGGCCCCGGCGAAGAAGAACCCCTTCTTGCGGCCGAAAGCGGGTGTGCTCCCCCTCGATGACATGGCGGTCGACCGACTGTTGGCGCGCGGCGTCATCTTCGGCGCCTGCAATGTGGCACTCACCGTGCAGAGCAAAATGCTCTCCGGCAATGCCGGCTTCAGCGCCGACGACGCGGCCAAGGAATGGGCCGCCAACATCATCCCGGGCATCACGGTCATCCCCTCGGGGACCTGGGGCGTCAACCGCGCGCAGGAGGCAGGCTGCAGCTACTGCGCTGGCGGCTGATACAGATAAGCTGGCCACGCACCTATGGGCAGCGAAATCTCCATCGATGTCGTCCAGGCCGTGCTGGCGCTGGTGTGCGGCTCGTTCGTCGGATTTTCGTTGGGCCTGGTCGGGGGCGGTGGGTCGATCCTCGCCGTCCCGCTCATGATCTATGTGGTCGGCGTGCCGACTGCGCACATCGCCATCGGCACGAGCGCGCTCGCGGTCGCGCTCAACGCCGCCGTCAACCTCTCCTCCCACGCCCGCGCCGGCACCGTGAAGTGGCACTGCGCGGGCGTGTTCGCGGCAGCGGGAGTGATCGGAGCCTTCGGCGGCTCGACGCTCAGCAAATGGGTCGACGGCCCCAAGCTCTTGGCGCTGTTTGCCCTACTCATGCTGGTCGTCGCCGGCGTCATGCTGGCGAGGCGGGCGCAGGAGGGCGATGCGACGATAAAGCTCGACCGCGCGAACCTGCCAAAGCTCCTCGCATCAGGATGCGCGACGGGCGCGCTCTCGGGCTTCTTCGGCATCGGCGGCGGCTTCCTGATCGTCCCCGGCCTGATGCTGGCGACCGGGATGCCGATCGTGTGCGCCATCGGCTCCTCGCTGGTCGCCGTCACCGCCTTTGCCGCCACCGCGGCCTTGAACTACGCGGCCTCGGGCCTGGTCGATTGGCGGCTTGCCGTGGTGTTCCTCGCCGGCGGCGTGCTCGGCGGCCTGCCCGGCGGATATGTCGCCTGCAGGCTCGGCAGCAGGCGCGGTGCGCTCAATGTGGTCTTCGCCGGGATCATCACCGCTGTCGCGTTCTATATGCTGGTGCGCGTCGCGGTGGCCTGAGCTTCCTAGGACGGGTCGAACTTCTTCAATCTTGCCCTGGGCTCGACCGGGACTGTTCCAAACACGGGAGTCTGGAACGGTATCGTGCCACGACCTAATTCCCGAATAGCTAACAAACCGCTGTTTGAATGTTAGAATCGCAGGGTTGACCTGCATCGGCGTTGGGATCGGGTGATTCCAGCTGGGACTTAATGCTTTGACAGCCGTTATGGCGACCACGTCACCGCCGCAACTTGTCCAGCGTGATCGGCAGATCGCGCACGCGCTTTCCGGTCGCGTGGTAGACCGCATTGGCGATCGCCGCCGCCACGCCGACGATGCCGATCTCGCCGAGCCCCTTCATGCCGAGCCGATTGCTGTCGTCGGGCTCGTCCACGAAGATGACCTTGATGTCCTGCACGTCGGCATTGCTCGGGACATGATATTCGGCGTAGTTGGCGTTGACGATGCGGCCGAGCTTGTGATCGAGGAGCGTCTCCTCGTGCAGCGCCATGCCGATGCCCCAGACCACACCGCCGAGAATTTGGCTGCTCCCTGTCTTGGTGTTGAGGATGCGCCCCGCCGCGACCGCGCTGACGACCCGCGTCACGCGAATGACGCCGAGCTCCTCGTCCACCTTCACCTCAGCGAAGATCGCAGCATGCGTGTTGTGCGCGCGGGATTCGTCGAGCGTCGGGTTGGCGGTCCTCTCCTGCTCGACGCGGTCCCGCCCCCCCTGCCGCATGGCATCGGCGATGGCGACTGCGCCCGTCGCGTCGCGTTTGCTGACGAGCTTGCCGTCCGCGAGCAGAACCTCATCCGGCGCGGCGTCCGCGAGCGGGGAATGCGGCACTTGCTTCGCCAGCCGCAATAGCTCGTCGCGAACGGCGTCGGCCGTGGTCGAGATGGCGTTGGCGACCGAGGTTGCGATCCACGATCCGCCCTCGACGGGCGACTGCGGCAGGCTCGAATCGCCGAGCTTTATGCTGATATTGTCGAGCGGCAGCCCCAGCACGTCGGCCGCGACCTGCGCCATGACGGTGTAGGTGCCGGTGCCGATGTCAGAGGTTGCGCACGAAACCTCCGCGTGGCCGTTGGCAGAGAGGACAATGCGCACCGCGATCGGCGCCTGCAGCGCCTCCCAGATGCCGGTCGCCATGCCCCAGCCGACGAGCTCGCTGTCGTCACGCTGCGAGCGTGGCTGCGGGCTGCGCTTCTCCCAGCCGAACGCTGCGGCGCCCTGCTTGTAGCATTCGCGTAGCGCCTTGCTGCTGAACGACCGATCGTCGTTTTGATCGCGATCCGAATAGCATCGCAGCCGCAGGTCGAGCGGATCGAGCTTGAGCGCGACCGCAAGCTCGTCCATTGCCGCCTCGAGCGCATAGACGGCAGTCGCGGCACTCGGCGCGCGCATGTCGCACGAGGTCGGCAGATCGAGCCGGGCGAGCTTGTGGGCGTATCGCGCATTGGGGCATTTGTAGAGCAGGCCGGACCAGCCGGTCTCCTGCCGATAGAAATCCTCGTACTGGGAGGTCACAGTGATCGCATCGTGCGTGATCGCTTCGAGGGTTCCGCCGGCATTCGCCCCAAGCGCGATGTGTTGAATCATCGCCGGCCGGTAGCCCAGCGCGTACATCTGCGGCCGCGTCAACACGACCCGCACCGAGCGCCGCAGCGCGCGCGCTGCCAGGACCGCCAGCACTACCTCGAACTGCGGGCGCAGGCCCGAGCCGAACCCGCCGCCCATGAAGGGCGACATGACGCGCACCTCCTTAGGCTGCATGCCGAAGATTCCGCACAGATATTTGTGCACGTTCTGCACGCCCTGGGTCTTGTCGTAGACCGTGAGTTTGCCGTCCGCCTCGACGATCGCGGTCGAGCCATAGAGCTCCATAGGGTTGTGATGCTCGATTGGCACATAGTATTCGCCTTCTTGGCGCACCGCGGCCGCAGCCAGCGCCTGCTCCGCATTGCCGCGGGACTTCGGCGGCCCGAACATGCCCCCGCTCGGAACCGGCGCGGCCGTCCCGCGCTGTCGGTACACGTCCGTGAGGTGCGCCTCCCGCTCGTAGTCCACGCGCACCAGCGAGGCCGCGGAGCGCGCGGTCTCCGATGTCTCGGCGACGACCAGCGCGACCGGCTGGCCGCTGAACCTGATCTTGTCGTCGTAGAGCGGCCGGAACGGCGAGCCGTCCGGGGCGACCTCGTCCCGATAGGCTTCATCGCTGTCCGCCATCTGCGGGCGGTGCTCATGCGTGAGCACGTCAATCACACCGTTGACCCGCAGCGCCGCGCCGCGGTCGATGCGCGTGATACGCCCCTTCGTGATGGTCGAGCCGACCACGCTGCCGAAGAGGAGGCCCGGGGTGTTGTGCTCGGCGGCGTATCGCGCGGCGCCGGTGACCTTGGCGATGCCGTCGACGCGCGAGGTGGCGGTGCCGATATAGGGTGCCATGGCCGTGCTCACATGATCTTCTTGGAGGACTGGGACTGCGGCGTGCCGCGCGCGGCCTGCGTCAGCGCACGGACGATGCAACGCCGCGCAAGGTCGATCTTGAACGAATTGTGCTCGTAGCCGCGGGCGTCGCGCAACAGGACGTCAGCCGCGCGCGCAAACGTTGCCGCATTGGCAGGCTGCCCGGGCAGAGCGGCTTCGGCCTGCGGATCACGCCAGGGCTTGTGCGCAACACCGCCGAGCGCAAAGCGGCCCTCCTTGATGGTGTCGCCATCGAGCTCGAGCCCGACTGCAACGGAGACAAGCGCGAATGCGTACGAGAGACGGTCGCGAACCTTGAGATAAGTGTAGTTCGCGGCGAACCCCTGCGGCGGCAGCTCGACCGCGGTTATGATCTCGTCTTCGCCCAAATTGCTGTCGCGCTGCGGCGTGTCGCCGGGCAGGCGATGAAAATCCGCAAACACGATCACGCGCTCGCCCGACGCACCGGTGACATGCACCTTGGCCCCCAGCATCGCCAGCGCCACGCACATGTCGGAGGGATGCGTGGCGATGCAGGCATCGCTTGCCCCCAGGATCGCGTGCATGCGGTTGTGGCCGCCGATCGCGGAGCAGCCGCTGCCCGGCTCGCGCTTGTTGCAGGGCATCACGACGTCATAGAAGTAATGGCAGCGCGTGCGCTGCAGGAGATTGCCACCGGTCGAGGCCATGTTGCGCAGCTGCTGCGAGGCGCCGGCCATGACGGCGCTGGCTAGCACTGGGTAGCGCTGCTCGACCAGCGGGTGATAGGCGAGATCGGTGTTGCGCACGAGCGCGCCGATGCGCAGTCCCCCGCCCGGCGTTCCTTCGATCTGCTTCAGCGGCAAGGCGGTGATGTCGACCACCTTGGTCGGGCGCTCGACATCCATCTTCATCAAATCGATCAGATTGGTGCCGCCAGCGACGAATTTCGCCGCCGGATCGCTCGCGAGCAGTCGCACCGCGTCCGCAACATTGCTGGCGCGCACATATTGGAACTCGATCATGACCGCACCATAGCCTGCTGGATCGCGGCGACGATGTTGGGATAAGCGCCGCACCTGCAGATGTTGCCGCTCATCAGCTCGCGGATCTCGTCGGCGCTTCTCGCCCTCCCCTCCGTGATCAGCCCGACAGCGGAGCAGATTTGCCCCGGCGTGCAGTAGCCGCACTGGAAAGCGTCATGGTCGATGAAGGCCTGCTGCAGCGGATGCAGCGTCCCGTTCTTCGCCAAGCCCTCAATCGTCGTGATCTGCGCGCCCTCATGCATGACGGCAAAGGTCAGGCACGAATTGATCCGCCGCCCGTCGAGAAGCATCGTGCAGGCACCACACTGACCCTGATCGCAGCCCTTCTTCGTGCCAGTGAGATTAAGGTGCTCGCGCAACACGTCGAGCAGCGTGGAGCGCGGATCGAGCATGAGCGCATGACGCGTTCCGTTTATCGTCAGATTTACCGGGACCATGCCGCCGCCTCCTTGGTGACTGACCTGTTGCACCCGCTGGCGGGCCGATGCGAGTGACGTCGTGGCCACGCCGTCCAAACGAGACGGGATCGATCGTGCAATGCACCAATCTGGCGGCAGTTCCCGCGCCAATGCCGTGAAACGCGGCATTATTTGCTCCATGCACGCATCAGTAGTTGAGCTATCGGATTGCGTTCGGCCGCCAGCTGCACGCTAGATTCGGCGCAGCGGTATCGATAAGGCCAGCACCGCACCTGTGCCAGCGAACCCCGCGATGACCAGGAAGGCCGTGCGAAATGCCTGGGCTATCTCCGACTGCACGATCGCCTGCCGCGCCGGGGGCAGCGTCGACAGGATGCTCGCGCCCTGCTCGACCATATTCCCGAACAGGGCCGCGGTATCCCGGTCGGTCGCCGACAAGACCGCGAACAAAATGGTCGCCACGGTTGCGGTACCGAATGCTGCACCGATCGAGCGCGAGAACTGCACCGATGCGGCGGCCTCGCCCAGCCTGCGCGGCCCGGAAGCCGACTGCACCGTGATCTGCACCACGCCCATGACAGTGCCCATACAGAGCCCATTCCAAAGAAGCACCCAGATCAGTTGCACAACAGCGATGTGCGCAGCCCAAAGCGCCAACAAAAGCAGGTTCAAAGTAACCAGGATCAGCCCATAGGACGGAAAGATCGCGGTTCGGCCCGACATGCTGACCATGCGACCCGTGGCCATCGAGCCGATGCCGATACCGATCATCAGCGGCAACAGCAACAGACCAGTTTGCGCGGGCGAAACGCCGCGAACCACGATCAGATAGATCGGCAGAAAGGTGACCAGCGAGACGAGAGCGGCCCCGTGACACGCCGCGAGGCCGTCGCTGCGCCAGATGGTGGGCTGCTGCAACAGCGCGAGCGGCAGCAGCGGCGCTTGAGCTTCCCGTTCGCGTCGAATCAACAGCCCCAGCGCCACGATGGCGACCGCGGCAAGGCCGAGAATCGAAGGAATCGTGGTGGGATCAAGATGCTGGGCCCGCTCCAGCGCCAGGATCAACGGCGCGACGAGCAGCGCAAACAGCAAGATGCCCCAGAAGTCGAGCTGCCAGCGCCCGGAGGGCGTCGCCAGCGAAGGCAGCCGCAATGCCAATAAGCCTGCGAGCAAGCCAAGCGGAATGTTGATCAGGAAAATGGATTGCCAGCCGAGCTGCTGCGCCAGCAAACCGCCGGCAACCGGGCCGAAGGCATTGGCCGAGATTCCGACAGCAGCCAGATAGCCTTGGTAGCGCGCGCGCTCGCGCGGAGGAATAGCCTCGCCAATCAACGCCTGCGACAAGGTCATCAAGCCCCCACCCCCGAGCCCCTGCAGGACGCGCGCAGCCGTGAGTGTCTCGATGGTGCGGGACAAGGCGCAAAGCACGGAAGCGGCCACAAAGATGCACATTCCGATGAACAGCAATTGGCGGCGACCGAACTCATCCCCCAGCCTGCCGTAGATGGGTGCGGCAATAGTCGAGGAGATCAAATAGGAGACCACGATCCATGAGGCGCGCTCTACCTCGCCCGTCGAGGCAACGATCGAGGGCAACGCTGTCGCCACAATCGTCTGATCCAGCGCTGCCAGAAACATCGGCAGCATGATGGAAGGGAAGACGCGCAAGAACGAGAGTTGGTCAGGCGCGGTCACCAGTCACCCAAGGGCGGAGCTCGTGCCTCCTCGCATATTGGGCGGGTGCTCAATGCGCCAGCAGCACCGGCAAGGTCGCGCGCGTGATGATGTGCTGCGTGGTCCCGCCAAAGATCATTTGCCGTAGCCGGCTCTGGGTATACGCACCCTTGACAACGAGATCACAGCCGATCGCTTCCGCCTGCATCAATATCACCATTCCAGCTGGGCGTTGCCCGGGAGCAACAATCATTGACTCCGCGTGTATGCCGTTTAGAGCTAGGTAACGGGCGATCTGCTCGCCCGTCGGTCCGGGCACTGTCGCACCCTCGACCGTGCATATCGTCACGCGGCGGGCTTGGCGCAACAGCGGCATGGCTAATGCGGTTGCCCGCGCCTGCTCGGTGCTGCAGTTCCACGCAATCATTATGTTGTCGCCGATAGTCTTGGGCGGGGTGGGCGGGGCCAGCAGCACCGGACGACCGGTCTCGAACAGTGCGGCTTCCAAGGTCGTCATCCGCGGACCGGCCGCGCCACTCCCCGGGCGCCCCAGCACGATGATATCGAAGACGCGACCAATACTGCCGACGAAGTCATCGCCGTCGGTAGTCTGCTCGACCCACCCGTAGGAGAGCCGGGTATCGGTGCCCTCACCGCGCGGCACATTCTGATCCTGCATGAACCCCTCAAAAATGCCGCGTGACTGCTCGAACGTTTCCAAGTCGTGCTCCCGCAGGACCACCGTGAAGCTGTTGACCGGATCCATGGCTACGACGTTGCTCGCCGCGCTTAACGCAAATGCCTCTATGCGTGCGTCAAACTTCCGGCCGAGGAGGAGCGCCGTCTCCAGCACGGACTGAACGATATGGTGCAGCTCAACGGGAACCAGAATGGTTTTCATGGGGTGATTGCCTTTTGCGGCATGTTACGATGCGCGGGGCACCCTAGCGCGATTCTGCTGGAGCGAGAGCACGCGCTACCGCTCGCCCATAACCTTGACCACCGTGCTCATCAACATAGCAAGCTCGTCCGCCGAGATCGTGAATGCGGGTGTCAGATAGACCGTCGTGCCGAATGGGCGGATAAACACGCCCTCGGCAACGAAGCGCGCGCGCAGGCTCTCGATATCATCGATGCGATCGAGCTCGATCACACCAACGGCGCCCATCACGCGCACGTCTTTGACTCCCCTCATCCTGCGGCACGGTGCGAGCCCCTGCTCCAGGGCCGTCGCAATGGCAGCGACCTGCCGCAACCGCGGCTCGACCTCGAACAGATCGAGCGAGGCATTGGCGGCCGCACAGGCGAGCGCATTGGCCATGTAGGTTGGCCCGTGCATCAGGGCGCGCTGGGGATCATCCGACCAGAAGGCGTCGAACACTTTTGTGCTCGCGACCGTGGCGGCAAGCGGCAACGTGCCGCCGGTCAGCGCCTTCGAAAGCGTGATGATGTCGGGCACCACTCCGGCCGCCATGCAGGCGAACAGGCTGCCGGTGCGGCCGAAGCCAGTGAAGATTTCATCGAAGATCAGCAGCAGATTGTGGCGGTTGGTGGCGTCGCGCAGGGTGTGTAGCACCGCGGCCTCGTGGAACAGCATCCCGCCCGCCCCCTGCACGAGCGGCTCGACCAGGATACCGGCGATCTCGCCGGCACGGCGGTCGAGGAGCGCCGTCAGTGCCGCCGTGCTCTGCGCATCGCGCGGCAGATCGGCGATGAAGTGCTGCGGCAGCAGTCCGCCGAACAGCGCGTGCATGCCGGAGTCCGGATCGCACACCGCCATGGCACCGGTGGTGTCGCCGTGATAGCCGCCCTTGAAGGCGACGAACTTCGTGCGGCCGTGGATGCCGCGGTTGAGCCAGAACTGCACCGCCATCTTCATGGCGATCTCGACCGCCACGGAGCCCGATTCGGAGAAGAACACGCGCTCGAGATCGCCTGGCAGCAGCGCCGCGAGCCGTCGCGCCAGCGTCAGCGCGCCCTCATGGGCGAGCCCGCCGAACATGACGTGTGGCAAGCGCACGAGCTGCCGCTCGACCGCGGCGCGTATATGGGAGTGGTTGTAGCCGTGGCAGGCGGTCCACCATGAGGCGATGCCGTCGATGAGCTCGCGCCCGTCGGCGAGCACAATGCGGCAACCGTCGGTGCGCACGACCGGCAGCGGCGGCCGCGCGGTCGCCATCTGGGCGTAGGGCAGCCATATGTGGGGCAGCCCGGCCGTGTACCATTCGGGGGCGCCAGCGCCCTGCTTCCATTCCACGGCGGACGTGCTCATTGTAGCTCGCTCGGAGAAACCAGCATGCGCTCACTCGACGATTTCGCCACCGCCAAGCTTGCCGCGCTCGCGTGCGCCGATCTGCGCCGCGCGCTCGTCGACACCACCCGTTTGGACGGAATCTGGGCGCTGCGCAACGGCCGGCGGCTGCTGTCGTTCTCATGCAACGACTATCTCAACCTGTCGCACCATCCGGCGATCAAGGCTGAGGCTATCGCGGCGCTCGAGCAATATGGAATCGGCAGCGGCGCCTCGCGGCTCGTCACCGGCAACCATCCCTTGTTCGCCGCGCTTGAAGCCCGCCTCGCCCGCTGGAAGGGGAGCGAGGCGGCTTGCGTGTTCGGCTCGGGCTATCTCGCCAATATCGGCATCATCCCGGCGCTCGTCGGCGCGCACGACCTCGTTCTCATCGACGAGCTCTCCCATGCCTGCCTGTGGACCGGGGCACAGCTGTCGCGCGCGACCGTGCTGGCCTACCGCCACAACGACCTTCCGCATGTGGAGACGCTATTGGCGCAGCATCGCGAGGGCCATGCGCGCGCCCTGATCGCGACCGACGGCGTCTTCTCCATGGACGGCGATCTCGCGCCGATCGGCGCGCTCGCCACGCTCGCGCAACGTTTCGACGCCTGGCTGATGACCGACGATGCCCATGGCATCGGCGTGGTCGGCGGCGGACGCGGCTCGACCTTCACCGAGGGAGAGGTGCCCCACGTGCCGCTGCAGATGGGCACCCTGTCGAAGGCAATCGGCGGCTATGGGGGCTATCTCTGCGCCTCCGCTCCTGTCATCGCGCTGATCCACAACCGCGCCCGCAGCTTCGTCTATGCGACCGGCCTGCCGCCCGCGATGGCCGCGGCCGCGCTCGCCGCCCTCGATCTGATCGAGCGCGATCCGACCTATGCGGCTTCCCCGCTCGCCAAGGCGAGATCATTCACGCGGCAGCTCGGGCTGCCGCAGGCGCAAAGCGCGATCGTGCCGCTGATCGTCGGCGAGGCGCGGGTGGCGCTCGATGCGTCGCGCCTGCTCGAAGCTGAGGGTTTCCTGGTGGTTGCGATCCGCCCGCCGACGGTGCCCGAGGGCACTGCGCGGCTGCGTTTCGCCTTCACGGCGCAGCATCCTAACGATGAGATCAAACGCCTCGCCGACATCGTGCGCGATCGCATCCTGTCGGCACCCGCCACTGCGGCGCCAGGATGAGCGCAACTTTCGTCAGCGCGACCGGCACCGATGTCGGTAAGACCTTCGTCACCTGCGCCCTGATCGCGCGTCTCCGCGCGCGTGGCGCCACGGTCGAGGCGATCAAGCCGGTAGTCAGCGGATTCGATCCTGCCGCACTGCCGGCGAGCGATCCGGGCCTGCTGCTTGCCGCGCTCGGCCGCGAAGTCACCATGGCGGAGGCCGAGCGCATTTCGCCCTGGCGCTTCAAAGCGCCGCTCTCGCCCGACGTGGCGGCGACGCGCGAGGGCCGCATCATCGATTTCGCCGCCGTGACCGGCTTCTGCGAGAAGGCGGTGGCCGGCCGCGGTCACGTTTTCATAGAAGGTATCGGCGGCATTATGGTCCCGCTCGATGCGCGCCACACGGTGCTTGACCTGATCTCGCAGCTTCGCCTGCCGCTGCTCTTGGTCGCCGGCAGCTATGTGGGCACGATCAGCCACACCCTGACGGCGCTACACGTGCTCGCACGTCGCAATCTCGACATCGCCGCCATCGTGGTCAGCCAGAGCGAGGCGAGCGCCGCCGCACTCGACGACACGGTGGCGGCGATCGCGCGCTTCTCCGACTCGATCGATGTGGTCGGCATCCCGCGCCTCACCGATGCGGCGGGCGGCCATCCGGCCTTCGCGCGCCTTGCGCAGCTTCTGTGAAGCTTCAGACGCGGCGGCAACAGCGCCTGCCGCCGCCCCGGGAGCCATGCATTTTTGCGCTGAGCGCGCTAGGATAGCCTTGTTGGCCGGCAGGCGGGCGTCGACCGGCGTCGAAACATTCTCAGGGAGAACCATGATGTCTCGGATGAAACTCGCGTTGGCCGTCACGTGCACCGCAATGGCCTTCGGCGCCACCGCCCAGGCGCAGCAACCGCCGACCGCCACGACCAAGGTCGACGGCACCGACAATGTCTACATATTCCGCTACATGGGGCATCAATCGATATTCGTCGTCACGCCCGAGGGCGTGATCGCGACCGACCCCATCAGCGAGCGGCGGCCGGTCAAGGCCTATATCGATGCCATCCAGGGGGTTACAAAGGCGCCGGTCAAATACGTGATCTACAGCCACAGCCATTTCGACCACATCGCCGGCGGCAAGGCGTTCAAGGATATGGGCGCGACCTTCGTGGCGCAGCGGAACATGAAGGCGCGGCTCGAGGCGCTGAAGCCCGCGGATGTCGTGATGCCTGACGAATGGGTCGACGAGAAGAAGAACATCAGCCTCGGCGGCACCACGCTCGAGCTCACCTATGTGGGCAAGAACCATACCGACAACATGCTGGTCATGCGGCTGCCGCGCGAGCGCATCATATTCACAGTCGACTGGATTCCGCTGCAGGCCGTTCAATTCCGCGGCATGGCCGACACCTACGTACCCGACATCGAGGAAAGCCTGAAGAAAGTGATCGCGATGGATTGGGAGCGCTTGATCCCCGGCCATCCCGGACCGGGCGGCCGTCAAATCGGCAGCAAGGAGGAAGCGACCAACCAGCTCGACTACCTTGAGGATCTCTCAGCGGCGGTGAAGAAGGCGGTCTCCGAAGGCAAAGGCTATGACGCCGCCGAGAAGGAGATCAAGCTGCCGAAATACGAGAAGTGGGGCGGCTACGACGCCTACCTGCCGATGAACATCGAGCGTTACTACGACTTCTGGAACCGCGGCATTTAGCGCGAGGGCCTCTGCTTCCTCTCCCCGCAAGCGGTCCGCTTGCGGGGAGAGGGTCGGGGTGAGGGCCTCTCCGCGAATATCGTGCGTGAGAAATTCGCGGAAGCGCTCACCGAGTCGGGTATTTGTTTGCTCGCATCGCAGGCTGTCCTCTCCCCGCAAGCGGGTTGAGGAACGCCGTGGTTCCCTACGGAATGAGAATGCTCGCACCGGTCGTCGCGCGGCCTTCCAAATCGCGGTGCGCCTTGGCCGCATCCTTCAGCGCATAGCGCTGGTTCACCGGGATCTTCACCTTGCCGCTCGCCACCGTGCTGAACAGGCTGTTGGCGATGGCGAGCAAATCCTCGCGTTTGGCGGCGTAGGTGTTGAGCGTTGGGCGCGTGGCGAACAGCGAGCCCTTGGCCTGCAGCAGGTTGATGTTGAAGGCTTCGACCGAGCCCGAGGCATTGCCGAAGCTCACGAACATGCCGAGCGGGCGGATGCAATCGAGCGAGGCCGGGAAGGTCGCCTTGCCGACGCCGTCATACACCACCTCGCAGAGCTTGCCGCCGGTGATCTCCTTCACCTTGGCGACGAAATCCTCTTCGCGATAGAGGATTGTGTGATGGCATCCGTTGGCCTTGGCGAGCTCGGCCTTCTCCTTGGAGCCGACCGTGCCGATCACATTGGCGCCGAGCAAATTCGCCCACTGGCAGGCGATGAGGCCGATGCCGCCAGCGGCGGCATGGATGAGGATGTTCATGCCGCCGCGCACCTTGAAGGTGCGGTTGAGCAGATACTCGACCGTCATGCCCTTGAGCATCATGGCGGCGGCCTGCTCATAGGAAATGCCCTCCGGCAGCTTCACGGCGCGATCGGCCGCGAGCAGCCGCTCGGCCGCGTAGCCGCCGAGCGCCGAGGTGTAGGCGACGCGATCGCCGACCTTGATCTCGCTGACGCCAGGGCCGACCGCCACGACCTCGCCCGCCCCCTCGTTGCCAGCGACGAAAGGATAGGTTTGCGGCGGCGGGGGCGAATAGAGGCCGGAGCGAAAGTAGGTGTCGATGTAATTGATCCCGCAGGCGTGCTGCTTGATCCGGATCTGGCCCGGACCAGGCGGGGGCACCTCGATCTCCTCATAGGTGAGCACCTCCGGCCCCCCCGCCTTGTGAACCCGCACTGCCGCGACCATGTCTTGCTCCCTTTACATTCGCCTGCTTGTTGGAAAATCCGCTCCTTCCGGAGCGGGAAAAAAGCAGCATGTCAGCGCTTCTCGGTCAACCCGACCGCGACAAAATAAGCCGCGAGCGCAAGGAGCGCGCCCGCAACCCAAGGTCCGGGCGCCAGCGTCTGCGCCAGCGCGTACGCGGCGAGCACCGACCACAGCACCATGGCCATCAGGCTCACGCCGCGCAGCCGCGCAACGCGGAACGGATGCAGGAACTTGAACGGCACGAAGGTCAGGACCGCCAGCAGCGCGACCGCAGCCGCGGCGAGCCACGGCGGCAGCTTAAGGATGAACAGGTAGAAGGCCACGACGTTCCAAAGAGTCGGAAAGCCGCGGAAATAATTGTCCTCGGTCTTCATGCTACGATCGGCGAAATAGATCGCGCCGGTCACCACGATCAGCATGCCCGCGGTCGCCGCGAGCGCATCGGGCAGCAATCCGCCGGCCGCGATCGCATAGGCGGGAACAAAGACATAGGTGACGAAGTCGACCACCAGATCGAGGACGTCGCCGGACCAGCGCGGCAGTCGCTCCGCCGACTTGACGGCGCGCGCAATGGTGCCGTCGACCCCATCGACGATGAGGGCAATGCCGAGACAGAGGAACATCAGCGTCCATGCGCCATGCACCGCCGCAAGCAGCGCCGCGAGCGCCAAGGCGGCGCCCGAGGCGGTCAGGACATGGACCGCGAAAGCGCGTGCGTAGGCAAGCGATGTCAAGGCCTTAGGCTCCGTCCCTCAAGAGCAATCCGGAAACTTGACGGCAACAGAGATATATTCGATTTGCGTGGCATGAGCAGCCGGTCGATTGAGGTCATCGTCGTCGGCGGCGGGCCCGTGGGCCTCACCGCCGCGGTTGCGCTCGCGAGCTCTGGCGTCGAGACGGGGCTCGTCGCCAAGCTTGCGCGCGCTTCCGATAACCGCACCACGGCGCTGCTTGCAAGCTCCGTCACCGCGCTCGAGACGCTCGGCGTCTGGGAGCATTGCCGGGCGCACGCTGCGCCGCTACGCGTCATGCGCATCATCGACGATACCGCGCGGCTGTTGCGCGCCCCGGAGGTGCATTTTGCCGCGAGCGAGATCGGCCTCGATGCGTTCTGCCACAATATCGAGAACGTCCATCTCATGGCCGCGCTCGATGCCAGCGCCCGCGCCCTGCCGGCGCTCACCTTGGTCGAGGACGAGGCAACCGCGGTCA
>Ga0126381_100004684_pt1 | contig 14932 bp, 12 predicted proteins | sample PanSoiMetPlot_28_FD_96465 | JGI IMG/M metagenome (GOLD analysis project Ga0126381, IMG submission 96465) | Tropical forest soil microbial communities from Panama - MetaG Plot_28 | ecosystem: Environmental > Terrestrial > Soil > Tropical forest > Bulk soil | place: Panama | collected 2016-02-17
AACGCGAGTATGACGAGGTCTTCGTGTTCTCCCCGGCCACGTTCCATCCCTTCAAATCTGTGCTCGTTCGTGGCCCGATATTGCGAGAGCGGAGGATTGACAGGGCGATGAGTGTGGCGACCGAGTGCCAGCAGCAGCAAGACCGCAAACGTCAATGCCAGCACCGTAAGGACGAGAGGCCTGCGAGCGATCCGCCCGAGGACGCCACGAGCGCTGGTCATACTGCGTGGCCTGTCTCGCCCTGATAACGATGGCGGCGGGCACGGTCAGTCGTTGCGCGATTCATTGGGTTTTCCCTCCTTGCGAACAGACCTATCAGTCATGTCTGCGGTATGGCTTTCAACGTTCTCGGGCATAAACCCGCACCGGGTAGCGAAGGCGTGATCTCCGCATTCCTGGAGGCGTCAAATTCAGTCATCGAGTCAGTCCGGCACTGGGTCAAGGTCTGGCCACGCTCTCGCTCGAAATGTTTGTCTGCCGGATGACTGCTGCACCGCTACTCGTGCGCCGCGCGCTCCGCTATCGTAATCGCAGCAGACGCCTGGCTCGTCAAATCGCCTTCAGGATCGCGCGATCTATCTCATGTAAAGAGGACAAATCTCGAGGAGGCACGTCATGAACAAACTCATCCTCATCGGCTCGCTCTCAATTCTGCTGACCAGCGTCGCCTACACATACGACATACGACATCCAAACCTGAAAGATGCATACTCGTTGGCTGGGCAAGCGATAACACACGTTCACGAGGCATACGACGCCAACAAAGCAGTGGGGTTTGGCGGTCATGCCGAGAAGGCCATGGATTTATTCAAGCAGGCCCAAGCCGAGTTGGTCCAGGCCGACCAGTACAACGAAGCTCACCAGAAGAAATAGGCACGTACCTCAGCGGAGCGGAGGTCTTTCGGCTACTCGCCCGGTTCGGTGCTGCAACCGTCACCGTTCGCCGCGTAGCCACTGGCCTCCGCACGTACGCTTGCCGCTTGCTCCCCGGTGTGCGGGTAAACTCTGACACCCTGAGCAACTTACGACGGCTGCCTTTCGATCAACGCCGATCTGGCCTCAGCAATGGCTTCGAGCTCGCCCGCCAGCCGATCGTAGTCGTCCGCGATTTCAACGAGGATTTGGCGATTGCCAGCCTCTTTCTGGTCCGCTGCGACTATGCGCAGCTCCTCTGCGTAGTTGCGATAGCGGACAGCCCTGAACAGTTCTCTTGTCATCGATCGGCCCGAAACTGCTTCTCGGCAGTACATTCTCGTCAGCCGCCCAGCTGGCGTCCACTGCCCGGAAGGGAACCACACGAAGCGAAGAGGCTCACCGAGCTGTATCGTCGGAGCATGCCGTGCGACGTCCGGGTGGACCTGTCTTGAGCGTTGCCCCGGCTGTTGCCAATCCCCTGCAGCTTTCCGGACCCGGGGGCGAGCCTGAGCTCAGTTCAGTCCTGAGTCGGCGCTCGCTTCACGTGCGCGCCAGTCGACATCACCAAACCGAGTGTTGCCAAGGAGGGTGTAGCCGATGCTGAATGTCGCGACTCTCTGGTGCGAATCCGGCCGCTGTGCGTAGCGACCGTCCCGGCTTGATTCAGCATAGCGGATGGTGATCGCGTGCAGCTTGTGCACCCGGACCGTGAGGGCAAGGTCCACTCTGTTGATGGTTTCGCTGCCTGTGCTTTCGGTGGCACCAAGTCCGCTGATGTAGTAAAGGCGGCCCGTGGCATCGAGAGCAGCGCGGTCGCGCCAGATCAGTCGCGCGGCAAGCACGCCTTCGGGCGCAACGCCGTAGTGGTAGCTGCGCTGCCCGCCGCCCATCGGGCCGGGGGCGGTGACGCCGGAGCCGTGTATCACGCCACCGGCTGCGTAACCAACACCCGCCAACGCCGTACCTTGCAGCACCAGACTGTGCCACAGAAACGATTGTGCGGTTGTGCCAATCGCCCCCGCGGTGCTCGATATCCTGAAAATCGTCGGTGCCACGTAATCGTAGAGTCCGTAGACACCCCAAACGCCCCGATAGTCGCGCCCGATGTCATAGTCTTCGCCAAAGAGCAGTCCGCGGCTGAAGAGCGACTCCACCCCGTTGCTGTTGTCCACGGTGAGCTCGAAATTGAAGTAATCAAATGGACGCTCATATGAATACCCGGGCTTACCCGGCAGCCCGTAGCCAACCGTAAAGCTCGCGCTGGCAGCGCCGCTTCTATACGTTTGTGTGGTTGCGGGCACGGTAGGGTCGGGGTTGAGTCTGACATTCGAGGAGAAATGCGAGCTGACGGTCGCGCCGAGATCGATGCGGGTGAACACAGCCGGGTTATAGCTGGGGAACACTGCGGCGAAGCGCTTGCCGTACACCAGGCGATTGAATCCCAGCGGCGGGGAGACGAGTGCGGCGCTGAGCTCGCGCCACCCGCTGGGTCGGCCACTGCTTCCGGTTTCCAGAAGAAGGCTCGCGATGCGAAAAAGCGGCTCGCCGAGGAAGTTGCCGCCGATGCCGGTCGCGATCTGGTCGTTGATCGAGGGGTTTGTGTTCTCGCCCGCCAGCTCCCATAAAAGACTTCCCATGAACGTGTAGGCCGAGGCTTCCCAGAAATCAAGCCCGGCTGAGCGCGCCAATCCCTGATAAATCGATCCCTGATAAGGATGCAGGAATTGATTGGTCGAGAATTTGTCATTGTCGACGACCCACTGGCGGTGCAGATTGTCCTCGAGGTTCGAAATGGGCGACGGATAAGTCGGCTCGTCGAACACATAGTGATCGAAGCGGTTCAGCAGCAACTGGAATGCCGGGATCTCGAAGGCCGGAACGAGATAACTCTTGGCGTCGCCCGTACCCCAGCCGGGGACGGACTGGGGCGGCGGGGCTGCGAATGCGGTAGGCGCCTCATCCTGGTTGTGGTCGTGAGCGTTCGGATCTTCGGCTAGGCAGGGCTGCAAGGCAGCGGTGCCCACCAACGCGACGCACATGGCTGAAGTGGCGCGGGCCATTGCGACACGCTCGGCGGCGGTGCCGGCGTTGTATGTCAGTTATTGACTCATTCGCTCGTAGTTCCTGCGCGAGTCGTTCAGCGGGCGCGTCGAGCTTGGCAGACGGATCCACGCTCTCGCCCACATGCCATCGGTAACTGTCGTGCCCGCGGAAGACGCGAAAGACTCCGTGCATCAACACGACCAGCGGCTGCATCGCGCGGGATTGGGAAACGTGCGCGGCGCAGTACCCAGAGGAATCATCGCCACCCCGAACGCGAGTCGCGTGTAGATCGCTAAGTTACGCAGCGGCGCCAGCGGCGCGCGATTTGCCGCAGGGATGCGGCTGAGACACACACCCAGCCGCATCCCTAAGGCATGAGCCGGCGAAATCGCCGTGCTTGACCCCGTACATGACGGGCGCATGAGAGGTTATAGAGCACAAAGCGCTAATGATTGTCTGTAGCTCTCGCGTTTGGCAGGGCTGTGAGCCTGAAGTAGCGGTATTCGCAGCAGCGCGGAAAACCGCACGAGAATGAGCCGCCTTTCGCCGGGCTTCTCTTGAAGAACTCACCCGCCCTGCAGCCTGGAAAGGGCGCTGCGAGCTTCATAGGGCAGGGACTCTCGGCGGCAAGAATCAGCGAGTTAGGCGTTTGGGGCCGGCGCGGACGCCCACGGCGCTATGCTAGCGCAACACCATGTACAGAAGCGATAAACAGTGCAACTGGCTCACAGCCGCGGGTGCGGCGGTCCTCATGACAACGGGATCCGCATTAACTCAACACGCCTGGGCCAATGGTGGTGGTGGTGGCGGCGGCGAGTTCGGCACGGGAACACACCAGCACCTCGACTTGGGCTTTCAGCACAATCGCTATTACTACGACCGCGGCTACGCCATGCGCACGCCGCCGGAAGGCGGTATCGCTAACCTCATGGGCAGCACTGGCGAGCAATATTATTTTTCCCGGGGCAACTGCTATCGGTGGAGAGGCGACTGGTACCGGTGCTGGGGCGGGGCCTGGGTCGTGGTCGATGCACCGATTGGTTTGTTCGTGCCGTCGCTGCCGCCGTACTACACGCCGATCTGGTGGAGCGGGACTCCCTACTACTACGCCAACGAGACGTACTATGTCTGGGACGCAGCACGGAACGCGTATCAGGTCGCGGACCCGCCGGACGGACTCAAGCGGCGGGCGTGACTCCGCTTGATGGCGTCACACAGATCTCTACCACCGAGAACGCGGTGAGCGTCGCTGCGCGCCGCGAAAGCAACTGTGGCAGCTGGGCAGTTCGAGCAACGTAACTTGAACCCGGCCTCGGCGCGTAGGCTGTTCCGACTCGTGACAGTACATCACCCTGAGGCGACACCCGGCAAACGTCGCGCCAAAGGCCCTGCCCGCATTCTCATTCGAGGCGTAGTAGAGTGGGATAGCGCAAGGAATTCGCGACATTACGGAGGCATGGAGCCATGGCCCACTACAGATGTATCTACCTTGCAGGTGCCGCAGCGGTGATGTGCTCATCCGTTGCGGCTGCGGATGCTTTTCACTCAAGTGTGACCTCGGGCACCAACAACCAGATGAATCTCCGTTTTTCGGACTCAGCTGACAGCAACGCATTGTTGGCGTACACGGCCGACTCGGTCGACGACCAGCAGGGTGACGAGCAGGACAACGACCAGCACAGCAAGAGTCATCACAGCGACGACATTCATCATGGTAAAGGCCCTCACGGTGACGACGATCACAGGAAGGGCCACCACGGGCAGAGCCGCCAGCGCGATAACGACCAGGGTAACAACCAGCAAGGCGACGACGACGACCAGGGTAACGGCCAGAACGGTGAAGGCCAGCACGCGATGGGCCAGCCAAGTAGCGGACCGCCAATTAGCACCAGCGGACCGCCAATTAGCAGCAAGCCGGTTAGCGGTAACTCCGGTAACGGTAAACCGGTCGCGGTCAGCTCTAGTGGTGGTCACGGCGTGCCCGAGCCAGGTACGGCTGCGCTTCTCGCGGCGGGCTTGTTGGGGTTCGCTATGAGGCAGCTGAGGCGGCGGGCGCGAATTCGAGCTCAGTGAGCCTCGATAGCCTGAAGTGAAGCAATCGGCCAAGGTCTTGGGGGTTAGCATTTCCAACTGGGGAGACGTCCTGGTCATCGCCAGATAAACGAATCGCAAAGCTGTTCGCACGCCCAAGCAGCAGGTAGCTGACCGGACTGGCCGGGCTTGGGGTCGCTCGCCATTCGGCGCGAGACGGATTCAAGCTGATGGGTCGGAGGCGAGATCCGCCTGGTCCCGGAGCGCAGTGGTGGGCTCGTCACGCGTTCGTAGCTCGACACGGGAGCGGGGGGCGTGCGCTGCCCATTCCCTGATGGGCCTCATTCGTCGCGCCGGCATCTTAAGGTAAGGCTAGCGGTAGCTCGGCTGATCGATCGTCACTTACCGGTCATCATCGTGGAAGGCGATCCGCGTGCCCGAAACTCTGAAGTTTCTCGGCGTTCCTGATGCGCTCGCAGACTCGTACACCTTGCGGTGAGCCAGCAGAACGCCAGAACCGCCGCAGCGAAGAGGCCCAGTAATAAGTATCCGATCGCGGTTATGACCATAAATGTCCCTTCCCCTCGAGTTCGCGTTTCGAATGGCGAAACGCGTTGACGTTGCCATGGGACTGGTCCGTGGCAGTGCACGTGAGCACTCTGCGATCACAAGGCAGTCAAGTCAGCAGGCACCTATGCCAGTTGAGCGTAGGCGCTTTCGGATATCTTGCCGGGGTGGGCGCTGCGCACGTCGCGGTCGCGCTGGCGAAGCACGCGCCCAGCGGAGTTTCATTCGCGGTTGGGAGTCTGAATCTGCAGCATAGCTGCTCAGGGCGGGGATACAGTTCTTCGCTCAGGCACCCGAGCGCATCGGACCAACGTCGCCTTGACGCTTGGGCGGCCAATCATGCGTTGGCAAAGCGCAGCTTCCGTCGCATCGCTCCTGGTCACCGCGCCACCGACGCGCTGGATTGACGGGTCGCCCAGCGACTAACGCATGATTCTCACGACAAGATTGCCCAACCCGACGCCGTTGAGCACCGGACGGCGGAGGTCGCCGCCTTCGGCCGGCGTTTTGTTCTGGTTCCGGCGTGAATGGTCTCGACAGTAGCGCGGCTCGTTTAGCTCGACACCGCTAGCGGCATTTATGCGGATGCTGGGCACCCCTGGAATCGGTAGATTCCACAATTGACAGGGCGCACGAGCCTGTGGCCGCTAAGTAGAACCCACGATTGGGCGCGGAACGCTCCGGTTGTAGCGTCTAGTCAGACATCGGGAGAATATGAAAATGATCGCGACCTGCGTCCCAAGCGCCGACCGGGCCCCAGCCGATGGGCTCGTGCATCAGGCAATTCCCTTTCTGGCGATTTGCCCCAAGTGCAAACGCGCGCGTCCACAGGATGACTTCAGCCGAGCCGACCTCCTGAGACTACTCAACAACGGCCAGCCGGTGGAGGCGTACTGCGGCAGCTGCGACGACTTTTGGCCGATCAGTCCGTACGAACGATCACGTATAGCTGCATTCCTCGCCGGTTGACGCTGCGCGGTCGTCCACACGGGACGCGATTGGGATCGCTTTCCGCGCAGATACCGGCGCGAGGTGGCAAGCCGCAAAGCTTAGGCCACTGGTGCGAATCAGTGTGCCCACGTCCATGCCTGCCAACATGGCGCAGCGAACCGCTGGCGTCACTACGGCATTTGTGGTGTGACCTTTGACAACGGCGCTCATCCGGCAACGGCGCAGAGGTCTCCTCGGCGCACGATACGGCGACAAAGGATTTCTGCCGACAGAGCCGTGCTATGGCAGTGTAATCAGGGCAAGCACTGCTGATCCAGTCGCGCCCTGTGGTCGCCTGGAACACCATCGCTGTGTTGGTTAATGTGCTCAGCGTTTGCGCCCGCCTATCTCGTGCGCAGTGAAAGAGCCCCGGCACAGAGGAGATAGTGCCACCCCCGGTGCATCCGACCAACGTCGCCTTGACCAGTGCGCCGGCGACGCGAAGGTGGAGTCCCACGGATGTACGCCACCAAGCGAGCGTTCTGATCAGGCCGCCGCCGCATTAAGCTCGTGCATCCGGGCCACGGAATGATCGAGGTCTGGCGCTTGACCGGGGATAGCAAGGCGCTGCAATGAAATTTCGCGTGCTGGCACTGGACTATGATGGGACGATTGCAAAAGACGGCGTGCTATCGCCCGAGGTCAAGTCTGCCATCGCCGAGGCACGTGCGCGTGGCATCGTAGTCGTCATCGCAACGGGTCGAATACTTTCAGAGCTACGGAATGTCGCAGGCGATCTGAATTTCCTCGATGCCGTAATCGCCGAGAACGGTGCTGTCCTCGCGTTTCCCGGCGCCCAGACGCGAATCGTCGGTCAGCTCCCGCCGCAGAGTTTTTTCGATGAATTGCAGCGACGTGGAGTCGCATTCAAGTCGGGCCAGTGTGTCGTCGAGGCAGATGCCTCAGCGGCACCCGCAATCCTCGCCACGATCAGAGAGCTGCAACTGCCGCTTGTCATACTGTTCAACCGTGGCCGCCTCATGGTGCTCCCACAAGCCATCAGCAAGGGCACGGGCCTGCGCAACGCCCTGCGCATGCTGCGTCTCTCGCCGCACAACGCGATTGCGATCGGAGACGCCGAAAACGACCATGACCTTCTCGCGCAATGCGAGCTGGCCGCTGCCGTCAGCTGGGGGAGCGCAACGCTCCAAGCCGCGGCCGATGAGGTGATTACCGGCGATGGCCCGAGCGCGGTTGCCACGTACATTCGGCACGCGACGGCGCAGACGCGGTTAGCGGCTGCCCGAGCCGGACGTCACGCGCTTACGGTCGGCACGGACGACGACAGACGGCCCGTCACGCCCGACGTCAGTGGGGCAAATGTCCTGATCGTTGGGGGATCGCAATCAGGCAAATCCTGGGTCAGCGGTCTTTTCTGTGAACAAATGATCGTCCAGGACTACAGCCTTTGCGTCATAGATCCGGAAGGTGACTATGGCGCGCTGGAGTCTCTGCCTGGCGTCATCGTGTTAGGAGCCAACACCGAGCAGCCGCCTGAGATGGCGGAAGTGGCTCGAGCTATCCAACATTTCGATTTGAGCGTTGTCGTGGATTTGTCGCGCGTCCATCTGGACGAAAAAGTCGAGTATCTGAAGGCACTGTTGCCGATGCTGGCTTCCGTCCGGCGCGCGACGGGCCTACCCCATCGGATCGTCGTGGACGAAGCTCATTACTTCCTGCGAGAACCGAATATCAAGCAACTCCTCGACCTGCAGTTGGGCGCATACACACTTGTTACGTATCGCCCTTCGGATCTGCACCCTGACGTCCGCAGCGCGATCGATGTTGTAGTCGCGAAGCGGCTCACCGACAGTCATGAGGTGCAAGCATTGATGGCGATGGTGAAGAACGCGAACGTAGACCCGGGGAGCGTGGCTATTCTTCAGGCGTTGGCTACGGATGAGGCTGTTTTTGCGACAACGCGCACCAGACAGCTGCGGCGATTCAAGCTGCTGCCCCGCCTAACCACGCATGTTCGGCACCGAGAAAAGTATTTCGACTTTGACGTCGTCAGCGGTCAGGAATTCGTGTTCACGCAGAATGGCAAACCGATTGGATCCCCCGCGCGATCGCTAGGACAGTTCGCCGCGTTGCTGCAGGGTTGCGCGGCCGAGACCCTCGGCGATCATGCCCGGCGCGGAGATTTTTCGCGCTGGATAGCGAACGTATTCCACGATCATCGTCTCGCCTCCGAAGTGCGCAAGATCGAGCAGCAACACCGCCTAGGCCATCTCGCCGATGTGCGCCAACCCATTGCAGCGCTCATCACGGAGCAATACGGGAGCCCAGCCGATGGGTCACTGGCCGGCGGCGGTCTTGAGGAAGGCGAAGGCGTGCCCTGATCTCCTGATTTTGATGACTTTCAATGTCTTCCGATCGGACAAACCAATCGCCCGCTGGACAGCAGGCTCCTACACTGCCCACGTACTGCCCTAGTCCAGCTTGGGGTCCGCGCCCGGCGTCCACCTAAAGGATGCTTAAAGATGAGTTAAAGGTGTCTCGCCCGGCTCAATCTGGCGACTGGAGCTGTCTAATCTGAAAAGCCGACCCACTCGATGGTTTAGACCGCTAACGCGCTTTAGCGATTCCTCAAGCGAACTTCACAGCATCTTCAAGACGCAGACCACTGGCAGCCGCCACAGTCACGCGCCGTCGGACGGGCGGGCGCACACCCCTCGCCGTACAGAACTTATTGAAATCCATCAACGTCGGGAGATTTACGCGAATGAGCAACGACCGAATCGGAAGCACCCCATTGACAATCACCGCAGGCGCAGCGGCCGCGCTCGCAGCAAGCGTTTTCACGGCGCAAGCCGCGTACGCGCAGTCCATGCAGGAGCCGGCGCGCCACCCGTACACGGCGACGTGCAGTGTAGACGGGGACTATCCGCCTATCCCTGGCCGAACGGATTTGGCTTGCATCCTGTCGCCTGCTCCACCGCCAAACGCGGAGACGGTGATCCAAAGCGTCGATGTCTCTCTGAACTCGTTCGAGCTCTCGAATGGGCCGACCACTCCGCTCTGGGCCTGGCTGGCGGGCTACAGCGCACATACAAGCCCTGCTGCAGTGACATATGTGCCCTTTACGCCTGCACCCGGCACAACTGCTACCTGGGTCGCGCACGAGTTGACCGCCATCTACGTGGACCCCAACCGGCCGGTGCAATGCAGCGCCGTCGAACTGAACCTGCACCCGGATGCGATCCTGATGTGCACGGTTAGTGGCTATTTCATCCCGGCACAGTAGGCCCATGTGCTCGCCGCGCCGGAAGTCTTCGGCGCGGCGGCGGAGGCTTACGGCTGTATGAGCGGCACGACACACGGCGGCAGGAGACCACTCGCATGAGCCTTATGTGTCGTCCACAGAGCGGGAGTATGTCTGATTGAAAACTCGAAACCTTGGACTAGCGGTTGCGGCGTTATTCGCGTGGGTTGCGTGTGCGGTCCCCGTTCCGGCACGGGCCACGACGCCGTCGGGTCTTGTGCCGCCAGCGTGTCAGAGTCTGCTCAGTCAACCCAACCTGCTGTTGCCCTGTTATCTCAATGACCCGAGCAACATCAACATCGCGGGCTCGATTGCCTGGTGTTTTTCCCCCGGCACGTGCCCGAGTTACCCCGGCTGGCCGGTGTCGGCGCAAAACCAGCTGATGCAGGCCTTCTACTATACAGTGGCCTGGTACAACAACGGAATGACCAACTACGGCGGACCGCTGTCTCCGGACCCACCGAACAACCCGACCGTAAATGCCTATGCCACCGGCCAAGTCCCTTGGCCCGACTTATATCCCGACGAGGCCTTTCGCATTTACGTCGAGCACGTGGCGGTGAGTCTGGCGGCGGAGATCTATCAGTGGGTTCCGTGGGGGCTGCACGACTACGACGGCAACGGTCAAAAAATGGGCTGGGTGCTGGATGGATTGCTGGTCTTCAGTACTGACGTCTCGACCGGGTACGCGCTCGTCTACGTCGAAGGTGCGACGCCCGGAAACGCGATCACTACCTTCAAATTTCTGAAAAGCAACAATCTGATCGGCCCGACGCGGCTCGATACCATCGGGCGGGTGTTGGATTGGGCGCGGAGCAATCTGTGGCATTTTAACGGGACGTTTTCGCCCGAGTACTACTTCTATAACTGGCAGTATTACGGCTACCCGCCGGTCTCGCGAATCATCTCGGGGACACCGGACCTCAATCCAGCCGAGGCCCCGCTGGCTTCACCGCCGCATCATTGGACAGCTGGATGCATCGGCACCAGCGCTTTCCTCATGTGGGTGTTGAAGGCGGTGAATATCCCGGTGCAACCCATAGCGGCAGGCGGCCATACGACGCCATGGTTCATCTCCGAGGACCTGTTCCTCAGCCATGGCGACGATCCGTATAACGCGTTGTCGAAGGCAGGCTACCCGGCGACATATCTGCTGGTCAGCCGCGATGACTTCGAGGCGTGGTTTGGGCCCAATAACAGCAAGCCCATTGCCTACTCGGGCCAGAACGTGGGGCGGAAGCCGGTTGACCTTGCGGTCCTGTATCCAACGAGCAATTGGCTGCTGTACCGCTATTGCGACGATGTCGCGAACAATCGCGATCACGCCAGCGGCAGGGTCTACAACGAAACCTTCAACAGCGAAAACGTCAGCTCTGCGAGCGCCGGATACACCGTGACTTATTTGGAAGAGCTGGGACTGTGGGATCGCCTGGCCGCGGGGAAAGACACACTGGGCTGCCCGACGAGCCCGTACTGAAGGAGGATACGATGATCTGCATGTGCCAACGAGCCTGGGGTGTCGTCGCGATGGCGACATCCGCGATGTTGATGACGGGTGCGGCAAGCGCCGATTCGATTGCCGTGGAATCGGATCTGCCGAGTTTCGGGATGGTGGGAATGGCTCCGGCCACGCAGTTCGTGCGCCTGAACGTCAGCAATATGCGAGTTGTTGGACTGGGGTTCCTCGCTCCGCCCGGCACACAGTTGGTCGCCGCCTGCACGGTCACCCTTTCTTTCAAGGACGATCAAGGAAGAACGCTCAAGCGCGCCGACAGCCACCTCACCCCGGGTCAATCTAGGTCGCTGGATCTGATGGCCTCGGACCTGCCGGCGGCGTCCTCCGGACACGTGGAGGTGCTGCCCGCGGTTCAGCGAGCCGGCGGTTGCATACTGGCACCCTCGGTGGAGGTGATCGCGACTGACACGGGCGAGACTGACGCTTATGTGCTGCGCAAGGGCGCCAATGGCAACGGCTTTCTACCCGTGTACGGTCTGGTCGGAATGGCGCCAGGGAGCCAGTTCATACGGTTCAACGTGTCGAATCAGCCGATTCCAGGGGCGCCACGCTTTGGCGACTGCAACGTGGTCCTGACCTTTTCCGATATCCGGGGCGGCACGCTGAAGCAGAGCGGCCAGATTGCACTGGCGCTGGGGACGACGACGCGTCTGGACCTTACGGCCGCCGATTTGGCAACTTCGTCGACAGATCTACCGAGAGTGGAGGTTTTACCTTCGCTGGCAAACAGCGGGACGTGTGCGCTGAATTCGTCGGTAGAGGTGATATCGACAGCTACCGGCCAGACGTACGCCTACGCCGGGGATGCGGCCCTCAGCACGAATCACTGAAGTGAATGCGCTGGTAGCGGGGGCGGCAGTCTGCGTCCCTGCAAAGGAGGTCTAGCACGCGGCGCAGCTGATGGTGGAACTAAAAAACTGAAAATGCGCATGCCAAGAGGCCAAGTGCCAGGGAAGCGCAAAGTAAGCCGAGCATCACCATTTGTGGTCTCCATGGGTGCGATGCAAATGACGCTACGCGCCTGCCCCTTAACTCGGACTTAATCAACGAACAAGGTCGCAACACGGCAAGCCGCTCGAGGCGCGTTTCAGCTGCCGCTAACGGCCACGGCGCCGCAGCGCCTGACACTCATGGTGAATGTACGTGCTTAAGCCTTCCTTAAAGGGATCTGCGTCCCGACATCACGCGGGTGGTGCGTGCGAGGCTGGCGATCTGCATTCGGATGCACACACCGAAGAGCCGACGTCACAGTCTCGCTGTCCTGCCGCCAGTGACCGCGCTCAGCTGCCAGCCGACATTCTCTCAACAATTGCCGAGCGCGATAGATGCCGAGAAGGTGCGGGCGGCCGAGTCCGAAGCTCGTTGCTTGCCTACCCCTCATCAATTCTGGTGATCGTCTCCGCCCGACTCCGCCGGGACCGTGCAGACCGGAACAGGGCACGCCTTTCGTAGTCGTCCGGACCTTGGCGATGGGTGTGCATTAGAACGGGGCACCCTGTTAAGAGACCTCAAAACTAACTTCAGCAATATTGGGGAGAGATGCTTTGCGAAACCTATTCACCGCAGGGGGCGCTGCGGCGTCTGCTCATAGGGTATGCGACGAAAACGACGACGCGGAAGAAGCCCACCCGCACAGGCAAAGGACTCATGACAATGGCTGCAGCACTGGCGCTGTTGATGCCCGCTGCGCCTCTATAATTGGTGCACCCCTTAATGGAGGCGGCGTTGCGTAAGATCGCCTCGGGTTTGATTCCTGCTGGCGCAAGGCGCCGGCCACATGACATGAACATTTTCATGTGGCGGGGTGTTAGGGCGGGATTCGTAATCGCGCTGCACCCTAATCGAGCCCCCGGAATAGCGCCGTCAGCGGGCAGCGTTTTTCGTCACGACGGACTACGGGTGCCCCGCGGCAATGCCTGACGGGCGGCGTCCACAAACCTGCTCGCAATGACGTCCTGTCCAAAGTTCTCAATGTCGCTGATCGGATATGCTGCGGTGTGCTCTAAGCGCTCGTTGCCGCGCCACGTCACGGCTTGGAACAGGATTTCCTCTTCGCCGGGCGGTATTTCCTCCTCATCCGGCGGCATGTCCTGAACAGTCGCAATAAACCACAGCGGTGCGGTCAGCTCCGCAAGTCTGCGGTTTAAGCCTTCGATGTAGGGCTGATCCATGGTGACGCTTCCTGGCTGCGCTGGGGGATTCTATCCCCATCTTGACGCTGTGCGCGTGTGCGCCGTCACTACGCGCGCTCAGGGAGTCTGGCACACTAGCGGTGCCGCTAACATCGAACTGTACTTCCGACGCCCGAAGCGGAGGAGAGGACACTAGAAGTCGCCGCTACGAAGATCCCTACGGCCGCGTTGAACGCGATAAACGGTGGTGTGCGCATGCTTGTGCTCCCTCCTTCCGTGTTGGCGAGCAACCGGCTTCGGCTCGATGACTGTCACTCGTGTACCGGCGCCGGTTCCGCTGTCATTGTTCTTGGCGGGACTGGTCGCGCTGGCACTCTCGAGGCGCAGCAAACAGTCAGACTCCTAGTAACGCCGAATCGAGCCGTGACAGCCGCACACGGCAACGAGAGCGCCGCCTTGGGCGGCGTTCGTCTCGTCAAACCAGCGCAACCGTGAGGCGCGCAGTGGCCGAGCGGTGAAATATCCGAAAACGCTTACGCTCGACTGGCTAAGGTGCCTGCGGACCTAGCTGCCTAGAATCGCAAAGCAGCAACGTCAACCTGTTTCTCAGGCGAGCGTTTATCGACACGCGAGAGGGGAAGGGGGTGTATATGGTCATAACCCTGATCGGATACCTGTTGCTCGCCCTCTCTGTTCTGGCGGTTCTGGCGTTCTGCTGGCTCACCGCAAGCTGTTTCAGGCTTCGGACACGACCATCTCATTCGGGCACCAGCAGCCTAGCCACGACCTCGGGAACGGGGGCACCATAAGGGTATCCGCGGTCTACTTGGCTTTCTCCGAGTCTATTTTCGACGGGCACGCCGCACGTCACCTGTGATCAGGCTCGGTCTGCGGCCGATCGCTGGCTCTGTGCTCGGCCAGGCGATCCCGGCGATAGCGCTCGAACGGAATGACGTTCGTGCGCTCGGGCTCTACGGCGGTACTCGAGAGCCTCGCCCTGCAGAGCCGAAAGCATCTGAATGTCACCAACAGCATAGCACTCGATGTGGGCCGCGACGGCGATTCGAAGCAAAGCCGCAATCTGGTCCGGCAACTTCAATCTCCCCAACTAGCTGAGCCTTCAGCCCACGTATCACCGCCTCGAAGTCATTCCCGAGAAGTGTGGCGTTGCGTCCGACCGACTTCAACGAGAGCTGTTCTGCGGCGAAATTTCGTCTGCAGCCTCAAGTAGATGGCGGACTGTTGGCAAAAGCCGAAGCGTAAGGGTTAAGTAATCCGATCCGATTGGACGGCGGTGGCGCGTTCTTACTGTTTCAAGTGCCGCTTCTAATGGGCCTCTTGCGATTCTAATAACTGGCGCAGCGGGTTCAACGGCCCGATTGGGTAGAGCTCGAAGGTCATCAGGTGCGCCTTGCCCAGGGGTAGCGCTTCCAGCATGGCCTGTGCCGCACCGATGTCGGTGACATTCAGGAT
>Ga0126381_100004685_pt1 | contig 14931 bp, 13 predicted proteins | sample PanSoiMetPlot_28_FD_96465 | JGI IMG/M metagenome (GOLD analysis project Ga0126381, IMG submission 96465) | Tropical forest soil microbial communities from Panama - MetaG Plot_28 | ecosystem: Environmental > Terrestrial > Soil > Tropical forest > Bulk soil | place: Panama | collected 2016-02-17
CGACGTTGCCGGGCGCGTGCCCGCTGCTGTCGCACACGTGGACCACCTCCCCGCAGGGTCGCTGCCGCTGGTTGTCGCCTGTCCCCGTCTCGCGTATGTCTCCAGCGGCCTCACCGTGGCCCAGTTTCACAATAGCACTGTCATTCGAATAACGCAACGTGTACTGCAAGATCATTTCTGGCTAAAGAGAGTTCCGGGCCGACTGTTCGGCAGACTCGGACTGGTGGCCGCCAACTGGGGAATCGATCGCCGTTGGGACGTCGCGCGCGCCCCGCGGCGTGAGCACTGTTCATACGACTCTGCGGTGCTCTAGGGCTGCTGCTATACCGACTTGGCGATCAGTTCATCCGCGACCCACTGCGCGACGTTTGCCGGGTAGGGCTGTGCCGGCAGGCCCAGGGCGATGTGCGCAAAGCCAGCATCGAGCGCTTCGCTGATCGCGTCCCGGGTGGTTTCGGGCTGGTCGTAGGACACGTGCAGCGTGATCGAGCGGGTGATCGCGGCCGGATCACGGCCGATCTCGCCGCAATAAGTGTCTAGCAGCGCGCTGCGCTGGCCGGCGTCGGCGATGTCGCCGCCCGCGATGTTCCACAGGTCCGCGTGCTCGGCGGCCACCCGCAGCACCGCGGCCGAACGTCCGGCGACGAGGATCGGCGGGTACGGCTGCTGGACTGGCTTCGGGTTGCCGAACGCGCCGGAGAGGTTGACGTGTGTGCCGTGAAAGTCGAACGACGCGGTCTGCGTCCACAACCGCCGGATGACTGTGCAGGCTTCGCCGAGGGCCTGCACGGAGTGACGGAAGTCGTGGTAGGGCAGGCCGTGTGCGTCGTACTCGCGGCGTGCCAGTGGATGGCTGGGTCGTGAGCCCGCGCCGATTCCGAAGTCGAGCCGTCCGCCGGAGACGATGTCGACGGTGGTGGCGATCTTGGCCAGCATCGCGGGCGGCCGGAACCTGTTGCTGGTTACCAGCAGGCCTAGGCGCAGCCGCTCAGTCTGGGCGGCGAGGGCCGACAGCAGCGTCCAGCCCTCGAAGATCGGCCCGCTCGGGTCGCCAGCGATCGGCATGAGGTGATCGAACAACCAGGCGTGCTCGATTTCCTCGATGGCGTCCGCCTCACGCCAGACCCGCAGGATGTCCTGGTAGCTGACCTGCATGGGGGCGGTAGTGATTCCGAAACTGGGCGCAGGTGCTTGCGGCATTGGTCCTCCGTGAGGCGAGACGAGACGAGACGAGTTCACGATGTGCGGCTTGGCGCTGGCTAGCCGCATCTGGCATCCTTAAGGAAGCGGAACAATGTTCCGATAATCAAGATACGGAACACAGTTCCGCTTTGCAAGTGGTGTGATGGAGGTAGCCGGGTGGTGGTCGGCGGCGAGAGCGGGCCTGGGGCGGCGGCGCCACGCAAGCGGGCAGATGCCCGGCGGAACGAGGCGATGCTGTTGGAGGCGGCCGCCACGGCGTTCGTCAAATCCGGCGTCGACGTGCCTGTGCGCGAGATCGCCGCCCGCGCCGGCGTTGGCGTCGGCACGATCTACCGGCACTTCCCGACGCGAGCCGACCTGATCGTCGCCGTCTACAGGCACCAGGTTGAGGCGTGCGCGCAAGCCGGCCCTGTCCTGCTGGCGGACAGCGACACGCCGCACCACGCGCTTGCCCGCTGGATCGGCATGTTCGTCGACTTTCTCGTCACCAAGCACGGCCTCGCGGAAGTGCTACGGTCCGACGACACGGCCTTCCAGACCCTGCACGCCTACTTCATCGACCGCCTGGTCCCCGTGTGCGAGCAAATCCTCAAGGCTGCCGTCGCGGCCGGTCAAATCCGCCCCGGCCAGGATGCCTACGAACTGCTCCGCGGCGTCGGGAACCTATGCTTCGGGGCGGGCAGCGACCCTCGATACAACCCTCGTCACCTGGTCGAACTCCTCATCGCCGGGCTCCGCATCGAAGAGGGGAGACTCAGCGTCGAAGAGGGGATCAGTGAACCTTGAGGGTGTAGGCGCCGGCGGCGTGCGCGGTCAGCCGCCAGCCGCCGCCGGGATGGGCCGCGATCGTCACGCCGCTCAGGCCGGTCCAGCTGCCCGTTGGCTTGCCGGTGCCAGGGATCCATACGTCGAGCAGTCCTGTGCCGGCGCCCGCCAGGCTCATGTCAACTCCCGTCGGCGAGGAGCTTAGCGTGGTCAGCCTTCCGGGGGCGCTGCGCGGGTAGGCCTGGTCGAGCGCGGCGGTCTGGAACGCGGGGCTGGGCAGGTCCTTGCCCGTGCTACAGGAATACAGGTTGATGCCGCCTTCGGCGGTGTCGGCCGGGCTTGACTGCGGGTCGCCGCAGGCCTTCTTCCAGACCCAGATGGCCGAGCCGAGTTGGCCGGCGTTCTGCGCGTTAAGGAACGTGTCGAATGGGCCGCCGACGGCCGCCTGGCTGCCGAACCACCCCCATTCTCCCGACCACAGCGGGACGTCGTAGGCTGCCGCGGTCCGCTCGGCCAGGGCATAGCCCTGGCCGATCGTGACCAGCGTGACGCCCAGGCCCTGGTCCATGGTTATCGACTGGCTGTACAGGTGCGGGGAGAACACCAGGCCTGGATCGCCGCTGAAGCCGGCCGGCGGTGTCACGTCGAAGCCAAGCCCTGACCAGAGAATGGAGGGCTCGAAGAACACCAGGTGATGGAAGCCGCCGCTGCCCGATTCGGCGGCCCGGATGCCGGTGATGACCTGCTGGTACAGCCTGCCTAGCAGCGGCGCGGAGGTCACGCCCGGTGAGTTGCCAGGCCCGGGCTCGTTCAGCAGGTCATAGCCCGCCACCGCGGTGTCGCCGGCGAACGCGTGCGCGAGCGTGCCCCAGGCGGCGGCGAACTGGTCGCCGATCCCGTCGGTGTTGTCGTACAGGTTGGTGAACGACTGCTCGACGTTGGGCGACAGGTCGCGGCCCTGGAAGCCGCATCCCTTCGCGCCACCGGTCATCGTCGCCCACGCGGGGGCGCCGTCGTTGCCGAACTCTGGTGTCGCCCCGGGCCGGCACGTGGTGCCCGGACTGGCGGTGACGTACTTGGAGTAGGTGTCCTGGTGCATGTCGAGCACCGTGTAGATGCCGTGCCCTGCCGCCCAGTTCACCGTCTGCCTGATGCGCGCGATGTAGGCCTGGCTGAAGCGCCCGGGGGCGGGCTCCAGAGCGGACCACGACAGGTTCAGCCGCTGGACGTCGAACCCGTACTCCGCCGCCATCTGCGCGTAGTCGGCTTCGGCAAGCGGGCGGACGGTGGGCTTGGCCCTGTCGGGCTGCCCGTAGTCGACGAGCTGGTTGACGTTGACGCCGCGCAGCAGCACCTGGCGGCCGGCGCTGTCGCCGATGACCGGCGCCTTACCGGACTCGCGCAGCACGGTCAGGGCGGGCAGGCCGGCGCTGTCGCCGCTCGGTGAAGCCGGCACCGGGAACGAGACGGGTGCGGCGGCGACCGCGGCGGGGACTAGGTCGAGACCGGCCATCAGGACGATCGCCGCGGCTGTGAGCGAGTAACGGGCGGGGCGGCTGGCACTGATCCTGCCCGCAAGCGCGCCAAGCGGACGCCACGCCTGCAGCGCCCCGGCCCACAGCAGTCCAAGAACGCAGGTAAGGACCCCTGCGGTGACACCGGCCGCCACGTGCATGAGAGCGCCGACGACGGGATACAGGCCGCCGCCGAAGCCGCCGAGCAGGCCGCTCGCGAAGAACGCGAGCAGGAACCCGATGCCCTGCGCGGCCACCGTGACCGTGACGAGGGCCCACCAGGCGCCCGGGCCGACCGGCGCGGCCAGGCCAGCGAGGGCGCGCGGCCAGATCAACCGCAGCGCGACCCAGCTTCCGGCCAGCCCGCAGGCGGGCAGAACCAAGATCAGGTGGCTGCCCTCAACCCACGGGTAGCTGCTGCCTGCCACCGCGGTCGCCCCAAGCACCCCGGCCAGCAACCAGACCGGCGACCACGGGCGGCAAGCCAGGCCGGCCGACCCGGCCGACCCGGCCGACCCGGCCGCGTCCGCCGCCTCGGCGACCGCGACCGGCTCTGATCGCCGCGCGCGGCGCGCGGAGATCAGCCATGCAAGCGCGGCGGGCCCGGCGGCGAAGAGTCCGAAGAAGGCGTACTTAGCCCCCGTCAGCCCGCACTCGGCGAGCACCGCCGCCAGCGTCGGCACCAGGTGCAGCCCCTGCGGGCCCGCGACGGCAAGCAGCAGGGCGCTGTAGACGACCTTGGCGCCGAATGCCGCGAGCACCACGCAGGACCAGGCCGCCCCGAGGACCCAGCAAGCGCGCACACCTGGCCGGGCCGCGCGCACCAGGAAGTAGATCCCGGCGGCGGCGCTCGCGATCAGGATCGGCAGGTAGGTGACGGTAGCCCAGGCCGGACTGGCGGCGGAGCGGGGCAGCATCCCGGCGTCTGGCCAGTTCTCCGGCGCGAACAGCCCTGTGCCGTCGAGGTATCCGAGGCCCGCGGTCAGCACAAGCAAGCTCACCGCTAGCGTCACCGCGGTGGCCCGGGCCTGCCGGGCGGTCGGCGTTTGCGCAGCGGTGAGCGCCTGCTTAGCGCGACTCGTCCGCTGGTTCTTGAGATGGTCCTCGGTCCTCACGTCCGCAGACCGTACCCGATGGTCTGGGTTGACCGGGCCAGTTTCTCTGATAAACATGAACTGATGCTCATGTTCATCTTCCAGGAGGCCCCATGCTGCTCGCCGACGAGCGCAACGCATTGGCAGAAGCCGGCCGCCGACTCGCCGCCCGGGGGCTGGTGATCGGCACAAGCGGAAACCTTTCCGCACGGGCCGGCGACCTTGTGGCGGTCACGCCGACCGGCGGCGTCTTCGGCGAGCTGACGGCCGGGCAGATGACCGTGATCGACACCGACGGCAACGTGGTCGACGGCGACCTAGAGCCGACCAGCGAGGTGCCGCTACACCTGGCCATCTACCAGGCCACCCCGGCCGGTGCCATCGCGCACACCCACGCGACGACGTCCATCGCGATCGGGCTGGTCGCTGACGAGATCCCGCTCGTGCACTACGCGATGCTGTCCCTGGGCGGCGCGGTGCGGGTCGCCCCGTACGCCTGCTACGGCACCGAGGCGCTGGCTGGGCACGTGGTCAAGGCCCTTGAGTTCAAGCAGGCCGCGCTGATGAGCAACCACGGGTCGATCGCGATCGGGCCGGGCCTAGCCAAGGCAGTAGACAACCTGGAACTGCTCGAATGGTCCGCCCAGACCTACCACCAGGCACTGCTCGCCTCGGCCGTGACCGGACGGCCGCCGCGCGAACTGACCCAGGCCGAGGCCGAGGAAGTCATCATGGCCGCGCTTTCGGCGGGCTACGGCACGACAAAGAAGAGGCCAGGCGCCAATGACTAGCCGTTACGGCATCAGCCAGTATCCCGACATCCCCGCGGTGGAGGCGCGACTGGCGGAGCTGACCAGTACCCCGTTGCGCACCCTGACCAAGGAAGCGCTCACGGCCTACCACGCCTGGTACGAGGAGTACACCCCGGCCTCGCGCGCGGCCGCGGCCGAGGCGGAGGCGGCCATCCCCGGCGGCGTCCAGCACAACCTGGCCCTGAACGACCCGTGGCCGCTGGACATCGTCGCGGCGGAAGGCGCCTATCTGTACGACGCGGACGGCAACAGGTATATCGACTTCCTGCAGGCCGGCGGACCGACGGTGCTCGGCTCCAACTACGCGCCGGTCAGGGAGAAGGTAATCGCGCTGCTCGCGAGCTGCGGCCCGGTGACGGGGATGCTGCACTCAAGCGAGATCATGCTGGCCAAGCTCATCCACGACTTCATGCCCGGCGTGCAGAAGTTCCGGATGCTCGGCTCAGGCACCGAGGCGGTCATGGCCGCCATCCGCGCGGCCCGGGCCTTCACCGGCAAGGCGAACATCATCAAGATCGGCGGCGCGTACCACGGCTGGAGCGACCAGGTTGTCTACGGCCTGCGGATCCCCGGCACCGGAAGCCTGGAGGCCGCCGGCATCCCGGCAGGGGCGCTTGCCGCGACCGGCGAGACGCTGCCAGGCGACCTGGAGGCGCTGCGCGCAAAGCTGGCCGCCAACGAGGAAGCTGGCGGCACCGCGGCGGTCCTCGTCGAGCCGGTGGGACCGGAGTCCGGCACCCATCCGGTCACCCGCGACTTCAACGCCGCGGTCCGCGAGCTCTGCGACGAGTTCGGCGCGCTGCTCGTCTTCGACGAGGTCGTCACTGGGTTCCGGCTCGGCATGGGCGGTGCCCAGGGCTACTTCGGCGTGGCACCCGACCTGACCGTGTTCGGCAAGTGCGTCGCCGGCGGGTACCCGGGCGCGGGCGGCGTCGGCGGCAGCGAGCAGGTCATGGCGGTCTTCGCGGGCGGCCTCACCGCGGCCGGCCAGCGCGCACTGACCGGCGGCACCCTGTCCGCCAACCCGCTGTCCTGCACCGCCGGCTACCACACCCTGCTCGAGATGGACCGCACCGACGCGCCCGCCAGGGCGGGTCAGGCAGGCGACCGGCTGCGCGACGGCCTGGCCGGGCTGATCGGCAAGTACGACCTGCCGTACGTCACCTATAACTTCGGCTCGATCGTGCACCTGCACACCTCAGGCGTGCTGCACCTGAGCCTGCAAGATCCCGAGTTCTTCGACAAGCTCGGGCCGCGCAAGGACATGCTCGGGGACATGTCGATGGCGTTCGCCGCCGAGGGCGTCATCACGCTGGCCGGCTCACGGATCTACACCTCGATGGCAGACACCGACTATGTCATCGATGACGCTCTGGCCAGCTTTGAGCGCGTGTTCGCGCAGATTCCGCCCGCATGACGAGCCCGCAGCCGCTGGTCATCGGCGTCGACCTGGGCACCGGTGGCCCGAAGGTGGCGCTGACCAGCGCCCGGGGTGAACTCGCCGGCCTGGAGAGCGCCAGCGTGACCACCACGATCCTGCCCGGCGGCGGCGCCGAGCAGGATCCGGACGACTGGTGGCAGGCCATCGCCGGCTGCGTGCGCCGACTGCTCGACGCCCATCCGGGCGCCGCGCAGCGGGTGGCCGCGATCTGCTTCTCCAGTCAATGGGGCGGCACCGTGCCCGTCGACGAGCACGGACACGCCACGCACCCGGCGCTGATCTGGATGGACGGACGCGGTGCCCGCTACGCGAGGGAGGTGACTGGAGGCTGGCCCGCCCTGCCCGGCAGCGGTTACAACCCCCGCAAGCTGCGCGCCTGGGTGGCCAAGACGGCGGGCGCGCCGACGCGCACCGGCCAGGACCCGGTTGGCCAGACCCTGTGGCTCGCGAACGAGCAGCCGGCGGCGTACGCGGCGGCGCGCTACCTGCTCGACATCCCCGAATACCTCACCATGCGCGCCAGCGGACGCGCGGTGACCGCCGCGGACACGGCGGTGCTGCGCTGGTGCACCGACAACCGCGACCCGCGCAATGTCCGCTGGGACGCGGCCCTCGCCGCCGTCGCGCGGCTCGACCTGGCCAGGCTTCCCGAGATCATCCCCCCGGCCAGCGTGGCCGGTACCCTGACCCGGCAAGCCGCCGCCGACCTAGGCCTCCCCGCCAGCGTGCGGGTGATAGCGGGCACAGGAGACACCACCGCCGCGGCGCTGGGCGCCGGAGCGGTGGAAGACTACGTCCCGCACCTGTACGTCGGCACCAGCGCATGGCTAACCTGCCACGTGCCGCGGAAGAAGACGGACGTCTTCCGCAATATCGCCGCCATGCCCTCCGCGGTGCCAGACAGGTACTGGGTGGCCACCATCCAGAACGTGGCAGGCAAGGCGATCGACTGGCTGATCGACAACCTACTCGACCAGCACGGCCCGGCCCGTTCGGCGCGGGCGCTTGACCAGCTCAACGCTCTCGCGGCCAAGTCGCCGCCGGGCAGCCGCGGCGTGATCTTCGCGCCCTGGCTGAACGGCGAGCGCACCCCGGTGGACGACCGGACGGTACGCGGCGGCTGGCTCAACCTGTCCCTGGACACCCGCCGAGAGGACTTCGTCCGCGCTGTCTTCGAGGGCATCGCCTACAACACGCGCTGGATGCTCGAAGCCGTCGAGCATTTCACCCGCAGAACCGGGCCGCAGGGCCTCGGCGCCGTCAGGTTCATCGGCGGCGGCGCGACGTCTCGGCTGTGGTGCCAGGCCATGGCCGACATCCTGCGCCGGCCCATCTGCCAGATCGCGCACCCCACCGCCGCCAACGCGCGCGGCGCGGCGCTGCTGGCCGGGATCGCGATCGGCGAGGTGACCTGGGCCCAGATCCCCGATCTCGTCCAGGTCACCGAACGGTTCGAGCCCGACGACGCCAACCGCGACGTCTACGACCAGGCCTACACGGCGTTCCGCAGCCATTACCGCGCGAACCGCGCCTTCTACGCCAGGCTGAACGGGGCCAGACCCGCCTGACTACCGGCTGCCGTCCGACGCAAGGCTGGCCAGGTACATCCTCAGCAGGCTCTTCAGTTCGGTCAGCACCGCCTCATCGCCGTCTGGCGAGACCGAGAACGCGTACTGCAGCAGCGAGTCCGCCACCCGCACGGCAACCTGCGCCGCCAGCTCAAGCGCGGGTCCGGCGGCCACGCCCGCGTACTCGCTGAGGATCCGCGTGACGCCCGCCGCGATCAGCTGGTTGTTCGCCTCGTCGGCACGCGCCAGTTCCGGCGACAGATGTCGTCCCGACCACAGCGCGACGTACCCAGGATGCGATCGGTACAGGCCGACGAATTCGTCGACGATCCGCCCGACAGGATCCGACCAGTCTCCGGTGGACGCGGCGTTCACCATCGCCTCGACCGCGCCGTCGAATTCGGCGATATACGCGCGGGCGACCGCGTCAACGACCGAGCCCTTGTCCGGGAAGAACTGGTAGAGCGAGCCGACAGCCACGCCCGCGCGTTCGGCGATCCGGCGCACGGTGAGCGCCTCGACGCCTTCCTCCGCCAGGATCGCGTCGGCCGCCGCCAGGATCTGCGCCAGCCGCGCTCGCGACCGCGCTTGGCGGGGCTCCCGACGAAGGCCGCCAACCTGTGACACCAGCCCTGACACTAGCCCGGGACACTCCCCACTGATCAGATGGTTCCGGCAACTAAAGCACACTACCGGCAGGAGCCACACGATGAGCCAGACCGACCGGGACGGCTGGGCCGGCGGAGCGTTCGCCAACCCGGTAATCGCGGGTTTTCATCCCGATCCGAGCATCTGCCGGGCTGGCGACGACTATTACCTCGCGTGCTCGAGCTTCGAGTACTTCCCTGGCGTTCCGGTCTTCCACAGCCGGGATCTGGTGCACTGGGAGCAGATCGGCAACGCGCTCAACTCACCCCTGCCGGAAGACACGCCCTCGTCCGGTGGCATCTACGCGCCGACGCTTCGGCATCACGACGGCCGGTTCTGGCTGATCACAGCGGACGCGTCCGGGCGGACGGTGCTTGTCACCGCGACGGACCCCGCCGGACCGTGGTCCGATCCGCTTCCGCTCCCGGGGATCACAGGCGTGGACCCGGATATCGCCTGGGACGACGAGGGCCGCTGCTGGTGCACGTTCGCCGGGATCGAGCAGGTGCGCATCGATCCGGGGACCGGTCAGACGCTCGGCGAGCCGCGCCGGATCTGGTCTGGCACACCCGGTGCGCAGTGGCCCGAGGCGCCGCACCTGTACCGGATCGGGGACTACTGGTATCTCCTCATCGCCGAAGGCGGCACCGAACGAGGTCACTGCGTGTCCGTCGCCCGCGGCCCGGCACCAGACGGCCCGTTCGAGCCGTGCCCGGCTAACCCCGTGCTGACGCATCGCAGCACCGCCAAGCCCGTGCAGAACACCGGTCACGCGGATCTGGTTGAGGCGGCCGACGGGTCCTGGTGGATGGTGCTGCTCGGGGTGCGGCCAGGAGGCAGCACACCAGGATTTCACGTGCTCGGCCGCGAGACGTACCTAGTGCCCTTGACGTGGACCGACGGCTGGCCGGTCCCCGGCGATGTGGAGCTTGTGATGGCGGCGCCGCCGTGGCCGCCGCTTCCGGTGGCTGTGCCGCCGACGCGCGACGACTTCGACTCCGCTGACCTGCGACCCCACTGGATCTCGCTGCGCGGGAGGGCCGCGGCGCAGTGCACGACCACGGCAAACACGGGCTGGCTGACCCTGCGGGCCCACGGGGCGTCGCTCGACGATCGGGACGTCACGTTCGTCGGCCGTCGGCAGCAGCATCTGTCCTGCCTGGTGCGGGCGCTCGCCGACCCCTCGGCGGGGCGGGGCGGACTGGCGGTCCGCGCCGACGAGCGGCACCACTACGAGGTCGAGCTCGCGGACGGCCAGGTATCCGTGCTCGCCCGGATCGGGCCGCTGCGCCAGATGCTGGCGTCCCGGCCCGTTCCCGCCGGGCCCGCCGTGCTGCGGATCGAGACGCATCCCACGGGATCTGGCCCCGGCCACCCGATAAGCGGACCGGATTTGCTGCGGCTAGGCATGGAAGAGGCTGACGGGACGTTCACCGCTCTCGCCGAACTCGACGGCCGGTACCTGTCCACGGAGGTCGCCGGCGGTTTCACAGGGCGCGTGATCGGCATGTACGCCGCCGCCGGCACGATGGGATTCGACTGGTTCGACTACGTGCCGCAACGCCTGACATAGGCGGACTCTGGCCCGGAGGGGCGGCCCGGGCCAGAGCCACGTATCTCTGCGCTACGGCAGTTCTCTCACACCGGAAGTGCGAAGAAGCCGTCGGTGTTGCCCTTGGCGTCGGTGTAGAAGCCGACCAGGTCGCCCTCGTTGTTGACGCCGTTGATGAAGGTCGCGCTCGCGCCCGATATGTCCACGCTCACGAACCGTCCGCCGAGCCAGGTGAAGCCGTGCGTGACGGCGTTGTTGCCCGTGCCGACGGTGTACGTGCCGACGACCTCACCGGAGTCGTTGACGCCGAACGCCTGGGTCATGGCGGCGCCGGGCGCGGCGATCGTGATGAACCGTCCAGAGGCCAGCTTCAGGAACGCGTCCACCTGCGCGCTGGTCTTGTTGTAGAACCCGGCGATGTCGCCGTTGTTGTTGATCGCGGCCGCGGTCAGGCTCGGCCCTAGGCCGGCGGCGCCTGGTACCAGCACCCGGCCGAATGTCCTGGTGGTGATGTTGTAGGTATAGCCGCGGTTGATGCCCGAGAGGTTGGTGAAGAACCCGACCGCGACGTTGTGGTCGTTGACGCCGAGCAGCTGGTCCACCGGCGGCTTGGACGGGGTGCCGGTGGGGAAGTTGACGCTGAAAAATCTTCCCCTAGCCGAGTAGAAGCCGAAATTCGCGTTCGCCATGCTGGCGGTGTTCTGCCTGGACCAGAATCCAACGCTTACCCCAAGGTCATTCAAGCCGGTGACCTGCGTCTGCACCGAGCCGGGGAAATTCTCGTTGCCGAAGTTTCGCTGCGCGAATGGCGGCCGCAGCACATAGCCCTTGTTCGGATGCCCGGCGGCGCCAGAGCCGAAGTAACCGGCGATCGAGCCCGCGTTATTGATGCCAAGCAGCTGGTTGAAGGTGATGTCGCGCCGGTCGTTCAGCGTAAGGACCTGGTAGCTGCCCGCCAGGCTCCCGGCCATCTGCATGGAACCGCTCTGCATGGGACCGCTGTTGTTCGCCGCCAGCGCCACGTTGTCCTTGCCGGCGGCGGAGCAGCCGGCGAGCGCGAGGGCCGCGACCGCGACCAGCGCTCCCGAGAGCAGAGAAAGCTTGCGCGGCGTGCGTAGGTCCGCGAGCCTCATGCTGGTGTCCTTTCGGTAGGCGTCCGGCGAGCGGGAAGCGGGACCCACCCGCTCGCCGGGAACTCCTGCGTTGCCGGACGTGACACTACCGAGCGGACGCCAATTCGCCGCGGCGCCGCCAATGGCTTAAGCAGGACGTAAGCTCCGCCAAAGAAATGCGTAAGAAAGCCGGCGCCGCCGGCGCGCCCGGTCGCATGTCTTACCTGTGAGCACTGGTGCTCGGTATCCTCCGCTTACAGAACATGCGAGGACGTCATTGGGAGGTTAGATCCGTGAAGGGTTTCAGAGAGTTCATCGCCCGGGGTAACCTCATCGAACTCGCTGTGGCGGTCGTCATCGGCACCGCGTTCACCGCGCTGGTGGCGGCGACTGTCGCCGACCTCATCACGCCGCTGATCGCCGCGATCGCGGGTAAGCACGACTTCTCCACCCTGACGTTCACGGTGAACAAGAGCACTTTCAAGTACGGCTCGTTCTTCAACGCGCTGCTGGCGTTCCTGATCATCGCGGCTGTCGTCTACTACCTGATCGTGCTGCCGATGACGAAGTACAACGACCACAGGAACCGTGACAAAGAGGCGACTGAGCGCGACTGCCCCGAGTGCCTGAGCAGCATCCCGGTCGGCGCTTCCCGCTGCAAGTACTGCACTGCTGAGGTTGGACCCGCGCCCGCCAAGTCCTAGGCAGCCAAGTCCTAATCCCGACGAGTCTGGACTCGGGCCGGGGCCTGGCCGTCCCGAGCCCAGACGTTCGTGGGAGGGGTTAACTAGATCGACCCCTGTCTCTCAAGTGTTACACCATTTCCTGATAAGAAGCTGAGGCGACCCTAGGAAACGGGTAACTGGCTCGTAACGAGCCCTTTTATCGAACGGTACAGCTAACCCGCTCGAATCGGTGCAGTCGGCTGATAACAAACACGGCACACAGCGCCGTGTCACGAGCGATCTGCGGCCACGTCGACGAGCGATGACGCCTGTTCCGGTACCGAAGCCGCGTGCTGCGACTCCTGCTGTGCCTTGGCGGCCTTACCAGGCTCTTCGGCCGCGTCAGGCGCTTGCTTCGCCCGGCTGGCGCTGTCAGATCCCGCGGTGCGCGGCTTCGGCTGGCTCCCCCGAGCGTGCCGGGACGGCGACCGCTGCCCGGCCTGCCTGTGCGCCGCTGGGGGCGGCACCGCTGGCGGCGCGGATGGTTGTGCCACCGGCTGCGCCAGTGGCTGGACCGCCGGCGGGGCGGCCGCCTGCGGCGTGAACTTGGGCTGCGGTGTGAAGGTTGGTTGCGGCCCGGTCCCCGATGACTTCAGCATCGGTTGCGGCACCGAGTACGCCGGAGAGTGCAGCGGCTGCGGCACATCGGCGTTGTCATGCTCAAGGAATTCCGCGAGTCTTTCGGCCTCATCGGCGCTGAACCCGATTACGGCGCGTGGCTGGCCCCAGGGCTCTTTGAGTGCGTACCCTACGTAACCAACCACTGGCTGGGCCGGCGTTTCCGCGAGGCCCTGGAGCGATCGCCATCGCTCCCATGCCGTTTCCAGGCGCGCAGCTGCGTGCTGCGCGCGCGCGACCAACTCTGGATCACGCATCGTGCACCCTCCCCTGAAAGATTTTTGCCCGGAAGGATCCGGACCGGCCCCAGTGTGACGAGAGCCGCGAGCGCGCCGCGTATGTAACGCTCGCGCGCGCCGCCCTCGTCCACCGGGACCGACCCCCCATTTCCACCGGACGAGCTCCGCCAAGAGCAGCGGCGGGGTGTTACTCGGAACGCTGCTGCGGGATACCCGCGAGCAGTGCACGGACCTCTGTCTCCCGGTAGCGCCGGTGCCCCCCCAGCGTACGGATGGATGTCAGTTTGCCTGCCTTCGCCCAGCGCGTGACGGTCTTGGGGTCGACACGGAACATCGTGGCGACCTCCGCCGGCGTCAACAGCGGCTCAGCCTCTGGCGTACGTGCGGACATTGGTGCGGCCTCTCCTCCTGGACCGGTGTAGCGATCCTCGTGTTGTTGTTGTCTGGCCCTGATGCTCCACATGGAGCTTGTCGTTGATGTCCTCATATGGCCTACAGGGACCATATTGCCATTACCAGCGGTGACAAGTCGACCACCTGGCGCGAAGTTTCTGTTGTGGGATGCCCCGTTGCGTCTCGGATCGGAGTCACTCACCGTGATTCTAGCGATACTTAACGTCGCGTCGCGCTAGATTCGGAAATACTCACCCGCGCATCTTTCCCCTGGCGTAACTCAGGTGCGTCCTCCAGGGGGGAGCGCGCGACCTCCCATACTGTAGCCGTCTAGACACCGACAGTAATCTACCATGACCGAATCGTAATATAACCTCACACCTCCCCCCGTTCTCCGTGATCATGGGACAGGAACCGCCCCCTGTCTGGGGACGTCTGGCGGGCAACGCGGTGCGTGAGTAGTGTGTGACAGCGGTTCGGCGTAGTCATCAGGGCCGCAAACCGGGTACGGTTATACCTGTACGGAAGCTGGCCAGGCGCCGAGTCCCCCGAGGGGGGATCTACGGCGATTCTGTGTGTGTCACAGGCACGCCGCACGGCAGGCACTGTGTCACCACACGGACCAACCAGTGACATAAGCATCGTGGGGCCGTACGGCTCCGGACGTTCGAGGGGGTCGAGCCAATGGGGCGCGGCCGAGCCAAGGCCAAGCAGGTTAAGGTTGCTCGCCAGCTCAAGTACAACAGCGGCGGCACGGACCTTGACCGGCTGCGTGCAGAGCTGGGCGTCGGATCGGACCAGCGAGGCGGGGACCACGACGACCCGTACGCTGCGTACGACGACGACGATGCTGCCGACGACGAGGACACCGGCGACGAGGACGACGAGGACGAGGACGCCTGGTCCAAGTCCTAGGTCCAACCGGTTACCGCAGCCGTAGTCATTCAGCCCAAGCCGGTGCGCGCAATTGCGGCGCACCGGCTTTCAGGGTGTCCGCGTTAGCGGCTGGCCACCGGTTCGAGGACGCTCTTGCCGCGGTCGCTTTCCGGCACCGGCACCGGGTACTGGCCGTCGAAGCACGCGCGGCACAGCGAGCCTGGCGGCTGCTCTGTGGCCGCCACAAGCCCGTCAAGCGAGACGTAGCCAAGCGAGTCCGCGCCGATCGAGTCGCAGATCTCCTGGACCGAGCAACTGCCGGCGATCAGCTCGTCCCGCGTGGCGAAGTCGATGCCGTAGAAGCACGGCCA
>Ga0126381_100004686_pt1 | contig 14928 bp, 12 predicted proteins | sample PanSoiMetPlot_28_FD_96465 | JGI IMG/M metagenome (GOLD analysis project Ga0126381, IMG submission 96465) | Tropical forest soil microbial communities from Panama - MetaG Plot_28 | ecosystem: Environmental > Terrestrial > Soil > Tropical forest > Bulk soil | place: Panama | collected 2016-02-17
GTGGAACGGTGGAGAGCAGCTCCATTCCCTCGACCACGCGGCCGACGAGAGTGACGTTGCGGTCGAGATGCCGCGGCGCCTGACCGATGACGGCGTACAGCTCGGTCCCACCGCCGCTGTCGACGTCGTTGTCGCGTCCGGCACCGACCATTCCGTAACAATGAACCAGCCACGCACGACCGAACTTCAGATCCCGGGCGGCCGGGAATCCATCCACGAAGCCGGTTTCGGGCGCATAGGTGTCCGCGTCGGGTAGCGCCGTGAACGGCAGTCCTCGAGAGGTGCGTTCGAACTCGGCCGCGAGCGTGCGATGTGCCGCGCGGATGGGGCGCTTACCTTCCGCGTCGCCTAGCTGAACGACGTAGTTGTCCTGCGCACGGATAATCGCGAGGCCGTCGTAGTACTGCTCGCGCGCGAGCGCCTCGATGTTGGCAACGTGATGCGGGGCAAACTGCGGCGCGAGCTCGATGATGACGCGCCCCGAGGTGAGCTCCAGGTAGAGCGTGTTCTGTGGATCCAGGGGACGCCAGTCCGAGGGCGTGGAGGCGGCAAGCACCTCGGCAGAGGTCATCGGCCGTGGGGCCTGCTCGCCCGGTGCGGGCGCGTCTGCTGCCGAAGCAATGACTGACAGAGCGAGGGCACAGGCTGCGCTCGTCACGATCCGGTACTCGATGTTGGGCACGGCGCAGTTCCGAGCAGCCTTCAGCCCACGGCCTTGATCGATTGGATGAGCTCGGCGGCGGCCTTTTGCGCGTCTCCGTACAGCATGCGCGTGTTGTCCAGATAGAACAGGGCATTCTCGATGCCCGAGAAGCCGGCGCCCTGCCCACGCTTGATGACGATGACGTTCTTGGCCTTGTCGGCGTTGAGGATCGGCATGCCGTAGATCGGGCTCGATTTGTCGGTGCGCGCCACCGGATTGACGACGTCGTTGGCGCCGATGATCAGCGCCACGTCCGCGGTCTCGAACTCCGCATTGATCTCATCCAGGTCGGCGATCAGATCATACGGTACGCCCGCTTCCGCAAGCAGCACGTTCATGTGCCCCGGCATACGGCCGGCGACCGGGTGAATGGCGAACTTCACGGTCACGCCCCGATCGATGAGCAACTGGCACAGCTCCCAGATCTTGTGCTGCGCCTGGGCGACCGCCATGCCGTAGCCAGGCACGACGATGACTTTCTGTGCGAAGGCCATCATCACGCCCACGTCCGCGGCCTCGATGGGCTTCAGGCTGCCGCTCACCTGGCCGCCTGCAGCCGCGCCCCCCGTATCCCCGAACCCGGAGAACAGCACGTTGCCCAGGGAACGGTTCATTGCCTTGGCCATCAGCTGCGTCAGCAACGTGCCGGCGGAGCCGACCACGGTGCCCGCGATGATCATCGCGGCGTTGTTCAGCACGAAGCCTTCGAAGGCGACCGCAAGGCCGGTGAGCGCGTTGTAGAGGGAAATGACGACCGGCATGTCCGCCCCGCCGATCGGCAAGGTCATGCTGACTCCCAATATGAGAGATAGCGCGAACAGCAGCGTCACATGCCCGGCAAGCGGCTCACCCGCTCCGACATGGACGATCAGGATGGCCCCGACCAGCAACGAGGCGGCCAGAACGACCAGATTGATGGCCTGCTGCCCCGAGAAACGCAGGCTGCGAGTGATGAGCCCCTGCAGCTTGCCGAACGCGATGGCGCTGCCGCTGAAGGAGACTGCGCCGATGATGCCGCCGACTACGGCCAGCGTCGTGACGGCGTAGCTCTGCACTTCACCGCGATACAGCTCCACGGCTGCGATCGCCGCCGCGGCGCCGCCCCCCATACCGTTGTACAGCGCAATCATCTGCGGCATGTTGGTGATCGCGACGACCTTGCCGCTCCACCACGCGAGGCTGCCACCGACGAGAATGGCAATCCCGATAAGGGGGTAGTTGGTGATTCCGGGGTACGCGAGCGTGAACACGGTCGCGACGAGCATTCCTGCGCCCGCCCACAGGATGCCGCTGCGGGCGGTGACCGGGGAGCTCATGCGTTTGAGCCCCAGGATGAACAGGACCGCAGTGACGAAATAGCTGATCTGGATGAGCAGGCCGCGATCGAGGGACATCAGTGGGCCCTCGCATCGGCTTCGCCCTTGCGCGCTCCCGCCCCACGCGGTCCGCTCGACTTGAACATCTCGAGCATGCGCTCGGTGACCACATAGCCGCCCATCGCATTGCCCGCCGCCAGCATGACACCGACGAAGCCGATGATCCGCTCGAGGAGCGTGTGCGCGTTTCCCAGCGCGACGATTGCGCCGACGAGCACGATACCGTGCACGAAGTTGGAGCCCGACATCAGAGGTGTGTGCAGGATGACCGGTACCCGCGAGATCACTTCGTAGCCCGTGAAGGCCGCGAGCATGAAGATATACAGCGCCACTATTCCGGTCATGTGCCTGCCCCCTCGATCGCCTTGCGTGTCGGCTCGTGGCTGATCTTGCCGTCGCGCGTGAGACAACTCTGCGCGAATACTTCGTCATTCCAGTCGATCGCAAGCTCCCCCTTGTTCAGGGCGGGCTTGAGAAAATTGAGCAAGTTGCGGGCGTACATCTCGCTCGCGTTGTACGCAAGCGCCGCCGGCAGATTCACTGCGCCGACGATCTTCACTCCTTGGTGCTCCACCACTTCCCCGGCGCGCGTGAGCTCGCAATTTCCGCCCTGCTCGGCCGCGATGTCGACGATTACGGAACCGGGCCGCATGCGCTCGACGGTCGTGCGCGAGATGATTTTCGGTGCGGGCCTCCCTGGCACGGATGCCGTGGTGACGACCGCGTCCGCAGCGGCGATTCGCGAGTCGAGCACCTCCTGCTGCTTGCGCTTCTCTTCGTCAGTCAGCTCGCGAGCGTACCCGCCAGCCCCTTCGGCGCTGACTCCGGTGTCGACGAATTTGGCGCCTAGCGATTTCACCTGCTCCCGCGTGGCGCTTCTGACATCGTAGGCCTCGACGACCGCACCCAGGCGTTTAGCCGTGGCGATGGCCTGCAGTCCCGCAACGCCGGCTCCGATGATGAGCACCTGTGACGGGCGGATCGTTCCCGCCGCGGTCGTCAGCATGGGCAGAAACTTCTGCAGATTGTCTGCAGCGATCAGCACAGCCTTGTAGCCCGCAAGGGATGCCTGTGAAGACAGCGCATCCATGGATTGGGCGCGGGAGATTCGCGGCACAAATTCCATGGCGAAGCTGGTGATTCCCCGCTGCTGCAGCGCCTTCACCTCGGCGCGCCGCGCATAGGGCTGCATGAAGCCGATCACGACGGCGCTGCTCTTGAGCTCTCCGATCTGCTCCACGGACAGCGGTTGCACTGTGAGCACGACGTCTGACTGGCTGAGCACAGCCTGGGCTGAATCGGCCCAAGTCACGTTCCTGTAAGCGGCGTCGGGGAATTGCGCCTGCGCGCCGGCTTCCCGCTGGAGAAGGACCCGTGCGCCGCTTTGTGACAGCTTGTCGGCGACTTCCGGGACCAGACTGACACGAGTCTCTTGCGGCGCGCTCTCGCGCAGCGCGCCTATAGTTACGGGCATCTGCGAACCCCTCGTTTTCCCGCTCGAATTCGAGTCTGCGACCGGGAGTAGCGTGGCCGGGCGACCACGCGCTGTGAAATCCTCAACCGAATTAACACCTTGCGGCGTTGAATTCTTGCATATATCTGCCTTATCTTACAGCGGCCATGCTAGGTATCGATCTGGAAAGCGCGGACCAGGGATCTCACGACGAGCTGCGGATTCTCGCCAGCAAGGCGACCCGCGGACTCTCCCAGCTTGTCCTCCGCACGGACGTGGCTGGCATGCCCCTCGAATGGATCGACTACAAGGAAGCGGCGCGCCTGTACCACCAGGAACAGGTCGCCTATACCTGTGGCTCGATGCTGTACAAGCTCTTCGGCGGTGTGAATGCCAGGACCGGACGGCGGACGGTGCTCGAGGTGAATTCCATCGTCGCCACTGTTGGCCACACGGGTAATCCCGGCAATACCCGGCACGATTACGTGCCGCCGCTGAACAACCAGACGCTCTTCCGGCGCGACGCTTTCCTGTGCCTGTACTGTGGGGTGCGCTTTCCCTCGCGCGAGCTTTCGCGAGATCACATCCGTCCGTTCAGCCAGGGTGGGCTGGACGTGTGGACGAATGTAGTCACTGCGTGCCGACGGTGTAACAATCAGAAGGCTTCTCGCACTCCCGAGCAGGCAAAGATGCAGCTCATCGCCGTTCCGTTCACGCCCACTTACGCCGAGTACATTTTCCTGAAGGGGCGGCGCGTGCTCGCGGACCAGATGGAGTACCTGCTGGCACATTTCCCGCGCAGCAGTCCGCTGCACGCGCGCATCCAGCATTGGCTTTCCTGAGGCTTACCAGGGCCGGCCTTGATCTTTCTCGTCGACGCCTCGGTTTACGTCTTCCGCGCCTATCACTCGACGCTTCCGGATATGGTGGATTGCGACGGCAATCCGGTGCACGCGGTGTTCGGTTTCGCCCGGTTTCTCGGGGACATGATCGAGCGCCTGCGGCCGCGCTACATGGCGATTGCATTCGACCAGCGGCGCGCCGATTCTTATCGCAGCCGCCTCTACCCCGCATACAAGGCCAATCGCGAGCCGCCTCCACCGGGGCTCGTGGCTCAGTTCGAGTGCTGCCGGGAATTGTGCCGGCACCTCGGGGTGCCGATGTTCGTCAGCACAGAGTACGAGGCCGACGACATCATCGGCACGCTCGCGTGCTTCATGCGCGAGGAGGGCGTGCGCTCGGCGTTCATCACGCGCGACAAGGACATCGCGCAGCTCGTGCGCAGCGGCGATCTCCTCTGGGACTACGGTTTCCGCGGCCAATTTGGCTATCACGACATCCAGCGCCACTACGGTGTCGCGCCCGAACGCTTTGCCGACTACCTGGCGCTCACCGGCGATGCCGTGGACAACATCCCGGGAGTGCCCGGTGTGGGCCACAAGACGGCCGCGACGCTCATGCGGGAGTTCGAGTCCCTGGAGGCGCTCTACTCGGGTCTGGGGCGCGTGGCTGCGTTGCGCCTGCGGGGACAGCAGGGCATCTGCGAGCGCTTGCGCGAGCATCGCGACGCAGTGTTTCTGGCGCGTCAGCTCACGCGGATCAGCTGCGACCTGCCGCTGGGAGTCGATCCCGAAGGGTTGCGGCGCCGCTCGCCCGATATGAAGGGGCTGGCAGGCCTGTACGATCGCCTCGGCTTCGGCCCCTTTCTGCGCCGCCAGGGCGAGCGCCTGGCGGCGCTACCGCTTAATTGAGGCCCCCCGCGGACTCACGGGAACGTGCGCTGCACGCTCACCGCCCACTCGCGCGGGGGCCCCGGCTGGCCGATCACCTGCCCGAAGATGTTGCGCAGGTCTTCCTTGTAAAGGAAATACGCCTTGTTCGTCAGATTCGTGGCAGACAGAGCGAGGTGCCAGGGCGAGTGACCCACGTCCCAGGTGAGACGCCCGTTGAGCAGCATTCGGGCCGCCACGGCGGCTTCGGGCGAGCCGATGGCATCAAAGTACTCGCGAGACTGGAAGCTCGCATCCAGGTGAGGTGTCATGGAGCCGCCATCCGGAAGCCGGATGACGTACTGAATCGCCAGGCTCGCGGTTCGCTCCGGCAGGAACGGCAGGGGCGACCCCGGTGTGGGACCGTTGAAGGTGCAATTCGCCCCCGGTTGCGGCGTGGGAATCGGGCTCGACACGGCGTTGCAATTGACGGCCGTGCCCAGATCCTTGTTCTGGTATCTGTTGAAACCGAAGGCGCCGGAGAGGGTCAAGCCAGGCAGGGGCTGCGCCTCGATCTCGAGTTCGGCGCCCGTGATTTGTGCACGGCCCTGATTCACGGTTGCCGAGAACGGATTGCCCGTTGCGTCGAGCTCGAAAATTTTGACCTGCAGGTCCTTGTAGCGGCCGAGGAAGATGTCGGCGTTCACCCGCAGGCGCCGGTCGAATGCCTCACTCTTGACGCCAGCTTCGAAGGCGGTCAGCGACTCCGGGCCGAAGGGGACGACCTGACTGGCATTGAAGGGGCGAGCGTTGAAGCCACCCGCGCGAAACGCGCTCGAAACCGACGCGTAGGTCATAAGCTGCGGCGTCCATTGGTAGTCGATCGCGGCTCTGCCGTTCGTCTTTCCGTAGTTGACCTGTGTGGGGGTTTCCGGCACCGCATCGGGCACACTCGGATCGAAGCTGGAATGGTGGAACGTGTAGTCCTTGTGCTCGTGCGTGTAGCGCGCCCCGAACGTCAACCCCAGCTTGCGCGTCGCGTGCCAGGTCGCCTGAGCGAACACGGCCCGGTCGCGGATATTGGACGGGTTGTCTTGCGTGAAATCCAGATCCGGCTGCAGCCAGGTGTAAACGGAGATCGTGACGGGGCCCCGGTTGAGGCTGTAAGAGTCCAGGTAGAACAGACCCGCGGCCCAGTCGACATCGCGCACCTTGCCCAGGAAGCGCAGCTCCTGGGTGAACTGGTGGTGATCCAGGATATTCGTCTGCGCGACCACATTGATCGGCGCCCCATCGACGTCCTGGGAGAAGATCCCCGAATAGCCGCGATAGGCGCTGATCGACCTGAGATGCACCGAGGGCGACAGCTCCGCGTCGACAGTCCCGGTGACCCCGTACGTCTCAACCGAGTTTTTCTCCGGTGCCGACGTAATGCCCGTGACTCTCGCAGGCACGAGCGTCGCCGAAGGTCCCACGTGCAGCAGATTCTGGTAGGTATCGTACGACTGATAGATGTTGCTATTGACGAATCGCCCATCGTAGAGAACGCCGTACAGCGGGATGGCAGCCTGTGCGTTGAAGCCGCCCAAGGGATTGTTGAGAGGACTGCCCGCGCTGCCATCGACAGCGATCAGTGTCTGGGGGACCGGCCCGGAGTGGTCGTTCATCCAGTCGGCAATGAGGTTGACTTCGAATGTTTCGCTTCGGTGCCACCGCAGTGAGGCGCGCGCTGATTGGACGTTCTCCCCTCCACTGGTGCCGAGCTTGCAATGGCCGCCGGGAAGGGTCGTGCTGAGCAGATAGGGGGCGGCGGGATTCACGACGCCCCCCAGGTCGGGATGTACGCAGGCGAAGTCCAGGCGATCGACATAACCGTCACGTTGTTTCGTGATCGCCGCTACCCGCAGCGAGAGCTCGTGGCCGATCAGCGGAATGTCGAAGAATCCGCGTGCCTCGCGCCGGGAGAAATCGCCTGCGGTCAGCTCCAGGGACCCGGTCCCGTCGCCGCGGGGTCTTCGGGAGGTCAGCACGATGGCTCCGCCGATCGAGTTCTTTCCGAACAAGGTTCCCTGAGGTCCGCGCAGCACCTCGACGCGATCGAGGTCCAGCAGGTCGAACTCATTGCCGAACTGCCCCGACAGGAAAACATCATCGATATAGACGGCGACTCCAGGCTCGACGCTGTAGGTGAAGTCGCCGCTGCCAACCCCACGGATGAATGCGAGCACGGACTTGCCGGCATTGCCGGCGCCCGGCCAGAGGGTGACGTTGGGAACCGCGCCTCCGAAATCGCTCACCGTCGTCATGTTGTCCTGAGTCATCCGGTCTGCGCCGACCACCGTCATCGACAACGGGATCTGTTGCAGGTCTTCACGTCTGAACTGCGCGGTGACGATGACCTCCTGGAGCTGCGCGTCCGCGGCGTCGTGCCCGGCGCAGCTCGCGCGAACCGGCCATACGGTGACGAGGGCCACGGATGTGAGGAAATGACACGCGACGCTGCGGGGCAGGGACACGGAGCTCACCGTGTATTCCTTCAGTGCCGAGTCTCGACTCGAAGGAGGTTGCGCGCCCTGGTTCAGAGGGAGCTGTTATTGATGGGAGTCTACGCTCGGGACCGACACGAGTCCTGTCGCGCGGATGTCACCTTCGAGCTGATCCGCGAGCTCGCGGAACGCAGGAACCTTCCCCAGCGGCACGGTGAACAAGGGGTCCCGGGAGATCATCGCCGGTCCCACGCCGGGTCGCCCCGATGACACCTGACGGAGCAGCTCGATGCCCTCATCCTGGCCGCCGCACCAGGCATCGATCTGAGCGGCGTGGGTTGCCGTGGTGTTCCAGATAACGGCGTTGTCAGCACGGGAAACGAACGACAGGGCATTGCGGGCGCCCGCCCGAGCGCGCTCGCAGTCACCCTCGAAGGTGCGGCCCGCGGCGGAAATGATTTCCAGAAAGGCGCGGTTCCAGCGCGTTCGGGGCTGTTTATCCACGAACCGCAGCACGGCCTGGCCGTCCCTCAATGCATCCGCGCGGTCCCCGAGCAGCAGGTCGGTCCAACCGCGGAACAAGGCCGTCGGCGTCGGTCCGACCGGACCGTAATCGACGCCCCAGGAGTAGAGGCCGCTCTCCGCGGGTATGCGGTCAAAGAGCGCTCGCAGTTCCGCGTAGCGATGCTCGAATCGCAGGAGCTGGAAATAGGCATTGAGCGATTCCTCCAGCTTTGCGGGACTGTCCACCGGAGCGTTGCGCTCGAGGTAAGAGCGCAGCTCCTGCGTTCGCCCGGCAAAGTCGAAGAGAACGAATGCCCTCAAGTCCAGATACATCGGTGGGAAGGGGCGGCTGTACTCGGCTGCCCGCAACGCATCGAGCGGCTGCCTGGCCCACATGAAATGCAGGACAGCAAAGTAGATCACGATGGGATCGGCGGGGTCGAGAGCCAGCATCCGCTGAGTCGTGGCGTTCATCTCCTCGATCCGACCGGTGCGCAGCAGCAGGTGGGCCTTCGGGATCAGCCACTCCGGCTGCGCGAGTCCCTCTGCCTCGGCGGCCTCGTAAGCGTCCAATGCGCCTCGGGTATCGTTCTCGCACATGAGAAAGTAGCCGGTTGCGGCGAGCACGACGGGGTCTCTCGGGGCCAGGTGACGCGCGATATCGAGGTCGCTCTGGATCCGACTCACGAAGGCCTCGCTCGTGTCCTGGCTCGAGATGAAGCTCAGGGTCTGCAGCCTGGCGCGCTCGGCGTAGGCCAGCGCGAAGTTGGGTTGCCGGTCGATGACCTGTTGCAGCAAATCCCGGATCCGCGCGAATTCGGTGGAGTTTGAGGGGTCGCCGATGTAGGTGCGCAAGCGCAGCATGGCTTTGAGATACAGGTCAAAGGCCTGTGGGTCCTGGATGGGGGCGGTTGCGCGGCGCTCCGGTCTTATCAGCTCCACCGACAGCTGTCCCGCAACTTCCTGTGCCACCTCCGACTCCAGGCTCAGCGTATCCGCCAGCGTCCGGTTGTAGCTCTTCGACCAGACCGGATTGTCCGTGCCGGCGTCGATGAGCTGCAGCGTCAGGCGGATCTGGTTGTTCTCGCGCCTGACCGAGCCTTCGAGTAGGTGTGAAGCCCTAAGCTCGTGTGCCACGACTGCGAGAGGCTTCGGTGGGTCGGCTCGATAGCTCATCATCGTCGTGCGCGAGATGACCTCCACGCCCGGGACGAGCTCTGCGAGGGTGGTTACGATTTCCTCGTGAAGACCGTCGGTGAAGAAAGCGTTGTCAGGGTCGGGGCTCAGGTTCTCGAATGGCATCACGGCAAGCCGAGGCTTGCGCACCGCAGAGACTTCGACCGACGTGACGGTCGAAGTGTGGCCGACTCGACTCGGCCACCGGGCCCTGAAGTGCAATGCGGACCAGGCGGCGAGGGCAGCGGCCAGCACGACGCCCGCCGCGACAAACGCCCAATATCTTCTGTGACTGCGGGCCACTCGGGTAGCGGGCCCTTCCAAAGCCACTGACACAACTGGACCCGCCGCCATCGTGGCCGACGCCTCGGCCTCAGTGGCGGCCGGAGGACCTAAGCCATCGGCCACAGCCCGTACGGGTGCGACGAAACGGTAGCCCCGACCGGGCACGGTGACGATGAACCGATGCTCCTCGGGACGCTCACCGAGCGTGCGTCGCAGCGCGGAGATGTGCTGATTGAGGTTGTTCTCTTCGACCACGAGGTTCGGCCAGACGGCCGCCATCAGGGTCGATTTGTCGAGCAGCTCCCCAGGATGCTCAAGAAAGAACAACAGCGTGTCGAACGCTCTCGAGCTCAGCGGCAACGCGCGTCCGTCGGCTTTGAGTAGCAGCAACCGCTTCGGCACGTCGACCCGAAACTCGCCGAACTCATAGCCGTTCTGGTGCGCTTGCCCGCCCACAACGCCCTCAGACGTGATTCATAAGCATTCAGGGCCTTTCCAAAGCGGATTCAGACCCTTCATCCGATTGTAGCTCCCGCGGTCTCCGGCCGCAGGCACTGGGGGTGTCACCGGGCTGTCTTGACGGGAGTAAGTATCATGAATAGTTCACTGACGCGATGCATCCAGAGATCCGTGCTCACCGTGGCGGTGGGCGTGATGAGCTCACATGCCCTGGCGGGCGAGCAATTGGACCCCGCTCCGCCGGCGATAACGGTTCGGTTCGGCGACCTCAACGTCTCCACGGCGGACGGCGTCAGAGCTCTCTACGCGCGTGTGCGGGGCGCAGCCTCTGCCGTATGTCACTCGAGCCCTGAGTGGTACCCAACCGAGTGGTGGGCTTACAAGGATTGCTACCGCGCGACGACGGACAGCGTCGTAGCGAGGCTCAATATTCCGAAGCTCACCGCTCTGCACCTGGAAACGACGCATCGGGAAGGCGCCGCCAACACCACTCTCCAGGCGGGCAATCCTCCGTCCGGCCACCGGTAAGGAGGGGACCCGCCTCGTCCGCGAAGGCGAGCACTCGCGGCCTGACGGGGCAGTCCGCGAGCGCCCTTTGCGTGGCGGCTACTGCGTGATCTCGCCCGTGATGCATCCAAGAGGCTGCGTCGAGCCGTCGGATCGGCGCGCCTCCAGGTGGACTGCACGGTCCACCAGCACCCGGGTCTCGATCCGCACCAGGACACTGCCGTCGGGCTGGCTGCGCACGAAATAGCTCCCGGTGTCCAGATCGTGCTTTTCGGAATCGACGGCAATCAGAGTATCGCCGGCCTCGATCCCGGGCACACGCACGACTGCGAGCCGTGACTCGGGCGACAGACGCAGCGCCTTGCACTCATCGCCACCGCGCTCGAGCGCCGGCATGTTGAAGAACACTGTGTTCGCGCTGTCCAGCTCCGGGCCACGCGCAGCACGGGTGAACCAACCTGCTGCCAGGCCCCCGACCGCGGCGATGAACACCGATGCCGCCAGACGCCAGGTGGCTGCGTTGTGGCCGGCACGGAGCCGGCGGTTCAGCCCGCTCGCCGGGCGCATCCTGGTGGGGATGTTCACCTTGATCGCGCGCCAGGTCTCAACATCCTCGAGGCACTCCGGGCAAGCCATGAGGTGCATCTCGAACTCTTCCTGCGTCGAGGGGTCCAGCCCGTCGGCTACATATACGGCTGCCGTCTGATTCGCTTTGAATTGTGAATGATCCATGGTTCTCCCTATCCATGTGTCGGAGCGGCGCCCGGCTGGGCCTCGCTCGAATCGTTTGCCGCAAGCCCGTGCCGGCGCAGGATATCGCCGAAGCGCTGTCGCGCGCGCCATAAAACCTGATTGAACTGCATGTCGGTCAACTTCAGGGACTCCCGAATCGAGACTCGAGGCTCCTCGCGTAGGTAGAAGCGCTCGAGAACTTCCCGGTCGCGTTGCACGGTCAGATGGTCCATCAGATCGCGAACGCATTTCGCGAGCTGCTCATGGTCCAGCCGCTCCTCGAGCGAGAGCGCCTCATCCTGCAAGTTGGAAAGCAACTCGCGGTCATTGTCGTGCTTGCGGGAGAGCTCTCCGCGCCAGTACGACGTCGCGAGCTTGCATGCCGTCCGGTAGAGATAGCCGCCCAGGTTGCTCGGATCCTCCAGTCCCTCCGCACGGATCTTTTTGATCACCTGGAGGAACGTGCGCTGCAACAGGTCCTCAGCCGCATCACGATCGATGCGCCTGTGCAGGAATACCTGCAGCAATGGGCGTCGATATCTCACATACAGCTGATCTTGGAATGCACTGCGCTCGGCGACGGCCTCTACGACGGATACATCGCTCCGGTCCGCCCGTTCACGGGTCTTCGCGGACGGCTCTCCCTCTAGTATTTCGCTGTAGCTCATTTGCCCGGTTTCCTTCGTGGCGGCAAACGCGCGCGGAGCGTCCTTTGGTTGCGAGGACGCAAGCGTCAGCCAGCGGCACGCCGTGATCATATGGCGGGCGTGAACCCGGCTTTGAGCGGCGCGGTGTCGTAGACATCCGCTTCCGCACGACCCCTGCCACGAACTCGTCTGGGCTCAATTTAGCATAGGAGGGGCTCGCCCAGATGCCGGCCAGCACACCTGACAAAATAGCGGTGGAATTGGAGCTACCTTGCTCCAGCCGGTAGTTCTCCGGGGGGGCTGCGGCGCCGATGACGCAAGCGCTCGGCGCGCCTAGATTAAGTCCAAAAGGCGCTGGGCTCGCTCCCGGAGAGATCATGTCGTCGTTACCGATGGGAATGGCCCTGACGATGCGCCGGAAGGTGTAGGCGGCCGGAAAGCCTACGGTGGGCTCCCCCCTATTGGGCACGCTGGCGACCACTATGGCGGCGTGTGGGGAGTTCTGCCGGTCGGCTACCTCCGCAAAGGCCTCATCCAGCTCCGGCGTGGTGGCGTACCAGTGGTTGCTGAAGCTCAGGATCCGCGCCCCCATCCGCGTTGCATAATCCAATGCCCGAGCAAGGCGTTTAGGATCAAGGGGATCGCTGGTGTGTGCGCCGCACCCCACGACCTTGATGATCATTAAGCGGACGGCGTCGGACCCCGGCGCTGCGATCCCGACGCGATTGTTTCTTTGAGCGGCGATCAGGCTGGCCATCATTGTGCCGTGGCTCACCTGGCCCCGGCATTGCTCCGGAGGCGAAACGTCAGGCGTGTCATCGACGAAGTTCCAGCCATGCAGGTCGTCGACGTACCCGTTGCCGTCGTCGTCTACACCGGGCTTGCCATGGAGCTCCGCCTCGTTGGTCCAGAGCTGGTTGCGAAGGTCTTCGTGGTCGATGTAGGCGCCGTCATCGAACAGCGCGACGATGATGGGCTTGCGGGGAGGCTCGGCGGTCCATTCCAGAGAGCCCGCGACATAATCGACCCACCACTGGTTGCCGGCCCGGTAGGCGCAGTCGTTGGTGTGGGGGTCATCGACTGGGAGGGAGGGCAGGAGGGTCGAGCACTGGATGGGCTGGCACGGGAAGTGTGGCGGCGCCGGCGCTGCGGCGGCACACCACATCCAGGCTAGCAATCCACCTAACAGGCTGCCGCGCAACGTAAGACATTTTGCCATCCGGCAATTCTACGCGGCACCCTTCCCGCCCCATCAGCTCTGGGTATGAATCACTCCGTCATCATCCAGCTGTACGGTGGCCGGCGAATTGACGGATTGCAGCACGATGATGGCCGAACCAGCGCCGGTGACGTTGCGCGGGAAGATCAGGACGTGCTCCATCTGGCCATGGATCTGCGCCAGGCCGTACCAGTGCTCCTCCTCGTAGAACGGCTCCGTGGCCTGGGCAAAGCCCGACATGGCCAGGAAGTTCGAAGAGGACTCCTGGCCGGGAATGCACTCGAAATCCGCAGGGATCGTGGTCATCTGGGTGCCCGGACGATAGACCAGATGCAGGCCGTTCCAGTTGGCAGCCCAGTGCGCATGGCTCGTATCCTCGGCGATGAACAGGTAGCCGCCATCGTCCGCGGTACCAATCTTGAACTTGAGCCCCGCGTCCACCCGCGCCGCCAGGCCGGCATGCGCTTCGGCGCAGTTCTTCGTCACCGTCCATTCGCGGAAGAAGTAATCCGGGATGGCGGCCGCCGCCCGCGCTGGCTCGATGGCCGCGAGGCTGGCGAGACAGACCTGCGCTGCGAGCGCGAGTGACAGAGCTACTTTGCGGGACATGGAAGTCTCCTCGGGGAGTGGGGTGAGCGGATGAGCGATCCGCACCTGTTCACTGCTGCGAGGGGCCGGCTTATCTCAGCGGTTCGGAGCAAATGCCCGCGTGCCGGCGTGCGGTACGGTCCACCCCACGGGCCGAATCCATAGGGGCCGGCCCTATATGGGCCAGGGTGTCAGATCGAGCTGTCGGGCCATCCATGCAGAGCAAAGGCCGCCCACGTATGCGAGCTCGAGGTACGCGCCGCTTCGAGTTGGGCACTGCGCAGAGCCGCTGCGGCCGGCTGGTGCCCGGCGAGCAGGTGCGTATAAAACCTTTCCATGAAATTCGCGGTGGCCGCGTCATCCACGCGCCAGTAGCTGGCGAGGACGGACGCCGACCCCGCCTGTAGAAAAGCCTGCGCGGGTCCGAGCACGCCTTCACCCGGAAGCAGCCGTCCGCGCGAGGTGTCGCACGCGCTGAGTACGACCAGGCGGGACTTCAGCCTCAATCCCAGAATGTCCAGCAGGCTGAAAGCGGAGGTTGGCGCGCTCGCTGCCTGGTCCGGCGTCAGCGCCAGCGCCGAAAGGCGCGGGCGCTCGGCATCGACGCGTGCATGCGTCGCGATGTGCAGCAGCCCCGCGCCGCCGTCGGCTGCCGAACGCAGTGCGCTCGCGGCCGCAGCGCAGCCCAGGAGCATATCAAGGCGGCTGCCCGGACGGGTCTGCCTTACAAGCCTGGCCACCGTCGACACTTCGATGCGGGTTCCAGGCAGGGACGGCAAAGATTCCGTCCAGTCGTCGGCCCCGCGTTCCGAGTCCGAGCCGGGATGCGCACGCGGTGCTACGGCCGTCCGCTCAACGCATTCACGCCGCCAATCCAACATACGAAATACGGGGTCGCCCAGTAGCGCAATGCGAGTCGGGCCGTCCGCCAGGGGTCCCCCGAGGTGTACATTCGTCAGAAACAACGCTGACGGAGCGGTGCTGGTTTCCACGTGCTGCAACAGGAGATCACTGTTTGAGTCCTCGGACCACGGCAGCACAGCAAACGGGATCGTATGGAGGGCGTCTTCCGGAACGAAGATGA
>Ga0126381_100004687_pt1 | contig 14926 bp, 11 predicted proteins | sample PanSoiMetPlot_28_FD_96465 | JGI IMG/M metagenome (GOLD analysis project Ga0126381, IMG submission 96465) | Tropical forest soil microbial communities from Panama - MetaG Plot_28 | ecosystem: Environmental > Terrestrial > Soil > Tropical forest > Bulk soil | place: Panama | collected 2016-02-17
CCCAGCGGGTAAGGATTGTCCTGGTTGGGGCCTGGGATGGACGAAGTCTGGGATGGGAAGGCGGTGTCGAGCATCGCCTTGAAGTACGGGAAGGGATCGCCTGAGTCACCGGTAAGGTTGCGGTAGACGCCGGACAGCTCCGGGTTCCCCGCGCCCACGATAGCGTTGACGCTGAACCCCAGCTGGGTGTACAGGTACCACAGGAACAGCACCGCGCAGCCGGTCTTGGGGCTGTTGCTGTTGTCGGCCGGGTCGACATGATTGACGAAGTCGGCTCGCGGGCTGTTCAGCCACAAGTCAGCTATGGACGACGGGCGCAGCGGAGAGCCGATGTTGATCATGAGCTGAGTGGCCAGGAAATGCGACAGGCCCTCCCCGGCCGTGCCCTCGCTGCTAGCCAGCGGGCTCCACCCCAGCCCCTGCTGGAGCATGAACATCTCGGTGACTTCGGAGACCAGCAGGAAGCGGACCAGATCCAGCGAAGACCCATTGCCGGGAACCAGCGTGACCGGCGGGCCGCTCCCCCAGCTCGCGCTCCAGGCCGGACCCGGCGTGATCTGGACTCCGTAGGGAACCGCGTACGGCAGTGTGACGCCAGGGAACCAGCCCTGCATCGTTCCGAAGTCCGCGTCGCACACACCCATCAGCGCGGCAGCCCGGTTCACCCCGTCTGCCGCCGGCAGGCTGTCATCGTAAGTGATCGCGTAATTACTAGTAACGCCGCCGTTAGGCAGGCCAGCCGCCGTCTGCGTCATGGCAATTCTCCCCTCACATGCACGCCAGCTCGACACCCCCCCCGCCCGCGGATCCGGCGCAGAAGCACACCCGGTGGCCACAAGCCAGGGCAGGGCTTGCTCCTAAGAAGCAGCCAGCTTGCCGCCTGATACACCGGAGCAGTAAGTGGAGACCACCGCGGGGCACATGGTCATCGATCCCGTCGTGTGATCAGGTCGGCTAGCACGCATAGGTCCGTCGCCGCGTCAGGATCGGGTTGTGCCTGCCGCAGTGCCCGTAGTGCCCGCTGCCTGTGCTTGTCGGCCTCGGCTTGGGCCCAGTCGCGCCCTCCGGCTGCCTCGACCAGGGCAGCCGCTTGCGCGAGCGTCTCCTCGCCGAGATCCTCGGCTCGGTGGTACAGCGAGGCCAGGTACCCGCCGTCGGGCGTGCCGGAGGTGAGCGCGGCTACTACCGGCAGCGATTTCTTGCGGGCCGCCAGGTCGGCCCTGGCTGGCTTGCCGGTCACCGCTGGGTCACCCCAGATGCCCAGCAGATCGTCGATCAGCTGGAACGCTAGTCCCAGATTCCTGCCGAACTCGCGGTAACAGGCGGCGATGGCGGGCTGGGCGCCGCCGGCCAGCGCGCCGAGTTCACACGCCACGCCGAGCAAGGCGCCGGTCTTGGCCTCGGCCATGGAAAGGCATTCGGCCATCGTGACATCGGTGCGGCGCTCGAATGCCAGGTCGGCTGACTGTCCGGCGCAGAGCTCCAGCAACGCCCCTGACAAAGATCTGGCCGTCACCGCTCCCGCGAGCACCTCCATTGCCAGCGCCAGCAGCGCGTCCCCGACCAGGATCGCCGCGCCGAGCCCGAACTGCGCCCATGCGGTAGGCCGCCCGCGGCGGGTCAGGTCGCCGTCCATCACATCATCGTGCAGCAATGAGAAATCGTGCACGAGGCTGACCGCGACAGCGGCGCGGACCGCACCCTCAAGCTTGCCTTCCTCGCCGCCGCTGGCGCCGGCACGTCCTCGTGCGGCGGCGCGGGCACTGGCCAGCACCAGCGCAGCCCGTACCCCCTTGCTACCCCTGCCCTCGTCGTCGATGGGCCGGCCCTGCGCGTCCCACCAGCCCGCGTGATAGCCGGCGATGTGGCGGAGTTCGGCCGACAGGGGCGCGAGCGCGGCCCGGTACGCGGGCTCGACAATGACGCGGGCCTCGGTCAGTACCTGACCCGCCGTGCGCCTGCGGGAACCGGACGGAAAATCATGGGCCGCCCGATCGCCAGCTGGACGCCCGCGAGCTGGTTCGATGCTCATCACTATGCTCCTACGTCCTGGTGATAAGCGGTCGGCATGACGCCCTCCGAAGACACGAACGTCTAGCACACGAATACCAATAAATCCCCGGTCTAGACCGGAGCCAAGACCCCAGCGAACCGGGAGTGTTGCATTGCCGGCCTTGTTGCGTTTCCCCGCTCCCCGGCCACTTGACGGGTCTCCTGGCAAGGGCACCCCGCACGCATAGCGAAGATATGGCCTGAGTTTTCAACGCTACCCGATGTTCAACACGGCGGCCGGAAACAATCCATGGTCATCGGGGCCGCGCGGTAGTTCGCTGGCGACATGACGCGTCGGGCTATGCACATGCAGGTAATTCACGAACGCGCTCACGCCGCCTGGCACTCGATTTCCCGTCCCTGCCCCGGCCGGTATTCAAAGGACAAGAAAAGGATCCAGCGTGCCCAGTTTGACAATGCCTCGCTTCTACTACCCGTTCCCGTCCAAGGCTCACCCGGATGACGACCGAGCAGAACGAGAGCTGATCGCCTGGCTCAGCGAGCACAACCTCCTGTCTGATCCCAGATGGGAAGAGCGAATTCGCCGTGGAGCAGTCGGAAAGCTGATCGGCCGCGTTATCCCAGACGCAACCTATGAGGGGCTGCTTGCCGTCACGCTCTGGAGTGGATGGGTGTTCGCGGTCGATGATGGTATCTGCGGTGAAGCAGGTCTTCGGCCAGATCCCGGCAATGTCGCTACCGTTCACCTGTGGCTCCGGGAGATTATGAACGACCCGTCAAGATACGGCGAGGCAACTGAATGCGAGCTCGAGACAAGGTTTCCCGCGATGGCGGAGTTTGTCCGCGGTCTCCAGTTCTCAACGGCGGACATGTGCATGAGAATCGCCGATCTAAGTACACCCGCACAATACGGCCGATGGTGCGCCGAGATGCTGACGTTCTTCCTCGGAACCCTGTGGGAGGCGGTGACACAGCCGACTAGCACAGCGACCGTCCGCGATGCTCTTAGATGCCGCAGAGTGACCGTCGGCGTGTACCCGATCTGCGGGCTTCTAGACTCCGCTGCCGGTTACGAGCTTCCCGCGAGCGAATACTACGACCCTAACCTCTCTCGCCTTAATAAGGTTGCGGCCGATGTCATCGGAATCGCCAATGACGTATTTTCGTATGGCATGGAGAGCGCGCTGGATGATGATTCCTTCAACGTCGTTTCAGTACTCATAAGGGAACAAGGCCTGACCGCGCAGCAGGCTCTGGACACGGCCGTCAGAATTCATAACGACAAGGTTGGCCAGAGCATCACGCTGAGTGAAACGATCAGCGGATACGCGAGCGAGGAACTGGTGCGGTTCACGCGGCAGCTTCCTTCGCTGATGAGAGGTAATTACGACTGGAGCCTCACCACGGATCGCTACCGCGTGGACGACTATTATGACCTCTCCAAAGCACTCAAAATAGGAGAGCAGTCTGACTGAACGAAGAAGGCCTGCGGCCAGCTAGTACACACGGATGCCCGGATGCGAGTGCCCGCTCCGATGCGGAACCCGGTCCACGGGGAAGGGCCGTGGGTACCACCGTCATGGTGCTGAGCTGTGCCGTTGTACGGAACCCGGAACCGGACACGCCGCCGATCTGCAACGTGCCTCGCGTTTCAACACCTCCCGCGACTGTCCCGCCTTCTCATGCCGTGTCCGTCCGGCTTGACTTTGAAGACAGGACGTTCTGCCTGTGTCGTTCTGAACCGGCCTCGCGTGAACCAGGAGGAGCCTTGCACCAGACCGCAGCGGAATCAATCACCGCACCCGCCGCCACCCAGCACGAGCGCAGGTATCTGCGCCTAGCCGGTTATGTCGGTCTATTCCCATTCCTCGCCATGATCGGGGATCTGACGATTGGCCGGATCCCCTGGCCTGACAACAACCTCCCGGGACGGGCGTACCTCAGCTACCTGCTGGCGCACCGCACGGACGAGATTCAGTCGCTCACGTGGGCCTGCGTGCTCATGGCGATGCTGTTGTTCTTCCTGCTACTGGGGGCCGCCTACATGCAACGCGCGGCCCGGCTGACCGCAAGCGGCATGGCCATGATCATCGGCATGACGATCTTCACCGCCGTAGCGCTGGCTTCGGTGGGCTCTTACCTGGGGATTGCGCTGTGGGCGCGCGGCGACCCCTCGTTTGGCAGCAGCCCGGGGGATATCAGGCTGGCCACCTTCGTCTGGGGGGCCGACAACATGATCACCTTCTTGTGCGTGTTGCCGACGGCGCTGACCTGGACGGCAGTGGTTGCCGCGAACCGCGCGGATCCGCTGCTTCCCCGGGTGCTCGGAGGCTGGTGCGCAGGCGCCGTTGCGGCGGTCAACGTCGGCTGCCTCGGGTTCGCGTTCGCTGATACGGGACGGTGGTCGCCGATCTCAACCTATGAGGAATTTCTCCAAATGGGACCTGTCTTCGTATGGACTATCGTCGCGGCCGTGGCTCTGCTCCGCTCCACTTCCAAGGCTGGGCGCGCCGGATAGAACCGCCATGACCAGACGGCTGATGCGGGCGCGCGCCGATCTGCGACGCCTCGAGAGGAGGAGTTATGATTATGTCTACCCGGCGAGAAAAGCACGCGGTTGTATGCGGCGCCGGCATGGCGGGCCTGTTCGCCGCAAGAGTACTAGCCGAGCATTATGAGCATGTCACGATTGTTGAGCGTGATCGGCTGTCTTCAATCGATAAGGCCAGAAGAGGGGTGCCGCAAGGAAATCACGTTCACGGTATATTGTTGCGTGGCGGGGAAACCATGGAAGAGCTTTTCCCTGGCCTATATTCGGAACTCGTCGAGGATGGGGCGGTGCGAACCGATTTCCTGACCGATGTAATCTTTCAATATCTAGGCCATCGCCTCTATCCGGCGGTTACGAGGCATGCCGCGGTGCTGGCTTCGCGTCCGTTTATCGAGGCTCATCTGAGGCGGCGTGTACTTAACGTCTCCAATGTTCATCTCTGTGACGATCACGAGGTCACGGACATTGTCATGAACATGGAGCGCAATCGTGCGTCAGGAGTGAAAATCAGGTCCTCCGACCGCCTTGAGGAGAACGTACTGGCCGCCGACCTCGTCGTTGATGCGCTGGGCAGGACCGGGCGTGGTCTAGCCTGGCTAAAGCGTATTGGATACCCAGTACCATACACACAACGACTGAGCGTTCCTGTGCGCTACGCCAGCCGCCTGTTCCACATAGAGCACACTATCTCCAAGGAATTCCCAGCAAAAATGATGGTCCTGGGCCCGCAACCGAATAATCGGCGGGCGCTGATTTTTTTCGCACAGGAGAACGACAGCTGGATCCTATCCTTGGCCGGATATGATCGGTTCACACCGCCGAGAACTCACGATCAATTCCTCGACGCTGTTCGCGAAACTTCTCCGACCGAGATCTACCCGTTGATACGCGCCGCCGAACCGATCGGCAAGATCTCCACGTATTCATTTCCAGGAGGTCATCGCATGCGATATGAACGACTTCGGCGGCATCCGCGGGGTCTGATATCTCTTGGAGACTCTATCTGCTGCCTCAACCCGCTGTACGGAACCGGAATCACGGTCGCCGCCGAATCAGCTATCCTGCTGCGCGACTGCCTCGCCCGCGCCAGCGGAGAGGATTTTACCCATCGCTTCTATAATGGTGCTGCTCAGATTACCCGGCCGCCCTGGCTCATGACGAAGATCTCCGACCGAGTCCTGAACCATCAATCTGCGTGGCGCGATCCGATAGCTGGACTCGGTTCTATGCTGATACGGCGCGTAGCCCGCACCGCAGAAAGAAACCCAACCGTCGCGGTCGCCCTCATTGAATCCATTGCCATGATCAACCCGCCGGCGAAGCTACTTCACCCTCGCATAATCGGGCAGCTCCTGCGGCCTTAACCGAGCCGCCTCCTCTGCCGGGCCGAGATACCAGGCGGACCGCGTTTAACACACCGGCCTGAACATCATCGCCGGGGCCGGATGGCCGACCCGGTACAACCAACTCCTCGGCTGTTTCCGATGCCGCGAATCGCCGTATAAGCCGGCGCCTTGCCAGCTTGGCGCACGTATGTATGCCTATTAATAGGGCGTTTTCCTAGACGATATCTGAGAAGGGCGGATCGGTATGATGGCCTTGCGTCGGCCTAACCCGTGGCTTCGGGACGCGCTAGCAGAGGCGGGATGGACCGCGCAGCGGCTCGCTACGGCTGTCAACACCGCCGGGGCGGAGACCGGCATCAAGCTGTCGTATGACCGAACCGCCGTGGCGCACTGGCTGTCCGGGACGCGCCCGCGCCCGCCCGTGCCGGATCTGCTCGCGGAGGTGTTCTCTCGCCGGCTGGCGCGGCCGGTGACGACGGCCGAGCTGGGGCTTGCCCGCGAAAACCCGGATGACGCCGGAATTCCCGGGCACGAGCAGTCTGCCGTGGATGCCGGTTCCATGCTGACGGGCCTGTACACGACGGCGATGCTGCGGGCCGCGGCCATGCCGCTCTACAGCCTGGCCGGCCCGACGGTCTCCAGCTGGCCGGGGACAGCCGGCCAGCTGCTCGCGCACAGGACCCGGGCCGACCGCGTGGTCACGCCCGCCGATGCCGACGCGGCCGAGCACCTGGCCCGGGTGCTCGCAGCGGGCGACGCCACGTTCGGCGGCGGCCACGTCCGGCAGGCGGCCGCCGCCTACCTGGCCGCCGACCTGGCACCCAAGTTGCACGCACGCATGAACCCGCGCACCAGGCGACGGCTGTTCACCGCCGCCGCGCAATTGTCGTACCTCTGCGGGTTCATGTGCTTCGACAGCCTGATGAACGGCCTGGGCCAGCGTTACTACCGCAGTGCCTTGCGGCTGGCCGCCGAGAATGCCGACCGGGCCGGCTATGCCATCACCCTGCGCGCGATGTCCGTGCAAGCCCACTGCCTGGGCCACCACCAGTACGCCAGGGCCCTCGCCGAAACCGCGGCCGGCGGAACCTGGCGGCCCGCGCCGCGGCAGCGTGCCTTCCTGGAGGGGCAGCTCGCGGTGGTCTGTGCCGCGGACGGCGACAAGGCCGGCGCCCTGACCAGCCTTGCCGCAGCCGAGCGGCACTTGGACCAGGCCACCTCCGCCAGCCCGCTGACCGGCGCTTACCACCTCGCCTCCCTGGCCCACCAGCAGGCCGTCGTCAGGGAACTGCTCGGCGACCGCCGCGGCGCAATACAGTCGCTGGAGGAATCCATCCGCCACCGCCCCGCCGACGAGCGCCGCTCACGCGCCATCACCCTGAGCCGCCTTGCCGACCTCCAGCTCTACGCCGGCCACCTAGACCGAGCCATCTGCACCTGGCACCGTTTCCTGGATGACTACCCGCACCTGGACTCCGGGCGAGCCACTGCCGCGCTGCACACGCTGCGTTCCCGCATCCGGCCCTACGCTCGCAATCCCGCAGCGGGAATACTGCTGCAGCGCGCCAGCACCCACACCCCGAGCTCTGCCGACAGACGTAACACCACAGGCCGTTCTGACTGAGGTTTTGATCAAGAAGCCGCGCGGGTGCCGGGCTGCGCGACCGCGGGGGGCGGCCATGATGACCGCCCCCCTTGGGCGGGTTACGGTGCTTGCTGGGCGCAGCCGTTGTCGTTGTTACTCCACAGCGGCTGCATGGCGAAGGAGCCGGTGGACAGGCTGATGGCGAACAGGTTCACCCAGGCACACTTGTCGCCGATCTCGGCGCCCTGGGAGTCCACATAGCCGCTGGCCGGCTCGGGGTCGGTCAGCGTCTCGGCGTACTCGTGGCCTTCTACGATCGAGAACCCGTCGAGCTGGCCCTGCACCGAGTCGGCACCGCAACCCGATCCGGCGTCCAGCACGTAGGGCATGTTCGTATAAGGAATGTTCCCCGCGCTGGACGAGGTGAAGTCGTGCCAGGCGCAGAACCCGGTGTTCGGGAAGCCGTCCGGGTTGGTGCCGCTCGGGCTGAGCACCACGATCTGTATATCGTCGCCGGCCACACCGAAGTGCTGTGCGGCCACGACCGCCTCAGCGGCCAGGTCACTCTGGCTGGCCGACTGCGGGGCCGGGGTGCCGTCGTCGACCCACGTCCCGGCCAGCACGGACCCGCCGAACGAGGGCCCCTGACCGGAATTGTCGGTGTATTGCGAGGTGATCGTCGACCAGTTGTCGTCGGACTGGCCGAGTCCGCTCACGAAGCTCTGCATGTACTGCTCGACCCCATTGGAGTCCGAGTCCCACTGGGTGCCCCAGAAATCCAGGAACACAGCGGGCGCGTGCGCGACAGGACCGCCGTTGTACTGGAGGTTGTCCAGCGGTACCGCCTGAGCACGACCGTGGTGCAGCGGTACCTTGCCGAAACGCCCGTGGGTGTGGACCTTGACCCAGTGTCCGTGCAGCCACACGCTGGTCCAGAACGGACCGGCCTGAACCTGTGGCGGACTGGCCGACGTGGCGGCCGAGCCGGGCGCGGCGAACGCGGCGACGAGCGCGGCGACGGCTAGCGCGGCGACCACCATCCGGGCGCCGAAGCGCCGGCCGACCCGGTGCGAGCTGGGCTGCCGAGGCCGTGACAGCTCCTGGTCAAGGTTGTCCATCGAGGTCATGCCCCATTCCTTTCGTCGAGGTGACCGCGCCGGCGCCGGGTAGGGGTAGCCCGGCGGGCGTGGGGTGCGACAACGACAGCTCCCCAACTGGCGGCACCTCGCGCACGGCGCGAGGCATGCCCTGGTCCCTCTCATCGCGGTCCGGTAACGGACCCAGTCCGCTGTTCGCGCAAACTGCTCCGAAACCATCCAAATAACAGACTACTCTCAGCAAATTCACATGTATACCGCTTTGTTACTTTTTATATGCAGAAAGTAGTCGGCAGTTCGCCGCGGAGCAGGGGTCACGCCCCAGTTCGCGTACCCGCGAACTATCACTCTTAGTTACTTTTTGATAACACTGTGTTAGTTCAGGTGGTAGATGGGAAGGCCGTCAAGGACGGGCTCAGCTGGCTGAGGGGAATTCCCACGTGGCTGCGATGGCACGGGCACGGCGGATCAGGGTCACCGGCGCGGAGGCAACCTACCTGGCGTGGGAGCTGTGCGGCAAACCTGGTCATTGCGGATATCAGATCCTGCTCCGCTTCTCGGGGGAGGCTCCGGATCTTCCTCGGCTGCGGGGCATGGTCGGTGCGCGGTGGGGTGAAATCGCACGCATGAGCTTCCGCCTGCACGAGCCCGGCGGCCTGCTGCCGCATCGCTTCCGTCCCAGGATCTACTGGACCGAAGACGGGTTCGACCCGGGAACGCAGGTCACCGGGCACCGGGTCCCGGCCGGGAAGACCATGCGGGAATTCGTCAGCGAATTGCTCGCCGATCCCGCCCCGGTGGCGGTGATGGGCTGGCGGCTGCGGCTGGTCGAGGGCTACTCGGATGAGGAGTTCGCGCTGCTCCTGCAGGTTCATCACGGCATCTGTGATGGCGTCGGAGCGCTGCTGCTGATCCGCCGGCTGCTGGAGCCCGGGTTAGGCGGTGCCGATGGTGCGCGCCGCGCGGTCCGCGCGATCGGCCAGGTGTCCGTGGCCGCGCCGCGCCTGCGCAGGACGCTCTGGCCGACGCTGCGGACGGCCCTGCCCGGAAGCGGGCGGCTGCCGATTGGCATAGTCCGCACGGCCGAGCGGAGCCTGGACTGGGTGGAGGTGCCACGCGAGGCCATCTCGGCGGCCAGGAAGACGGCACTGCCCGGGCTGACCCCGACGGCCAACGACTTCTACCTGGCCGTGGTGGCCGGCGCGCTGCGAAGCACGCTGCTGCGGCAGGGCCGCTCACTGCCGCGGCGCCTCTACGCATTCGTCCCCGTCAACCTGCGGGGACCCGGCGAGGCGGACACGGTGGGCAACTTCGTCTCGCATATGCGGATACCGCTGCCGGTCCAGGTCGCCAGCCAGCCCGGCCGCCTGGCCGAGGTATGCCGCGCTACCCGGGATGAGAAGGCCGCCAGGTACGCAGCCACCTTGAACCTCCTGACGCCGGTGATCGGCCGGTTCCCGCCGGCCGTGGTGGCCTCCGCGGTGACCCCGATTACCGTGCCCAGGTACACCGGGGTGATCTGCACCGCGATGCCGCCCTTGGACACGCCGCTGGCCCTCGCCGGGCGGGCGCTGCTGGCCGGCGCCGGCGGCCCGGCGCTGGTCGCCGGCTACGGCCTGGGATTCGCCCTTAGCCGGGTCCGCGGCCGGTACACGATCAGCATCACCGTCGGCCAAGCCAACCAGGACTTCGGCGGCCTGGTACGCGAGTCGCTGATGGAGGAACTGGACTCGTACGCGACGGCGGAGACTGGAGGTCAGGCATGAACGGGTCACGGATCGAGACCGACGTCATCTTGTCCGGCGGTGGCGTGCTCTGCGTCGCCTTGGTGGGCGCCCTCGACGAGCTGGCCGGGTCCAGCTGCTCCTTCGCCCGGATCGCGGGGAACTCGGGCGGGGCGATCACCGGGTCGCTGCTGGCCGCGATGGAAGCGTCCGGTACCCCGGTGGCCGGCAATCTGCTTGACCTTGTGTACCGCATGCCATTCGAGACATTCAGCCAGACCCGCACGCACCGGCTGCTCAAGCCGCTGACCGAGGCGTACAACCTGCTGCGCTACGGCGGGGCGCATGACGGCTCCGTGCTCAGGAACTGGCTCGCCGGGGCGCTTGCCGAGTTCGATGTCCGCACGTTCGGTGATCTGAGGCTGCCCACGGCGTACGGCCAGGGTGTCCCCGCTGACCGGCAGTACCGGCTGGTCGTTACGGCCAGCGATGTCTCGACGGCCACGCCGGCTTTCTTCCCGTGGGACGGTCTCAGGTACGGGTGCGGGCCGGAGAGCCAGCCCGTGGCGGACGCGGTGCGGATGTCGCTCTCGGTGCCGTACTACTTCACGCCGGTGCGGATGCGGGACGCCGCCGGCCAGGTCCGCACGCTGGTCGACGGGTTCCTGTTCACGAACTACCCGGCCGCGATCTTCGATCCCCCTGCGGGCGCGCGACCGCCGCGGCAACTGCTCGGGATCAACCTCTCCGGCATCATGCCGCATGACAATCGGAGCGTGCACCGGGTAACGGGCCCGCTGTCGCTGGGCCGCAGCCTGGTGACGTCCCTGGCCGGCGCCCTTGATTCGTCATTCATCGACGACCCGCAGCATGTAGCGAGGACGATATCGATCCCGGTCATGGAGTGCGGGGTGCACATCATGAACTTCAATCTCACCAGGAACGACAAGCGTAAGCTCATCGACTGCGGGCGGCGGGCGGCCGCGGGCTTCCTCGCGACCTGGGATTTCGACCGGTACTGCGACGAGTACTACTGACCCGTTCCACCCCGGGCTCAGCGGCCACGCTGCCCGCGATAGACGCGCCAGCTGCCCAGCAGCGCCAGGCCGGCCAGCGCAGCGGTGCCAGCGGGCAGCAGGCTTCCGGCGGAATTCGGCATGGCGCTGCCCGGCAGCAGGCCCACCTTGATCGCGAATTCGCGGTTGGTAATGTCACGGAGCATGCCCCGGCCCTGGTCGCCGGTGACCATGGCGTTCAGCATGGTGTCCATCGCGAACCGGCAGGCCTGCTCGCTGGACAGCAGCTCGCGGGCCAGTTCGATCAGCACGTCAACGATGACATCCTTGAGCACATCGGCGATCACGAGTCCGGGCGCGATGCACCGCACGGAGCCTTCGGCGTTGGCGAAGGACTTGCCGAGCAGCGCGACCATCGGACTCGACCGGATGCCTCGCCGCGCCGCGCTCCGCAGCACGGCCAGCAGCGCCACGCCGAAGTTGCTCTCGCCCAGCGAGGACGACACCAGCCGGGGGAGCATCCGCTCCATGTCGTCGGTGAAGCCGCCGATGTCGGCCCACTGGGTGGCGTGTCCCATCTGGATCCAGCCCTGACTAGCGCCGCGGGCGTCGTTCATGGCCATGTTCGTCACCGTGAGCATCGTCATCGCGCTCAGCGTCCGGTCCAGCCTGCCCACCATGCCCCAGTCGATCACGGTAGCGCCGTAGCCGGGGTCGATGAAGATGTTGCCCGGATGCGGGTCCGCGTGGAACATGCGCTCGATGTAGTAGCCGTGATACATGAACGCGAGCAGGTCCCGGCCGATCTCGGTGCACCGCTGCTGGCTGAAGCGCGTCAGGTCCGCGTCCCTGATGCTGACTCCCGGGGCCATGCTCTGCACGATCAGCCGGGGGGTGGCCATCAGCACATCGGGAACGGACACGTGCCGGAAGGACCGTGCCGCCCGCCTGGCCTGCTCCATCGTGCCGGCTTCCACAGTGAAGTCCAGCTCGGGCTGCATCGCGTCGAACACCACGCCCAGCGTGGTGCTCATGTCGACGATGGCGTTCACTCGGGGCGGCGACACCCGGCTGGCGAGGCGGGCCGCCCGCCCGGCCGCCGCCATGTCCGCGAGCACTCTGGCCCGGATACCGGGCCGCTGCACCTTCAGCACGGCCGGCTCGCCGCTCCGCAATGTGACGCGGTAGGCCTGCGCCAGGGAGGCCGACCCGAGCGGGCGACCGGTGTCGATGCTGGCGAAACAGCGACGCCAGTCACCGTTCAGTTCCTCGTTGAGTACCGGCTCGAAGACCGCGAACGGCTGGGCCGTTACCCGGTCCTGCAGATGCGCCAGCTCGTCCATCATGACGCCGGACATGAAGTCAGGGCGGGTCGCCAGGACCTGGCCGAGCTTGATGTAGAACGGACCCAGCTGCTCCATCAGCAGACGGGTCCTGACCGCCCGCTTGCGATGACTGCTCGGGCCGGCCTCAGCGCCGTCGTCGTTTCTGCGCGCGCTGATGCTGTCCGCTGTCAGAGCAACAGCAAGCTCGGCGATCGCGCGCGTGCGGCTGGGTGCCATCGTTCCTCGCAGGAAAGTCGAGGGCGAGTATGCCCGGAACGGCGGCGGACCGGCTGAGCAGCGGCCCCAGCAGGTGCATGAGCACGTCGACCGTGCAGTCATCGCCGCTGTAACGGCTCACCACGCGAAACCGCGCGTCGGTCGCGAGCACGGCACGCAGCTCATCGAGCCGCACGGGGCGGCCGGTTCGCTGGTCCCAGAGCCGGTCGTCGCCCCATTCGAAGATCCGGCGGGACGGCGGCCAGGCTGTCGCGGCTTCGCCGGGAATGGCCCACCGCGTGAGCCTGATCACTGGGCCAGGCCCGCGTCCACGGTCTCGGCCTTCTCGACTGCCGCCAGCCGCGCGGACAGCTCGGCCACCCGCGCCCCGAGCTGCTTCAGCTCGGACGTGCCGGCCGTGCCGGCGGCCTCGTCCGGGTCAGCGATGCACCGGCCGGGCCGGAACACCTGGCGGGTTGTCCTGCGCAGATCGCGCTGGATCTTGTCGCCGTAGTCGACGGTGTCATTGGTGTAGTCCACCATGTCGTCCAGTAGCTGCCTGGCGCTGTCGATGATGTCAACGAGGTATTTCGCGGCCCTGCTGCGTTCCGTGACTTGTCCCGACATGTTCATGCTCCTTTTCGAGGATCGAAGCTCCTGCGGCGCATGTCTACCCAGACTACCCTCCGCTACCTATGCGTGACAGAGAGTTTCTACTATTGCCATTTCTGTAGTCATTTAAGCCCAAGGCATAACGGACCTAATTGGCGGTTTCGGCTTTCAGCCAGTTGGCGGGATGGGACGCCGGAGCCATTGGATAGCGGGCAGCTTTCCTCGTTTCCGATTAGATCAGGAATAGGAACCTTTATCATCACCGACGGGGAGCTGCTGCCGCAAATCAGGCATTTCACGCCGCTAGCCGGCAACCCGATCGCGTGAATGAAATGAATGTTTACGGAATCGGGTTGCTGGAAATGCCGCCCATAGACCTACCCCCATCCCAGATCGCCGAGTAATTCCGAAGCCTCGGAGCGCGTCTCCTGAACCCCCTGGAGCGATGCAATGGATATTGCCGACGGCGGCGCCGCCCGCTTGCGGTGCGCCGCGGTGTTCCCGGGTCAGGGATCCCAGGGCCCGGGCATGGGTACGCTATGGCGCGGCCATCCGGCCTGGTCGATGGTGGATCTGGCGGAAACGGAATTGCGGCGCGACCTGTCACGAATGCTGCTGGACCCCGATGCCGCCCCGGCGGGCGTCTTCCAGACGCACATGGCGGTCGTGTTGTGCTCGATGATGGCGTGGTCGGCGCTGCGGACCGGTCTGCGCTCGGTGGCGCTGGCCGGTCATTCACTGGGACTGGTGACGGCGCTGTACGCGGCCGGTGTGCTGTCGGCACGGGATGCGATCAGGGTAGTCGCGCTGCGGGCCGCGATCACCGCGCGGGCAGGGCGGGCCCGGCCGGGCGGCATGGCCGCGGTGCTGGCGGCTGCCGATGTCGCTGAAGCCGCATGCGCTGATGCCGACTGCTGGGTGGCCAACGACAACGCACCGCAGCAGATCGTGATCTCCGGCAGCCCGGTCGGCCTGGCGGCCGCGATGGCGGCCGCGAGCGGGCTTGGCGCTCGTGACGTGATCCCGCTGAAGATCGACGGCGCGTTCCACAGCCCGCTGATGCGCGATGCGGCCGCCGAGTTCAAGGCCGCGCTCGCGGACGTCAGCTTCGCGTCCTTGGAGGCTCCGCTGGTGCACAATGGCTGCCGCTACGTGCCAGCTGAGCCGGTGCCATGGGCGCGGATCGTGGCCGATGACCTGGTGACACCGGTGAGGTGGCGGCATACCCAGCTGCGCCTGGCTCAGCTGGGCGTCAACGCGCTGGTCGAGGTGGGCTTCGGCCGCACCCTGACCGGCATCGCCAAGCACGCGCTTCCCGGAGTCCTGCTGCACAACGCCAGCTCGCCCCGGGCCGTGGCGCAGGCTTGGATCTTGCGCCTGCCCGCGGCGGCCGGCGCGGCCGTCGGCCGGCGTTCACGGCAGGAAACAGAACGATGACAGG
>Ga0126381_100004688_pt1 | contig 14925 bp, 10 predicted proteins | sample PanSoiMetPlot_28_FD_96465 | JGI IMG/M metagenome (GOLD analysis project Ga0126381, IMG submission 96465) | Tropical forest soil microbial communities from Panama - MetaG Plot_28 | ecosystem: Environmental > Terrestrial > Soil > Tropical forest > Bulk soil | place: Panama | collected 2016-02-17
CAGGAAGATGGCGTCAGCCGGTCGTGACTGGCGGGACAGCGCGCGAACCCAGATCCGCTGGGGCCTGCGCTACATCAAGAACCGCTACGGCAAGCCGCGCCGGGCATGGGCGCACGAGGTCGCCTATGGCTGGTACTGAGGCCGGCCGGGCGACCGGGACGGTCGCCTAACCTTGGAATGACGCTGGTGGCCCGCCGACGCTCGCGTCGGCGGGCCAGCCGGCCTTGACATCGTGCATATGCCGCCTCCGGTTGGCGATTTTGGCGCTCACGTTACCGGCGGCTTACCCTCTGGTGAGGCGCCTCAGAGCAGCGGACCGCTCGCACGGCTGCCCGGAAACACGCCATAAGCTGCTCACGGTCAACCGAAGGGGCCAGCTTTGCCTTTCCTCATGCCCGACGCCGACGTCGTCTCGATCATCGATGCCCCGCCGACGCCGCTGGCATCACCGTCGCCCGCAGAGCAGTTCATCGTCCTTGTGCACTACCAGGCGCATCCGCCGATAGCGATGCTGGCAGCGCCGACGCGCAGGCTGGGCGGGCTGCGGATCGACCCTGGCCTGCGCGCGCGGCAACGGACCAGGCGGTTCACCGGCCTGTCTGTGCTGCGAATCGGGGACGGTGCCGAGCGTCCGGTGGAATTGCCCGCGGACGCTCAGGTCAGCGTGCCGGTCTGGGCACCCGACGGTCGGAGGTTCGCGTTCACGGTCGACGAGCCGGACGGTGTCGGAGTCTGGACCTGCGACGCGAGCGCCGACGCCGCGCCGGTCCAGGTGCCTGGCCTGCGCGTCAGCGACGTGCTCGGAGCCGAGCCGCCAGGGCTCGGCGGCACGGTGCGCTGGTCGAGAGACGGCCGGTCGCTGTTCGCGCTCGGCGTGCCCAAGGCCGCTGCGGCGCCTTCCGCTGTTGCCCCGGCCGTCGTGACGCCGAGCGTCGCCGCGGAGCCTGGCAGCGCGGCGGGATCGCAAGTCGAGCCTCGAATGGAGGAGGTAGCGGGGAAGCGGTCGCAGATGGCGACCTTCCAGGACCTACTGACGACCGCGGCCGACGAGGACCGGTTCGAGGAACTGGCGACGACGGTACCGCTGCGAGTCGATCCCGTGACGGGCGCGGCGGTACAACTCGGCCCTGAGGGCATGTACCAGTACATCGCCGAATCACCTGATGGCCAGTACCTGCTCGTCTACCGGTTGCAGCGGCCGTTCTCGTTCCGAGTGCCCTACCCGTACTTCGCACGGCGCACTGAGGTGTGGACCATCGGCGGCAAGCTGGTCAGCGTGGTCGCCGACCTGCCGGTCAGCGACGAGGTGCCGAGGATGGGCGTACCGACCGGGCCGCGCCAGGTCACCTGGGATGAGCGCGCCCAGGCCAGGCTGCTGTGGATCGAGGCGCTCGACGGTGGCGATCCGGTAGCGCCTGCCGAGCACCGCGATGCGGTCATGCTGGTGGATGCGCCGCTCGACCGGCGGCCAGAGCGCGCCTTCCTGGTCAAGCACCGCTGCCTTGGCTGGGTAAACCTCGACGAGCCGGACGCCCTGCTGATGACCGAGCGGGACAGGGATCGCAGGTGGTTGACCACGTGGCGGTGCGACCTGGCCGATCCGAGCCGGAACTCGGTCGTTTTTGACCTTGCCGAAGACGACGACTATGCAGATCCTGGCGTCCCGATGATGCGGCTGCACCCGGACGGCACAAGGACCATCCGCCAGCACAGGTCGGCGATCTACCTGCGCGGAGACGGCGCCACCCCGGAGGGGGAACGGCCGTTCCTCGACCGCAGGGACTTGGCGACGGGGGAGACGACCAGGTTGTTTTTGAGCCCGGCTGACGCGCACGAGACCGTGCTTTGTTTCGCCACCGTGGCCGGCGCAGACGGGGCGGCCGGCGGAGCCGGGGCGGCCGGCGGAGCCGAGGTGGCCGGCGGGACCGGTCTTGCTGACCGGGCCGGGAGCGTAACCGGCGGCGAGGTGGTGATCTGGCATGAGAGCCCGGTCGAGCCGCCAGGCCTATTGGTGGTCTCGCTCGACGAGCCAGGCACACGCCGGCTGCTTGCCGGATGGCCCGACCCGCATCCTGGGCTCACGCACATGACCAAGCGCCTGATCCTGACCGACCGCGGCGACGGCGTGCAGTTGTCGGGGCTGCTGCACACCCCGCCCGGCTACGACCCTGCACGCGACGGCTCGTTGCCGCTCGTGCTCTGGGCTTATCCGCACGACTTCGGCACCGCCGGCACCGCCGGACAGGTGCGCTCAAGCACAACCCGCTTCACCCGGCTGACCGCCTCTGACCCGGCTTGGTTCGTGCTTCGCGGCTATGCCGTGCTCGCCGACGCCACCATGCCGGTTATCGGCGATCCCGAGACGAAGAACGACACCTACGTCGAGCAGATCGCGGCGGCTGCTGCGGCGCACGTCAAGGCGCTGACCGAGGCCGGCATCGCGGACCCGTCCAAGGTCGCCGTCGGTGGCCACAGTTACGGCGCCTTCATGACGGCGAACCTGCTCGCGCACACTGACCTCTTCGCGGCCGGCATCGCCCGCAGCGGCGCCTACAACCGCACGCTGACCCCGTTCGGCTTCCAGACCGAGAGGCGCAGCTACTGGGAGGTGCCCGAGGTTTACGACCGGGTGTCGCCGTTCAGGTACGCGAACCAGATCAGCACCCCGATCCTGCTCGTGCACGGCGGCGATGACGCCAACTCGGGCACGTTTCCCGTCCAGTCCGAGCGGCTCTTCCAGGCGATCGGCGGTAACGGCGGCACGGCGCGGCTGGTGATCTTGCCACTTGAGAGCCACGGCTACGTGGCGAGAGAGTCCGTGCTGCACGTACTCGCCGAGCAGTTCAGCTGGCTCGATCGCTGGCTCGGACCGGCCGACACCAGCCAGGTCCGCCGGCCCGCGTCCTGATCAAGCGGCGCCCTCGACCGGCCAGCCTCCGGTGTAGGGCGAGCGCTTGCGCAGGTCGTCGGCCATCATCCGGCCAAGCTTGCGGGTTTCCCTCCGGTTGATCAGCCCCCCAGCCGCCGCGCCGGTCAGGAGCGGTCCGAGCGAGATTACGCTGCGGCCCGCTCTAGCTGCCAGCCGACGACGCAGCTGCCTGGCGAGTGGCGAGCCCGCCGCGATCACCAGGCCACCGGGCGCGAGCGCTATCCCGCGGCGCTGCGCCCACGCCCCGACGTACCCGGTCATCCGCTCGACGACGTTGCCGGGCGCAGTTTGCCCGTAGACCTCGTGCAACTCGGCGACGAGCTTGATCTCGATGCCGACCACCGCCAGGGTCTCGGTCGCGATCTCCACCCCGGCGGCCGGCAGGAACGGGAGCACGGCCCAGGCCCCGACGGTTACGCCGACTGCCGCCGAAGCGCGGGACGCGCCCTCGATCAGCGCGTCCGCGAGTTCATCAGGTGAGCGGCCTGGAAACTGTTCGCGGAGCGTGGCCAGGTCTCTGACGGGGAGCCTTGGTGCCATCGCGAGCACCTGGCCGCTGAGCCACCGGCTGCCCGCCAGGACACCCCTGCTTGTCACGTGCGCGCCGCGCCTCGCGGCACCGCTCAGCGCCGCGCGGATGCGTCGCTCGCCTTTGGTGCGCTCGGCTCGCCTGGCGAGGCGACGCCTTATCGGGTCGCCGACGCGACCGCGTATCACGCGCCTTGGTTCGGTCTTGCGCTGCCGCTCATCGCGCTTGGCAAGTTCGGTCGCTTCCGAGACAGCCTCAAGCGCCGCCTGGGTGACCTCATCTGGCTGGTTTCCTGTCGGCTCCATAAGTCTCCAGCTATCACGCCCTGGCGGCGCGGCAGTCAGTAGGCGAACGGCTGTGCCACGGTCGGATAGTCGAACAGCTCGGCCATGGTGAACCATACGCCGATTTCGTGCTCGGCTTCCTCGGTGTTTCCCGACGCGTGCACCAGGTTCGCCACCGGTACGCCTTTGGCGTTGGCGTAGTCCTTGCTGACGTGGGCGAAGTCGCCCCGAATGGTTCCCGGCGGCGCCTGGTCGGGGTAGGTCGGGCCGACCAGCTTGCGGACGCAGGGTACGGCGTCGACTCCCTCGAGCACGAGCGCGATCACCGGGCCAGATTGCATGAAGCGCGCCATCAGGTTGTACACGTCGGCACCGAACCGCTGTTCCAGGTCGAAGTAGTGCCGCCTCGTCTGCTCGGCGTCCATCCAGACCATCTTGACGGCCACCACCTTGAGCATCGCGTCCTCGAAGCGCGCGAGCACCCGGCCGGTCAGGCCGCGCGCCACCGCGTCCGGTTTGAGCAGGACCAGGGTCCGCTGAATGGCGCTGTCGTCGGTCATGCTCGGTCCTTCCGCTGGTGCCGTTGCCGCACAGACTTGGTAACTGAGTACGGGACACACCTTAGTGTCGGGCAGGCAGCGCGCCGGTCACGCCGATGCGGGTTGTGGTGCTCGGTGGCTGATACCGGAAACTCTCCGGCACGAGTACGCGTTGACTCGTTCATGCGGGGTAAGCCTCGCGTGGCGCATTGCTGCCGCAGGTTCACTAGCCTGTTTGAGGGGCATATGCGGAGAGCGGTATTGTCGGTCAACGTGCCGAAGCGTCCCAGGGGGCGCTGAGGGCCGAGCGGCCGATCGAAGTGAGCGCTGCGGGAGCACCTGCGGGCGGTGGCCGTTGCGGGCATGCTAAGAGCAGGCCTGAGCCGTCGCCCGGGACAAGTGCCAGCCGGGAATAGTCGCCGGCGGGGCAGCAGAAGTGAGCATGCGAACGAGGAGGTATTGTGGCTCGACCCGCAGCGGCCGCTTGGGATCCGCGGCAGGCACACAGGCGTTCGCATAGGCGTCGGCCCCACCGTCGGCTCAGCCGCAGGGCACGGCTGGTACTGCGCGTGGCGGCCGCGGCTCTTGCCGCCTTCGTTGTGGTTGTCGGCTGGTCGATCAGCCATGCGCTGACCATCCCCGGCGGCGGTACGTTCTCCGAACGGATGGCCGAGTGGGCCCGTGACCACTACCTCGGGCCGCTGGTCACATTCGGCGAGTGGCTGACCTACCAGAAGCCAACGGCAGGCGGACGACCCGACGTCTCGTTCAAGAATCTCGGCGGTCATGCCGCCAAGAAGAACCACTATCACCATGGCATAGTCCCGATCATCCCGGCCAACATAGGCTCGCCCGCAGGCAGGCCGCTGCCCGGTGAGGGCGTGTGGAAGGTCGTCGTCTCGGTTGACGGAAAGCCCGCTGTGTTCAAGACCTACGTGCGGCAGAGCCGAACGTACTCGTCGTACTACGCCGGTATCATCTCGATGGACCAACGGTTGCTCAAATTCTCCCTCCGGCCGGGCACCGAGGATCCCGGCTATGGTCACTGGGGTGCGCCGATGGACATACCGGCCGGTCACCGCATCGGCTTGGTGGCCACCTTCAACAGCGGCTTCCGGGTCGCCTCTTCAGGCGGCGGCCTCTACCTGCACGGACGCTATGACCGCAGGCTGGTCAAGGGAGAAGCCTCCGAGGTCTATCTCAAGAACGGGCAGCTGCTCATCGGCAGGTGGGGATACGGCGCCTTGCAAATGGGGCCGAACATCGCCGCGGTGCGTCAGAACCTGAAGCCGATCGTCGAGAATGGCATCGTCCCGGCGACGGTGAATCAGAATGTCCTGACCACCTGGGGCGCCACGCTCGGCGGCGGGTACAACGTCTGGCGGTCCGGCGTCGGCATCACCAAGGACGGCAGGATCATCTTTGTCTACGGTCCCGCCCTCGACGTGCGCACGCTGGCGAAGTTGCTCCAGCGCGCGGGCTGCGTCACCGCGATGGAGTTGGATATCAATCCCGACTGGATGTCCTTCATGTACTATTTGGCGAAAAATCATCCAGCCAACCCCAGGCCGGTGAACCTGCTCAGCTCTCAGACCCAGCCACCCACCCGCTACTACTTCATCTCCAACCGAGACTTCACGGCCGTCTTTGGCCGATGACGGTCGCCACCTGAGGCTCCCACATGACAGCTTTCGCGTGCCAGACTCGTCGTGACTGTTGCCATATGAGGGTTCCCTCATGACTGTTCCCCCTCCAGCGGCGAGGGTTACCGAGCAACGCCGCGAAGCTCCCGCGCGCCTCGCCGGCTCGTTCCGGTGGCTGGCAGCCGTCGCGCGGAGCACTCGCCCGAGGCAGTGGCCGAAGAACCTCCTGGTCTTCGCAGCCCCGCTGGCCGGAGACTCGTTCGGCCGCGCCTTCGGCTTCTGGTATGCGCTGCTCGCGGCGGTAGCGTTCATAGCCGCATCGTCCGCGGTGTACCTGGTGAACGACGTCGTCGATGCCGAGCGGGACCGCAGTCATCCGTACAAGAAGTTCCGGCCGATAGCCGCGGGCCGGCTGCCGGCCTGGCATGCCCTGGCACTGGCGGCCTGCATGGCAGTAGCCGGGCTTGGAATCGGGCTGTGGATCGGCGAACCGCTGCTAGCGGCGGCAGTTGGGGCCTACCTGGTGGTCTCCTTCCTGTATTCCGCCGGACTGAAGCATGTGCCGGTCGTCGAACTGGGTTGCGTGGCCTCAGGGTTCGTACTCCGCGTCGTCGGCGGCGCTGCCGCGACCCACGTCCCGCCGTCCGGCTGGTTCCTCCTCGTGTGCAGCCTCGGCGCGCTCATGGTGGCGATCGCCAAGCGCTACACCGAGCTCACGGTGCTTGGAACCGACTCGGCCGCGCACCGGCCTGCAATGCGCGGTTACTCGGCTCCCGTCCTCCGGCTCACCCAGCGGGCGGTGTCGTTCGTCATGATCGTCTGCTACGTGCTCTGGGCCTGGACGGAACCGCATGCGCGGACGCGATCGTGGCATCTGGTCAGCTCACTGGCGCTCGCGACCGCTCTGGTCAGGTTCGATCGCCTGACGGCGCGGGCAACGAGCAAGCCCGTCGAAGACCTGATCGCTCGTGACCCCGCGATGGTCGCCTGCGAGATTACCTGGCTGGCGCTGTTCGCGATCGGCCTCTAGGTAGTCTGCTCTCGCGATCGCCTTCCCACTAGCGAAGGGAGCCACGTAGTGCTTGACGACCTCGGCAGGCCCGGCAGGGTGCTGCTGCTCGGCGGCACCAGCGAGATCGGCCTCGCGATTCTCGGCTCGCTGCGGGCGCCCGCCGATACCGAGGTCATGCTGGCCGGCCGAGACGAACAGCGCCTGGCGGCGGCGGGCAAGGAACTGCCGTTCCGGTGCACGACGCTCGGGTTCGACGCGCTAGCCGCGGACAGCCAAAGGCGGGTCATCGACGCCGCCTTCGGCGGCGGCCCGGTCGACTTGATCATCGCCGCCACCGGCCTGCTCATCGCGCAGGATGAGATCGACCGCGATCCGGTGCTGGCGTCGCTGATGATCGAGACGAACTTCACCAGCCACGTCACCACGCTGCTTGCGGCGGCCGGCCGGATGCGCCAGCAACGGTCGGGCACCATCGTGGTGCTGTCATCGGTAGCGGCCGTCAGGCCACGCAAGGCCAACTTCGTCTACGGAGCCGCGAAGGCGGGGCTTGACGCGTTCGCGCGGGGCCTGACCGATGCCTTGGCCGGCACCGGAGTGCGGGTGCTAGTTGTGCGACCGGGCTTCGTCACGGGCCGGATGACAGCCGGCCTGAGCCCCGCGCCGCTCTCGTCGACGCCCGCGCAGGTCGGTACCGCGGTCGCGGCGGCTCTTGAGTCAAGCGCGACCTCGCTGTGGGTGCCACGCATCCTCGCGGGTGCGGCCGCGGTCATGCGGCTGGTTCCCAGGCCGCTGTGGCGTCAGATGCGGCGGTAGCTGACCACGCCACAGCCCTTTCGGGGTTCGTTTGAGTCTGGGCGGTTACCTGCCTCTGCGGTCCAATCCGTCGTACTGTTGGGGTGCCGAAGAACGGGCTAGCAGCGATGGGGCTGCCTTGCATTCACCACTCAGGCGGTCATGAGCGAGTTCAGTGCCAGACGGCGCGCTGGAGCGGTATCCCAGAGCGCCGTGACGTGGCCAGTCTGGTCGGGATCGGCTCCCGCGCTCACGGACTTCTTCAGCCCGCGCCCGGAAACGGGCTACGGCCTCGACGCGGACCACGGGTACCGGCCCGAGGTCGAGCGCGCGCCGCTGACCATCCTTGCCGGGCCCGGCGGGTTCGGCAAGACCTACCTGGCGGCGGCGATGCTGCGAGCCGCGGCCCGGTCGGGGCGATCGGATCTGTACGTCTGGATCAACGCGTCGAGCCCGTCCGCTACCGTCATGAGCTACGCCAGGGCAGCCGCCGACATCGGCCTGACCGAGCGCGGCATCCCGCCGGACGCGGCAGCATCGCGGTTCCTCGACTGGCTGGGCCGGACAGAGCGCAGGTGGCTGATCGTCCTTGACAACGTGACGGATTCCGCCGGCCTGCGCGGGCTGTGGCCGTCCGGTAGCTCTGGCCAGGTCGTCGTCACCTGCCATCAGTCCGCCGATATGTCGGAGGTGGCCGACGCCGGGCCCAGGATGTGCCGGATCGGCGAATTCAGCCCGAGGGAAGCGCTCAGCTACCTGACCGCGCGACTCTATGACGAAGCGGGCAAGCGCGTCGAGGCGGTCGATATGGCCGAGGATCTCGGCTATATGCCGCTGGCTCTCGCGCTCGCCGCGACCACCGTCGCCACCACCACACTCGACTGCCGCCAGTACCGGGTCAGATACGCGAGCCGCAGGCAGGAGCTGCTCGGGCGCTCGGCTGACGGCTCGGTTTCGTCTGCCGAGGTCGCCTGGTCGCTCGCGCTCGACCGGGCCGATCAACTGCCGCCGGCGGGCCTTGCCAGGCCGCTCCTCGCACTGGTCGCGCTGCTCGACCCGGCGGGGGTTCCGGTTCAGGTGGCCGGCAGCCGTGCCGCCACGGGCTATCTAGCTAGGCACGGCCGCGGCACGCCGGTCGATCAGAATGACGTGCTGGCCGCTCTCGGCAACCTACTCAAAGCCGGCCTGGTTGCCGCGGACCGATCGGTTGGCGGCGGCATGGTGGTCGTTCACCCGGTCGTCCAGGAGACGGTACGCAGGCTCGTTCCTGCAGCGGTTCTCGACGATGCCGCCCGGTCGGCGGCCGACGCGATCGCCGAGGTCTGGCCTATGCTCGAGGCCGATCCCGCTCAGGAGCAGGCGCTGCGCGGCTGCGCCGGCTGGCTCGGCGGCCTCGCCGGCGATCTGCTCTGGCTGCCCGAGCCACATCCAGTGCTCATGACCGCCGGCGATAGCCTCGCTGAGGCTGGGCTCGGCTCTGCGGCCATCGCCTACTGGCGGTCGATGCTCGCCGCCAGCGGGCGAGCGCTGGGCGCCGAGCACCCGCGTACGCTTGCGCTGCGTGATCTACTCGCCGAGGCATACCAGCAGGCTGAGCGGCTGGATGAGGCCAGGGACCTAGTCCTGGTCAGTCTCGCCGAGCGGGAGCAGGTGCAAGGCGCCGACCATCCGGACACGCTGACCGCCAGGACCCTGCTGGCGAGCATCTATCGGGAATCGGACAACTACGACGCCGCGATCGAGGTGTACGGAAGGGTCCTCGCTGAACGCGAGTGGGTGCTCGGGCCCGAGCACGCCGACACGCTCGGAGTGCGTAGTCAGCTTGCCAGCACGTACCTGCAGGCCGGTCAGGCCGATCAGGCTACCGCCCTCTACCAGCGCAACGTGGCCGACTGGGAGCAAGCGCTCGGGCCGGAGCACCGTGACGTGCTCACCGAGTACCTGAACCTCGGGCGCGCGTACCAGCGGTCCGGCCAGGTCGACGAGGCGATCGCGATATTCGCCCGGGTAAGGAAGATCAGGGAGACGACCCTGGGCCAGGATCACCCGGACACGGTCACGGCCGCCGGGTTGCTCGCACTGGCCTACCGTACCGCCGGGCGGCTGAAGGAGGCGCTCGCGATCTACCGCCAGGCAGTCGCGAGCCGTGAGGCAATGCTGGGAACCGACCACCCAGACACCCTGACCGCCCTCGGAAACCTGGCCTCGTGCTATCACGCCATGCACCGCATGAAGGACGCCATCCCGCTTTACGAGCGCCTGCTGGCGGACCGGGAGCGGGTACAGGGCCTCGATCACCGGGATACCATCACCGCGCGGGCGAACCTGGCGGGCGCGTACCATTCGGCCGGCCGGCTCGCCGAGGCGCTACCCGTTTACGAGGCCTCGGTCGCGGAGTTCGAGCGCGTGCTCGGTCCCGATCACACCGACACGCTGACGTCTCGCGCCAACCTCGCGCACGCCTACTACATGGCGCGGCGGCTGAGCGACACCATGAGGTTGTTCGAGCGAACCATCGCCGATTGTGAACGGGCACTCGGGCCTGATCACCCGCTTACCAAGACAATCAGCGACAATCTCCGTACGATAACGCGATTACCAACCGCCGACGTCGTCGGCGTCGGCCATATGCCGGCCCGGCGATGTGGCCAGCACGCTGCGTAACGCCGTCCGCTTAGCAATTGTGGCCACATTGCGCGGACCGCAAAGGTAAACTCTTTGCGAAGCTATTGGCTTTTTATTAATGCACTTGCAGCATTGGCGCCACAGTCGGCGGGCATGATCATTTTCGGCCGGACTGGGTGCCCGACCGGTGCCCGAGCCGCGCCGGTCATCCGTGAGGCAAGGAGGCGTTCACTGTGAGCACCACAGGCTCGACCCTTACCCGAACCCAGCCGGCTCCGGTCGGGGCGCAGCAGATCCACATCGCGATGGTCGCACCGCCCTACTTCAACGTTCCACCGGCGGCGTACGGCGGGATCGAGACCGTGGTCGCTGATCTGGTAGATGCGCTCGTAGCCCGAGGCCACAAGGTAACGCTGATCGGAGCCGGAACTCACGCGACGCGGGCCCAGCGGTTCCATCCCACCTACGACGTCGGACCGGCCCAACAGCTCGGCGAGGCAATGCCCGAGATCGTCCATGCCGCCAAGGTGGCGTGCATTCTGGATGCACTCGACGTCGACGTGATCCACGACCACACCATGGCCGGGCCGCTGATGGCGCGTGGGCGGCTTACGCCGACCGTTGTAACGGCACACGGCCCGGTGCACGGCGAACTTGGCGAGTTCTACCGTGCGCTCGCCGACACCGTCAAGCTCATCGCGATTTCCGACGCGCAGCGTTCAAGCGCGCCCGACCTTGCCTGGTCGGCTACGGTGCACAACGCCATCCGCTCGGAGACCTTCCCATTCCGCGCGGAGAAGGACAATTACACGCTTTTCCTCGGCCGGTTCCACCCGGAGAAAGCCCCGCATCTGGCCATCGACGCGGCCAGGGCGGCCGGAATGCCGATCGTCCTGGCCGGCAAATGCTCGGAGCCGATCGAACGTGCGTACTTCGCGCGCGAGATCGAGCCGAGGATCGGCACCGACGTGACGATCTACGGCGTCGCCGACGCCGCGGCGAAGCGCCGTCTGCTGGCGTACGCGGCGTGCCTGCTGTTTCCCATCTGCTGGGAAGAGCCATTCGGGCTCGTCGTCATCGAGGCGATGGCCTGCGGGACGCCGGTCGTAGCGCTCCGCCGCGGTGCCGTCCCTGAGCTGATCGTGCACGGCCAGACCGGGATAATCCTCGACGACCCGGACGATTTTCCTGCGGGCATTGCGCTCGCGCGTCAGCTTGAGCCGGCGATCTGCCGCAAGCATGTCGAGGCAGGCTTCACCGTCGAGGTCATGGCGGAGGGCTATGAGGCCGTATACCGCCGGGCCCTGGCGATGGCGCCCGAGCCGTGGCTGAGCGCCGCCGATCAGGCGCCGATTATCAGGTAGGGCCGGCCCCGCCGACCGCTGCGCTCGCTGACCGCGGGTCGGCTGACGGTCGCCAGCCGACCGCTGAGCTAGCTGACCGCGGGCCGCCGCTACCATCCTCGTGTGGCGGCCGCGAGCACCAGGGCGATATCGGAACTGACCAGGCTGGGGATCGCGCACGCGGTACACGCGTATCAGCACAGGGCCGACAGTGGCTCGTACGGGGCCGAAGCCGCGGCGGCGCTTGGCGTTTCCCCCCGGCGGGTATTCAAGACCCTCGTTGCAATCGTGGACGAGAACCTGGTGGTTGCGGTGGTGCCCGTGACGAGTCAACTGAGCCTGAAGGCCCTCGCCGACGCGATCGGCGGCAAGCGGGCGAAAATGGCGCAGGCCAATGCAGCAGAAAGGGCGACCGGTTACGTCATTGGTGCGATCTCGCCAATTGGCCAACGCCGCCGGCTGCCCGTGGTCATCGATAAGTCCGCTCTTGACTGGCCGAGCGTATTCTGCAGCGCGGGTCAACGGGGCCTAGAGGTCGAACTCGAACCTGCTGACTTGGTCCGCGCGACTGGGGCGCGTTTGGACGCGATCGCGCGCGCGGCATCCTCTTAGACTTGGCGCTAGCGGCCGGCCGAGCAGCAGGCCATCGGCGGCGCGGCCGGGATCCGGCTAGCGGATCGTTGTTCCAGCAGCCACCGGGACGTGCACTTCCCTGTGGACGCCGGGCAGCCGGCCGCTGATCGCCAGTGCTAGGATCCCGGCCGCCGCAGTGATGGCGAAGGCGGTCGCCAGGCCCGTGGACAGCGGCCAGCCGAATCGCACCGCGGCGCCGATCGCGGCGCCGCCGATGCCGATCCCTATCGCGCTGCCGAGCACGTCGGCCAGATTCAAAGAGGCGGAGGCCCAGCCCTCCCGGCCAGGCGGCGCCTCGTTGAGCATGATCAGCGAAGTAGGCGCGTACGCCATGCCCATCCCGAGACCCGCGACCGTCCAGGCAACGATGGCCACGGTGACGGCGATGGCGCTGCTAAGAACAGTGGTAAGGCCGGCGATCCCAGTCAGTATGACCACAAGGCCGATCCTTATCAGCCGCCTTCCCTCCCACGTGTCGCTCAGCCTGGCCTGGACCCAGGCTCCGGCTGTCCAGGCTAGCGTGGCGCCCGTAACCGCGACGCTGGCCAGAATGGGGCTGCGGTGGCGCAGGATCGTGATCGTCAGCGTGACGAACGCGTCGGCGCCGAAGAAGCAGAAGGTCAGCAGCCCGCGGCTGAGAATCGTGGCGGGCAGCCCGTAGCGCGCCGTCAGCGTCCCGGCGGGCATCAGGCGGCGCAGGACCGGGAGCCCGAGGGCGCAGCCCGCGGCGATCATCATGCAGCCCGCCGCAACCATCCACCCTGTGACAGTGCCGCCGGATGTCCCATGGTCGCTCGCCGAGCCAAACGCCATTGTCAGGCCGCCGAGCACCAGGCCGGCGGCGGCTGCGACCCCCAGCCCGTCGATCAGCCGGTGACCACCTTCGGCGTGTTCGGCCGGGCGGCCGAGCCTAACCAGAGCGGGAAGGGCGAGCGGCCCGGCCAGCGCGATAAGAGGCAGCAGCCCGAGAAACACCCACCGCCAGCCGAACAGCCTCGCCACCTCGGCGCTGAGCGCCGGACCAGCGAGCCCGGGAGCAACCCAGGCGGTGGACAACGTCGCCATCATTCGCGCCCGCAGGTCGTCGGGCAGGCTGCGGCCGATCGCCACGTACGCCACCGCGGGTACGGCGCCCGCGCCGACCCCCTGTAGCGCGCGCCCCGCGACGAGCACCGGCATCGAGGGCGCGAGGCCAGCGACCAGCAGTCCAGCGGCGAACACGACGAGTCCGCAGACGTAGGGAACGGCCGGGCCTCGCCGGTCGGCCGCGCGGCCCGCTGCCACGATCCCGACCATGGTGCCGAGCAGGAAGGCGCTGAACACGAATCCGTACAGGCCAAGGCCGTGCAGGTCCCTGGCTACCAGCGGCATGACGGTGATGACCGCCAGCGCCTCGGCCGCCACGAACGTGACGGTCGCCGCAAGGCCGATGGTCAGCGGGCGCCGCTGCGCCGCCCAGAGTCCATCCGCCATCGCCGCGCTACCGCCTCTCATGCCGCGCTGTGCACGTCAGCGCCTGTAGCTCAGCCTAAGAGTTCAAGCGCAGATGAAGTCAAAGCCTTTAGCCGCGCTGCTTTTCACGCGGCCGCGTATGCCTGATCAGACGATCTTGACCGGCAGGGACCTCGACAGCGAGCGGCCGTTCGCGTCGCGGGCTTCCACGGCGAAGTACGGGCCCTTTGCGCGGACCGCGATCGCCGTTTCGAACCCCGACTTGGGCGCGGAGCCGATTGACGTGAGCTTGGTCTTGGCACGCCCGGCGAGAACAGTCCACTTCGCCACCTCCGTGGCGCCGTTCCAGCTCGCGTAGACGGTAGCGCCACCCGGCCGGTGCCTGGCCGCGACGGCGGGCAAGTCGACGGGATGGCCGGCCCAGTCGCCGATGAACGAGCGATAGGTCGGATCGCGCTTGGTCAGCTGGCCTTCAAGGAGCAGCTTGCCGTCGGCAGAAAACTCCGAGAAGTACGGGTTGGTGCCCCAGCCGACGAAAACCCCGCCGCCTGTGAGCAACTGCGTGTTCCCCATCGCCCTGGCCAGCACCCGCACGGGGTTCATAAACTGCCTGTGGAGCGTGACGAGCATCCGGTCATAGTCGATGTTGAGTATGAGCGCCCTCGACACCTTCTCGTCCTTAGGCATGACGGCGTCCCAGCCGTCGTCAAAGACCGTCATCACGTTGGGACCGTGCGGTCTGGTGTCGTGCTGCCAGTAAAATTCGCTGCCCGGTGCCATTGTGAAGTCGGTCAGCTTGCCGTTCAGCCGCCAGACGATGTCGCCGGTCTTCCTGCTGACCTTGAACACGCTCCAGGTGTTCCGCGCGCCTATCAGCAGGTCTCCGGAGCCGTCCGGGGCGTCGGCGATCGTGTTGATGTGGAAGTAGTCGTACGGCTTCTTCTTGGTGCCGTCGAACTTCGTCAGGTAGGACTCGCTGATCGGCACGTGGTCCAGGCTGTCCCACTCGAACACCAGCTTGCCCGTCGCGATGTCGATCTCCTGGGCGACTCCGGAGAGAAGCACGCCGTCCTTCGGGCCTCCGTACGGCGACAGGTCGTATTTCACCGTGCGGAAAGCCGTGACCTGCGCGGTACCGCGCGGG
>Ga0126381_100004689_pt1 | contig 14924 bp, 8 predicted proteins | sample PanSoiMetPlot_28_FD_96465 | JGI IMG/M metagenome (GOLD analysis project Ga0126381, IMG submission 96465) | Tropical forest soil microbial communities from Panama - MetaG Plot_28 | ecosystem: Environmental > Terrestrial > Soil > Tropical forest > Bulk soil | place: Panama | collected 2016-02-17
AAATCGACCTCCAGGTACATACCGGGCGCCGCATTCTCCCATGACCGCCAGCGCGTTACTAAGCTGTCGTCAAATGCCAAGCGCGCATCCCAGGGGTTTGGATTGCCGCTCGTCCGCCATTTTGCTTCCGGCGGCAGTAATCTCCCCCGTTCCAGTATTCGAAATTCGGAAACGCTCCACATTTCTCTCGGCAGCCGCGCTGTCTGTACCGCCCGCACCCGCCTCAGGCGGGTGGCAGGAAACCGGAAGTCCAAAGTTTCAATCGGGCATGCGTCGGAGATCAAAGCGCTGCGTAGAACGTCCGTGAGGATCTCGTTCTCCGCCGCGTGCTGTCCGGCCACGATTTCGCGCGTAGTCCAGGCTTCCGGAATCGGCTCGAACGAAAATACCCGATTCCCCGGCGGAACCTGACGTTCGATCATGCGATCGATCAGGTATCCCGGTTCCCTGCTGGCAAGATACCGATCCTCCGTTTCCAGGCGAAGCGCGGCGCGGAGCGGCACCGCGGCAAGACGCGGTGCGTAGTTGTCAAAGTAATGCACCGGGGCCGCATACCAAGACAGAAACCCGTGGAGAAGCATCGTCACCGGGAGCAGCCACCGCGGGCGTTCGGCCGCGATAGCGAGGGCTAGTGCCAGGGGCGGTAGCGCAGGAATCAGAAATCTCGAACCGATGTTCAGAAGCCAGGGCACAGCAAAAACGGCGCCCGCCAGCAGGAGCCGGCGTCGGGCAGGCCGCCGCAACGAAAGCAATGCCAGCGGCATCAGCAGAAAGACGGGACCGAAGAATCCCTGCAGCCTCTCGCCTTTCACTGCTAACTCCCACGGCACGTCCCACCAGTTCGTAAGGTGGTAGTGGCGCAGATAGGTCCTGTATTCCTGTTCGAAGGAAACGTGCACATAGGGATTGGGAAACAACTGGTTCCCAAAAGGCGCCAACGGGTTGCCAGTGACCATCGCATTCTTGAACATCCACGGCAGAACAAACATCGCGGTAAGCGCGGCGATGGTAAGTAACGGCCGGGCCAATGTCCGGCGGCTCCGCAGGAGTTTCCAACCCACAAATCCCAATGCATACGGGATGGCAACCACCCCGGTGTACTTCGCCGCATAAGAAAACCCCGCCAGAATGCCGATCGGGATGAGGAGGTTGTTCTGCCGGCTGGAATCCCATACCTCCAAGAGGTAGAACAGGGCGAACATTACGGTTGCCACGGCGACATCCACGTAAGCGGAGGTCCCATCCCATCCGACGAGCGGCGATGCAAAAACCAGGAACGCCGCCGCTGCCGCCGGAATGGGAAATCCGAAGCGGCGTCCGTAACAGATCATTAATACCGGCAGGTCGAGGAGGAAAAGAAAGTGGACCAGCGCGGCGCTGGAGTGTCCGCCAACGGAAACAGCCGGCAGAAACAGGAGTTCGATTCCCTGGGAGAGGCTGGAGTAGAAATCGCTGGTGATTCTCTCAAAGCCATGCGCGCGAAGGTAGCGCGCGACGAACGGTAGATGGTATGCCGAGCCGTCCGGACTCATCTCCGGAGCCATGGCATTGACCAGATACACAAGCCCGAACAGACCGAAAAGCAATGCCAGGAACCATTTCCAGTGGAGGGGCAGTGGTGTCAGCCGTATCGCGGGCCGGTTCCTCGCAGCGGCGCCGATGGTAACGCCAACCGTGAGCAACGCGATCGGCAGAAACACGCTCTTCCTTGCGAGGTGAATCGACGAGAGGACGAAAATGATCTGGCTGAAGCATGCCGAACCCGCCACGAAGGCGAGGGCGTGGTATTCGGTGCGTTCCAGTTGTAACTCAAGCTGCCGGAATAGGGACAGCCCGATACACAAAGAAGCGACGCCTGACAGGAATACGCCAGCGAGGATGCCGATCACTTCCTGCATCGAAATCAAAGGTGCGGCCGCACCAGATGGTCAGTGCTATCGAGATCGATGCGGCCTACCGGCTGGACGGCTTATTCTCTTTTCAGCGCGGCGCCCGTCCCGGACCGGCTTTCCGAAATCTCAATGATAGCGGCATTGCTGGGCACTCCGTTCACCTTCACCACCAGCCGGTAGGCGCCCGCCTCGACCGCGGGCACTTGAACGGTTACCTGGAACAGGCCGGTCGACCCGGGACATAGTCCTGCGGAGGTGACCTCCGCCGCCCGGTCCCCGAACATCGCGGCCACCGGAAAGACGGCACGCGCAATCGGACTGGCAGGCGCCGGCGAGCCCGTTGCTACCGGCGGCACCACCGGTCCCTGCCCCGTAACATACACGGATATCTGGGCGCCGGGCGGCACCTCATTCGTCTGAGTGTTGGAAGGTCCACCCCCGTTCTGGAGGGCCACCTGGTTCTGGCCATTCGTGAAAATGCCCGGAGCGGCTGGCGCCACCGTGAGCGCGATTGCCGCCGCCGACATATTCGGAACCTGTAGCACCGCCGTTGCCGGTCCGGGCGCCACTTCAAAGGGCACCTGAGCGTTGATCTGGTCCTGGCTGACAAACAACAGCGGGCACGAGATGCCATTGATCGAGAGCGCCGGCCCCGCGGGTTTCTGGACGAATCGCGCGGCTGCGCCGGAGACGACAGCCGGCGCCAGGTTGCTCCCGAAGATCGAAATGAGCGATCCCGGCGCCACCGGACCCGGCTGCAGGGTCGCGGCATTCACCAGCGCCGATAGCGAGGGCGGGTCCGGCTCGTTGAGCAGCCCAAAAACCACCAGCGAATTGCTCGTTCCGGCATACACTTTGCCGTTCGCCACTGTCGCCAGCGAGAATTTCACGAACGAGCCGAGCGCATCCCGCGCGGCGTTCATCTGGCTGTCGTAGAGTTCTCTTGCCAGATTCGAAGCATCGTAGGCGCGCAGAGTCCCGCCGCTGCTGGGTTCGACCACCCATACGATGCCGTCCCGGGAGCCGTTCCCGCTGACCGTTGGAACCGCTCCCAACTGGCCGAATAGGGCGGAGGAGTGTGAAGTGGGGCTGAGCGCCAGACGCCCGTCCGAGATCGTGAACGCCTTCAGCGAATCGTTTGACGCCGCAAAGAACAGAGTGCGGTTGAAGTAGGCCGCGCCGCCGTACAGAGGCCCGATCGCTCCGGCGATGGACTGAACGATCTGGCTGTCATCCGCAACGTTAAACTGCCCCATCTGGTCCCGGTCGAGCAGGTAGATCCGTCCCTCTTTGCCGGCGCCCGCCATCAGGTGCGGATGAGCCGCGCTCCCGTCGGTGTCTGGGAGCAGGAGCGGCCCGCTCGAACCCAGGTCTATGTCTCCGAGGTTCAGGCTTTGTTGGTTGAAGGGCGTGAAATAGTCCGCTATGGCGAGCCCCCCGCCGGACGACAGCTTGACAAAACTGTCCCCCATTGCGCGGCTGTTCGGATCGCCGTCAAATGGCCCGTTCCCCGAAATCACGTAGACGTTACCTTCCGCATCGGCGGCAGGCGCGGCGCCGCCCATCCACAACGAGCCTTGGAACGCGTTTGGGGAATCGTTAAAGATCGCTTTTTGGTGGAGATCGGAGGCAGCGTAACCGAGAAGCCAGCCGTGGAACGAGCCCGCGTCGCAATGCGACGTCCATGCCGTGTACACGACGCCGTTGAGCAACAGCAGGCCGGCCCGGTTCTTGTACAGGTACGGATGAAACGGCACCGTGTGCTGTGAGAAACCATCGCCCGTTCCGGGCACCGAAGCCTCGATCACTACCGGACTGCCCGGCCGCTCGGCTCCGGTTGTGATATCCAGCGCATGGAGACGGTGGAAGAACTGCCCCTGCAGGATAGTGCTCGCAACCACATATAAGGTACCGGTCGTGGGATCGATCGCCGGCGTGCCTGTTATGCCAAGCTCGGGCCCTATTGACGGGCAGCCCAGAACATCTGCCACGCTCAACGTTCTCTCGCCGGTCAAAGGGTTGGTGAAGTTGACGTGCCAGAGCGGCGCGGCATTGGGTCCGGTGGCGGAGTCGGCATCGAATGCGTAAACGCTATCGTGCTCCGTGGCGACGAACAGAACATTGTGTATGCCTTTGCCGGGAATATTGACCAGGGGAACATAAAGCGGTTGCGCATACACCTGGCCATCGACAGGCTGGGAGAAGAGTTTGCCGAACCCCGCCGGATTCACATTTGCCGGCGTCAGAATCGTCTCCGCCGTATTTGCTCCGGAGCGGGCGAGGTCGTTGCGATAGGTGGTTACGCTAACCTGGCCTTGCACGGCGCCAACCGCGAGAAGAAACAGGATCAGTGGCAGCATGTACGCGGCGAGTTCGCCTAAGGTTTTAGGATGCTTGCATCATGGAACCTGGCTTAGAAAGTTTTTAGCGCCGCGCGCCACCAAAAACCAGATCGCGGCCTATGCATCAATGGTGGCGCAGACGATCGCCTTTTGTCGTCTGCGATCGGAGCCGCGAGCAGGTGCACTACTAGGTAGCTCTACTCCTGTCGTAGCGCCCGCACCGGGTCCACCTTCGCCGCGCGCCTTGCCGGAATCCAGCATGCGGCTAGCATCGCCGCCGTCAGAATCGCCGCCACGCCGACTAGAACCAACGCCGCCAACGGGTCCGTCCCAGTTACAAAACTTGGGACCACGTTACGCGCCATCGGCACCACCAGCGCCAGGCCGATCATGAGGCCCACGGCCGTGAACACGACGCCCTGGCGCAGCACCGTCCGTACCACGCTGCCCGGCGTGGCGCCGACTGCGACCCTGATGCCGATCTCGCGCGTCCGCCGGCTCACCGCATAGGCCACCACGCCATACAGACCGATCACCGCCATAAACAGCCCCATCACTCCGGTCGCCGTCACGATCTGTGCGATCAGCCTCGGCCCAAGCATCGCGCGGTCGTGAAAGAACGTCGCCATCGTGCTGATGCGGAAGATCGGCATCTCCGCATCGAGCGCGTGTACCTGCTCCCGCACTGTAGGCGCCAGCGATGCCGGATCGCCCGCCGTCCGCAGTTCCACGTACATCTGCGAACTGTAGTCCTGCGAAAACGGCGTCCATACCGCTGCCTGCGCCGGTTCTGCCCAGTAGTTGTAGATGCCCTGCTGCGCCACCCCAACCACTTCCAGCGCCGGCCCTTCCGTCGAGTCCAGCCGGAACCGCCGCCCAATGGGATCGCTCGCACCAAACAGCTTCTTCGCCATCTGCTCGTTAACGATGGCTACCCGCGGCGATCGCGCCGTATCGCGCGAATCGAAACCGCGGCCGCGCCGAACCTTCGTCTCCATCAGGCCGAAGAAGTGCTCGTCCACCTTGTACGAAGTCGTCATCGGTGCATCGCCCGATACTCGCGGCTGTTCGCCCTCCGCAAAGTACTTTCGGATCGACTGCCCCGTGCTGAACGGGATCGACGACGACATCGCCACCCCGTTCACCCCCGCGCTTTCGCGCAGCCGCTCGCTCAGCTTCTTGTAAAAGTCGCGTGTCTTCGCTTCGTCGTACCGTCGGATGCTCGGATCGAGCGAGAAGAACAGCGTGTGGTCCATGCGGAAGCCCGGATCGATCCTCCACGCCGCCTGAAATCCGCGAATGCAGTCGGCCGAGAGCACCAGCAGCACCACCGATAACGCAAGCTGCGCCGTCACCAACACGTGCCGCCCCGTCACCATCCCGCGCAAAATCGATCGCCGCGCCGGACCGGTATCGCCCGCCTTAATCGTCCCCGCCACGTCCGGCCTGGTGGCGCGCAGTGCCGGAACCAAGCCGAAAACCGCACCCGTCGCCAGGGCAACCAGTACGCTGAAGATCAGCAGCCGCGTGTCCATCTGCACGCCGAGCGACAGAGGAAAATCCGAGGGAATCGGAATCGCTCCCAGAAACCGCACGCCCAGATATCCCGCCCCGATCCCCGCTGCTCCTCCCGCCATCGCCAGTAGCAGGCTCTCCGTCAGCAGTTGCCGCACCAGCGCTCCCCGCGACGCCCCGATCGCCATGCGGATCGCAATCTCCTTGGCGCGTGCCGTCCCGCGACCCAGCAGCAGATTCGCGATGTTGGCGCACGCGATCAGCAGCACCAGCCCCGTGATGCCCAGCAGCGTCAGCGCCAGTTCCGAATCCGTGGGGCTGCTCTCGAACCGCGCCCGCACGTAATCCAGCGCCGAGACGGTGCGATGGCGGTTCGTCTCCGGGTATTGGGCTGCCAGGTCGCGCGCGATGGTCCGCAGTTCCGCCTGCGCCTGCTCAACTCCCACGCCCGCTTTGAGCCGCCCCAGCACAACCACGCTGTGCCGCTTCCGCGAGGTGAGATAATCGGCCTCCGCACCCGGCACCGCTGGCTGATACGCGTGCATGGGGATGTAAACATCCGGATTCACGAACGCCTGCGGCCCTTTAAACTGCTCCGGCGCCACGCCGACGACGGTGAAGGCGTACCCGTTGACCCGGATCTTCCGCCCGAGCACGTCGCGACCGCGCCCGAACTCCCGGTCCCAAACGTGGTAGCTGAGCACCGCTACCAGGTCCCGCCCCGCCACCGCATCTTCGCCCGCGCCGAACCCGCGCCCAAGCACCGGCTGTACGCCTAATCCGCTGAAAAAATTGCCGCTGACCGCCGCGTTCAGGCCATATCGCGGCACCTCGTTCTCCTGGCCCGCCGTTCCACCGAGAAAGAAGTCGTAACAGACCAGCGCGTCGAGTGTTTTCGTCCGCTCGCGCAGATCCAGGTAATCCATGTACGACACTCGCCCCAGCCGGGTGTCGGGAGTGGTGGAGTCGACCTCCACCACCCTGCCCGAATCCGGAACCGGGAGCGGCCGCAGCAGCACGGCGTCGACGTAACTGAACATGGCCGTATTGGCGCCGATGCCCAAGGCAAGCGAAACAACGGCAATGAGCGCAAAGCTGGGCGACTGCGCCAGCGTCCGCACCGCAAAGCGGAGATTAGCCGGAAATCTCATAGAGACATATACGAAAGATCCGGCCAATGGTTTCCAGTTCGTGGCGCTCTAATATCCTGCTCGGTGTTGCTTCAGACTCCACCGCCTGCGCCAGAGCCACCTCGGGAAAAACAGGTTCGCGCCACCCGGCTGATCCCCCCAAGAGCTGTCGACTGGGCCTCGAAACTTACCGGTTGGGAGACGAAAGGCCACAGCTACACCTTCTCCTGGGCCTTCCAAAAATCCGCGACCGGGCCCAATGACTTCTCCGGCTGGAGAAGCGGTTGCGAAAAGTTGAGGTCGCGCTCAGGAAAGCGTTTGCAAGATCGGATACACGGCTTGGAGCGCTCAGAATTCGGTCCCTTCGCACAACCACGTGCTGCGGCATGTTTCACCTCCGCCTTACCCCCCACAAAGCCTCCGCCTCCTCCGCGATCAAGTCCGGCATCTCCTCCGGGAAAAACAGGTTCGCCCCTTCCACGCGCCGGATCCCGCGCGACCCCGGAAACTTCCGGTCGAGCCATTCCGCCCACTCCACCCCGAACAACTGGTCCTTCATAGCCCATACCATCCGCGCCGGCCCTTTCCACTGGCCTAGCTGCTCGCGGACCGCCACCAGAGCATTGCTCCCCAGCGCCACCGCATACTGGTCCGTCTGCGACCGCCTCAGCGGCGTCGCTACCAGCGGCCGGAGGTACGTCTCGATCGCGTCGTCGGAAAGCTTGTCCGGATACGTGTAGGCCAGCCCGCCCAGGCCCTTCGGCGACCGTGCCAGTTCCTTCTCGTTCGCCTGCGGCAGTAGAAAACGTTCCGCGAACACACCCTGGCGTGCCAGCTCCACGAGCGGCAGGAACTGCGCCGGCGGATTGTCCTCATCCACGTCGCAGTTCGTCAGCAGCAGCGAGCGCGCCCGCGCCGGGTACGCCGCCACAAACAGTTGCGCCACCAGACCTCCGCTGTCGTTCGCCACCAGGTCCACTGTGCCGATGTCGAGCGCCCGCAGCAGCGCCGCGAGCATCTCCACCTGCGCCGCCGGCGTAATAGCGGTCCCCTCCGGCGTCTGGGTGAACCCCATGCCCATCACATCCGGCGCGATGCACCTCCGGTACGGGTGCAATCGCTCCAGCGCCCCGCGCCATTGGAATCCGTTCAAGGGATATCCGTGCAGAAACAGCGCCGCCGGACCGCGCCCGTGCTCCACATACGCCACCCGGCTCATGGGAAGAGCGGCAAAGCGCCGCGACCGCTGATACCAAGCGGCGTCGATCCGCTCGGCTTTGGCGGCCCGCACACGCCCCGCCATCGCACCCACGGCCGCCGCGCCCGAACAAACTGTCAGGAAGTTTCTACGTATCATGCGGGCAGTATGGCGGAAAGAGCCGGCCCGCTGCGCTCACGTTCAGACACCTTTGCGCACAATCGGCTGGAAAACTACCGCGCCGCGCCGCCTCCCGCCACCCGCCGCTTCACCGCCAGCGGCGTCTCGCCGAGCGCCCGCCGCATGTGCATCGCCATGTGGCTCTGGTGCGCAAAGCCGGCCGCCTGCGCGATCGCAGCCATCGAGAGCCCGTCTTCCTTCATCAGCGTCCGCGCGCGTTCCACCCGCCTCTGAATGACGTATTGATGTACCGGAATCCCCACGGCCTTCCGGAACTGCGCCTTGACGTGCGACGCGCTCATGCCCGCCACCGCGGCGATCTGCTCCACCGAAAGGTCCTCCCCAAGCCGGTCCTCGATAAATGACAGCACCTTCTTCAGCCGGTGCCCACTCAATCCCTCCGCGCGCTCCGCCGCACCCGCGGCCGAACTGTGACGCATCACGAGCCGTGACGCCATGGCTAGCGCCAACCCGTCCAGGTAGAGCCGCCCTGAACGACATCCCTGCTCCATCTCGCGTTTCATTAAGTACGCGAGCGATTCCAGCTCGGCGTCGCGCACCTGGAAGCGGTTCCGGATCTGCAGCCGCTCTGCATCCAGCCCGCAGTCGTTGGCAACTACGCGCACCAGCCTTTGCGGCAGCCCGAGCACGAGCGCTGTGTCATTCCCGTCCATCATTTCCCAGCGCGCCGGAGTTTGCGCCGGAACGATGTCGATATCGCCGTGAACCGCCGTCCCGCTGAACCGCGTTCCATCGCGCCGGCACGTCACCCGCGCCGCAGGCCCCACGTGAATGGCCACCAGGACGTCTTCCAGCGCCGGCACCTCCAGCACGCCTGGAGGGTCCCTGCGGAACTGAAATGCGACTCCCTCCCGCGTCCTCGCCGACGCCAGGATTTCCGTCACTCTGGCAGCCTGCATTTCCTCAGTTTCCCACGCTTGGCACCAGCGGCCGCAGCAGCTTCCCCCAAACCTGATACCCCGCGCCGTTCGGATGCAGCCCATCAGACGTGTACCGCCGGTCCATCAGCCCCGAAGGATCCACCAACGCGCTGTAAACGTCGAGGTATCGAAAGCCCATTTCCGATGCCAGCCGCGCCAGCGTTTGGTTGGCCGCGCGGATCTTTGCGGGCAGCCCTCGAAAAACCGGGTCGAGCCCGGGGTTCACCGGCAGCAGGCTCTGCACCGTGATCTGCGCCTGGGGAGCGGCGCGGTGCAGCGTGTTCAGAAGCGCCCGGTAGCGCGCCGCGAATGCCTCGCCTTCGAAGCCCACGCGCACATCGTTCACACCCGCCTCCACGAACACCGAGACCACCCCGTGCAGATCGCCCAGCGCCGGCACCACGGCGACGAGCGCGGTGGTATCTTCGCCACTGATCCCGCGGTTCGCCGCCGGCACGCCCAGCAGTTCCGACCACTCGCAGTTCTCGATCAGGCTGTCGCCGAAAAACAGTACTGCCCCTTTCGGCACCGGCATTCCTTGAAAAACCGCCGCGCGCTGCCCATGGAACGGCGAGTACACCGGAGGAGGCGTGAAAAACAGAGTCCCACGTCCCATGAACGCGCTCACCCTGTTGGCAATAAACGCCGCGTTCAAGACAAGCGAAACGACGAGCCACCGTTTGACCATCGGTCCGCAGAGTAACACGCCATCAGCAGGGGTCGCGCAGGGATCCCGTGACTGCGTCCGGACCACCCGCCCGATTCCGATACAGCCCCGCATCGACCGCCGCCGCCATCTTGCCCACTTCGAGCGCGCTGCCCAAAAATCCGCCAATGGCTTCGGCTGTGCCCGACGGGTCGGCAATGGCTCTGCGGTGGTCGATTGCCAGCACCCGCGTGAGCGGTCTGGCCGCAAGCATCGCCTTCGCCCGCAAAACTGCGCGTCCGTACTCTTCCTTCAGCCTCCGCCGGCGCTCCGGCGCGGACGCCATCGGCTCTTGCCGCCGCTCCAACATCCGTTCCTGCGAATCCAGCACTTCATTTACGTCGCGCTCGCAAAAAATTACGCGGCACGGCAATCCGGGCGGCAGCGCCGCCAGCAGCGGCGCCACGATCTTCACGGCTTTACCCCTCGCGTCGAAAAGCCAAGCCGCATCCTTCTCGAGGTTCTTCACCTTCTCGAATTCGAAATAGCCTCGTGGGTTGTCTTCATCCGCCTGCCGCAGCCCGTCGGCAACAACCGGCATTCCCCCCGCCGCCAGCATCTGCATCGCGAGCGATGTCCCCGAGCGCGGCAGCCCGGTCACCACCACCACGCACTCCGCCGGGGGCGGCATCGGCCTGCCATCTGCCTCCCTTGGCACCAGATTCCCTCCGCTGTCCATGATTTCGGCCGCCGTCTCCCAGGCGCCGCGCGCCCCTGCGCCCTCCCTCATCTGGCGCGCCAATCGCCGATGCTCGCGCGCCGCTTCCGCATCACCCAATTGCATCTCCAGCAAGGCGGCAAGCCGCAAGTGCGCCTGCGGATAATTCGGCTGCACGCACAGCGCCGCCCGGAACGCCTCCGCCGCGCGCTCGTACTGCCTGAGGCCCGCCAGCGCGCGCCCGAGCAGGTAGTGCGCCGCCGCGTCGCTCGACGATCGTTCCAGCGCATCCATCGCCCGATGCGCCGCCGCCGTGAAATCCCGCTGCGCCAGAGCGATTCGGCACAAGCCGATATAGGCCTGCAGGTTGTCGGCATCGATCGAGAGCGCTTCCTCATACACGCGCCGTGCCGCCCCGGGCCGCCTCAGAAGCAGGTTTAGAGCCGCCGTTTCCAGGAACAGCCCCGGCCGCACCAGCCGCGCCTCCGCCAGCCGCTGGAGCAGCGCCAGCGCCTCCGCGTAACGTTTCTCCGCCATGAGAACTCGCGCTTCCAGGTAATCAGCCGCCGGACCGCTGCCCCGCCCGCCCAGACCGGCCACCACCCGCCGCATCTCCTCCCGCCGTCCCAGCGCCTGACAGGAGGCGAACAGCCGCACCGCAAAGCGTTGCTCGCCGGGATCGGCTTCCCACAATTCGTGCAAGATCGGGTACGCCTCCTGGTGTCTGCCCGCATCCTGGTACGACTGCGCCAGGTTGTAGCGCAGCTCGCGCACCGTCTGCCGGATCGCCGCTTGGCGATTCTCGTCCGGCCGCTCGACATATCCCAGGGCGATCATCTGTTCCATCGCCTCGTGCGCCGCCACAGGATCGATCCTGGTGTGTGCCGGATGCCGTCCGTCCTTGCCCGGCACCTCCTCCCAACTCGCCACCGTTTCGATCGCCGGAGCGTCCGCGAATGGCTGCGCCAGCACCTTGCCGTCCATATCCTCTCCCACGGCAAGGCCGTACATCGACAGCACCGTCGGGGCGATGTCCAGCACCGAGGCGCCATAAATGGTTGCGCCGGCTCGAATCCCAGGCCCGCTCACCACCAGGATGCCGAAATCGCGGTGCTCCACCGCCGGACCAGCCGGAACGTCGGGGATCGTCGAAGGACGCAGTTGGTCCGGGTGAAAGCCGTGGTCTGACATCAGAATCGCCCTCGCGCCGCCCGCCCGCTCCAGCAGCGCTCCCAGCATTTCGTCGTGGAACTCGTAGGCCGCAGCCATCACATTGCGATACAGTTCAAAATCGCGTTCCGCAATCCACGATTGGCGCGGCGGGTGGTACCTCATGAAGCCGTGCGAAAAGTGGTCCACGGCCTCGTAGTAGACGGCGAAAAAATCCCAGGCCTGATGTTCCATCAGCCACAACGCCGCCGCCTGGATGCTCATCGCTTCCGCCAGCGTCCGCAGAAATCCCGCCAGCCGTGTATCGCGGCCCTGATCGATTTCCCGCGCCCGCGGGATGAAACGCTCCACCAACTCAACCGGCAGGCTCTCCGGATGCACCCTCAGCCCTGCCAGCGTTTCGGCCAGCTCCGGCGGATAAATCGTGTGCGGCCACAGCGGCCAACCTTCCGCCAGCGGCCCGCGCGCGCGGTGGTAGTGATCCGAAACCATCACCCCAGCGATGGGCTCGGCCGGATGGCTGGGCCACCATCCAATGACCACGCTCCGCAGCCCGTTCTGGTTGAGGATATTCCAGACCGCTTTCGATTTCCGTGACAGGTTCGTTACGGGTCGCACGCCGCTTCCATCCGGCGCCGGTTCCGTGAACCCGTGAATGCCGTGCTGGAACGGCCGCTTTCCCGTGCAAATCGACGTCCACAGCATCGGCGAGAGCGGAGGGTCGAGCGTTTTGATGTCTCCCGCGGCGCCGCCTTCCACCATCCGCCGGAGGTTCGGCATCCGCTCGGCCTGGATCAGCGGCCGGATCATCTTCCAGTCGGCGGCGTCCCAGCCGATCAGCAGAACCTTATTCATGGCCTTGCATGTGAATGCGGCGGGGCACCCCTGGCCTGCGGCCGGGGGGACGCGGGCGTCCCGCCGCAGACCAGTGGGTGTGCCCCACAAGATGATATAGGTGGTGATGATGGTTTGGCATCCCGGACGTGCTCTCCTCGTACTCCTCGCGCTTGCCTGCGCGCTTCCCTCCGCTGCCCTCACCTTCAGCGGGAAACTGGACGAGCTCACACCCCGCTCCCTGGCCCTCCGCCTCGCCGATGGCCGCGTGATCGATGCTCTTCTGCCGCGCACGCCGTTGCCGGAGATCGCTTCCATCGGCACCGGCGATTCGGTTGAAACCGATTGCAAGCGAATCAAGCCGGTATGGGAACCCGAGGCCTCTCGCTACCGCTTCCTCGAGGTCACCGCGATCCGGTTGCTGGTGCACGAGCCGCCCGAACACCGGCCATCCGCGGCGCCCACGCCGCCCGCCGACGACCCCACGATGGCGCACGCGCGCGAAGTCAACTTGAGCTACGCCGCCCAATTGCCGAACTACGTGGCCGATGAAACTGCCGTCCGCTACACGCGCGATTCCGCATCGAAAAAATGGCGCCGCTTCGATACCATTCAGGACGAAATCGCCATTCGCGGCGGGCACGCCACGCGCCAGGGCATTGTCCGCAACGGCAAGCTCACGCATGACGCGTTTGAGCGCCTTTCCGGCTTCAAATGGTCGGGCGGCTTCGGCACGGAGCTGCGGCCGGTCTTCGATCCGCGCTGTCCCACACGCATCGAATATGCGGGCGATGCCGCCGCCACCGGCGGCGATCTTGCCGAATACCGGTTTGAATCGCCCGCCCACGCCTGCTTCGTCCCTTTCTATTTCGAATTCGAGCGGTATAACCCCGCGCGCACGGGGCATGTCGATGTGGATAAGCGGGGCAGGGTCGTGCGTTTCCTCGAAGAGGCCCGAGCGTTCCCGCCCGCGTTCGAATTCAGCGGGCGCACCGAAGAAATCTACTGGAGCGACGTCACGATCGCCGGGTCTCAGCATCTGCTCCCCATCAGGGCCGTGTTCGTGGTGGTCTATTCTTCCGGCGTCGGCTGGCGCGTTGAGGTGGCGTACAAGAATCACCGGCACTTTGAAGCTTCCACCACTATCGTCCCGCTATTGTGAGGCGACGAACCTCCGTAGGATGAAAACAAAGTATTGCTGCGGCGCCGCCGGCCGCGAGAAGCTCATTTGCTGTGCCGCTTCCACCGCCGCCTGGCTGTTGGGATCGGAAGGCTGGAGCGAGTGCGCCTCCACCATCTCCCCCGAGGCCGTCACCAGCCCGAACACGCAAACCGTACCGGTGGGCGCGCCTGCCTTCACCTGCGAAACGCGCAAGAGCTTTTCCGCCGCGCCGAGCGCGATCGGCCTTCCCAGCGCCTGCATTTCCGCGCTCGCCACAAACAGGCCCGGGTCAGGTGCGGAAAGCCCGTTGAGGCTCTCGACGGAAATCTCGGTCACCATCACGCCGCCTTCGTAGATCGAAACCTTGCCCGGCATCGAATGGCTTCCCAGGTGCGGCGCATTTGAGTAGTCGTACGCGTAATATCGCCCAGGCACCTGCGAATGCACGCGCAACAATCCGGATTCGGGATCGACGCATTCTTCCGTCTCATTCCAGGCGCGCGCCGGACTCGTGGCCGGCCCGCCGGAAAACAAAAAACAGGAGAGTCGCTGCCCGTTGAATGTAACCGCAGCTCTGCGGATCGCGGCGCTCTTCAAGCCCTTCGCTGCGGGAATCGGATCGAATAGCGCCGCCCGCGCCTCGTGTAGCCGCAAGGGAACGTAGCTGTCCGTTTCTTCTCCGTACAGCGCGCCGTGCGCGGAAATCCGCGTAATCGCGTAGGTCCCCGGCCCGCCCGCGGTCCAGCGCAGCCCCTGCTGCGGATCGAAGACGTCTTCCATCTGCCATGCGCCGTCGTAGCGCGTCAGCCCGCCGGAATTCACCGTGAACCGGACTTTCAGATCGTACGCCTGCCCGCCGGACCGCAGGTCGTACACATTGCGCGCTTGCTCCACGAGTTGCAGGACCGTTTCCCGCTCCGCGGGCGCTTCGACCGCCCGAATGGAATCGCCGGCCGTTGGCGGCGCACTGAGCGGCTCTTGAGCAAAAGCCGGAAGCCACGCGCCAGCTGCCGCTACCCAACACAACACACGTCTGGAGACCATGGGGTTCGTCCTCCCAAACGACTTGCGCTTGCCTACGCCTTTACCGGTTTGACCGGGAATGTCAGTCTAGGCAGATACGGCCTGCCGTCGAGCGCCGCCGATCCGCCGCCGCCGCTGCCACCACCGCCGCCGCTGCCGCCACCGCTACCGCC
>Ga0126381_100004690_pt1 | contig 14922 bp, 16 predicted proteins | sample PanSoiMetPlot_28_FD_96465 | JGI IMG/M metagenome (GOLD analysis project Ga0126381, IMG submission 96465) | Tropical forest soil microbial communities from Panama - MetaG Plot_28 | ecosystem: Environmental > Terrestrial > Soil > Tropical forest > Bulk soil | place: Panama | collected 2016-02-17
ACATGAGCTTTCGGAGCAGGGGCACGGCGGCAGCCTTCTTCGCCTTCGCTCTAGTTTTCACCGTCCGTGCCCCCGCAGCCGCACAGGCTCAGGACGATGACCTTGTCTCTCTTCACGAACGCGCCGCTGGGGGTGATGCACAAGCGCAATTCGCTCTGGCGAATCGCTATTATCGCGGCCTCGACGTCGCTCAGGACTACGGCCAGGCCTTGATCTGGTATCGCAAGTCCGCCGCTCAGGGTTTTGCCCCTGCACAGAATCAACTGGGCTACATGCATGAGCATAAGTTTGGCCTGCCGCGGGACTACAAGCGCGCCTTAGTTTACTACCGTCTGGCCGCCAACAAGGGCTATGCGCTCGCCGAGTACAATCTGGCGGCGATGTACCAGAGTGGCCGCTGGGTCAAACGCGATTACAAGCAAGCCTTCGAATGGGACCGCAAGGCGGCGGACCAGAGTCTCCCGGACGCCGAGGAGGTAGTCGGCTACTTTTATCAGTGGGGATTGGGGGTCAAGCGCGACTATGCTCAGGCTCTAGCCTGGTATCACCGCGCCGCGGGCCATGGCAACTCCAAGGCCGAAAACCAGCTCGGCTACATGGCGGAAAACGGATGGGGCCAACCGCAGAGCTACAACCAGGCATTCTCCTGGTATTACAAAGCGGCGGATCATGGCTGCGGCGAGGCGATGGAAAACGTCGGCTACAATCTCCAGAACGGCGTCGGTGTGGCGGTCGATTATGCCCAGGCTAGGTCCTGGCTTTACAAAGCCGCCGCTCTGGAGAACAGCGATGCGGAGAACCAGCTCGGCTGGATGTATCAGTTCGGGCAGGGCGTAAAGCCTGACGATAACAAAGCCTTGGCTTGGTACCGGCTTGCTGCCGACCAGGACAACATCCACGCCAAAAACAATCTCCATGCTCTCAAAGAAGAACTGGAGGACCGCGGTGGAGGATTATGGGAATCCGCCAACCAGCCCGTCAGCGATCCTGCTATTGAGTTGGTCCAGCGCCGCGCCCGCATTCGGGATCTTCGCGCCCAAATTACCGGACTAGAGACCGACGCCTTGCAAGAAGACAATTCCGCCGACCAGCTCGCACATATGGGCGACAGTGGCAAGAAGAAGAATGGTGGTATCGCTAAGGCTATGGATGCCTTCGGAACGGTCGCTGGCGTAAAACCCCATCTCGACGCTGCAAAATCTCGCGAGGAAGCAGCACGCCTGCGTGAGGAACTGGCTAAACTGGAGTACCTAGACCAATCCTCTGCCAACGTCTCCGCCCCTTAACCTCGGTTACCCTGCAGGCTCGTGGCTAGTCGAAATCGGGCAGGTGGTTACCGGCCGGCGCTTTTCCAATACCCCATTTGAACCTAGCCGCCCGAACGGCGGACGCTTCGCGTGGCATTAGCCCGCGTTCGCCCGAACCCAAAGCCTTTATCAAACGCGCGCCAGAGCACCGCACCCGCGCGCACTTCTTGCCCCAATGCTGCGCCTCTGAAACAACCAACGTTGCCAGGACCTGACCAAGTTTGGCAGGATAAGGCAACTTGCGACTCGGCTTCGACTCGGCTTGCGACTCGGCTTCGTTGACTTGCTTTGACCTGCACCCTAAGATGACCGAACCATGGGGGATTATCCGTCACTCCTCGGGCAGACCATCTCGCATTACCGTGTTTTGGAAAAACTTGGCGGCGGCGGAATGGGTGTCGTCTACCGAGCTGGAGATTTGCAGTTAGAGCGCACCGTAGCGTTAAAGGTCCTCACCCAGGACTTTGGGAGCCCGGAAAACCGCGACAGGTCCAGCGCCACCTGCGCTCGAATCGATTCAGTTTTCTCGTTCTGGTGTTTCTTCTTATTGATGCACCGGGGAGGTAGCATGATTTACCGTCACGGTCAATCTCTGGACACAATCGCGGCAAGGTAGTAAGAAGTCCTGCATGGAGAGTTCCTTCGAAAACCTACTCCGTCAGCCGGATGGCCTTGGTGTTCCTTATGGATATTGACGAAGAAAAATTGCAACAAACGGTTCTCGCACTTCTCTACATGAATAGCATTAGCAACAAGTTTCGAACACGAGCCTGGAAAGGGTTTCCCTGGAGCGTGATGGACGTTCTGCACATGAAAGGCTACATCTCCAATCCAGCCACGAAGAACAAGTCCGTGGTATTAACCGAGGAAGGGGCCAGGCTGTCCAAGGAGCTGTTCGAGAAGCTCTTCACTCAGAAGTAGAGGACTGAAAGGCTCGCAACTACGCACCGGCACCGTCGAGATCGGTCTGGGACGAACCTCACCGGTAGGGTCTATCGGGAGTTGTGCTTTTCCCGGCCAGAATGGATTCCTTAGCAGGCGCTTTCTCTGGCACTGCTTGCACTCGCCGACTAGTTCGGTCGAAACTTTCCTTGCACTAGGAGCGAGAATGCCGTTTCGAGGCTTACTCCGGCAGATAGGAGCGGCTTGATCCAGCTTTGATGGAACTTTTCCGGGCACCCCTCAGATTCATTGAAAATGCAATCGAGGGCCTCCAAATTCCAGCGTCGTTCCAGATCTTCGCGATCGAGCCTTTCGCGATACTCCTCGGCCGCTGTTTTGAGCCCGTCGTCGATCTTGCGGGGAATCAGTTTATCTTTGGGATCTTTCATGCTCGTTCTTCTGCTCTTCGGTGTTTCTGCTCGTGGTTCGCGATGGCCGCAAGCGCCCGGTTCCGCTCCAGCGCCAGCCGTCTTTAGACCGGCGCTAGAAATCGGAAGGGAGCGCATGCCTTACGCCGCGATGAACAGAGTCCTTCCGCCGCGGTTCACGAGTAGGAGAGGGTCGTTCCCAGCCTTGCGGAGAGCGCTCTGGAACTCAGAGACGTTTTTGACCGATTGACGGTTCACTTCCTGGATGACATCGCCCTTTTGCAACCCGACGTCTGCCATCTTGCTGGACGGATCCACATCGGTGACCACGACACCCGTCGTCGATGGAGGCAGGTTAAGCTGCTCGGCGATTTGCTGATTTACGTTGCTTACCTCAACGCCGTCCAGGGCTTTTTCCACGCCTTCTTCCCAGGATTTGACCTTGGCCGTCTCCACCGGCATCTCGGCAAGCTTAGCGGTGATCTCTCGCGTACCGCCATTGCGAACCAGCTTCAACTGGACAGTCGTGCCGGGCTGCATCATCGAGATGGTCATGCGGAGTTGATTGCTGTCTGCCACCGGTTTGCCATTCAATTCCAGAATGATGTCGCCGCGCTGCACGCCGACTGCATGCGCTGGGCTGCTTGGGGTGACGTCACCGACAACGACACCCTTCGCATCTTTCTCTCCAAAGGCCTTGGCCATGATGGGAGTCACGTCTTGCGGGAGAATTCCCAGGTACGCGCGCGTCACCCTGCCGTTCTTCAGGATCTGGTTCATTACGTTGCGCGCGAGGTTGACCGGCACAGCGAATCCAATACCTTGGCTGCCGCCGGAACCGTGAGTGATGATTGCGGTGTTAATGCCTACCAACTCGCCGCGGTCGTTAACCAGCGCTCCGCCGGAATTCCCCGGATTAATCGGTGCATCGGTCTGCAGAAAATCTTCATAGTCCTCGATGCCGAGGTTGCCGCGACCAGTGGCGCTGATGATCCCCTTGGTGACGGTTTGTCCGACGCCGAAAGGATCGCCGACGGCTAGGGCCACGTCTCCCACTTCCACTTTGGAGGAGTCCCCAATGGTGATCGGAGTTAGTTTTTCAGCGTCAATTTTCAATACGGCGACGTCCGTTTTCGGATCCGTTCCAACGATCCGCGCCTGGAATTCGCGCTTGTCGGAGAGCGTGACGCGAACGTCGGTCGCGCCATCGACGACATGATTGTTGGTGAGGATATAGCCCTCCGGACTGACGATCACGCCGGAGCCAAGAGCCTTCTCCTTGCCGTCCTTGGGAAGGTTGAAATGTCCTTCCGGCCCCCTTCCAAAGAACTGCCTGAAAAAGGGATCCATCGGCATTGGTTCGGCGGATTCCTCGCGGGGGTGCACGACTTTCGATGAAGAAATGTTTATAACGGAGGGTAATACCGCCTTAACGATGGGTGCATAGCTGGTCTTGCTCGGGGCCTCGTTGATATCTGCCAACTTAAGAGTCGCTGGCGGGTTGCTTTCTCTCGAGTTCGAAATCGTGTGGGCCAGGGAGATGCCTGCGGCGCCCAAAATGCATCCCAGCACCAGTGCCATAAATCTTGAGCCTGGCGACAATCTAAATCGGTTCATGTGTCCTTCCTTAGGTGGTTCTTGGCAACCTGCCGAGTCTTCTGGAGTGCAGGGTGCGTTTGCTTATGCTTCATTCCATCAGACGCAGAGGAGCGCCTGGCCGATTCTCCCTACCAGCAGGGATATTGCAGCCAGGCGATTGGGTAGCAGCGAAACGGAACTCTCCGGCAAAAATTTGGAAGGAAGATGGTGTCCCTAGGAAATGATGCCTTTGCGGACGGCGTATAGAATCAATTCCGGAATGCCACGCAAGCGCAATTTCTCCATAATATTCGCACGGTGGGTCTCGACGGTGTAAACGCTCAGATTTAGCAGGTTGGCCACGTCTTTGTTGGATTTTCCCTCGGCGATCAACTGGAAGATTTCGCGTTCGCGCGGGGTCAACAGGTCATAGGCGTCTTCGGTGCCTGTGCGCTTCAATTTGCGCACATAGTCATCAAGCAAAACCTTGCTTACCGCCGGACTGAAGAACGATTTCCCGCCCGCCACCGCATGGACGGCCTTGATCAGGTCCGCCTCGGCCGAATCCTTCAAAAGGTAGCCCTTGGCCCCGGCCTTCAGCGCGCGAAGCACATAGCTTTCGTCGGAATGCATGCTCAGCATGATGACCGCAATATCTGGCTGGCTCTGGGTGATTTGGTGAGCCGCCTCGATGCCGTTGAGATTCGGCATGCCGATATCCATGACCACCACATCTGGCTTGAGAGACCTTGCCAACGCTACTACTTCCCTCCCATCATTCGCTTCCGCGGCCACCGTGAGATCAGGTTGTTGCTCAATCATGAGCCGCAGCCCGCTGCGCATGAGCTGATGATCATCGGCTAGCAATAGGCGAATTCTTCTCATTGGGTTTAAAGGGAATGCGCCGGCTGAATCGGCAGTTCTGCACTTACGGTTGAGCCTGTACCCCCTGCCGATCGAATGGTGAGCATGCCGCCCAGGCGTTTTACGCGCTCTCCCATTCCCAGGATTCCCATGCCTCTTTGACGGTCAGGATCGAAACCGTGTCCGTCATCAGCGACTTCGACGGAGATTTTGTCCATGCCTCGAATAACCGTTACTTTCGCGTTTCTGGCTGTAGCGTGGGTTGCCGCGTTGTTCAAGGCTTCCTGTACCAGCCGGTAAATGCAGATCTTGATTTCATCCGGGAGTTCCTCCGATACGTTTTCTGAGCGAACCTCCACTTCCATCTCGCTTCGGCGGGAAACCTCGCGAGCCTGCCATTCCAGTGCGGGAATCAGGCCGAGATCGTCCAGCATCGGAGGCCGCAACAGAAGGGCCATGTCCCGGATCGATTTCACCGCATTTTCAGCCACTGCCTTTATACGGTTAATTTGTCCCTGGATGACGCGGTCTTCGGGAGGCACTAGTTTCCCCAACTGTCCAAGATCCACCAGCAGCGCTCCTAGCGTCTGCCCCACTTCATCATGCAGTTCGCGCGAAATCGAATGCCGTTCCTCTTCCTGGACCTCAACCAAGCGGGCAGACAAGCCCTCGAGCTCCTGCCTGCTGCGCACCAAGGCCTGATAGCGCTCGCTTCCTTGCCGCTCGAGTCGCAGGATATATAGTCCGCTGACAAGCGACAAAAGAATTCCAGCCGTGAGTGCCAGCCCGACCATCCGCTGAAGCCTGGTCTGCACGCTCCGAAAGCTCGCGGCCAGAGCCTCCTTCTTCTCGCCCAGTTTCCGCCCGTTCAGCAATGAAATCTGCTGGGTGATTTGCAGGATGTGCGTTCGTTGCGGAATGAGCTGTTCGCCAATGAATCGGTGTGCGCGCTGGTGACGGTCCTCCGCACTCCAAGAGGAAGCCACGGCGAAGGAATTCTCTTGCTCGGCGAGCCCTCGTTCCAGCTCTTTTATCAGGACTTGCTCATCCGGTTCTTTGTCCAACGGATACTGCTGCAGTGCCGCGTGGATTTCGGCGCTGCGATTGATAGCGTCAAATTCTCTTGTGGCATGTGCAGGCTCCTGCTCCCGCAGAAGGTATTGCTCCATTTGGTCATCATAGACATGGACAGATACGGTGATTGCCGAGAGTGCCTGGCTATGTGCGGTGAACCGGCGCGTGACTTCCTGCTCGATGCGGCTCAATTTCAGTACCGAAAGCAAGGCATCCAGCCCTCCCAGTATTAAGAGCAGCAAAAGTCCCCCAAAAGCGATCAGCAATATTCGGCGAAGCTTCTGGAATTGTTCCCCGGAATGGGGATCTTCGGCAGGGACAAGAGTCCGAGAGGTGTTCTTCTGGAGAAGAGGAGACACGGGATAGAGAATAAAACAAATTTTCTGGACAATGCAGATTTTGCAGCTCTGGAATCTGCCAATCATGACTGCGAATTGTTTGATTCCATAGAAGCGTTTTTATTCTGTCACCACCCGATGGCTATCTATTTGAGGACCCGCAGACGAAAAGTAGCCGCGAAGCCCATACGATTTTGCCGAGACTAGGTGATTGCGAATCTCCGCCAGACGTCCGGAAGTTGTCTTTGACAAGAAATTCCGCCTTGCGGGAGCAGACCAACTCAAACGGAAGATTTCCTTGTTATCACGCAACACACAAATCATCTGGGTGAAGGGAACTACATCGGGCCAGACTCCCACGCATAAAGTGCGCGGAGCTTTTACACGGCCATCGGGTAACCGGCAGCTCTCCACGCTTCGACACCGCCTTCTAGCACCTTTACGTTGGTAAAGCCCTGCGCACGGTATTTGCCTGCCTGACCGGCAGCGCTCGCTTCGGCGGGTCAGGCTCAATAGAAGATGATTTCCTGAGTCTTCGGCAGCGAAGCCGCACGAGACCGGAAACTGGCTAGGGAAATGGACCCTTCGAGGTTCAGCATCCGGCATTTGGCATCGTCCTCGTATGCGCAGACGAGTAAGGCTTGGTTTGCCCTTCCATGCGCCTGTTGTACACTGACGCGCTCGATTTCTGCCATGTCTCCTCCTGGCCCGATGTCGGTTCAACCCACTGCGCAGACCATGCTACTACTTCCGTCCCGAGCGTCTAGCTGGTTAGCGGTACGCGGCAGCCTGGATCCTGTACAACTCCGAGTATTGACCTCGCTTGGACATCAGCTCAGGGTGTGTGCCGAGCTCCACCAGTCGCGCCCCGTCGAGCACGACGATGAGATCAGCCATTCGCACCGTCGAGAATCGGTGGGAGATACGTGGTACCGGCGCCAGCACGGTGACGACTTCCTCCACATCCAGCTCCTGGACGACGTGAACGCCATGTCCCACCAGGCGATCACCGCGACCTAGCGACAATCCCGAAACTGTTTCGAGCTTCCCTAGTTCAAACAAGAAGCCTATGTAACCATAAGATCTTGAAAGCGGAAAGTGGATCGATGATGAGAACGGAATGGCTGCGATTCAACGGCGCTGTCGAGCGGGATCCCGCCATCGATGCGTGGATGAAAGAGCATGCAGGTGAATTGGGAGCTATAGCGCATCATTGGTTTGCGGCCATGCGAAAATGCGGGGACGAAGTCCGGGAGCTCTTGCACGACGGCTATCCGGTTGCGTGTCTGGGAGATGCGCCCTTCGCCTATGTCGATGTATTCACTTCGCACGTAAACGTGGGGTTCTTTCACGGCGCAGCGTTGCCGGATCCGGCTGGCTTGTTAGAAGGCACCGGCAAGTTCATGCGCCATGTGAAGCTGAGACCGGGAACGGCCACAAACGCCGCAGCCCTAAGCAGGCTCATCGATACAGCCTACTCGGATATAAAGGCGCGCGTCGAAAACGGCTAGCTCAGACAAGAGCCTTGAGAGCCGAAAGCGCGGTCGACAATTTTCGGACTGACTTCGCTTGGCCCGCGATTGAGTCACGGAAGCGCTGCAGCTCTGTCTTCTGTGTCAAACTTACCTGTGTCATGCGTCCTCTCGTGCTAACTTTTCTGCTCTGCGCGATGCTCCTCTTTGCGGTCTCGCCTGCGTGGAGCGCCGATAAGCCACTGGAAGTGACGATCCAGGCTGGACCGTATCAGCTCCACGGCTGCGTCTGGACTCCGGATGGACCGGGACCATATCCCGTCATGATCTTCAACCATGGCAGCGAAAAGAACCCTGCTCCATGCGGACCGCCCGATCTGGGATACTTCTACCAAAACAAGGGTTTCGCTTTCTTCGCGTTCCAGCGCCACGGACACGGAGCCTCGCCGGGCGACTACATTATGGATCTGCAAACCCGCGCGTTCGCCGCTCATCCATTCGACCGGCGCGCCGCTCAAAGTGAAGTGGTCGGTTTGCAGGAGCAATACAACAAAGACGTAGAAGCCGCAGTTGCCTGGGTCAGGCAGCAAGGATGGGCGGACACGCAGCGCATCGCCATGACAGGCATCTCCTTTGGAGGTATTCAGACCATCCTTGCGGCCGAAAAGGGGCTCGGGATTCGAGCCTTCCTACCCTTCGCGCCCGCTGCCCAGAGCTGGAATCCGGTGCTGGCGGATCGGCTGAAAAAGGCGGTGCGCCATGCCCGCGTCCCCATTTTCATCATTCAGGCGCAGAACGACTACAGTACGGAGCCCAGTAAAGTGCTGGGGCCGGAGTTGGAAAAGAAAGGGCCGCCAAACCACGCAAAGATTTATCCTTCGTTCGGAACTACGGCACAAGACGGGCACTGGCGTTTTGGTTCGTACCGGGACGGCATCGCCATTTGGGCCTCGGATGTTAGTGCTTTTCTCGATGCGACACTTCACGACGCAAATCTTACGAGACGGTAAGACCGCTTCCGCGGCTCATTTTTGTGTCTATGGGAAATGCGACTCTTCCCAACTCCGGTGTCAGTAGCGGTGTCGGTTGGACCCTTTATCCTGTGCGCCACGCTGCGCCGCCATGCCAAGCACAATCGCTTGGGACGCCACGGATCCCAGCATCGGGCGATCTATTGCCAACAAGGATTTAGTGCGCCCAATTGAACTCGCGTGGGCCATAATTCCTGTGGTAAGCCTCTCTGCGGACACCGTGCATTATGACAGACAGCGATCTGCTTGGCTTCCCTTGACAGATCCTCCCACGGCAAATCCGTGTGCACCGTAGACACGAAAATCTCGTTGTTGCCGCAATGATCGCAATCGTAGACTACTTCCACGGTCCGCACAGGTTGGCCAGTGAGGAGCTCGAATCCTTGGGGCTCATAAGGAAGGAGATCACTCGGGGATTGTTTGAATCTCATCCCACAAACGGGACAGGTCACGTCAGCAATGCTTTCTGGGCGAACTCGATTCCTGTCCATCATCCAAACGAGAATGAATTCTCTGCGGCACTTCGCACAGCTGGTGATAAATTTGTGGTTCACAGGCACTCTCCCATCCGGACCTCAGTGCCCGCTTCGACACGGGAAGCGTGAGTCTTTCCTACGATGGCGACCACGGCGCCGCACACCTCTTGACGTTCTCCTTTGCTTTCTACCTTTGGCGGTGCAAAATCCGATTTCTTCAGGCAAGTGACTGGAATTCGCGTCGGCGTCGATGCGTGCGATTCGGGATGCAACAAGTGAGGCTGGATTTGTCACCCGTTGGGCAGCCAGAAAGTGAGGGCTGGGTCCTCCCTTTGGCTGAAGCGGCAAGAAAGCCGCGCGGCCACGGTTACACCGTGTCCCGTTCTGCAATCCGTTCGCACGCTATCGTCACGCCACGCAGTTTGTGCCGCTCCCGGCAGCCAGCTGAAAAATTCATCAAGCTTTCAATCCGAGGGCTGGGCCTTCACGAGGAACCTAAGTCTTCCTGGTATTTGCAAAAGACGTAATCTCCGCGCGCAAAGTGCGCGACGGGGGAAGTCCTCGCTTTGCTCGGATCGACAGCCTCGACCTTTTTTTTCAGCCGCTTGTCTGCGAACATCTAGGAGACCAGCGACTGCGTCGCACGAAGAATACTGCAAGGCCTGCAGGAGTCAATGGCACAGAGGTGGTGCAGAGTGGCACGTTCGTGCCACATGCAGAGATCCGAGGTTGCCGACTGGGAAACAGAGATCAGAAGTCAGGGATCAGACGCAACGACTGCCACAGACCTAATTTTATTCCAGAAATCGGTGGTCCGCATTGCTGGACCGTTGCTGAACAACATCGTTTTTCTTTTTCTACACGGAGGGGCAGGCGCTGGGCGGTGAAGTGATGGCTTGTGAGATACGGACAAGAATGTTAAGTAGTAGTCATCTGGTCCCTCCGAGAAGTGAGAAAAGGTGAAGTGAGGCGAAATGTCGTGGCGTTTCCGGATCGCAGGAGGAGGCTTTGGCCGCCGGCTGTGCGCTTCTTCAGGAGCCCAAGAAGTCTTTCAAGAGGAGACCTGGCTTTGCGGGGCGCGCGTGGTTCTGGCAGTGGGCTGTTGCGCATGGGCTGGTCTAACCGCGACCGAGTTGGCCGAGCAGGCGTGGCGCGTCCAGGGTTTTCTGAACGCCTACCTTCTCTATAGTTTCCTGATCTTGTTCCTGCTGCGCCTGCATGGTGCGGCCGACTTCGCTTACCGCCTAACGACGCTCGCGGTCGACCTGCTTTTTGCCGCAGTGGTCACGGTCTTCACCGGGGGCCCGGGAAGCCCTTATGGAGTGCTGTGGGTTTTCATCATGATGACAGCCGCTTACCGCGGGAGTCTTCGCGAGACCAGTCTCACGGCGGCAGCGTGCGCTCTGCTCTTACTCGTCGAAAGCCTGGTATTGCGATTGTTGCCGCAGTATTTCCAACACGCAGGGGAAGCCGATTTCCGGAGTAATCGACTGCTGTTGCGCGGTACATTTCTGATTGTCGCCACCCTAGTGCTCGGCTACCTGACGGTGCGAGAGAGACGCCTGCGCGCCGAGAGTGCCTTGGTGGCAAGAGTCCTCGGCCGCGCGCAAGTCGGAATGGACCAGGCATTAGCAGCGCTGTTCGCCGAGATTGCGCCACTGTATTTGCCTCTGAAGACACTGGTAGCGTTGCGGAAGGGAAATGTTGAAGAGGTTTTCTCCTGGGAGCCGGAACACGCTCTGAGCAAACACCCAGTTGGAGCAGTGAGAACTGTGTTGCAATTTTCAAAGTTGGAAGCAGCTGCCTTTTCCGTTCCTGCGCAGGCCTGGTATTTCACGCGAAACCCCCGGCGGCCCGGACGCACCAAACTTCTGGCATTTGACGGGTTTGGGCAAACGGTCGGCGGCTTATCTTCCGAGGACTTGCATTCCTGTTTCCCAGCCAGCGAGTTTCCGTCCCTGATGGTGAGCTCTTTTTCGTTCAGCGAGGCATTGAAAGGAAGATTGATTTTGGTCGGTCCCTCACTCCACGAGGGCAGTAAGAAAGCGCTACGTTTTCTGCAGAGGGTGGGGGAGCAGATCGGCCCGACAGTGCAAAACGTTTATCTCTCAAGGGATATTCGCAAACAGGTCGAAGACCAGGTGCGTGCCCGGCTCACCCGCGAGCTGCACGATGGAACCATCCAGTCGCTGCTGAGTGCGGACATGCAGATTGAAGTTCTCAGACGCCAAGGCCTAAGTTCTCCGGGCGAATTGGAGAAACGACTGGCCGCTCTGCAGTCGCTCATCCATCAACAAGCCCTGAACCTTCGCGATCTGATCGAGGAAACAAAGCCCTTGAACTTCAGCCCCAAGGAGATGCCAGATTTTTTGGCGGAATTGGTAGAAAGATTCCGGCGTGAAACCGGTATCTCGGTCCGTCTGGAGACCGAACAGGGCAGCACCACACTGCCGCCGGGTGTATGTCACGAAATTGTACGTATTGTTCAGGAAGGACTCTCGAACGTAAGAAAGCATAGCGGCGCGCGCAATGTGGTCGTCACCTTGCGTGCAAGCGAGAAAGGACGAAGCAAGCTCGTGATTGCCGACGACGGTCTGGGATTTGGATTTCGTGGTCTCGTGACGCAGACGCAACTCGACGCTGCACATCGCGGTCCCAGCGTGATCAAAGAGCGTGTGCGTCTGATCGGCGGCGAACTGAGGATTGACTCTTCTCCACAGCGTGGAGCACGGCTGGAAATTACCATTCCGGATGGGTCCCATGGCTGAAAAGTCCGCGAAGATTCGTATCTTGGTCGCCGACGATCACCCGGTTTTCCGTTATGGGCTGCGCACGTTGCTTGAGTCTGAACCGAAGTTTACAGTCGTTGGTGAGGCGGCGGACGGATCAGAAGTTGCCAAATTGACGAGAGTGCTGAAACCAGATGTTCTGATGTTGGATCTCGCCATGCCTCGGCTTACGGGAATGGAAGTACTGCGCGAGCTGGCGTTCACCCATGGCAATGTACGCACCATCGTTCTGACCGCGGCCATCGAAAAAGAACAAATTGTGGAAGCACTGCAACTGGGCGCCCGGGGCATACTTCTTAAAGACGCCGCCATTCAAACCGCGACCAAGTGTATTGAGGAAGTGATAACCGGAGAGTATTGGGTCGGCCACGAAGCCGTGGCAAGCCTAGTGGACTATCTCCACAAGTTGAAGAAAGGTGCGGAAGAGAAGGCAGCAGACAAATTACTAGAATTTACGCCGCGAGAGCGCGAAATTATTTCTTTGATTATCACCGGCTGTGTGAATAAAGAAATTGCCGCAAGACTTACCTTGAGCGAGGATACGGTGAAACATCACCTCTCCAATATTTTCGCCAAGGCCAAGGTTGCGAATCGACTGGAGCTGGCAATTTGGGCGATGAACTAAGGATTTCCTTAAGGACACTAGAAATCGCAAGCTCCGAGCCCGATATTTGTGGATGCTTGATAAGGTCTTACAAGGTTAACTTACTAGAACGCCGTTTGACCGGATAACTTCCGCGTGGCGACCACTTGCCAAGGGAGTGCGGTTCTAGGGTTGTGAGCGTCTATGGCGACGCCTGAACAGTTGTCCGAGCGAGTGCCGAATCGGGGAAATGCGGGCGCTGCATCTGCAACTGAAGCGCGGTCAGGGTTGCGCGCGAGCTCACTCGCTCGGGCTCGACTTTTAGGATGCGTGCGCCAACAGGATCGATGCGGAACCGCTGTCGCCGGCAAACACGCTACGCGCGCCGTTTGCGGTTGGCAGGGCCACGGGACTAGGTTTTCCGCTCTCGTTCGCGAAGTAGGGCAGTCCGGTTTCTTCTGCGTAGTCGATGTTGTCGACGCTGTCCCGGTCTGGCTTGATCCGACCACTCCTAGATCGGGCACAGTCCAATACAATCACGTGATCACTGGACGCAACGAACGCGACGCCGCGCTTGCTATTCGCCGCTATCCCGCTCGGGGTCGTCACAGGGGCACCAGACAGGGCTGCGCATTTGTGGACGTCAATAGCTACGGTTTGGCCGGTTTCCTCAAGGTTCGTGTAGAAACGCCCATGACCGTTGTCCACAGCGTAACCCTCCGCAGAACCCAGCCACTCCCTCCCCGATGAGCGACTGACATTGGGCCCTTGGCGGGCTGAGTTTGCCGTGGAATTCCAATTGTGCAACAGAGAAGCATTCGGTAGACCAAGCGTGCCAGCTTGGCCGCCATAGCCTTGATCGCTATTGGACCCCAAGCACCGGTTACCGGCCCTATAGTAGATAAACTGCGGTGCATTTGGGGGCCGGAGCAGCGGTCTGAAGGGTGAAAGCGAAACGAGTGCTTACGACTGGAAGGAGTTAGCGTCTATTTGGCCAGAGGGGTGGTCTCGACAAAGAAAAGAGGTGTGCTCGATGAATGCGACGACAAAGATGTTGGAGAAAATTGCTCTTTTGGCACTGCTTACGGTGGGATTCGGCACAGCGGCCAGCGCGCAGTTTAAGAACGGTTCTCAGGCAACGGAATTGACGATTCCACGGGTGAGTCAGGCGGCTTCGGTCACCCAGCGCGTTGGCTTGACCGATATCACCATTACGTACAGCACGCCGGCCGTGGGAGGGCGCGAAATCTTCGGCAAAGTCGTGCCCTACTCAAAGGTCTGGCGTGCCGGAGCGAATGAAAACACCACGATTCAGTTCACAGACGACGTCACGGTGGAGGGGAAACCACTGGCTGCAGGCCGCTACGGGTTGCACACGATTCCAGATAAGGACCAGTGGACGATTGCTTTCTCGAAGAACTCGACCTCCTGGGGCAGTTTCAGCTATGACGAAAAAGAAGACGCTCTGCGGGTTACGGTCAAACCACGTTCGGGAGAGCCTCGCGAGATGCTGGAGTACACCTTCGACGATACCAAAGCAGACTCGACGAACGCGACGCTGCGCTGGGACAAGCTGGCGGTGCCTTTTCACATTGGCGTGGACGTGAAGGCCGTGGTGCTGAAAAGCATCAAAAAGGAACTGCGGAACACCGGAGGATTCACCTGGGCAGGCTACGATGAGGCGGCGCAATGGTGCCTAGACAACAACTATGAATTGGAACAGGGACTGAAGTGGGAGGACACTTCGATTCAAAACGAAGACCGCTTCGAGAACTGGGAGACCAAGTCGCGCATTTTGGCAGCGATGGGCAGGAAGGACGATTCCGACAAGGCTTTCAAGACGGCGCTGGAACGCGCCAGCGCGCTACAACTCTACGTCTATGCGCGAGGAATTCAGCGAGGAGGCGACCAGAAACGTGCGTTCGAGTTCTTTCAGACGCAGGTGAAAAAGTATCCGGATCATTGGACTTCTCATTTGGCATCGGCGCGACTGGCGTCGGGGACAGGCGACTTTTCTGGCGCGGTCACCCAGATGAAGGCGGCGATTGCAGGAGCGCCAGACACCAACAAGCCGTTTCTGGAACCGCTGTTGAAACGGCT
>Ga0126381_100004691_pt1 | contig 14922 bp, 9 predicted proteins | sample PanSoiMetPlot_28_FD_96465 | JGI IMG/M metagenome (GOLD analysis project Ga0126381, IMG submission 96465) | Tropical forest soil microbial communities from Panama - MetaG Plot_28 | ecosystem: Environmental > Terrestrial > Soil > Tropical forest > Bulk soil | place: Panama | collected 2016-02-17
CGCCTGTGTCGCTAGAAAATCTCAGAACGGACAGGACTTGATTCCAGAGTGCCCAAGCTTCGACATCACGACGGCTCAGACCCCGCTGCAGGGCTTCATCCAGTGGCAGGACCAAATCTCCATGAAATGCCCCGGCCTCGGCCACTGCCAACGAATAGTCATCCGCGGTCCGTGTTTGTCCTTGGTCGGTCCATGAAAACGTGTAGAGCGGATCCTCCGCATGGCGAGACCGTTGCTCAACTCTGATCAATGCGAGATTTGTATCAATCCACGGCTGCGCGGTAGGGCTAGATACTTCGAGAATAGACCCGCGCTTGATGATAAGGCTGCCCCTCATATCGGGCTGCTTGCCTTTGGGGCTCAGCGTCAGGAACCTAAGATGTGAGTAGGTCGACCGCAAGTTTCTGACATCACTGTCCGATGAGGTGCTCTCCGCCTCAGAAGCTTCCAAGATAACTCCGGCGCAGCCCGCATTGGCCGCCTGCTGTGCCGCAAGTCTCGCTTGCCGAATCGGCACTTCAACGTACACTCGATATCCTTGCTTGCGGGCGGCTTCGAGTACCGGCGAAATACCCTCCTTCCAGGAAAACACGATTTCGCTCACACCAAGCGAGTTCGCCGGAGGTAACTCAGGAATGCTCCAGCGAACGAACACGCTACTCCAAGCAGATACAGAAAACACGAGTATCAACACGATGGTCTTGGCGATCGCCGCACCCGTTGTTGGTGAATGTTTTTTGCTCACAACTTTCCGCCGAAGAGAATGTGTGGGCCATTCATCGCCGTTTCGATCTGTGCCGTGGGTGAAAGCCAAATGGCAGAGACATTGGAGATGTGATTGACCACTACCTTGCCGTCAGTGGGACCGAGAAGCAGTAAGGTGGTAGAGAGACCATCGGACATGGTTCCATTTGGAGCGATCACGCTGATCGCAAACTGGGTCTCCAACGGTCTTCCCGTCAATGGGTCAATAATGTGTCCGGCCAATTCGCGCCCAAGTAAGGATGGTGCCGTTTGCTCCGATGTGGAAACGCTCTCATTCTTGAGCATGACGTAGGGATTGATTGTGTGAGAAGGATCCCGCAGCCTTACAAGCCAAGCTGACTGCCCTGGAGGAGAACCTATCGCCATGATCGTACTTCCTCCCGCGTTGATGAACGCATCTTGAATTCTCTCCGAAACCAATAGCTCAGCGGCGCGATCAACTGCGTAGCCTTTCCCAATCGCTCCCAAATCCACTTGCACGCAGGAGGAGTGAAACGTGATGTGATCCGGCGGTATTAGCTCAATCTTCTTGTAGCCAATGCAAGCCTGGGCTTCACGCAGTTGAGCGGGCGAAGGGATCGAGTCGCCTGACAGTGCACCTTTCCACAAATTCACCAGGGGAGCGGCGGTTATGTCGAATTTTCCTTCGGACAGCTTGGAGAAATATATGGCTTGTTCGAGAACGCGATATAAGTCGGAAGGAACCTTTTCTGTGTGGTCTTGACCGGATCGGTTTAGAACGCTCAACGCGCTATCAGATTTGTAATTGCTCAACACATCATCGATACGGACGATCTCCTGAAATGCCCCTTCGATGGCAATCGAAGTCTGCTCCGATGATTCGCCATAGGCAGCGATTTCGAAGACCGTTCCCATGATGTACTTCTTCTTGTAGACAAGATGCTTCTTCTGGGAAACCTGTCCGCTTGAGCCGAACGAAACGAATACGACAACCAGCGTTGCCGCCCATCGCTTATCGAAGTGCATAAATCTCACCGCTCAAACTCGCCAGATAGATCGTGTCGCCTGCAAGTACGGGAACCGACTGAATTGACCCGCCCAGATCGGCTCTCCACAAGACTTTTCCGCTTGCTATGTCCAAGGCAAAAGTGGCCCCTGCTTGAATGCAAACCGAGCCATCTCCTATTGCGGGGGACGCAGTCACTACTTCTCCTACCATAGTCTTCCAACGCAACTTGCCTGTCTGGAGGTCAAAAGCGTAAAGAAGTCCATCCTTACTGCCGATTGCGGCAAAATCACCCGAGACTGCCGGTGAAGAAGCGATCCCGAGTCCGGTTTCGTACTTCCAGCGCACTTCACCCGTCCCCACGCTCAGGGCATAAACAAAAAAGTCTTCGGAGCCGATAAGGACTAGGTTTTCCGTTACGGCCGGTGACGAGTCAATGCCATTTCCAGTGGGAGTGCTCCACAGAACCTTTCCAGTAGCAGACTCGAGACTATAAATTTTGCCGTCTCCGCAACCTAAATACAGCTGATGTTCAGCGGCGTAGATCGTGCCGTAAATCCTTCCGCCGAGTTCCTGGGACCATCTTGGGTGGCCGTTCTCCGCATCCACAGCATAGACTTTCCCGTCCGCGCTTCCGAAAAATACAACTCCATTCCGAACAACGGGCGATGACCAGACTTCGCTCTGACTAGGCGCCTCCCACAACTTTTTGCCCAGGTGTCTGTCGATGGCATACACCTTGCCGTCATCGCAACCGAAGAGGATCGCATTTTCAAAGAGCGAAGGCGTGGAATGCACGGGGCCTGCGGCTTCAAATTTCCATTTGGATGTGCCCACCGTTACGTCAATTGCGTGCAGCACTCCGTTGACAGAAGCTACATACAGCATGCCGTCATAAAGTACAGGTGCCGAACGCACTGCACTGCCCATGCGAAATTGCCAAACCGCTTTCTCGGGCGCATGTACTGGACGTAGACCCTGCCCTCCGATCCGGGCATTATCGCCCAGCAGGGTAGGCCAATCGCGCGAGGATTTGTCCTTCGCGGTTTGCGTAGTCATCTCAGGATCAGAGAACATGGTGATCAATCTGCTTCAAGTCGGCGACTCCCAAGCCGAGTTTCCCGGCCGCCGCAACGTGCCCCGGCTGCCGGAAAAACAGATTCTTTGAGGCATCGTGAAAGAAGACGTTGCTGTCGGGGGTGATGCTGGCAGGATCGTGTTGCCACAAAGAGGGAGCGCCGCGTTCACCCCGTTTCTTTTCGATCGCCTCCAGTTCGATGGTGTCCATCGCTACGGGGTCCGTTGCCACAAGAAGAATCCCAGACTGCTCGATGAATTCCTGGACCTGAGTGAGAGGCCCACCGTGCCACACCTGACGCATGCCATCCATAATATGGAGCACCGCTTTCGAGCGTAATGGTTCCACGTTGCACATCATCCCGATCAGCGGATTCGTAAAAGAATGCGGTGCGCGATGTGTGCGTGCGACGTTATTGAAGCTGCCATAGGCCAGATTCTTGAGAGCTCCAGTGACACCAGAAGCCGAATGGTCTTTCATCGTCGGCACATTAATAATCTTGGTGACATCGTGAACAACAATGCTTGCCATGTAAGAGCGTGTTTCCCACTCGCCAAAGAAATTGCCATCGCAATAAACGTTGGGTTCATAACCGGCGCCGGCACTTGTGAAGGCGTCCTGGATACCCACGATTCGAATTCCAGCCGGTAAAAGTACCTGATAGCTGCCGATATCGATCTCATAGGAATACCGGTCGTAGACCAAGATGTTCTGCACCGGAACCCCCACTGACCGGACTGCGGTAATAATTTCTCGGATGACCTCAGGAGACGAGCAGCAGGCAGGCGCACCCGAGGGATTGATCTTGATCCCAACAACGTCCTTGGGGTCTATGAATTTCGCCCACGCCCCCTGCACCGAACTCTCTCCCGTTAGGTCTTTCATCGCCTGTTCGAGCATGCGCCGCACGATCGGCTGCGAGACGCGGTTTCGCACTATCGCGTTCTGATCGCGAACCTCAATGACTCGTCCCGGGAATAATCCCGGCATGCCGAACGGCGAGGGTTTATAGTCCGGCAAACCATGCAATTCCACAGACGGCATGGCAGGCACTGAATCCGCGCGCATCATCGGATCCAGCCCCTGTATCAGCAGTGAAGCACTGCCAATGCAGCCGGCTTTCACGAAAGTACGACGGTCCATGATTTCTTCCGGGTTACGCTCTGCAAGTTTGGGACTTGAAGCTCAGAGGCGCGACCAGATTACGATAGTGGGTCTGCCCTTTACAACGGCTGTCGTAACTCATCGTTATGGTGACAATCTCGTCGTGAGTCGATACACTTTCGCTTCACCAAAACATAGAAGGTGTTATGACCAATCGGATCACGCTTTCATTCGTAATCACGGCAGTGCTTGCAGTCATCCTCGGATCTCCTTCCACCATCCTTGCGCAAACGCCGCCTCGTTACGATTTGCTGTTGAAAGGCGGCCACGTCATCGATCCTGCAAATCACATCGACGAGGTACGAGACGTCGCAGTATTGCAGGGCAAAATCGCAGCGGTCGAAAAAAACATTCCGGCGGACCAGGCCGGGAAGGTTGTGGATGTCTCAAAGCTCTACGTTACGCCGGGACTGATCGATATTCACTACCACGTTGGCCATGGCGGAGCGCCGCTGAATTGGTTCACTCCCGAAGCCCGAGCGCACGCGCTGCCCCTCGGCATTCCTGCTGACATGGCGTTGCAGTCTGGCGTCACCACAATCGTGGATGCCGGAACCGCGGGCGCAGAGACCTTCCTCGAGGAAAAGGAAGAAGTTATCGACCGCGCCAAGGTACGAGTCCTGGCCTTCTTGAATATTGTGGCCAATGGCATGGGCGGTGGTCTTGAAGGCAGTCTGGACCAGATGGACTCGAGACTTTGTGCTGCCACAATCAGCCGATATCGAGACATCATCGTCGGTGTAAAGACCGCCCATTACTGGACGAAAGAACCTTGGGATGCGGAGCATGTACCGTGGGCCGCTGTCGACAGAGCGATCGAATGCGCAACTCTGGCGAATGTTCCCGTGATGTACGACTTCTGGCCTCGTCCGGACAGAACGTATGAAGACCTGCTGAAGAAAATGCGGCCAGGCGACATTCACACTCACGTTTTTGCTCAGCAATTCCCAATCCTTCTTGCCGACGGCAAAATAAACCCCGCGTTGGCGGAGGCCCGGGCGCGCGGTGTGATTTTTGACGTGGGACACGGGCAGGGCAGTTTCTGGTTTCGCAGCGCAGTACCAGCGTTCAAACAGGGATTCATCCCCGACTCGATCTCCACCGATTTGCACACCGGCAACTATAACGTGGTCAGCATGGACAACGTAATGTCAAAATTCCTTGCCATGGGCGTGCCCCTTGACGATGTGATTCGTCGCTCGACCGTCAACCCGGCAGCCGAGATTCGCAGGCCCGAGTTAGGGACATTATCAGTAGGCAAGGACGCCGACATAGCGGTGCTGGACCTGATGAAGGGTCATTTCAGCTACATCGATTGCGGTGTTGCGAAAATGGACGCGAGTGTTAGGTTGGTCGGGCGCATGACGATTCGGGCCGGTCGCATTTTGTACGATCCGTCTGGCCTCAGCATGGTGGATTGGGAGAAAGCTCGACCGCAATATTTCTCCAGCCCACAACTAGGTGATTCGTTGCCCGCTCGAGCCGACGATTATCCGCGAGATTGAACGTCGAAGAAGTCGAACAGAATCTGGGAGGTTTATCCGTGACACGAATCACTCGACGGAAGCTCTTACGCAAGGGAGCACAAACCTTGGTCGCTGGGAGTGCTCTCAGTGCTTTGCCAACTTTGCCGACACGCGCCTTTGGTAAGGAATCCACTGCAGTCACGGACTACTACCAGAAGCTCGGAGTGACTCCGCTCATCAACGCCGCCGGCACATACACGGTGCTTTCGGCATCCACCATGCCGGAAGAAGTACAGGCAGCGGTCGCTCTGGCGGCAAAGAGGCCGGTAAATCTGAACGAATTACTTGAGGCCTCAGGTGCGTATCTGGCGAAACAGTTACGCTGCGAAGCTGCTCTCGTCACCTCCGGTGCTGCGGCGGCGCTCGCCGTTGGAACCGCCGCTTGCATCACAATGGGAAACGATAAAGCCATTTTGGATATTCCCACTGACACAACCAGCCTTAAGAACGAAGTCATTGTTCAGAAGTCGCATCGTTACGGCTACGATCATGCGTTACGCAATTGCGGTATTCGCTTTGTCGAGGTAGAGACGATTGACCAGTACGAGCAGGCATTCAACGATCGTACGGTGATGGCCCACTACTTTAATGCGGCACTGGGCAATATCAGCCGGGAAGATTGGGTCCGCGTGGCCCATCAGCATGGGGTCCCTTGCTTCAACGATGCTGCCGCCGATGTCCCACCCATTTCTAATTTGTGGAAGTACACGCAAATGGGGTTCGATCTTGTGACGTTTTCAGGAGGCAAAGGACTTCGCGGGCCGCAATGCTCCGGTTTGCTGCTGGGACGGAAAGACCTGATCGAAGCGGCAAAGAAGAACAACTCGCCGAATTCAAACACGGTTGGGCGCGGCATGAAAGTCGCCAAAGAAGAAATCATTGGCCTGGTAGCAGCCGTGGACTGGTTTTTAAAGCAGGATGACGCCGCGATGGAAGCGGAGTACCGGCGCCGCGCAGAGGTGATCGCGAAGCAACTGACCTCGATTCCGACGCTGCAAACGCGGATCTTTGTTCCGGAGGTTGCCAATCACGTTCCCCACCTGCTAATCACCTACGACCAGAACCGAGTGAAGACTACGGGCGCCGAAGTGATGAAAAAAATGCGGGAAGGTAATCCGCGCATCGAGCTCAATCCGTCCACCGGAGGCCCTCCAGCCAGCGCGGGATTGCCTGGCGGACCAAATACGATTGTGGTCGGAGTTTGGATGCTGCAGCCTGGAGAAGAAAATGTGGTCGGGAAGCGTTTAGGCGAGGTTCTCAAGGCTGCGACAGTTTAGCTTCGCGGGCTTCGAATCTGGCACCATTTGAGGGCTTACCCGTCGAAAAAAGTACTGCATTCTTAACGCGTCTTTCCTTCTTCAACGCTGCGGAAATTCATTCACCCTTTTGTCCTGCTTCACGAGTTCAAGAATCCCAAACTGCTCAGGAACATGAAAGCTGTCGGTCATTGGAGGCCGCCAGGCGAGATACTTTCGGGCTGACGAAGGACCCTGGCAGCGAAATAGATTGATGCGCAGAGTATTGCCCTCGGCTGCCGGGCGAGTATCGACCGCGGCATACGGAATTCGCATTGCCCCGTACCACACGTGTGCGGCCTTATCGATTCGGGCTGAAACTTCCATGCCCGAGTTCCATATCCATCCATCCTCATGATGCGGTCGGTCGAGATCGATATCCAGATCGACCCACTCACCCTGCGGAGACAACTCAAATTCTTTATAGCGACGGATATTCTTGAAATCTGCACCGATGAAGGCTTCTGCGACATCCCAGTTCCAGAGCTCGTTCGTCTCAGCTGACGTGTTGGGATTCGGCTTAAGGTTCAGTTTTTCGTAGGGACAAATGAAAAGAATATAGAGATTCCGCTTCGTCCAGCGCGTTCGGAGTTCCGTTCGATATTTTGGCTCCGACGTGCCCCGCGCATCTGTCTCCATGTAGTTGACTGCAGAGCCACGCCAAAACGAAGATGTCGGATCGGTATCAAGTGGCGGATCGGATGCGGCCCACACGCTATGGATGACCCCATCAGCCGCGAAGGCACAGGCACAACAAGAGATCACCAGAACCAGCAGTCGAAGAATATCTTTCATGCGAGATCTTTCAGCTCTGATTCGCTGAGACTAAAGACTGCCGTCCGATAAGGCAAGCCGCGTCAGATGATACGTCATCAGCAGATCAGGCGACAGCAAGGCTTCCCGAAACTCTTTATCTGCCTGTCGAGAATTTCCGAGAACCGCATCGAGCACAGCGGCGTTGTAGAGCCACCTGCCACCAGGTGAAGTAAGGTCACCAGAGCTTTTCGCCCGCTCGAGAACATTCTGCAACTTCAGCTTAGCTGCAGCAGGGTCGAAATTGGGAAGCTCTTGCGACGCCTTCCATGCCCAAACTGCATCCTCGAAATTCGCTCTCCCAGCCGCGCGCTTGAAATTAGCCTGGGCCTTCTCAGGCAAGTTGCAAGTCTTATATACGTTACCCAGTAAATAGCTCATCCTGGCAGATCGAAGAAACGGCTCCAGCCCATCATGCGTGAAAACCAAGTCCGGCACAGGCTGCCCTAGTTGGTCAACAAGCTTAACCGATTCTGAGCACTGTCCTTGCTGCGCCAGTGCCAAAGCGTGACGGATCTGTACCTCGAGCCACACCTGCCGCACGTTGGTGCCACCTTCTTCTCTCTGAAAGAACCGATTGTGAAACAACGCACTCGCTTTTTCGAAGTTTCCGGCTTCGGCGAGGTTCAGAATCAGCTCGTAGACAAGAGAAGTGGGCATGTTGGCCTGATCACCATACTGCTGCAGTGCTGCAACACGCTCCTGCGGTGGATGCCGCAAGATGCTCAACGCCTGGTCAATTCCGGTGTAAAGCACAATATTCTCCGGATCCGTGCGCAAACCTTCCTGAAACACTTGCAATGCCTGTTCCGGGTCGTGCTTGACATGAAGCAGAGCCCGCCCAAGACTGGCATGGAGGACCGGAATTCGCGGATTCAACTTGCGAGCCTGATCCCACTCGGCAACCGCCTGGTCGGTCACACCTTTCGAAAAGTAGAGCGTTCCGAGTAGGTAACGTGCACCAGCATCCTGTGGATTCGCCTTCAAAGCCGCCGTCAGTACCTGCATGTCGTCCGCACGGCTGGGGAACACATATGCAGTCGACAACTTCGCGCCCGCGCTGTAGTCTTCGGAGCCCGACTGCCCCATCTTCTCGCGGCAATATCCCCGATAGTAGGCGACCAACGGATGCTTGTTGGGATGCAACTGGCCGGGTTCGCTTTCATCGGCAAGCGATGCAGGATAGCTGCGTGAGAGCACGTTGAGAGCTTGCGAATACATACCGAGCCGCATGTACTCGGAGGCAATGTTTAAAACTCGATCGGCATCGTTTGCGAGATGATGCAGGTCCGGTCGCCCGACCTGTTCGAGTAGGAAATAGTTCTGCGGAAATCGTGCCAGCCATTCCTCTCCAAGCTTCTGCGCCTTTTCCTTCTGACCTTCCGCTCCCAGAACCGCAATCAACTCTTCAGCGGCCCGAACATCATCCGACGCAGCACCCGTTGCGAGCCGAAGATTAACCTCCGCCTTTTGTAGATTTCCCTCTCGCGCCAAGAGTTCGGCTAGCTTCAACGCACCGGCGGCTTGGAACTCCGGCATCCGTGCGGCGGATTCGTAAGACTCGCGCGCCTCCCGATTCTCGCTGAGACCGTCATACGTGATTCCCAGGTAATACGCGAGTTCAGGATCCGATGTATCGCGCGCATACACTGGCTCCAGCAATCGCTTTGCTTCATCGAACCGAAGCAAACCGGCAGAAAGCCGCCCTGCGGTTTTCCGCAGTTCGAAACTCTCGGGATATTTCTCTAACGCATCTTGATACGTCTGCATTGCAGCCAATACATTGCCGTCAAGCTCCTGCTGATTCCCCAATTGCAACCAATCGTCTTCCTTGCGACGCTCGGGATTCGGTATCGAATACTGGGGTTGCGGTCCGACGTGAACTTGTTCCACGGGCGTCCAATCGTATTGCCCTTCCGTCTGTCGAATGAGAACAGCGCCATTTTTGTCTCGAAGTTCAAACGTGTACTTCTGCTGCGGATCCGCATTCGCCACTTCGCGCTTCCATGTACGCTGAGGAGTAAGATCGGATTTCTCCTGGAAGACGGTATGATCTCCGAGCGAAACGCGCAGCGTCGCGCCAGAAACAACCTCATTCACATTCAGCCCGACCACGAGCGCATTCTCTTGCCGGCTGAGATGCACTGCACCGGCCAGGTTCGCGCGTGAAATTCCGCCGATGTCGCGTACCGGCATCCAGAACTCGGAGAAGCTGATCGTCTGCCGAGGCTCAAGAAAGGCATACGTCTCCTGATTGCGGAAGAGCCCTGCCTGAATCTCGACGTAAGCGCTGTTGTTGTCGGAGAGCGTTTTGCGCCAGTCCAGTCCGTCCGGATCGGTTCCCCACGACCATATTTTTTTGGCCGGAAGCGCAGCGTAATCGGCAAAGTGCGCCGTTCCCGCGTTTGTGTGAGGATGCCAAACACCCATAAACGGTTCTCGGCTTCCATGCACAAATACAGAGACTGGCCCCTTAGTCTCATTCTTGATCACACTAAGATCGGTTCCATCCGCCTCGATCGGCCAGGGTGCGACCTCTCGAAAACCGTGGCTTGCCGTAAAGCGCATCGGATACTGGATTCGCGAATCGTCCCACACTTCGACTCCAGCGTTATTCCACCAGTAAAAGCGGTGCCGAACATCGCTGCGATTGTTCAGCGTCACTCGCTGTTCCAGAACGGTGGAGTGCGGACGCAACACGAGTTCCACCGACCACTGCATTCCATAAACGCGATCCACATTGCCCACGATGACGAACGCGCTGCCATCATCCCTTTGCCCGAATGCGAAATCCACCGGCGACAGACTGACCCAGTTGTGTGAAACGGGAAAGTTGAATTCAATTCCAAAAGCAGCCCAGGCCCCACGATACGAAATGGCCGCTTTCTTGATCGATGGGTTGGCGTAAAACATCGGCTGGCCGCTGATCTTGTCCGTGCAAGTGTAAAGATGACCTCCCAGATCGGGCAGCACTGAGCACTTCAGATATTCGTTTTCCATGAATACGGTGCGCCACGCGTGATCCGTACGCCGGTCGGTCAAATTGTTGCGAAGCGTGTAGGGATAGTTGAACCGGCTGTTGGCATACTGATCGAAGGCAGGGTTGGGATCTGGTGCTCCCTCTTCATACGTGGGCAATGTTAGGGTGCCTTGCCAGATGCGAACCTGAGCTGTGGTCATGAACGAAAATAACGGCAACAGGAAGAGAGTTGCGACAATTCTGAGGGCCATGATCTCCAATTGACACGCTGAAGCAAGCTCCCATTATCCATACCCGCCAAGATCACCGCCAGCACCACTAACAGAAAATAAACGCACGCTTAAGTAGGCGAGATGTTTCTAGACGGTCGTACGGTTTAACAAAGGGCAGGGGCCGGCTGCGTTTATTCCGCGCTAGACAAGGTTTCTTTCCAGCGGAAGCTTCCAGTCCCGCGCTGACACTCGTCCCGCATAGACCCAGGCTATCCGAGTGACCAGAGATCCGACCACGGCTGACCACGATGCCCATTTTCGAAAATGCTGCGACCGTTTGTTGCTGGCGAACAAACTCGCGACTCGCAAGAAGGTAGGAATCGGACCAGCGAGGACGCCGCCTGTACGCGTGATCCATCCACTAGCCCCACGTTTGAGCGGATCTAGGTACGCGCGATCACGCGATTCAATGCGGGCTCCCTCCAGTGTTTCGAAGATTGCTGCGCCCAAACCAAGAGCCTGAAGCGCGCGGCTCTTTCGATGTCCGAGCAACTCGAGAATTCCGCCCGCTGCACCCAGACCTGAGGCGCCAAAGTGAATTGGCAGGTTTTCCACGTTGCGATTCCACACCGGTACAGCCGTAGCGCCAATCAATACTCCGGTGTAGTTTGAGAACGGTAAGCCAAAGGCGAGCGAGGCTGCTTGCCCGGCATTTTCGATTACACGCAGCGGCAGGGATGGTCCGTAACGATCGCGCAGGTGCCCAGCAAATGCCGTTGCAATCGCCCCAGTCGAAAATCCGACGAGCGTCCAGACTCCAACCGACATAGGGCTCTGCGGTTTAAATACGCGCAACATCGCTAGAAATCGCTCGGGGCGGCCAAGATCGGAAACCAGCAATGCTGGAGAAATGACGGAACCGGCAGCCGCAATCCAGCGGGCATCACGCACCAGTTCGCGATCCGCACCAGTGTAGTTCGCTATTGCGCCAATGACGGCGGCAGCGCCTGCCGCTCCGCCGACAAAGAAGTACAGCGGAATCTCCCAGGTCCAGGGAGCTTCCTTCAGCAGAGGGATGCGGTAATAGCCATTTTCAGCCGACGCCTGCGGAAAGGGCGCGCCAGCCGGTCGGTCACCGACAATCTCCAACCGTCCTTCCCGCTCAACCTGACGACGAATTTCGTTGAGACGGTCCTCTCGGCTAAGCTTGCCGGTTGGATTTGGTACTGGTAAGGAATCGCTCATCTTTACTCCCTCGCTGTCCCATCTTCAATACTTGGCATGGTCGCGGTTACCGTCAGAAATGAAAGCGGCCAAAGTGCCGCAAAGAAGGAGGGCGGCCGCAAATGCAGACGATGTCCAGGCCTTTCTCTGGTAGACAGTAGGCACTTCCGGAGCGGGCGGTAAGTTGTAGCTTCGTGGGTCGCCGCGGACGATAAACATTGCGTGAGTGCCGCCAACGCTCGTGTCACGCGGATCATAGACATTTGCATCGTCGATGCCTCTCCGATGCAACTCTTCCAACCTATGATTGGCTTCCGCTCGCAATTCCTCGATCTCTCCGAACTTGATCGACTCCGTCGGGCAGACCTTCGCGCATGCCGGTTGCAGGCCAGCTTTCTGACGGTCATAGCAAAACGTACACTTGAAAGCGCGTCCGTCTTTGGGATTGCGTTCAACCACTCCAAACGGACATGAGGTAACGCAATATCCGCAGCCATTGCATATGTCGGGTTGTATAAATACTCCGCCGAACTCTGTCCGCACGATCGAACCTGTGGGACAGACTTCCAGACATCCCGCTTCTTCACAGTGCTTGCAGACATCCGAAGAGAATGTCCATGACGTTTGTTCTCCGGCATTTCCCCCAAAACCTGGGACTGGAGCCTGCTCGACAAATTTCACGTGCCGCCAGGTGGACGCGCCCACCGCTCCGGTGTTGTCGTAAGAGAATCCGCTCCAGTGCAAGCCGTCATCGTCGATGCCGTTCCATTCTTTGCACGCAACCTCGCAAGCCTTACATCCAATGCACAAGGTCGAATCGGTCAGAAATGCCGTTACACTCATGCCGTTTGTCCTATCTCTGACGCTAGCTGCGCCAGGACCTTCCGCCCCTGTGCGCGACGGCCCGGAACGACATTGCACGTGAGCGCCTTAGTCTCCATAATCCGGACATTTGGTTCTTCGCTAATCACGAGCAGATCGTTGACGACGTCGCCCGTCACGCGACCCTGATATCCCCAGTGATACGGAAGCCCGACCTGATGAACATCTCGCCCGTCGATGCGCAATGGCCGCATGCGCGGGGTTACCAGCACGCGCGCTTCGATCAAGGCGCGGGCGGTAACAATCGTTGCCCACTGGCCGTGCTTCAACCCTAGATCGGCTGCCAGTTCGGGCGAGACCTCGGTGAACAACTCTGGCTGCAATTCGCTCAGATGCGAAAGATAGCGGGTCATGCCGCCGGCTGTGTGATGTTCGGTCAATCGATAGGTAGTGAGGATGTAGGGAAACCGCGCGTCGTGAGGCGCGGCGTAAGGATTGTCCGGCCGCTTTTTTCGATCAGCGGCAGGATTGGTTTGTTGGTCGTAGAGCGGATTTTCAATCACCGATTCCAGCGGCTCGTAATGCGTCGGAAGCGGGCCGTCTTTAAGACCGCTCGCCACGTACAACCAGCCCACACCGTCCGGGTGCAGAGTAAAGGGCTTCGCTCCCCCGAGTGCCTTGACCCCATGTCCCTTGTGGAGATCGGCAGGAGCTTGAGGAGGAGTCTTCTTGTCGTAATCGGGATTGTCGAGCCCGGTCCACTCCTGTTTTGATTCGTCCCACCACACCAGTTTCTTGCGCTCGCTCCAAGGCTTTCCGTCCGGACGTGCAGATGCGCGGTTGTAGATAATGCGGCAGTCGTTCGGCCAAGAGAATCCCCAACCATGCCCAAGCAGATCTTTCGGATCCCGTTCATTGGCGCGATTCCGATTCTCCTCAGGAAACACTCCGCAATAGATCCAGGCTCCGCAGGCGGTGGAACCATCCTTTTTCAGGCTCTTGATGTGCCCCAGTTGCTTGTGGTCAGGTAGCGACCAGCCGTTGATTTCACGCAACACTTCGTCGATTCGTGGTTCTGCCTCCGCACCTTCTGTCGTGTAATTCCACGTCAACGCCCGAAGAGCCTCGTCACGCGAATCCTGGTTTTGTTGCGCCATCGCCTTCAAGCGTCGCCCAAGGTGAACCATGAACCAGGTCTCGCTACGGGCATCGCCGGGCGGATCGACAGCTTTCTCGCGATGTTGCAGCAGTCGTTGTGTATTGGTGAAAGTTCCTTCCTTTTCCGCCGTGCCGGCAGCCGGGAATAAGAACACCTCAGTCGCAATCGACTCCGGCCAAAGCTCGCCTCGTTCTACTTCCGGTGAGGCGTACCAGAAGGATGCAGTCTCCGTTTCCACCATGTCGCGCACCACGAGCCATTTGAGCTTCGCCAGCGCCTTGCGCTCAAGACGGCCATTCGAAGCGCCGACCGCCGGATTCTGTCCCATGACGAACAAGCCATCCAGCTTGCCGTCGGCCATATCCAACCAATAACCGAAATGCGAATGATCTCCAGTAATGCGCGGCAGCCAGTGAAATCCCCACTCGTTTTCCTGAGTCGCGGAGTCGCCGTAGTACGCCCTCATCAGGCTGATAAAGTATTTATCGAACCCTGACCAAAGCCCCGTGCGCGCGCCGTGTTTCTTTACGTATGCGTCCAGCGTGCGAGAATCTTCGCCGAAAAAGGGCATCGGCAGATAGCCGGGCAAGATATCGTAGAGCGTCGGGATGTCTGTCGATCCCTGAATCGACGCATGGCCACGCAAGGCGAGAATTCCCCCGCCGGGACGCCCGATGTTTCCGAGAAGCAATTGAAGAATTGAGGCCGTCCGGATGATTTGCACTCCCTTGGAGTGCTGCGTCCAGCCGACGGCATAGCAGATGGCCGCCGTTTTATCGGGTCCGGAAGCGGAAGAGAAAATCTCCGCTACTCTAAGAAAAATGTCTTGTGGAACCCCGCAGAAGCGTTCCACCATTTCGGGCGTGTACCGGGAAAAGTGGCACTTCAACACCTGAAATACGCAGCGCGGATGTTCA
>Ga0126381_100004692_pt1 | contig 14921 bp, 14 predicted proteins | sample PanSoiMetPlot_28_FD_96465 | JGI IMG/M metagenome (GOLD analysis project Ga0126381, IMG submission 96465) | Tropical forest soil microbial communities from Panama - MetaG Plot_28 | ecosystem: Environmental > Terrestrial > Soil > Tropical forest > Bulk soil | place: Panama | collected 2016-02-17
GTCCGGCGAATTGCACACGGCATTTCTAGAGCTATTTATGAAACGTCGCTGGGCGAGTATGCCCGATCGGGAGAGCGTCATAGCGGCCGTACTTGCGGCCTCCTTCGCAGGATCTGAGCGGCAACTTCCTCCACAGGCCGATGGTCTGTCAACTTCCTGGCGGGTTTTGGGCCGGCGGGAGTTGCAGCGTTGAAACTTCGCGTTGAAGTAGATGGCCGGGAATACGCGCTTGACATCCGCCCTGAAGGAGGCGAATCTCAATACCGGCTGGAAGGAGCGGAATCCGCGGAAGGGCTGGCTTCAGTAATACAGGTCTCACCCGGCGTTTTTTCCATTCTTCTGGCCGACCGCAGCTTCACAATTCGCATTGTCCCTCTAGATGAGGAATTGGAAGTATGGACGGCAGCCGGCAGACACGTCATCTCGATCGCGGACGCACGAGACCGGCCTACCCGTCGCAAGCACGCCACTGGACATGGTCCGGTGGAGGTGCGCGCGCAAATGCCGGGGAAAGTGGTCAAGCTGTTGATCGAGAAAGGGGCGAAGGTACAAGCAGGCCAGGGCCTCATAGTAGTGGAGGCGATGAAAATGCAGAATGAGATGCGGTCTCCTAAGGACGGCGTGATCGCTAAAATCAACGTCGCCGAAGGTGCTGCAGTAGCGGCCGGGCAGCCCCTGATCGTAGTGGAATAACTGGTAACTCATGGCGAAGCCTGACTGCAAGATCTGTGGGGGAACAGGCTGGACGGTCTCAGAAGAAGGCGGCATTTCTTCGGCGAAACGATGCTCCTGTGTGGCAGAAGTGCAGGCCGAACAATCGGAGATCCAGGCGCAAATTCCGAGGAATTACTGCGAAGCCTCCTTCGAAAACTTTTTTCTGCCGCACGACAATCCGATTTCTCGCGGAGAACTCGGCAGGGTGATGAGTGTCGTTAAAGGATATACGCGCGAATACCCCGCCGTTTCCAAACCAGGTCTGCTGCTAGTGGGGCCACCCGGTGCGGGCAAGACCCACTTGGCCGTTGCGGCACTTCGGTTGTTGCTGTCGCGCGGCCATGAGGGAATTTTCTTTGACTACCAGAACTTGCTCGATAAGATACGCGCCGGCTATAACGAAACACTGGGAACGAGCAGCCGCGAAGCATATCGCGTGGCTTTGGAAACAGAGATTCTTCTACTCGATGATCTGGGGGCGCACCGTGTCACAGATTGGGTGGAGGATACGGTCACCGCGATTATTACCCACCGCTACAATCAGCGGAAGCCACTGATTGCGACCACGAATCTGCCCGATCCGGACATGGGTGGAAGCACGATAGAGAAATCCGCATTGCCGGGCGGGCATCTCTATAAAATCACGTTGGAAGAGCGCATCGGGGCACGAGCCCGCTCCCGTCTCTTCGAGATGTGTACGGTAGTACGGATGTGGACGGCGTCGGACTATCGACTAAGAGCCCCTGTAAGGTGATCGTACCTATGCTTTGGCGCTGGCTCCTGCGCCGAAGCTGGCGACGGCTGCCTTCTCGTCCTCAAACGAAGGAAATATCGTATGCAGCTTTGTAATCTGCATGAGGTCTTTCATCTTGCCCTGGAGATGAAGCAATTTGACGGAGCCTCCCTGATTGGTTGCCGTTGTGTACGCGCCCACTAGTTCGCCCAGGCCTGCGCTATCCACGTAACCCACGTCGGCCATGTTGAGGACGATGTCCTTAGTGCCTTGTGAAAGCAGCGATCGCAATTCGTCCCGCAAAATGCCCGTGTTCTCGCCCAGGGTGATCTTGCCGTTCAGATCCACAATCGCTACATTTCCAACACGCCGAACTTTTGCACTGAGTGCCATTCAGAACTCCTTTGATTAACAGACCGTATACAGCGTTTCACTCCAGGGTACACGCTGTCAAGCGAGTTTGGTAATGCGGGTGGATAGCCCTTTCCCAGGGGTCCACGGCTGCCCGCCGCTACACTAACAAAATGAAGCTGGGCATCGATTTCGGTACTAGCCGCACCGTCGTTGCAGCGGCAGATCGAGGGAACTACCCGCTCGTTTCGTTCGAGTCCCCGGACGGATCTTCGCCGGATTGGTATCCGTCCCTCGCAGCGGTGCGTGGCGACGAGAGGCGGTATGGGTGGGATGCGTGGTACGCGCAGGGCGATGAGTCCTGGACGGTGATCCGCTCCATCAAGCGCCTCCTGGAGGATGCTGGCCCGCGGACCATTCTGGACCTTGGCGAACAACAAGCTAGTCTGCCGGATCTGTTGAATGGGTTCGCGGCCGCGCTGCGTGGGGCTCTTCGAGACCAGTCGAACTTACAGCCCAAGCCCGGCGAACCGCTTGAAATTGTCCTCGGTGTGCCTGCTCACTCCAATAGCAATCAACGTTTCTTGACGGTGGAGGCCTTTCGCGCTGCCGGATTCACGGTCCTCGGAGTCCTGAACGAGCCGGCTGCGGCCAGTATCGAGTTCGGTCACCGCCAGCGTGAAGGCAAGTCCGGACGGCAAGCCATTCTTGTATACGATCTCGGCGGCGGAACCTTCGACGCATCCTTGGTGACCCTAGACGAGAACATTCATCACGTCGTGGCCTCGGAAGGGATCCCGACGATTGGGGGTGACGATTTCGATCACTTGCTTGCCGATCTCGCTCTCGAGGCGGCCGGCGCGGAACCTGGAGTATCCGAACACCTTTCCGCCGGCGCATGGTTCAGGCTTTTAGAGGAATGCCGCCAGAAAAAAGAATCTCTGAATCCAAATTCGCGGAGGCTGGCGATCGACCTTGAACACATCGATCCGGCATGGGGTACAGTTCAGATACAGGTTGCGGAGTTTTACGAATGCGCCCGGCCATTGATCGAAGAAACGATCGCCACGGCCGAAGATCTTCTGGCAAAGTACAGCAGTGAGTTTGAGGCCCTGTACCTTACTGGCGGAGGCAGTGAACTGCCGCTCATTGCTCGCGTACTGCGCGAGCGCTTCGGTCGGCGTGTCCGGCGGTCTGCCTACACTCGCTCCGCGACTGCAATTGGCCTCGCCATTCAAGCGGACCAGCCCGAAACCTACCGTGTCAGCGACCGGTTGGCTCGTTTCTTCGGCGTGTGGCGTGAAGCGGATTGGGGTTCGCGAATTATTTTCGATCCGCTATTCAGTAAGGGCGCCAGTCTGCCGCCGTCAGGCGCGCCAGCGGCCAGTATCCAGCGTCGCTACCATCCCGTCCACAATATCGGCCATTTCCGCTTTCTCGAGTGCAGTCATCGCGCGGCGGATGGCTCACCCAGTGGCGAAATCAACATTTGGGATGAGATCCGGTTTCCGTTTGACCGCGCGCTATGGGAGGTGCAGGATCTTGCTGCGATCGAAGTATCCTACCTTCCGGATGCCACAAGACAGCACATCGTCGAACTGTATGAATGTGATTCCAGCGGCTCGATTACCGTGACTATATCGAACGAGTCCGCCGGATACGCGCACTCTTTTCGGCTTGGTCGCTGGTCATTCAACAACCCACCGCTCAGGCCAGTGGGCCGGCGGCGCAAGTCGCTCGGCGCGCGCACTGTCGCCTGACACGTTAATTGAAGCGTTGAAAAGCAAAAGTCCTCCGTGCAGTGCTATCATCTTCGTGTGCTGCGAGACGACTCGCAACATCCTTCGCCAGCCTCGGTTCGGGACGCGGGTGTGGCGTACACCCGCAAGGAAGTCTGTCGGTTACTCAAGATCGAAAATCGCAAGCTCCGGATCTGGGAACGTCAGCAACTCATTCCGAAGCTGGATCAGTACCGCTTCGCTGATTTACTCGCGCTGAAGCGAGTTGCGCGACTACGTGCGGAAAAGGTTCACCCACGCCGCATTCGAATGGCTCTGGACGCCCTGCGGTCATATCTGAAGGAATCGCCTTTGCTGGAGCAGGACGTTCAGGTATACAAAGATGGCCGGAGGGTTCACATTCAGATCGGGAAGCAAAAGCTCGAGCCTGGCTCCGGACAACTGCTATTTGATTTCGCCGAGGAAGAGATCAACAAGCTTCTGCGGCTGCCGGCCACGCACCAGCACTCCACCGACATCGCAGATAGAGTTCGCAATAAGCTGGAGGCCGACCGCTGGTTTGAGCACGGACTCGCGTTGGAACAGACCGGCGCACCGCTCGAGCAAATCATAGAGGCTTATCAAAAGGCGGTCGATTTGGATCCTCGCTCCGCCGGAGCTCTGGTGAATCTGGGTACGGTCTTTTTCAACGGGCACGCCTGGGCCGATGCCGAGACGCAATACAAGAAAGCGCTTGAGGTGGACCCGAACTATGCCCTGGCGCACTTCAACCTGGGAAACCTTTACGACGAACAGGGCGATGCGCCTGCCGCGCGCCATCACTATCAGGAAGCCTTGCGTCTGCAGCCTAACTACGCGGATGCGCACTACAACCTGGCGCTCCTCTATCAGGAATTACGTGATGTGATGGGAGCCGTTCGCCACTGGCGAGTGTATCTGAAACTCGACAGCACCAGCCCTTGGGCTCAGATAGCTAGGCGAGAGCTGAAGAAACTGGAAGCTGGAACGGTTCTTTCCGGCAGCCGTCCCTCGATGTCCAAGTTGGAGCTGCTTAACAGCGAGAAGGCTTGACCGTCCCGACCGATCCTTCCGGCATTGCCGCAATCGTGCTCGCAGCGGGCGGCTCGAGCCGCATGGGGCAATCAAAGCAGTTACTCCTTTTTCGAGGAAGAACGCTCGTCGAGCATGCAGTCGTCCAGGCGATTGGAGCGGGGCTGTGTCCGGTGATCGTCGTGGCAGGTGCACAGGCAGCCGCGATTCGAACAGCCATTGCCGGGATGCCGGTTGAAATCGTCCAAAACGACGCCTGGCAAACCGGCATGGGTTCCTCTATCGCCGCGGGCGTTGGCCGCTTGCTGGAAATGCAAACGGGAGCCGCAGCGCTCGCAATCCTGCTTGCCGACCAGCCTCTCGTCGAGGCGCTGCATCTGTCGGCAATGCGGGAGCTCTTAAACGCTAACGAAACGAATATCGTCGCGGCTCAATACAGCGGCACTCTTGGCGTGCCAGCGTTTTTCAAGCATGCGCTTTTTGAGAAGCTCGCCTCGCTTTCGCCCGAAGCCGGCGCGCGCCAGGTCATTCGCGGTTCCGGGGATCAGGTGACTGCATTTCCCTTGCCCGAGGCCGCGATCGATGTCGATACGCCAGAGGACTACGCTGCGCTTGACTTGAAGCGGTGACTCCGACTGTCGAAGTTAGTTTGGGTTCGGTTGTTGGCGCGGAGGCGTCGATTCACGCGGAGGGGCGGGTTCGCCAAATGTGACAGTCGATTCTGCACCGAATCGCTTGTACGCCGAGTAGTGAATGACGAACTTGATGCGTTGCGGCCAGTCACGAAAGTACAAGGTGTCATCCGCATATGTTTCGATCGGGAAGAACCATTGACCATCTACCTCATGCCGGATGGTTGTGAAATGGGGCGTGAGGTTCTGTTGGCGCAGGGTTTCAATCTGAGGAACAGCCTGTCCTTCGCTCTGCACGACCGACAGGTCCGACTCCCGAACCCAGAGCAAGCCCTCAAAAAATCGCTGTCCGGATAGAATCTGGCGCGGCCGGATGTGCTCGACGAAGCACGGGTAACCCTGTACCGTTTCCTCTCCCTTGTATTCGCCCTCGTAGAGCGGCACCTGGGCCGTGGTGAGAAGCAACGGTTCGATATTGCGGATATCTGCAAAGTCCTCCGGCGTGAGCTTAATGCGAGTCAACGTGTTGCGCGGAGGCTCGATCGTCTGCTCATAGCGCCCGCGATTCGGTGAGAAAGTAACATCACTCACCTCGTGGTACTGGCCGGTAACCGCCCCATGATCATTGAACTCCTGAATGGCCACCGATTGCCGGTAAGTATAGTTTTCGCGAGCGAGCGCATTCTGCGTTTCGCGCTCGGCAATCTTCCTGAGCAGTCCAGAAGGAGGATCCGCCGCGCGCGCAATAGAGCAGGCCAGTGTGAATCCCGATGCTACGATGAGTGCGATGTTTCGGACAATGCGTCCGTTTTTCATAGCTTTAGGATGCACATGGGCTGCTCTGCTCGTGGCCGCGATCATTTACTCGCGGCAGCACACCCACTCACATTGGGTGATGACAGCCGCGCTGCCAGCGTTTCTGGTAGAGGCAATTTTTTACCTGGGAGCCGGCATCGAGGCAAGCCGCGCTTCGTTAGACAGAATCCACATCCCGCGTCTCAAAGCCCTTTTGCTCTGGGTCAGCGCGCTTTTACCTTACTGCATTTTTAGTATCGCAGCCGGAACGTTTAACCGAAACGCCTTCTATCTACTCGCGATGCTGACTGGCCTCCTCGCCTTTTGGCATGTGCTCTTCCCTCGCCGAGCGGCGTACGACCTCGGCTTCCTGGTGATTGCAGCGGCGCCGATCATCCTGCACGTCTTCCAAAGAATCTACCGGTCGCCGGATGACACCCGGATAGACGTTCTAGGGCACCTAATGTGGATTCGGTTGGGCATCGCGGCTTTGCTGATCCTGCGCGAGTGGCGGCCAGGCGCCTTTGGATTCTGGCCAGACCGAAAGGAATGGCGAACTGGATTGCTATGGTACTTGATTTTCGTGGTCCCGCTTGTCGTGTTGGCGCTAGCAACGCACGACGTCCGCTTTGAGCCCCCTAGTGGGCCGGGGTGGAAGGTAGCGATATCCGCCATAGGAACGTTCTTCGGGAGTCTCTGGGTAGTAGCATTTTCAGAGGAGCTGTTCTTTCGAGGTGTGATCGAGCGTTTTTTGCTCTCTAAGGGGCGCTCAATTGTAGTCGCAATCGCCGTTTCAGCGGTTTTGTTCGGAATGGCGCATCTTGCTACCGGTCAATTCCCGAACTGGAGGCGGGCCTTGACCGCAATTCTGTTGGGTGTGGTACTTGGTGTTGTTTATGCCCGTACGGAAAGCGTGCGGGCGTCAATGGTTACACATGCGTTTGTGGTAACCACCTGGCGAGTCATCTTTTGAGCAGCGGCTTCATACACGCGTCCAGATTGCCGTGAAACTTCTTGGTCGTTATTTCTGTTATGTTGGCTGTTTCCGAAGCTGCGAGACCGGGCCCTTTCGGGCGCCAGGGAGGTGTTGCTTCAGGGGTCTTTCTATGAGGTTAGTCTCGCTTTGGTGGGAGTTGCCTCCCTGGCTTACTTCCAATACTAGAATATGATTTTATGGAAGGCAAGCTTTTTCTCTACGAAATTTAAAAATTTTTTTCGTAGCGTGGAATATGGCGGCACTAAGCTCGTGAGGCCAGTTCGACCGCAATGAAGATAACACTCCTGGGCTCAACAGGTTCGATAGGGACCAGCACACTCGACGTAGTCCGTCAGAATCCCCGGCGGTTCAGCGTACACGCTCTCGTTGCCGGAAGAAACGTCGAGACGTTGATATCCCAAATTTTGGAATTTCGCCCTGCCCTCGTAGTTCTGGCAGACGAAGATGCCTGGCGGGCGCTGCGTGTACAGCTAACGGATTCAGGGTATCCCCGCAGCCAATGGCCGGAGCTAGAAACTGGCGCCAAGGCCATGATTGAGGCGGCAACCGCTCCCGAAGTCGGTTTCGTGATGTCGGCCATTGTTGGAGTAGCGGGTCTTCCGGCCACGTACGCGGCGATTCAAGCGAAAAAGCGAATCGGTTTAGCGAACAAGGAGGTTCTAGTAGCGAGCGGTCGTCTGGTTATGGACGCAGTTCGTCAGAATGGTACCGAACTGATCCCGGTCGATAGCGAACATAATGGGGCCCACCAGTGTTTTCGTGCGGGGTTGCGGTCGGAGGTAACACGCCTTCTCCTTACAGCTTCTGGCGGCCCGTTCCGGAATACCCCTAGGGAAGAGCTATGGAAGGTCTCGCCGGAACAGGCCTTGAATCACCCCACTTGGAAGATGGGGCGCCGCATCACAATCGATTCGGCGACCTTGATGAACAAAGGCTTCGAAGTGATTGAGGCCTGCTGGCTTTTTAACTTATCTCCCAGCCAGGTAGATGTCGTCATCCATCCCCAATCATCGATTCACGCCATGGTGGAATACAACGACGGCAGTGTCATCGCCCAGGTGTCTGCGACCGACATGCGAATGCCGATCCAATATGCCATGACCTATCCCGAGCGCCATCGGGCGCCCGTGCCCCGGCTGGATTGGACGGAGCCGCGTACCTGGCACTTCCTTGCACCAGATCCAGAAAAATTTCGACTTTTGAAGCTTGCTTACCAGGCTCAGGAGCAGGGCGGCTCCGCAACGTGCACTCTGAACGCCGCAGATGAGGTGGCAGTCGAAGGTTTTCTTAGCGGACGAATTCCGTTCCCGGCTATCGCGCAAGTTGTTGAAGAAACACTGGAGAGGCAGCCGAGCCGCTCCTACGAGACATTGGAGGAGATTATCGCAGTCGACTTATCTTCCCGCGAGACGGCCCGCGAGGTGCTAGCCCGATATCAGGGAACTAGCGTGCCTAGTGGTCCACAAAAGACCGGGACTGCCACAGGTGATTGAACCATCGCAATTCGGAACGCGTCGAATAATATTAGGTAGAACCCCATTTGAAGCGGGGCGCCAGGAAGGTAACTAAAGCATGGGGTTTCTGCAACCTGTCTTTTGGGTCGTGATTCTGCTGGGAATCATGATTCTGGTGCATGAGCTGGGGCATTTCTGGGCAGCTCTTGCGGTCGGCGTCAAAGTGGAGACGTTCAGCCTCGGCTTCGGCCCCCGGTTATTCGGCATTCGCCGAGGCGAAACCGATTTCCGCGTTTCGGCGGTCCCATTCGGTGGATACGTTCGCATGCTCGGGGAGCAGGCCGGAGATGAGAGAACGGCTGATCCGCGGTCCTTTCAGTCCAAAGCGAGATGGCAGCGGGCTATTGTCATCATCGCGGGACCTTTGATGAATATCCTGCTCGCGATCGGTATCGTGGCGGGCTTGTACATGTATGCCTTCCCGAAACCGGTGGATACTACCGATCCGATGATCACCGCAATTCAGGCCGGCTCGGCTGCCGCGGAGGCAGGGCTCAAGCCAGGAGACAAGATCGTAGAGTTGAACGGCAAGCTCGATCCCAATTGGGATTTCGTGTTAATGCAGGAGGCACTTAACGCGAACCATCTGCTTCAAGGCGCAGTACAGCGGCGTGGACAGAGAGTGCCTTTCTCCGTTACGCCGCGTATGGATCCAAAGCAGGGTGTGGGCGTAGCAGGTTGGGGTGGCGAGCAGAATATACAGGTCGGCGAAGTAGCGACCGGTTCTCCTGCAGCCCTGGCTGGATTGCAGCCCGGCGACCTCTTCATGACAGTGAACGGACAGCAGGTGGCGTCACCTGTGACCGTAAAGCAGGCAATTACTCATTCAGCCGGCAAGCCGGTAGATTTCCAAGTGATGCGCGACGGCCATCTGCGCGACTTCACGATTACTCCAGCGGCATCGAAGGACCCGAAAATGCCTTGGCACATCGGTGTGGGCTTTAAGCTGCCAGTGCAGATAGTAAAGCTGGGGCCAGTTGCCGCCCTTGAACAATCACTGCGGTTCAACAAGCAGAACGCGCTGATGGTTTTCCAGGTCCTTGGCGGGATTGTGGAGCGGCGCGTTTCACCGAAGTCGCTTTCGGGGCCCATTGGCATCGCGCAAATGTCGAGCGAGGCTGCCCAGGCGGGCGCATGGAGCTATTTGTTCTTGATGGCATTTGTAAGTCTCCAACTGGCGATCTTCAACTTGCTCCCCATACCCATTCTGGACGGCGGAACGCTGCTGATGCTGATTATCGAAATGCTGTTGCAGCGCGAAGTCAGCCTGAAGGTGAAGGAAACGATCTTTAAGCTCGGGTTTGTGTTCCTGATGATGATCGTAGTGTTTGTGATCTACAACGACATCAGCCGGGTACTCACCAGTAGTTGATGCCGTCAGGGCGTCCGTCACGTTGAAGAAGCGCGCGCCTTTACCAAGACCGGCAGACGCATTGGCGTCTGGCTGACGAGCCAATCATGTACTGCTCCGGGTGTTAAAGGAGCGGCGGCGAAGAGAAAGCCTTGCAGACATTCCGCGCCCATGGAGATCAGCGTTTCGGCCTGTCCAATGTCTCGATCCCTTCCGCGATGGTTTCGAGGCCGAGCGCTTCGGCAGTGGTCAAAATCGCCTTCACGATTGGCCTGGAGTCGGTGTGAACGGCTGCCACAAACGATTGGTCGATCTTGACGCTGTCAATGGGAAGATTCCGCAGGTAAGAGAGCGAAGAGAACCCGGTGCCGAAATCATCGAGAGCGACGCGGATGCCGGATCTACGCAACTCGGTTAAGACTGCGCTGGCGGCCGCATCGCCACCTGCAAACTGAGTCTCCGTCAACTCGAGTTGCAGGCGGTGAGCAGGCAACCCTGCGTCCACGAGTGCGGAAAAGACATCTGACGTGAACCTGTCCGACAGGATCTGAGTTGCGGAGATGTTTACTGAAACTGCAGGTGGTTGTCTGCTGGGCCAGCTAGCCGCCTCGCGGCATGCCTCCCTTAAGGCCCATCGTCCGACCGACAGAATGTCTCCGGTTCGCTCGGCAAGTGGGATGAACGTGCTAGGGGGTACTGTCCCGTACTCTGGATGGTTCCAGCGCAACAAAGCCTCCATGGCGCCGCATCGTCCGCTCGGAGCCACGATAATCGGTTCAAAAACCAGAGAAAGCGTGCCGGCTGAAATCGCCTCGCGAAGAGCCTGCTCAAGGAGATGGTGCTCCACCAGTCTCCGGCTAAGAGCGGGATCGAACAGCCGAACTTTTGACCGCTTCTCCTCTTTCCCGGCATACATTGCGACATCGGCCGCGCGGATCAGTTCGGCGTAGTTCCGGCCATGCTCGGGAAATAATGCTACACCGACCGTCGCGTCGATATTGTCCGGAGCCAGGCGAGCGGGCAGGACCTCGCCACGAGTGATGCCGCCAGACTTCTCTACGACCATGTAATCGGGAGCCTTGCCGTATCGTTACTCGCTTCTACTTTTCTGCTTCTCATTTCAGCGAGCCAGACGCCTTCACGGTCGCTTTGGACATGGTGGGGCCTCATGATTGGCGTGCTGGCCCCCGCCCCGAATCCGGCTTGTCGGATGCGCCGATTATCCTCATAAAATGCCTAGTTATATTGCGGCAATATTGTTGGTGAGCGGATGTTTCCTGCTTGCTTCCGCAGCGGAGACAGTCTACGTTGATGCGAAGCGAGCATCGAATGAACCCATCCTGAACCCACGAGAGCCGAATCCCACTTGGAGCGATTTCGCTCTTTTCAACCCGGCGGCAATTAAGGTGGGCAGCAAGACTGTGCTGCTCTTCCGCGCTCAGGACCGCAATCACACCTCGCGGATCGGGTACGCCGAAAGCCAAGATGGTCTGCACTTTAGGATTCGGCATGAACCCGTACTGTCGCCGGAAGCTCCTTATGAGAAAGGGGGTGGAGTGGAAGACCCGCGCCTACTGAAGATCGGCAATCTTTTCTATTTGACTTACACCGGTTATAACCTGCACGATGCGCAACTCTGTCTGGCTACTTCGAGCGACCTCATTCACTGGCGGAGAGTCGGTATCCTGCTGCCCGCATACAAGGGCGCCTGGAACACGCAATGGACGAAATCCGGCGCCATCGTTCCTGAGAAGATCAATGGCAAATGGTGGATGTACTATCTGGGCACCAAAAAAGACAGCGACGGGAAATCGCGCGATTACATGGGACTTGCCTCTTCGTCTGATCTTATTCACTGGAATGACGCGACGGATAATCCGGTGCTCGATCGCCGTCCGGGTGCATTCGATTCGCGTGTGATGGAACCGGGGCCGTCGCCCCTCATCACTGACGCGGGCATTTTGCTGCTGTACAACGGCGCGACCGAAGGTCTGGTTTACTCGCCGGGTTGGGTTCTCTTCGATAAGCACGATCCGCGCCGCGTAATTGAGAGAGCAGATAAACCATTTGTCGTCCCGGTTCTTCCTTGGGAAAAAACAGGTAATGTGCCGAACGTAATTTTCCTTGAAGGAGTTGTTTCTGGATCATCATCAGCTAATTCACATAAATTTGGTCTGCTGGGCTACTATGGCGCAGGCGACAAATACGTCGGCGCGATGAAAATCCAGATCTCGTTTTCGGGCAACTAGGATTATTGAGTAATTCCGCCTGATGTTCGACTCAATCCCACCGTACACTCTCTGCTATCTTCAATTCTTCCAGGCTGAAGCCTCAGACGATGGCCGAGCGCATAACCCGCCGTGAGCTATTCACCCTTTCCGGGACAGGCCTTCTCACTCCTGCGCTCCTCGCGAAGCAACAGGAGAGCTCCTCGACTCTTGGTCCCGAGCTCGTTGTCTTCAACGCACGGGTTATCACGGTCGAGTCCCGCCAACCCCGCGCGGAGGCGTTCGCGTTAAAGAACGGCCGCTTTCTTGCCGTCGGCTCCAACGCTGACATCCGCAATCTTATCCGCCAGGGTACGCCGACTTGGGATGCGCAGGGCAGCGCTATCGTGCCCGGTTTCATCGACACTCACAATCACGCCAACGGAACAACGCTGCTTTATGAAGTTCTCGTCGGCAATCCTTTCGAAGTGGAGTTCGTGACGATCGACAGCATCATACAGAAGCTGCGCGCCCGCGCCTCGCAGACGCCGCCCGGCTATTGGGTCGAAGGCTATTTTTTCGACGACACCAAAGTAAAGGATCGCCGGCAGCTTTCGATTCATGATCTCGACCAGGTGTCGAAAGATCATCCGGTTGCCGTGCACCACCGCGGAGGACACACCTCCTTCTACAACTCCAAGGCATTCGAAATGGCGGGAGTTGAACGCAAGACGCCGAATCCGCCGGGTGGCACATTTGACAAGGACTCGACGGGTGCGCTTAACGGTCGTGTTACTGATGCGGCTAAGAGCGTCTTCTACCAGGTCGGCAAGCGCCAGACATCTACAACCGAAAACAGCGGCCTCGATAATCCGGGCAATTCGCTTGAGCGTGAGATAGCCGGCCTCGCCTACATCTCTAAGATGTTTGCCCGTTACGGTGTAACCACGGTGCACCACGAGAGCGGAAGTCTCGCCGCGATGCAGAAGGTGAGACGCAATGGAGACCTGAAACACCGTATCAGCTATGAAGCTGCCGGCAAGGAACTTGATGCCATGATATCCGCCGATATCATGAGCGGATTCGGCGACGAGTGGATCCGCTTCGGTGCAACCACCGAACACATCGTCGACGGCTCCTTCTCCGAACGCACTATGGCACTCAGTGCCGGGTATCCAAACACGAACTACAAGGGGAACGTCACGACCACGCAAGATGACCTCAATGCCTGGGTCGAAAAGATCCATCGTGCGGGTATCCAGGTCAATTGCCACGCAAATGGCGATGTGGCGATAGACATGTACCTCACGTCCCTCGAACGCGCACAGAAGCTCGTCCCGCGCTCCGACTCACGCCCTAAGATCACGCATTGCACCCTCATCAACAATGACCTGGTTCGCCGCATGAAGGCCCTCGACGCGGTGCCGGCTCTTTTCACCACCTACGCCTACTACAACTCGGACAAGTTCCGCTTCTATGGCGAAGACCTGATGCAGCATTGCATGGCCTTCAAAACTCTTCTCACGGCAGGCATCCACGCCGCCGCCGGGTCCGACTTCCCCCCAGGCCCGTTTGATCCTCGCATGGCTATCCAGGGTATGGTCACCCGCACCGGGTGGGATGGCAAGACCTGGGGTGCCAACCAGAAGATCTCGCTCGACGAAGCCATTCGCGTCAACACAATTAATGGTGCTTATAATTCACACGAGGAAAATATCAAGGGCTCTATCACCGCTGGCAAGCTGGCCGACTACGTTGTCCTTGCCGAAGATCCTTACTCTATTCCAGCCGACAGGATCAAAGACGTCAAAATCATTCGCACAGTCGTCGGGGGTACGACGGTCTACGAAGGATGAAGGTATTGGTGTCTCATCGGCTACTGGGTGGCACCGGAATCGCGCTAAGTTGCTCGATTCCAATGCAGGATACAAGCATTCTCAATTAATCCCGTGTATGCGGAGAGCAACCAACTGCTGTAACGTCAAGTTCTGGACACCCCGCGACCGAAGTTGCTGGATGTAGTCCGGAGTGACTCCATGAATCCGCAGGGCGATCAGTTCATTCGCTTCGGGCCGCGCGTAGCCCAGGTGCTCGAGCTGCTGTACGAACTCCGGCGAGACGCCGTGAATGCGAAAGGCGATAAGTTGGTCCGGTTCGACACGCGAATAGCCAAGTCCTTGCAGACCTTGCACGAATTCTGGTGAGACACCGTGAATACGAAACGCGATGAGCTTGTCGGCATCTAGATGTGAGTACCCGAGCCTATCGAGATCTTTCACGAATTCGTCCGAAACCCCGTGGATCCGGAAGGCAATCAGCTTGTCGGCATCCAAATCTCCAATCCCGGCCTGTTTCATTTGACGCGCGAACGCCAGGCTGACATCATGCAGCGCAAAGGCAAATTGCTTGTCGGCGCTAAATCCGCTCAACCCTAGAGAGCTCATTTGGGCTCTATATTGCGCGTTCGGTTTGAACGTGAAGAGCCCCGCGCCATCACCAGCTTTCAAAAAACCCTCGCACTCGAAGCTGCCCGCATCGCGAGCAATCGTGAAGTGGACATCGTGCTTGCCTGGAGTTGAGAAGTCGAGCCCCCGGAAATCGCCGGCGCTCCAGTTTGAACTGCTTGAGTGCTGACCGTCTTCGCCCGACGTAATGATTGAGAACTGAATCCTGCCGGAAGGTTCGGATGGACTCATGGTCCATTCGCCGTGGTCCGCGCTAGCCGCCGATAGCCTGGCGAAAGCAAACACACTAAGAGCAATCAAATGAGATCTGCGCATCGTCGGACTCCTAGAAAATGCCTGAGATTTTGAGTTGGATCAGTTGACGAATGTTTAA
>Ga0126381_100004693_pt1 | contig 14917 bp, 11 predicted proteins | sample PanSoiMetPlot_28_FD_96465 | JGI IMG/M metagenome (GOLD analysis project Ga0126381, IMG submission 96465) | Tropical forest soil microbial communities from Panama - MetaG Plot_28 | ecosystem: Environmental > Terrestrial > Soil > Tropical forest > Bulk soil | place: Panama | collected 2016-02-17
AGTTTCCACTCGGCGTGCCCATGAGCCTGATGCGCCGCCTCGCGCTCTTGAAATGGGCCACCAAAGCCAGCGCCTGGATTGTCGAAGACGACTACGACAGCGAGTTTCGCTACGCGACGCGCCCGCTGCCCTGCCTGCACGGACTCGACACCGACGGCCGCGTCATTTATGTCGGGACGTTCGCCAAATCGATCTTCCCGGCGATGCGTCTCGGCTTCGTCATCGTTCCGGTCGATCTCGTCCAAAGGCTGCTCGCCATCCGGCGCGCGGCCGATCTGCATCCGCCGATGCTCGAGCAGATGGCGCTCGCCGACTTCATCCGCGACGGACACTACGCGACGCATCTGCGCCGCATGCGGTCGATCTACCGCGAACGGGTGGAAGCGCTCGAAGCTGCCGCCACGGAGTTCTGCGCCGGTGCGCTGCGACTCCGGCCGATTCACACCGGTCTGCACGCCGTGGCAGACCTGGACGGCGTAGACGAGGAACGCGTGTGCGAAGAAGCACGCGACCGCGGGATTGAAGTGGCGCCGCTTCGGATGTACTTCGTCGGGCGGTGCAGCGCGAACGGCCTGCTGCTTGGATTTGCGTCGACGCCGTCCGACACGCTGCGCCGCGGCATGGAGCTGCTGGCCGCAGCGATCGATGCGGCGCGCCGCCCGAGGCGCGTGCCGGCAACGCGCACTGCGAGGTGATCACGCGCGATCTCAGACAGAAAACTTGGGATCACCCTCGATGATTTGCAACCCGAGCATTGGACGTTCGCCCTTGCGCCACAGACGTGCGTGGTGCCGGGTTCGATAGAGAATCGGTCCGCCGTTGGCATCCTGGCTTCGTTCCAGCGGCCGTGGAATACAGACAAACTCCGTTTCGAGACTATCACTCGCGACAAGAACGACCGCGTAGCCGTGCCCACCCATATCGACAAACGAGACGTGCGGCGAGAGACTCGGATTGGAGAGTGCTCGCGCCTTGGCAATGTCGCCTGATCGTGTGTACTCCAGGCAGGCTCGAACACCGTGATGGAGGAGCAGGTTCATCATCGGTTGCGGACCGCGATCCGCTGGCGCCTGCCCGACGAATAGCGGCCGCAGCGGATGTTCCGCCGCCAGACTGTGTTCCAGCGCCTCGATCATTCCTGGCGCAGAGATCGACCCCACGATAAACGCCACGCCGACCGGTTCGAACGGCTTCGGTGGAAGAGACTTGGCTGCCAGGCCCGCCCAGAAACTATGTCGGTCTCCAGCCACGGTCGCGAACCCGGTAATTCCGTGTTGTTGAACGAAGTCGTAGATCTCCCCGCGCTCGATGTAAGCGGTGCTGTGATCCCCCGCTCCAAATGCCGCGTCGAACCCAGCGTATCCCTCGCCAGGCCACGGTTTCGTCAAGCCGGGAGGCAGGTTCTGCGGATCCGCGCGCATGTCGAGCGTAGCCACCGTGTCGCCCCAAATTTTCCAGGTCGCGTTCGAGGTACGCAGCCGTTCCAGGAACCACGCCTTCTGCTCGTCGCCGAGGATCGTGGTCGGTGGTGCATCCTTCCGGAAGTTCGGGACGTCCGAGCCGTCGTACGGAATGAACTGCGGCGGATGTCCGGCATTGAAGGCCTTGCCACCGTCGAGAGTCTCCAATACTTCTTCGGGCATGAGCCCGGGAAAGCGATCGCTGGACAAACGGCGCGCTTCCGGTCGAGACGTCGGCTCTTCCGAGCGATAGCTTCGCTGATCGGTGATGATCAGCTCCACGTTGCGCCCCCAGCGGAGAGCCCGATAGCCTCGCAGGCTGCCAATTGCAGCCAGATTGTTCGGTTCCTGACCGAGGCCATGTTCGTCGAAGTGCGCGACCGGCGCGTCGGCGACCGTTGGTGGATCGAATTCGACGAGCGAGGGCCCACGCGGTTTGAACAACCGCGCTGGTTGATACTCGAAGAACGCCTGGTTCGCCGCCACCTTCCGCGTCTGGGCCGAGCGGTCCTGACCGTCGAATCGCTGTAGACCCTGCCAGCCTTGCCAGCTGAACTCGTGGTTATCCCACATACAGACGAACGGCCATCGGGCTCGCGCATCCTGCAGGTCCGGGTCGTGGAGATAACTGCGATAGATTGCGCGGTAGTCAGCTGCGGTGGTCGGAATGTGAAAGTCCTGGATCTTCTCACCGTGCGGATAGCGAACGATGTCGCGCAACCGACGATCGTACATCCCTTGGGGACGATCTTCCGGATACCACACGATCTCGTAAATGAAGTCGCCCAGATGCAACACGAAGCCGAGTTGCTCGCCACGCTGCGCCCGCTCGTCTTCGAAAATCATCCGTCGATACGCGTTCTGCGCTCCCTGGTTGGCGTTCTGACAGGAAATGAACGCGAACCGAACGGGACGCACGTCGGTGTCCGACGGCGCAGTGATCGTCCGGCCGATGCGGCTGCCGAATCCACTCGCATCGCTGAAGCGATACCAATACACGCGCGCGGCGGCCAATCGTCCGACCAATACCCGGCAGGTCCAGTCGGACCCCTCGACGATTGGCGCATCCACCGTCGCCACGACGCGCGAGAAGTGTTCGTCTTCCGCGACTTCGACGGTCAGTCGCTCCACCGATCGTCCTTCGAAGGGAGGGCGACGCGTCCAGAGCAGCACGCTGTTGGTGTCGGGGTCGCCTGACGCCACGCCTTCTGGATAGATGTCTCGGCGTTCGCGCCATGAGAGGTTGGAACGCGTCGGAATTTGTCGTCCCCATGCCCCGGTCGCACTCAGGGCAGCCGCCATCTCCAGGAACGACCGTCGAGTGATCCGAGACACGAACGTCGAACCCTCAGCGCCCTCGCGGGGCGTGAGCTACGGCGAACCAAGGGGTGCCGCGGTAGGAGTCGGCCACTATCCACGCGGCGGCCGTCAGCACCCACGTCGTGACGGTCTCGCCCCATTCGAAGGCGTTCAGGGACCGTGTCGCCAGGGCGGGAATCCACACGAGAAGCAGGAACAGGCCCATCTCCAACGCCGAGAGTGCGACTGCGAGCCGCGCGTACGCGCCGATGAGGATCGCCAGACCCGCGACGATGAAGCACGCGCCTGTGAAATAGGTCAGCGCCACATGCGCCGGAAGCCACCGAGGAATCAGTCCGGCGGTCCGCGGGACGAATTGGAAATGCGCGATGCCGAACGGAATCAGGGCTGCGCCGTAAAGCATTGTCGCCATGCGCACGCCGGGGTCGCGAACGAAGAAACCAAACCGCTGCCTGTCCCACGTGTCCGCGAGCCAGACATACAGCACCCAGGCGGCAGCCACCATCACCGCGTCTCGGCAAGCCGCCCAGTACACGTCCACACCGAGCGAGTGGAACAGGCCAGGCACTCGCACGACCAGCAACCAGAAAAGAAAATAGACGAACAGCACGCGGGCAGATGCGGCGGCTGTGCGCCGCCAGAGCAAGCCTGCGCCAGATGCGATGAAGATGACGGCGCACAGATCGGCCAGCACGTCGTTTGCCGGCACGCCCTTGGGCACCGGCTGCCAGACCACGGCGTAATGGCCTTTGATCAGCCCAAGGATTCCGAGCGCAATCATGGTTGCTGCAAAGACCGCCTGTCCCACACGTGCGGTGCGCATCGCTCTCTAGGCCGCGCTCTGCTCTCGCAAGCCGCGCCCGATCACAAGCGAAATGGGCAATCCGATACAAAGGACCAAAATAGTCGCCGCGACGGCGGCCGCTTGCAGTTGAAACGGCCCGCGAGCAGCGTTGCTGAGCGGCAACACGACGAGATTCATGACGAGCCAGACGATGATGCCGTAGGAGATTCCAGTCAGGACGAGATGGCGGCGGAGTCCGGGGAGAGTTCGAAGCGCGACGAGGAACACGAGCGTCCAGATAAGCGCGATCAGGTAGTGCAGCGCTAACCCGAGGAACGCGGTTGCCACACCTCCGTCAAACGCGCGTGCGCCGAGCAGGCCGCTCGCGATGCCCCGCAGGAGCCTTTCGGCCCGAGCGCTGGAGAGACCCACGTAGAAGAGAATTGCTGCTGTGATGTCGAGCGTCCCCGCCAGCAACCAGGCGATCAGGACGGTGACCGCGGTGCGGCGTGGGGTCGCCACGGACCGAAGAACTGTCGTCATGGTTAACGCGATCCTAGCCCCCGGCGACGCCTCGAGGGGAGAACCACCCTGAATCAAAGCAGTAAAGCCACCTTCAGCCTCGCGATCGTCCGAGGTGAGGCCACCATCGGCCAACATGACCGCAGTATCTCGAGTACTCGGTACCGAACGTTCGCCGCAGCGTCGGCTCTTCGTAAAGGACGATGAACAGGTGGCTTGCGACGAAAAACAGACACAGATAGGCGAGAAATGGAACCGATTGGTAGAAGACCGCGGCGCCCGCAAAGAACAACCCGACGCCGATGTACATCGGATTTCGTACGAACCGATACGGGCCACGGGTGACGAGCCGGCGTGGCGCGGCGAACGGCGCGGGAGTGCCTCGACCGATGACGGCGAAGTTGGACACGCACGACAGCGCGATCACGGCGCCGATCCCTCCGATCACCATTCCGACGATCTGGACGCTCCCAATCGCGCTTGGAAACTGAAGCGTCGAGAAGAAGTACACCGGAAAGTAGATCAGGATGAATCCGAACAGAAGAAGGATGACGAAGCGAATGGGCATCACGCGCCGCCTTCGTCGCTTTTGACAGTACTGGCCCGAAGACCCCAAAGAACGAGAACGAACGCAGTCAATCCCGTCGGCGCGGATGAGTAGGCGACGACATTGATCGCGGCTTCCTGAACACCGCTGCCGTGACCAGTGCGTGCGGCGAGTCGAATGAGGGAGTCGCCGGCTCCCCATATTGCGGCCATCATGTAGGCGGCGATGATGGCCAGCGCAGAATACGCAAGGAGCCAAAACGCCGTCCGCGACCCCGCCGATCCGAGATCCAGACGCGACCACAACAGGCCCATCGCCAATAGCAGCACGGCCTCGAGCGCGCTGAGCCTGTGGACCGAAAGGCCGAGCATGGGCACGGCGAAGTACGGAATCGCGAATCCTTCGACGGCCGTGAACAGCAAGAGCACGACGCCCAGCTGAAGAAGCCGGCGGCCTTGACGAGACAAGAGGGTGGCGGCGTTCATGCCCTTGCTCCTCTCAGAACCAATCGGCTATTGTCTTTACATCCTGTAAAATCAATTGTCAAACTCACACTCAGGCGATATGCATTCGCGCGCTTACCGCATGGACGCGCGCGCAGCGCTCAGTGCTGAAACGCGTCACCGCATCCTCGAAGCCGCTCGACGATCCCTTGCCGGCGGCAGGAGTACGGATCTCGGCCTGGACGCGATCGCTGACGCCGCTCGTGTCTCCCGCGTCACGATTTACAACCATTTCGGATCGCGTTCCGGCCTTCTCGAAGCCCTATACGACCATCTCGCGACGAGGGGTAACGTGCGTCGCGGGAAGAAGGCGCTCCTGCACAAGAATCTCGACAGCGCGCTAGCTGGCTTCATTGGTGCGCTGGTGCATTTCTGGTCGTCCGACCCCGTCGCCATTCGTCGGCTTCACGCCATGGCAGCGCTCGATGCGGAAATCGCGAAAGGTCTAGGCGCGCGGGAAACGCGCCGCCGCCGTGCGGCGGCGGAGATCGTCCACCGTCGGGCGCCATCAGCGAAGCGAACGCGGCGCCCGTGGACCGATCGGCTCGTTGCCGACACACTCTGCACGTTGACGGGTTTCGAGACCTTTGACGCGCTGGCCCGAGCCGGGCATAGCCGCGAAGAAATCATCGCGGTGCTGACTCACCTCGCACGAGGTGTCTTGCGTCAAAGACGGTCGTAGCGCGCGTCGTTTCTTCCGGATTATTCGGTGCGCCCTCGTTTTGCAGCCGGCGGCGCGACCGGCTTGTTGCCGGCGAGCACGTTGCACGATGCGCGGGCTCCGCCTTGGTCGGTGATCGTCGTGCCAGTCGAATGCGTCGCGACCCACTTGTCGTAGGGCATCCATACCGTGTTATCCGCGGCGAGGCATTTGTCATCCGACGCGGCCGTGCAGACATCCAGCGCGTAAACCGGATGAATCTCCCACACGGCGCGACGTGCGGGGTTGCCGCTACCGGCGGGTTTCTTTTGCGGAGTGCACGGCAGGTGGCTGTCGTCGAAGAACAGCGTGCCCGTCACGCGCACCGGATTCTTCGTCGGCGTTTTCTGGTCCAGCGTCTGCCACGCATCCGGTCGAAAGTGCGGGATCATCTCCGCGGTCACGCTGTCGCACTCGTCGCCGGTGGGCTCGGTGAGCGGCATCAGCGTGATGTGAAAGTCGTTTGCCTTGACGCCGATGAAGTCGCAATTGACCGCTTCGCCGAACTCGCCACTCGACGTGGGCGGGTTCGGTGCCAGGCAGTCGGCGATGTGCGCATCGCGCAGGTGCGCGACCAACTGCACCAGCGAACCTTCGCCGACGCTCCCGTGCGTCACCTTCTGCGGTGTTTCCACAACCTTGCGTGATGTCGTGAGGTTCGGCGTGTTGCCCACGGCGCTCTGCAGCTTGGAGAAGTCGCTGAACTCAACCGCCGTGGGTGCGCCGGTCGCCCGCAGGTTGTTCTTCGCCGCGTTCTTACGCCGCTTGGCGTCGTTGGGGTGGCTCGTTGGGCTGCTTCCTTCGGCGTCGCAGACCGACATCGGATCGGTGGCGGGCGCAATCGCTGCGAAAGGCAGCTGGTTCCGTGGTGGGAACGTCCCTTGTGGCGCTTGCATGAACGCGAGTGCAGACACCCCGAGCAGCAAGTACGTCTTCATCGACGCGCTCCTTCGGGGGAGTGGAGACAGGCGGATTCTTCACGTCAGATGCGCATTACGCAAGCAAAATCCCTGTGGCCATTGATTGGGTTGTGACCGCGATAGGATCGCGTCGATGTTGCCAACACTCCCATCGCGAAGCGGACACTTCTGTCTCGAATCGGGGTACCACACCGATCTCTGGATTACGCTCGACGCGCTGTTCACCGATTCCCGGCGCTTCGCTGAACCGGTGAAGGATCTTGCTGAACGGCTGCGTCCCTACGATGTCGACGCCGTCTGCGGTCCCTTCGTCGGCGGAGCATTTCTGGCGCTGCTGCTCGCCGAGACGCTGAACGCCAGGTTCTTTTACACGCAGCTGGCGGCTGCAACGTCGGACGGAATGTTCGGCGCGCGCTACTCGCTCACGGCTGAACTTGCACGGCAAATCGAGGGGTGCCGTGTCGCCGTCGTGGACGACGTGGTCAGCGCGGGTTCGTCGGTGCGCGCAACCATCGACGCGGTCCGGGCAGCACACGCCAGCGTCGTGGTCGTGGGATGCCTGACGCTGCTCGGCACGAAGGGCAAAGCCTACTTCGATGACATCGGTATCCGAGTGGAACACATGGATGCGCGACCGTTGACGATGTGGCATCCAGCCGACTGCCCGCTCTGCGCGGCGAGAGTGGCACTCGAAACCACGTAGGATCGCGAGGCAATCAATCTCTGCACGCTATTCGTATTTCAACGCCGTCATCGGATCCACTCGTGACGCACGGTGCGCGGGGATGAATCCGGCGCATAGCGCGACCAGCGCAAGCGCAACGGCCGCGAGCGCCAGCACCGCGGGATCGGCACCAGTCATCTGAAAGAGAATCGACTGCGCCACTTTGCCGACGCCGAGCGCGCCGGCGAGGCCGACGAGCGCGCCCACGAGCGTCATGATCGCAACCTGACGCAGCACCATGCCGCGAACGCGGCCGGGCGCGGCGCCAAGCGCCATGCGAAGGCCGATCTCGCGCGTGCGCTGTGCGACGGTATAGGCAAGGACGCCATAGAGACCGACCGCCGCGAGTAGCGTCGCCAGAAGCGCGAACGCCGCCGACAGCGTCGTCACCATGCGATCGAGAAACGTGTTGTTACGGATCTGCTCGGGAAGGGTCTCGAAGTCCTCGATGGGGAGATTCGGATCCAGCCGCTTCACGACGGCTGTGATCGCTGACGCCGCCTGCGCGACATCACCGGATGTCCGCACGTAGACGTGCATCGCGCCCAGCTCCTTGTCCTGCCGATACGGCACGAAGAATTGCGGCGGCACCTTCTGCTTCACACTGCTGTACTTCGCATCCTCGACGACTCCGACGATAGTCGTGTCGAGTTTGCTCCGGTAACCGTCTCCCGGCGCCCATCCCATCGACTTGCCGACGGCGTCGTTGCCCAGCCCGAACTTCTTTGCGAACGTCTCGTTGACGAGGGCGACCTTCGGGGAATTCACGGTGTCGGCATCCGTAAACTCGCGTCCGGCGATGAGCGGAATGCCGAGCGCGGCAAAGTAACCCGGACCGACCCTGTTGTAGCGGGAGTTGCTATCCGTGTCTGGTCCGGCCTCGAACCCTTGTACGGCAACATCTCTCGCCCGGTTGTGGCCAGACAGAAGCAGCACGTTCGACGCCGTCACCGCCGTCACGCCCGGCGCTGCCCGAAGCTCGTCTTCGAGGCGCTGGAAGAACACACGAGCGCGGTCGGACGAGTAGCCGTTCAGGTCGGGCGACAAACCGAACGTGGCAACGCGATCGACCTTGAATCCGAGATCCACCCGACTGACGTTCAGCAGGCTCTTCACAAAGAAACCCGACGAGGCGAGCAGCATCATGGCGAGCGCGATCTGCGACGTGGCGAGCAGCAGCCGGACGCGCGCGGCGCCTTTCGCGCCGGACGGCTGGCCAGCCTGGTTCTTGAGCGCGGAGACGAGGTCCGGCCGCGTGCTGTGAAGCGCGGGGAAGAGTCCGAAGAGCAGTCCTGTGGCGAACGTCAGGCCGATTCCGAACAGGATGACGGTGCCGCCCATGCTGAACGTGATCGTGTGTTGCACTTCGGGCGGCAACAGCGAGACGACGAGCACGAGCGTCCAGTGTGCGACCACTATGCCGGCCATTCCGCCGAGGACCGCGAGCAGTAGCGATTCGGTGAGGAGCTGTCCGATTACGCGCGCTCGGCTCGCGCCGATCGAGAGCCGGATGGCCATCTCTCCGGCGCGCGCAGCCGATCGCGCGAGCAGCAGGTTCGCGATGTTGGCGCAGGCGATGAGCAGCACGAACGCCGTGACGCCTAGCAATAGGCGGAGCGGCGTTTTCGCCTCGTCAGGAACCGAGCTCTGGCCGCGTCCGCCCGGTGCGAGGAGGATGGGTTTCGCGCGAAAGCGCGCCATCGTCTGCGCGCTCATGTCCTTCTGCATCGGCGCTTCGACGTCGTTGATGATGGCGTGATACTGCGTGCCGAGTGATGCGCGCGCTCTCTCGATTGTGACGCCCGGCCGCAGTCGCGCGAACAGATATGCCCAATAGTCCGTCCTTAGCGACCAACCGGTGTCGGCGTCCAGCACCGAGCGCAGCGTGATCGGGACGAACACGGCAGGCCGCATCCCGATCGTCGTACCGTCGAAGCCCTCGGGCGCGACGCCGACGATGGTGAGGCTTTGGCCGTTGACGATGATCTGTTTGTTGAGGATCGTTGGATCGAGCCCAAATCGCGACGACCAATAGTTGTAGCTGAGCACCACCACGCGCGACTCGCCGACGAGCATGTCGTCATTCGAATCGAGCAGTCGTCCAAGCGCCGGCTGCAGCTCCAGCACCGGAAAATAGCTGCCAGACACGAGCAGGCCCTCGCCGCTCGACGTCTGCGCCTCGTACGCGATGTTTGCACCGAAGCCGACGTGCGCCGCGATGTCCGTGAAGACGGTTTGGATCTTCTGCAAGTCGCGGAACATGGCATAGCTGAAGACCACCTCGCAGTCGCCCTCGCGGTCGCAGCTGCCGAAGCCGGGCTTCGGGCCGGGGGCGCTCAAGTTCACGAGTGCCGACGGATCGGGCACCCCGAGCGACTGCAGCAGTACCTGATGGAACACTGAAAAGATTCCCGCCGTCGCGCCAATGCCGAGCGCGAGCGAGACGATGGCGACGCCTGTGACAAAGGGAGTTCTGAAAAGCGTGCGGAAGGCGAACTTGAGACTGCCCATTAAGGCATTGGACGAGCCAAAGTACTGCGGCGTTTACCTGGCGAGCCGTCTCGGCGGCAGCGCGCCTTGCAGCACGACGATGTCGGAGTAGATGAGACCGCCGCGAATGATGACGGCGTGCTCGCCGTCAGGCAGGATATCCACTCGACCAAGCCCATCCCTCGGCACGGAGAAGACGGCTCGCCTCGAAGTCAACACCGGACCGTGCCGGGCGATGTCGACGACACCAATTTCGTCTCCGTCGGCGTAGTAGAGCCTGGCACTGTCCCGACTCCAGCGAATGGGGCTGCCGCCGCGCGTAGACACCTGGACTGACTCGGTGAGATCGTCGAGTGGAGCGACGCGCGTCTCGCTGGTGCCGGACGCATTCGTTTCGTACGCCAGCCACCGGCCATCGGGTGACGGCGTCGGCAGTCGTTCCGCGGCAGGCGTGGCGAGGAGCGCGACGGGTTTCTGCGCGCCACCGCCCAGCGCAACGGACAGGATGTCTTCCTGCGCCAGGTCGGAATTCGCGCTGTAGTACAAGGTGCCGCCATCGGACGAGATGCCGCCCGGGTAAGCGTCCCACTGGGCGGCGATCGGCGCCAGGCTCCCGCGTCCGTCCGTCAACACGCTCCACAGACTCGTGGCGCGAGCCTCGCTGCCGATCGGAAATTGCGAGAACACGAGTCGCTTTCCATCCGGCATCCAGATCGGAGCGAACGTGTCGTCGAGATACGTCACCTGGGTCAACGCGCCGCTGTCCAGCGTCAGCGTCCAGATCGTGCGTCGGGCGCCTTCCCACCGATTCAGCACAAGACGGGAACCATCTGGTGAAACGTGCTGCGACAGCCAGGCGCCAGGCGGCACGGCCACTTCGCGTTCCGCGCCGGTGCGATCTCTGATCACGACACGGCGAGCGGACCGCGGGGGATTGGCGACGTAAAACAGATCGCCCGAGCTACTCGCCGCGGCCGGCGTCGCGTAGCGCGTTGGCACATCGCGCGCAAGGACCGCGACGTCGCCGGTGACGGTGGCCGTGTTCGCATCGAACGGTGCGGAGACAATCGACCACGACGCGCCCTCCTGGCGCGCGAACAGCAGGTACCCTGTCGGCGCGAGGCGAGCGTCCCACCCCGCGACGAGCTTTCGGAGCGTCCCGTCCGCCTCACGCACCGCGATCTGACGTTCTCGCTCCCTCATGAGCGACACGAGCAGGCGGCCGTTCGGCAGTCCGACGGCGCGGCTCACGTAGGAGCGGGGCCCGAACGAGATCGTTTCCACCGGCCCGCCATTGGCCGACACGGATCGGATAGCGTCGTTGTAGAGCGACGGGTAGCGAATACGATCGTCGGCACCCCACGTGAGATTGATGAAATAGTCGCTTCCCGGGGCCGTGCCTGAAACGAGTAACGCCGGCTCTCCTCCTGCCGTGGGGATCTTCATCAGGCCCCTGTCGGCGTGGAAGGCGATCCACTTCCCGTCCGGAGAAAACACCGGCGCGTAGGCGTCCGGCGGCGTTCCCGCGATCGGCCTCGTTTCAAGACTCGATGTCCGGCGCAAGAGCAGCCCGCCGCGTTCGCCGTCTACGACCGCGATCAAGGTGCCGTCGGGCGATACGGCAAAGCGGTCGGTGAGCGCGTCGAGACCTGGAGCGCTGATGCCAAGTGTGGCCGCCACGTATGCGCCCGTCGACGATGCCGGCGACGCGTCTCGGGCCGCATGCATCCATCCCCACGCGCTTACGGCTGCCACCCCCATGAGCAAGCCAAGGACAGCCGGCACGATCGGTCCTGATAATCGATGAGGGGCCGGCACAGTGACGACAGTCTCCTCCGGTATCGACGTCGCGGCATCATCGAGTTCGAGAAGCGCATCGGCGATGGACGCGAGGCGGCGCTTCGGGTTCTTTTCCAGGCATCGGCGCAGAAGGCGGTGGATCGCCGCCGGCGTTGCGGCCGGCAGCGACGACCAGTCGGGGTCGCGCTCGATGACCAGCGCGAGAATGTCGGCGACACTCTCGCCGGCAAAGACCGCTCGCCCGGCAAGCATCTCGAAAAGTACGCATCCGAACGCCCAGATGTCGACACGCTCGTCGACCGGCCGTCCTCTGGCCTGTTCCGGCGCCATGTAGGCCGCGGTCCCGAGCAGAGTTCCCACCTGCGTCATCACAATCGGCGAGGTGTATGTCGGCGAACTGGCGAGACTCTCAGGAGTGGAGCCCGGAGCGGGCCCTATGGCCTTGGCCAGACCGAAGTCCAGCACTTTGACCGTGCCGTCCTGACGAACCTTGATGTTGGCGGGTTTGAGATCGCGGTGGATGATTCCGTGGCGGTGTGCCGCGTCGAGCGCTTCCGCAATCTGTTTCGCGATCGGGAGCGCCTCATCGATCGGGATAGCACCCTGCGCGATGACATCGGCCAGCGTCGGTCCGTCGACCAGTTCCATCGCCAGGGCCGTCATGCCGTCCGACTTCTCCAACCCGAAGATGTGGGCGATGTTCGGATGGTTCAACGCGGCGAGGACTTCCGCTTCGCGTTGGAACCGCGCGAGCCGGTCCGTGTCGGCGGCCACTGAAACCGGGAGCACCTTGATGGCGACCTGGCGTTTCAGATTGATGTCAGTCGCACGGTACACCTCGCCCATACCACCGGCCCCGAGGGCAGACAGAATCTCGTACGGGCCGAGGCGTGTACCACGAGCGACGGTCAAAGCGTCGGGATTTTACCGCGTGCGCCGCTCACTTAGGGCTCCTCGCGCGCTCCAGTTCCGCGACAAGCACGTCTAAATCAGCCTCAGTCGTCAGGTAACTCGTCACGCACGCACGTATCGCGCGCTCGCGACCGCCGAGGACGACGTCGGAGATCCACACGTGACCGCGCGCTTGAATCGATTGAACGATCTCCGCGGTCGTGATCTGTCCGGTGCGGATGGCGTCGTGGGTCACGCACACAACCGGCAGGATCGTATCGTTCACCACGGCCCACCCTGCGTTCCTCAACTTGGCTCGGAGAATGTCGCCCATCCGGGCTTGCCGGTCGATCTGTTCCGCGAACGCGGCGCCGCCGCGCTCGGCGAGCGACATGAACAACTTCAATCCGATTGCACGACGCGACCACTGAAAACTGGCCCGATACAGATCCGTGGTTTCCGTCGCGGCTGCGGGTGGCATGTACGACGCGGAGACATCGAACGCGCGGCCGACCGACATCCTGTGGCGACAGAAGAACATCCCGGCTCCCATCGGTACCGAGAGCCATTTGTGCGCGTCCCATGTCACCGAGTCCGCACGCTCGATTCCGCGGACGGCTGACCGGAGCCGCGGCACCAGCGCCGCCGCGCCGCCCCACGCGGCGTCCACGTGGAGCCACATGCGAGACGCCGCCGCGATAGCCGCCAGGGCGTCCAGCGGATCGACGATTCCGCCAGCAGTGGTTCCAGCGGTGCCGACGATCAGCAGCGGCGTCCGGCCCTCTTTTGCGTCCCTCGCGATCAACTCTTGCAGCGCGTTCGCATCCATGGCGAAGGTCGGCGTTGTGGGGACATGTCGAAGCGCGTCGGTGCCGAGGCCGGTCATCCTGCAGATCTTGATGAACGAGTGGTGACTTTCGCCCGTCACGTAAATCGTCGGCCTCGTATCGAGGGCGGCAATGCCACCCTGGTCGTAGTCGGGAAACCGATCGGTAAGGGCGACCACAACAGCCGAGAAATTGGCCTCGAGGCCGCCGGTCGTGAAGTTCGCGAACGTTGTGTCGGGATCGAAGCCGAGCGCGGCCGCGAGATAACGCAACGTGATTCGTTCCAGCTCGTTCGCCGCGGGTGCGTGTGACCATGCGGCCAGCTGCGGGTTGTACAGCGCGACGAGCGCGTCGGCGATGACGGCCGCCTCCGGCACGGTGGGGTTGAACAGGCCGAAGTAGCGCGGGTGCGTCACGTGGACCGAGTAATCGCGCAGGAGTGCAATCACCTGTTCCGTCAGCGCCGGCAGCGGTACGGGTTGTGAGAAGTCGAATCGAGATTCGACGGCTCGTCGCACGACGTCAGGTCGCAAATCGGACGAGACCGGCAAGTCACGGATGTTGTTGCGCAAATCCTCGAGCGCGCGTCCAGCCTGTTCCCATGCTGTCGCGAGACCGTCAGTCCGCTGAGTCGTCACGTCTTTCACTATACGATCGCGAAGCGCCTCGACGTAGGCGCGAGCGCCGGTCTCGTGTCCCGACAAACAAGACACGGCGGCCTGAAACGGCGCGCGGTGTCCGAGAATGGGACGGGTTACGCCCAGAACGGGCGCGTTACTCCAGAACGAGGCGCGTTACTCCAGAACGGGGCGCGTTATTCCAGAACGGCGTGTGTTACTCTAGAACAGCGCGCGTTACTCCAGAACGCCGTGCGTTACTCCAGAACGGCGCGTGTTACTCCAGAACGGCGCGTGTTACTCCATAACGCCGCGCGTTATTCCAGAACGGGCGCGCGTTATTCCAGAACGCCGCGCGTTACTCCATAGCGCCGCGCGTTGTCCGATAACGGACATGCGTCGTCGAAAAACAACATTCGTCGCCGAAAAACGAGAGTCGTCACGCCATAACGAGATTTCGTCGAAACATCACGTCGCGGAGCGTTCGAGAAAGAACCGCAGCTCCCGTTCATACTGCGAGCGCTTCGATGACCCCGTAGGGAGGGGCAACAGGCAGTACCCTGGCGATACTCATTCCAGCGTCAGCCAGGAGCTGGCCGTACTCGGCGTTGGTGCGTTCCTTCCCGCCCGTAACGACCAGCATAGTCAGGTCGCTCAGCAGGACCGGCAGAGCGTCGGCCGGGTCGTCGGGAATCAGCCGCTCGACGATGAGCACGCGGCCATATTTGGGCATCGCGCGGCGGCACCTTCCCAGGATCCGCACCGAATCCGCGTCATCCCAGTCGTGCAGCACGTTGGCCAGGATGTAGGCA
>Ga0126381_100004694_pt1 | contig 14917 bp, 11 predicted proteins | sample PanSoiMetPlot_28_FD_96465 | JGI IMG/M metagenome (GOLD analysis project Ga0126381, IMG submission 96465) | Tropical forest soil microbial communities from Panama - MetaG Plot_28 | ecosystem: Environmental > Terrestrial > Soil > Tropical forest > Bulk soil | place: Panama | collected 2016-02-17
TGGACCGTCGCAATCGACGCCGCAGGCAACAGAACCATCTCGGCAATCGTCCCCCACATCGCGGTCGCCAATCCGGTCCGCCCCCCGGTCACACCGCCGACCATCGACGACATCGTCGGTCCCGCTCACGGAGTGATCCTGCTCGGTTCGATCGGCAAGAGCTCCGAGCACGAAACGTGGGCGGTGGGCTTCACGAGTGCTCCTCCGGCACGCGTGGACGGTTCGCGCCTGCCCTACACAGCCTCGGGCAATCAGGTCGTCCTGCTCCGCTACCTTGACTCCACCGGTTGGGAGATCGTCGACGTTCCGCGCATGCCGGACGGCTCCGCGTTCCAGCTTCTCCCGGCCCAGGAAGTCGACAGCTCCGGAGTGCTCGTCCGCGGCGCGATGGCGCCGTCGGGAGAGGCATGGCTCTGGATCGCCGAGACCGCCACCGACGGGTCCGTACGCTACGGGCTGTTTCACCGGCCTGCCACAGGCGACGGACGCTTTCTCTTCGACGCGGCGAGCACAAGCGAACTCGGCCCGTCACTGCTCGCTCCTCGCGGGAACGCACGCGGACAGAGCCAGCTGATCTTGAAGGCCACCCCGGACGGGAGCGGAACCGCCGGCGTCCTCGTCTCGCCAGGACAGGACGCCGCATCGATGACGCTGACCTCTGCTCAGGGAGTGCCGGTCGACATCAACACTCAGCTCTCGTACGGCCTCCTCTCTGACGGAACCTGGAGCGCCCAGACAGTGACGCCGCTGCCGCAGACCTACCAGCCAAGCCCGGGAGACTCGCTCAGCCTTGCTTTGGCCGACGTGGACAGCACAGGAGTCGGGTGGGGGGCACTCACCCTCGCGAGTTCGAGCAGCAACCCGGTTCCGCTCATGCTCGGGCGCTTCGACCAGACGGGGTGGACATTCGTCACGACGGGCCTCGACGTGCTCGACCTGACCGGTGCGTTCGCGCAGCCGGGGGAAACGGTGCAACCCACCGGTCTTCAGGTTTCCGGAGACGCAGTCTGGATCGGCGCGACGCTGAACCAGTCCGGATCGAGTCATCAGGATTCCGTCGTTGCGAGATACGACAGCTCGAGTGGGCGGATCACCGATTCTTGGTGCACCAACCAGCCCGACAGCTCGGGGTGCATCGATCCCCTCGACAGCACCCACCCGGCGGCCGTGCCGACCGCGACCTTTTCCACGCCGACCGGCGAAGTTGCCCTTGCGCAGACCAACGGCTTCGTGGACGAGTTCGCCGACGACGAGTGGACTCGCGTGGCGGCACCCGGCTTCGCAGCGTCCGACAGCGCATTCTTCTCGTCTCCCGACGATGGCTGGCTTGCGGGCCTCGCAGCGCTCGGACACTGGCGTGTTGGGGCCGCGGGCAACCCTCTCGTGGTCTGGCCAGAGGCGAACCGCTCCACCCTCACGAGCGTTGCGGTACCGCCGGTCGCTGGTTCCAACTCGGCCGGCACGTGGGGCGCGGGCGCAATCGCGGTAGGGCTCGACGGCACCGCGCTGGACTACGACCCGACCCAGGGGTGGCACGTCACGCCCCTACCGGCGCGGGCCTCAAATCTCAACCTGATGTCCGTGGCCTTCTCGGGCCCCTCGGACGCTTTCGCGGTAGGCGGGTTCGGCGTGATCCTGCGCTGGGATGGAGCCGCCTGGACGGAGGATCCACAGTCGATCTCCCTCACGCAGAACCTGCTCAATTCGGTCGCGTTCTCTCCCGACGGCCAGGGATGGGCAGTCGGGACGTTCGGGACGATCCTCCACTTCAACGGGAGCAGCTGGACCATCGAACAGCCCCCACCTGGCGACCAGGGGTTCGACATCACCTCCGTGGCTGTCTCCGGCTCTGACGTTTTCGCGATCGCCGGTGGCAACCTGATCGAACGGAACTCTGATGGGACCTGGAGCGCGGTCGACCCCTCGCTTCTTCCCAATCCCCGTCCGGCCCCGGGCAATCTCCGCGTCGTGAGCGGGCTTCCGGACGGCGGCCTGGTGGTGGCAGGGCGCTCGGTGGTTGTCACCCGCTCGCACGAAGGCGACCACCTCGAGTACTCGGATCAGCCGATCGACGGAATTGCGGTCGCAGCCGCGGCGACGAGGGACAGCGCCGGCGACGTCGCCCCATTCGTGTCCGTCGCACAGCCCGCACTCGACCCGAACACGCTCACGCCGAGCAACGACGTCGCCGGCTTCCCGCCCGGCGACGCAGACTTGCTGCGGGAGACGCCGGGAGGTGGCTGGCAGGACCTCAGCCGATCTCAGTATCCGGCCGGCACTCGGCTTCCGGGCGACGGTGTCGTCAAGTCCGACCCCGCTCTCGCAGTGGCGGCAAGCCAGGACGGCGCGCACGCATGGGTCGTGGGCGGCTATGCCGGCACGATCACCGCGGCCGGGCAGGGGACGGCCTCGATCCTGCCGACTCGACCGATCGGATGGCAGACGGCGTCGATCTGGCGATTCGACGCCTCGGCGCCTTTGACGCCGCCCTCGGTCACCACGAGCGGAGTCGAAATGCTGGGTCTCTACGGCTTCGTGAACTTCGCCTTCTTCACGAGCCCCGAATGCCGGGTGCAGTGCTCTGGGACGCAGGACGCCCAGCCGGACGTCAACCTCGAGTCGGCCGCGAAACAGATCGCCACCTTCGCGCAGCAGTCGGGAGGACCGGCGTTCGCCGTTCTCGGTGGCAATGCACGCGGGCCCTACGACCCGACCGCCTATCTCGACGGGAACGGCGCCGCCGACTTCGCGCAACTCCCGACGCTTCTCCAGCCGCTCGGCAACGTCCCGCTTTACGCCGCGTTCGGGCCGCTCGACTCCGTGCCCGGACTCGAGGACCCGACGGAGCCCTGGTCGGACGCCTTCGCCGCAGCTCCCTCCCCGTTCGGGCCAGGGACGGCGCCCACCGGGATCAAGTCGGCCGGAGCCGGAGGACTCGACGGCAGCGTCCACCGCTACTACGCGTTCGATGCGAGCCAGAACAGCGGCACACTCCGCGTCATCGTCCTCGACAATTCCGCCGGGTCGCTCGACGGCACCTGGCCCGGACAGACACAGTGGCTCGAGGCGCAGCTCGAAAGCGCCCGCGCCGCGGAACTGCCCGTCGTGGTCGTGACGGCGCTTCCCCTCGGGCCGCCAGGGCAGCCGGGGATTGCGCAGGACGGCCCCGCTCTGGCGACGCTCCTGGCCAATGCGGGAGTTCTCGCCGTGTTCACGACGAACCCGGCCCAACTCGACCAGCAATGGACGCTCCCGGACCCGTCGGAGTTTCCGCAGATCCCGGAGTACGAAGGCGCTTCGCTCGGCTACCAGCAGTCCCAGAACAACGGCGTGGTCTGGTACGACGTGTCCGTCGACACGGTCGCCCGAACGGTGAGCGTCAACGCCGTCCCGCTGATCGAATCACTCTCGATCAAGCCGCTTGACGGAGTGACGGTTGGTCGCAGCAAGACCCTCCGGTTCCAGGGCATCGCCAGGCGCCCCATCGGCTCCCTGGCGACGACGCCGAGCAACGACTCCTTCCCTGGCTTCGACAACTACGTCACGATCCCGGCCTCCGGTCTCTGCTCCGGCTGTGTCGCGCCGACCTACACGTTCACAAGTTCGAATCCCTCCGTCGGTGACTTCGTCGTCCCGAGCGGTCCCGGCTCCCCGTTCCCGCTTCTCGATCCCGAAACCGGCAAACCCATCCAGTCGTCGACCTCGGGGCTTTTCTGCGCCTACAACAGCGGAACGACCACGATCAGCCTCACCGTCGGAGATCTGACCTCTCAGCTGCCGGTGACTGTGACCGCACGCGGATTCGGGCCACCTTGCGGCACGGTGCCCCAAGCCGGCGTCCCTCCGGTCGTAATCAGATCGGTAGGCGCGGCACCCAGCGCCGCCACACCGCCGCCCCCGGCACCGGCACCCGCCTCGGCCGCACCGGCACCGCTGCCTCCACTGGTGCCACCGCCGGCCCCGATTCCGGCCGCGCCTACGCCTGTCCCCACGCCCACGGCACCGCAGATTCCCGCGGCGGTCGCGATCCTGCCGCCGCCCGCGCCCACGGGGCAGCCGATCCCTCCAAGCGGGGCAGCTGCGCCGGGCGTCAGCCAACAGCCAGCGTCGGCACCCCGCCGCGAAAGAGCTCGCAAGCACGCAGGCCAGAGCGCCTACAGCGTCCGCCCGGCGGGCGTCGAACCTGCAGCCTGGTTCTTCCCGGCAACCGCCGGCGCGACGTTATTCAGCCTTCTAGCCGTCGCGCTCGCCCTTCGGCCTGCGCTGCGACGGCGCAGCTCGTACGCCTACGCGCCGGTCAGGGCACGCTCACGCGAGCGATAGCGGCCGGAGCGAAACCACTCTGCTACCAGCCGTCCATCCACATCGGCCCTCGCCCCCCGTAGCGTGCCCACGTGCAGCAGGTTCCCGATGACCACTGTCGCCGTACGGGACAATTCCAGGTCGTCTTCACGGACACCGGCCTCGATCCGCACACCGAGCTTCAGATCGGAGGGGAGGGAGACGCCGAGTGGCGAGCTGCAGCGCAGCTCGTGCTGGCCGCTCTCCGGTCGGACACCTGTGGCGTCACCGCTGCGAACGCAGCCTGGCAGGACCTGACCATGTGGCTCAACGCCGACGAACGGCTGGACACGTTCATCAAGCGCGCGCTGACAACTGTCGACGCCGCCGTCTGGCTGCTCTCCTTGAGCGTCAAGGAGCTAGAAGATCACTACGAGGGTGACGCGCTCAAACGCCTTCACCGGCTAGTCCTCACCCAGCCCGTACGGGACTAGCCTCCTCCCACCTCGAGCGCCCAGGCCGATCCGCGAGGGGTTAAGCGAGCCGCATTGCGGCAACAACCAGCTCAAGGGGTTGCCTGGAGATTCGGGGTACGCCCAAACCGAAAGGGTCTATTCGACGTCTATTAACGCGAATGGGGTACTGACGCCTTCCGAACCCAGTGGTAGCCTCAACTTTGGTGCACTTCCCCGACACTCCCACCTGCTGAAAGATGTCCAAGAAGACAATTCTCGTGAGTGACCTGAGCGGCAAGTGGATGGAGAGCAAGGAGTCCGTCCGGATAACCGTCACCTACGGCGACGGTGCCAAGCCGCAATACGTGGTCGACGCGCACCCGGACGATCCCGAGGTCAAGCGCCTCGTGAAAAGCGGGAAGAAGCAAGCGCGACGCGGCCGACAGCCGAAAACCACCACCTCCTAGTGCGTCCGCGCTAACGCGCGAGCAACGCAGCAGCAGTCTTTTCGGCGCTCCGAGGCTGGGCCTCACGGGCAACTGTATCGATGGTGTTGCCGGACCTTGACCGCCCCGCATCAGCGGTTGAGAGTCGGTTCACACCGCCGTATAGCCCGAAGGGAGTTTCATGCAGAGGGGTAGCTTGAGGGCACCTAGCCCGGCTCTGGTGATTTCGCTCATTGCACTATTCGTCGCTCTCGGGGGCACAACGTACGCCGCGACGAGCCTGCCGGCGAACAGCGTAGGCACGGCGCAAATCAAGAACAAGGCGGTCACAGCCGCGAAGATCAGAGCCCATGGGCTCAAGGTTCAAAACGCGACCAACGCCGCTACCGCCCAGAACGCGACATACGCAAAGACCGCCCGGAACGCAAACGCGCTGGGGGGCTACCCGGCGAGCTACTTCGCCCTGTCGACGATCGAACCCGCTCACGTTGTCGGAGGGACAAATCAGCCGCCGTTTCAAAACGGTTGGTCGTCGACACTTGGCGCTGACGACGAGGGTCTCTCGTTCTACAAGGACGGCTTTGGGATCGTGCACCTCCAGGGAAGTGCCGGGAACGTCAAACTGAGCACCGGAACGATCTTCACCCTCCCCTCCGGCTATCGCCCGGCGAAGGACCTCTACCTCGCCGTCTACGGATCCGGAGGCTCAGCCGCGTATGTACAGGTCACTAGCAGCGGCACTGTGAACGTGATCGGCCCCTCCCAGAACTATGTCGGCCTGACGAACGTCACTTTCAGAAACGGGCTCTAGTGTTGTGACACGGCGCCGGCGGGGAGAACGCCGCATTGTCGAGCCGGCTCGCGTTCAGTGCAGGGCGAACCATGTCTGGTAGGTGCTTGGGTAGTACATCTCCAGGCCCGATCGGTCTTTCGCCCCGACCGTCCAGCAGACGTTTCCGGTGGCTGTCTGTCCAGAGAAGAGCAGTCCGGATTCATCCAGTAGAGCGCCAGGGCCATGGTTGGGGCACGGGTCGAAGTAGACGGTGTACGAGCCACTCTGGACGCCGATGGCGGAAAGGCGACCGTCGGCTATCGCAGCAGCGTCGACCGGCCCAGCTCCGAGATTGGTCACGGTGACGTTGGCGACGAAGTACTCCGACGCTGGCGGCGGTGCCGGAGAGAGAGCCACGTTCGGCGTAACCGAGTTGACGTTGAGGCGAAGCCCGTCTCCGGTCTCGCCGACCCGCCCAATGGGAACGGGGTCTGAGGGAGTGAAACCCGGTTGTGTGGCTACGAACTGCGCGGTAGCCCATGCGTGGTGATTGCCACCCGTGGCGCGGTGTGCCTGCTTGAAGTCGATCACGCACCTCGCCTTCCTCTTTGTGAGGCACGCGCCGCGCCATCCGGCGAACCTCCATCCCTTCGCTGCGACGGCCGTGGCGACCACTCGAAGACCCTTCGTGCGGGACAGGGACGCGGGGCATGACGTCTGCATGCACCCGATCGAGTTGCGCGGGTGAAGGAATCCCTTCCCGAGCCGAACCTGACCCCAACCCTTGACCCCAATCGACACGCTCCCTCTCATGCTGCCGGCCCGGCGAGCCTGTGAAAGCGCCGACGAAGCGAGGAGAAGCGCCAGCCCCAGAAGGCTCAAGGTGACAAACGTGCGCCGCAGCACGGGTGCGATCGTCGCACAGCCACAGTGCCACCGCACGACGGCTAACCCTGGTTTCAGCAGCGACGCGCGTCGGTCACGTCCGGAAGCCCCGGACCTGATCGGCTCGCGAATGAGGCCGATTCAGCTCCGTGGACTCACGAGACCAGCTTCATACGCTGCGATGACGGCTTGCACGCGGTCTCTCACTGCGAGCTTGCGCAGGATCGCCGAGACGTGTGTCTTGACGGTTGCTTCGCTGAGGTAAAGCTGCCGGGCGAGCTCGGCGTTTGAGCGTCCTTGAGCGATGAGCGTGAGGATTTCGCGCTCGCGATCGGTGAGCTGGTCGAGCCTGGCTGCGGCGGTCTCGGACGGCGGCGGGGCGAATCGATCCAGTAGCCGTTGTGTTGCGGCGGGGCCGAAGAGGGAGTTGCCGGCGGCAACGACACGGATTGCGTCGACGAGTTGCTCAGGCTGTACGTCCTTGAGCAGGAACCCGCTGGCACCTGCGTCGACGGCCGCGTAGACGTACTCGTCGAGGTCGAAGGTCGTGAGGACGAGGATACGCGCGCGGCTGCCGTTGTCGATGAGTTGGCGCGTTGCTTCGACGCCGTCGAGTTCGGGCATCCGGATGTCCATCAGGATCACATCGGGATCGAGTTCGGCGGAGAGCGCGATCGCCCGCTTGCCGTCCTCGGCTTCGCCGACGAGTTCGAGGTCAGAACGCTCGTCGATGATCATGCGGAAACCGCTCCGCACGAGTGGCTGGTCGTCAGCGACGAGGACGCGGATGCTCATGTGGCCGAGGCCAGGGGGAAGCGGGCCAGGACGGTGAAGCCACCTTCCGTCGCCGGGCCGGCGGCGAGCGTGCCGCCGAGGAGCGCGAGGCGTTCCTGCATCCCGACGATGCCGTGACCGCTGCCGTTCGCGCTCGCGGAGCCGACGCCGTCATCGTGGATCTCAACCTCGAGGGTGTGCTCCTCCCACCGCAACGCGACCTCGGCTTGTGAGGCCCGCGCGTGCTTGAGCGTGTTGGTGAGCGCCTCTTGCACGACTCTGTAAGCGGACAGGTCTACGGCTTGGGGAAGTGGAGCGGGCGGACCATCGATGCTGACGCTGACCGGGAGGCCTGACTTCCTCAGCTCGTCGAGAAGCCGGTCGAGGTCGGCGAGGCGGGGCGGCGGGGCGAAGCTGGCCGCCTCTTCGCCGCGAACGCTGCCGACCAATCGGCGGAGTTCCTCCAGAGCGTCGCGGCCGCTGCGTTGAATTGCCTCGAGCGCCTCGCGCGCTCGCTCAGGCCGAGTTGCGAAAACGTCGCGGGCTGCGGCTGCTTGCACCACGATGACGCTGAGGGTGTGGGCGATCACGTCGTGCAGCTCGCGGGCTATTCGGGCTTGCTCTTCGGCGACGGCGCGGGCGGCTTCTGCCTCCCGTTCGCGCTCGAGTCGCTCGGCGCGCTCCTCGAGCGCGGCCACGTAGCGGCGGCGGGTCCCGAAGCTGTCACCCAGCAACCACGCGACGGCAAAGCCGAGCAGAGGCCCGATGAGGTCGTAGACGTGCGTCCAGCCGCGGCTTGCCCAAAGCGCCGGCGTGATCGCGATCAGGGTGGCTACGCCGGCACGGAGCGAGTCGCGTCGCTCCAGCTGGTCGGCAACCGTGAAGAGCGCAATTCCGGCCGGTAGCGGGGCGAAGAGGTCGAGGGCGGCGAGCTGAATGATCAGGATCGACGCGGTGGCTGCAAGTACCGAAAGCGGGTAGCGACGGCGGACGAGTAGCGGCACACAGGCGATGACCGAAAGCGGGATACCTATCGCACGCTGGCTGTGGTGGGCAGCGGCGCCCACCGCGGTCGCAAGCGCCGCCAGGAGCAACGCCCAGTCGATCAGGCGCGGGTGCCGCTGCAGCCATTGGATCAACATCGATTCGAGGAAACGCTACGCCGTTTACACGTCCCGCCGGGTATCGCGCCAAGCGCCGGCAACTACTGCCGCAACCGCCCAGACGATCAGAACGACGGCGATCGCAGCCGTAGACATCGCAATCGTCGGCCCCTGCTGGGCTGCGTTACCTAGCGCTGCCGGCGTGAGCGCCTGGAGAGCTACGCCGGGGACGAACTCACGGACGATGCCAATCGTCGAGATAGAAGCGAGGACCGGGGTGATCGCAAGCCGGAAGGCAAGAAGAGTCCCGATCGTGTAGGAGCGCGAGCCGAGGAGACAGGCGATTCCGAACGCCAACAGGTAGTAGAACGTCACCTGCAGCAGCGCCCAGAGGCCGGTCGTAACGAGCAACGAAATACCCGGCTCCGGATGGCCGCCGGCAAAGACGACCGAGGCGAGCCCGGCGAGGGTGTACCCACCTGCGACGAACGGGAGCAGGAACACGAGTCCGCCCCGAAGGCGTGAGCGATAGAGCGCGAGCCGCGAACGCCCGGTGACGACCAGGTCGCGGTAGACGCCCGACTCCAAGTCGCCCGCGCCAGCCATCGAGCCAACGATGGCCGCTGCTACGGCGCCGAGCACCGCAGCCACCCACGCGCCGTGGCCGAGATTGACGACGCCGCCGGCCGGCCCGTGTGTGGCCGGGCTCGCGACGTGGAGCAGCTCGATGATCCCGTAGGTGATGGTCATTGCGCCGACCGTCAAGAGCGCGGTGACGGCGACGAGACCCCGCCGGCGGCGCAGTTTCAACAGATCGCTTGCGATGAGACTGCGGCTGGGAGTGAGGGCGTAGGTGCTCATGCTGCGTTCTCCAATCGCGTCGTGATCTCAAGGAAGCGGTCCTCCAACGAGGCCTGTGCCGGCTCGAGCCGGAGCACGTCCTGGCCCGCGCTGACCAGCAGCCGGTTCAGCTCCGGCACAACTGCGAGATCTGCCAGCACCGCATGAACGGTCGAGCCTTCCGCGGTCGCGCGCTCCACCGCCGGGTGGGTTGACAGGAGACCCGCAGTTGCGAGGGGGTCTCGAGTCTGGACGAGGACCGTCGGGTTGGCCTCCTCGCGGAGCTCGACGATCGAACCCTGGACGACGACGCGGCCGCGGTCGACGATCGCAACGTGGTCGCAGGTCTTCTCTACCTCGTCGAGCAGGTGGGAAGAGAGCACGATGGTCCGCCCCTCCTCCACGAACGAGCGGACAAAGCCTCGGAACTCCAGGATTCCTGCAGGATCGAGCCCGTTCATCGGCTCGTCCAGAATCAACAGTTCCGGGTCAGCGAGAAGGCAGCGGGCGATGCCGAGGCGCTGACGCATCCCCATCGAGTACGTCTTCACGCGGTCCCCCGCACGGGCTGTGAGACCGACGCGCTCGAGCGACTCGCCGATCCGGCGGTAGGTATCACCGCCGCGAACCGCAGCGACGATCTCGAGGTTCTCGCGCCCCGTGAGGTGCCCGTGGAAACGAGGTTCCTCGACAATCGCCCCGACGCGGGCAAGTGCGCGCGCTCGGTCTCGCGGGAGCGGCAGACCAACGAGTGCCATCTCGCCTGCGGACGCCGAGGTTAGCCCTAGCAGCATCCGGATAAGCGTCGTCTTTCCGGCGCCGTTCGGTCCGAGATACCCGAATGCCACTCCACGCGGTACCTGGAGATCGACGCTGTCGACGGCAGTCCGGTCGTCGAAGCGCTTCGTCAGACCCCGTGTCTCGACCACCATGTCGTCCCGGTCGAGAGGGACTTCGTGCAGCTGAGTAGTCATGCCTCGACAGTAGGGGCCGGAACTCGCCCGGCACATCGGGACACCGGATGAAAGTCGCCCGACACGCGAACGATCTTTGGCTCATCACAATGGATGAGCGGAAGGCGTTCACCTTCTTACGGCTGGCCATACAGCACACGACTCCGGCTGCCCCGTACGGCGGCCTGATTCGCTAGCACACTCTCGACGCCTCCACGACCACAGCGTCGTCCGACGCGAACCGCTCTCTGCGATTCGCTCGACTCGAGCATCCGCAGAGGCGCGCACGGAACGGTGAAATGCGGTAACGCCCCGGTCAAGAGGCGGCCCCTTAACAGCGGTTGGACAAGGTTGTACGGTCGCTTGCGGTGGGACGAATCAGCTACCTGATCCTGGGTCCGCTCGAGGTTCGCGACGACGAAACCGCGATCGCCCTCTCCGGAGGGCAGCAGCGAAAACTGCTCGCGATCCTGCTCCTGCACGGCGGCGAGGCCGTTTCGAGCGACAGACTCGTCGACGAACTGTGGCACGGCGAGCCGCCCGAGACCGCTGCCAAGGCGTTACAGGGATACGTCTCCAGCCTGCGCAAACAACTCGGCCAGGACAAGATCGAGACGATCGGCTCCGCTTACAGGCTAAGCGTCGCGGCCACGGACATCGACTCGCACCGCTTCGAGCAACTCCTCGCCGAGGCGCGCCCGCTCGAGCGCGCCCCGGCCGCCGCGAAGCTGCACGAGGCACTCGCGCTCTGGCGCGGACCAGCACTAGCCGACTTCGCCTACGAAGACTTCGCCCAGCACGAGATCGAACGCCTCGAAGAACTCCACCTCAGCGGCATCGAACGCCGCATCGACCTCGAACTCGCACTCGGACACCACGACGACCTCGTCCCCGAACTCGAAACGCTCGTCCGAACCCACCCCCTCCGCGAACGGCTACGCGGCTTTCTCATGATCGCCCTCTACCGCTCCGGCCGCCAGGCCGACGCACTCAACGCCTACCAAGACGCCCGGCGAGCCCTCAACGACGACCTCGGACTCGAACCCAACGACGAACTACAAGGACTACAACGAGCGATCCTCGCCCACGACAACTCACTCACCGCCCCCCCACGCACCCACATCCCCAACGCCGCCGAAAAACATCAACCACCAGAAAGCCACAGACTGCGACGCCCACTACTCGCAACAGCCACCGGACTCGCAATCCTCGCAGCCGCAACCGCAGCGATCACACTCGGTCTCGGGACCAGTAAGGCCGCACCGATCGTGGTGCCGCCGAATTCGGTATTGAGGATCGATCCAGGCGGATTGAAGGTCAAGAGCATCCAGGGCGTCGGAAGAGGCCCGGTCGCGATCGCGGTCGGCCTGGGGGGCGTCTGGGTGGCGGACGCCGAGGACAGCACCGTGACCCGACTCGACCCGGTCACGGGCAAGGGGATGGACACGATCGGCGCCGGCGGCGGCGACCTGAACGACATCGCGGTCGGCTTCGGCTTCGTCTGGGTCGCCAACGGCAACGACGGCACCATCACCAAAATAGATCCACACCTCGGCGCAGGACCGCCGATCAAGCTTGGCGCGCAGACGCTTGCTCCGGACCCGGTCTTCTACATCGCAATCGACTCACAGTACGTCTGGGCGACACGCGGGAACGACCTGCTGCGAATCAACCCCGTCACAGACAAGGTCGAGCACCGCGTGAACATCGGAACGCCGACCGGCCTCGCGACCGGAGGTGGATCAGTGTGGGTCACCACGGAGTCCCGCCTGCTGTGGCGCATCAATCCTCAGACGTTGAGCAAGGACCCGGAGTCGCTCAGAGCGCTTTCGCAAGTAGTGCAGGCTCCCGTGTTCGGCCGCGGCTCCTTGTGGCTGATCGCGTTTCCCCACGTCCCCCGGATCGACCCGACCAGCCTCAATCCGGCCCTCCTGCCCGTGCCCTCGGGCTTGCAGCCCAGGGCACTCGCGTGGGGCAGCGGCTCCCTGTGGTCGATCGGCAACGGCGGAAGACTGACGCGTCTGGCGACTGCGAGTCAACCGGCCGAGCACCTCTATATCGGTGGGAACCTGTCGGCCGTAGCCGCGGGAGAAGGCGCCATCTGGGTCGCCGTCAGCGCGACGAACTGAGCGCCGCCGGCACGACAATCTTCCCCTGCTCGATCCGCGTGGCGAGATGCGTCAGCACGTAGCGCCGGAGCGCAGGCGGGACCTTCGGGCTGAACTTTCCGAGCCCCACGAAGTGATCGCGCATGTCGAAGCTCAGGTTGCCGCCCATGGGGAGCCGCCCGTGGACGAATCTCCTTGCGAGGTCGTAGACGCCGAGCTTCCAGTTGATGACGACGCTCGTGAGGATGAACCGGCCGAGACCAGACTCGTCGGTGTCGACCCCCACTCCGAATACGCCCTTCCGCTTTGCTGCCTCGAGCGCGCCCTGACCACAGTCCCCGGCAACCGCGAAGACGACCCGGGAGCCCTGGGCAATCTGGCCGAGCGCGATTTGCTCGCACGTCGCCGCGTTCACGAAGTCGCCGGAATACGTGTTCAACAACTTGATCTCCGGGTCGGCGCGCTTCGCTCCGGCCTGAAAGCCCGCGATATACGCCTGCACCTGCGGCTCCGAGTTACCGCCGATCGTGCTGACGACGTGGGGCGGCGGTTTCCGGTCGACCATGCTCGCTGCGACGAATCCCGCCAGATACGCAGCTTGCTCCGTGTGGAAGAGGGTTCCCTCGACGTTCGCCGTGACCGGGGGCTCGAGCTCCTGGCGCGTCCCATCGAGCGCGACGAATCTCACCTTGGGAAGACCGCGCGCCGACTGGGAGAGCCCGCCGAGGAACGGGAGCGAGATCACCAGGGAGTAGTGCCGCCGAGCCAAGAAGTCATACGGAGCCAGGTCGATGAAAGACGTCGGATTGGGCGCGACCGCCTTCACCTGGACGTGCAGCCGCTGCTTTGCCCGCAACAGCCCATCAAACGTGGCGTACTCGCCCGCGTCGCCGGCATGGCTGCCGAGGGGGTGGTCGAGGACGAGGCCGACCCCAACCTGTCCGTCGCCGCCCGCGGCCAGAGCCACGCCCGCCACGGCGAAAATCGCCGCAGCCGCCAAGGGGGCTAGCGCAATTGACCGGCTGATCGTCTGACGATAGACCCGTCGCCGATCAGGAGTCCACCCCGTTTGCGAGTCGCCCAGGCCGAGCGGCCTATCAGGGGTCATTCCCGAACACTGGCCCAGGCGACGGCCCTTACATCTGGGCGATGAGTTCGCAGACGTGGCTCGTTTTCGGCGCTCGCCCGGTTAGTCCCCGAACAACTCGACGATGAGCACGTTCTCCGTCGCATCGCCCTGGCCGACCCTCATCCTGTCGACGACGCGCCAGGGCCCGGATCCATCTGGCAGGACTAAGAAGTCGCCGTGCCTGGGTTCACCAGCGCAGCGATAGCCGCCCATGATCTCTGGCGCATCGAGCTCGCCAACGTCGCCTTCGCGGATGCTCCAAGGGATGCGATCCATGGCCCAAGGTTGGCGGGTGAGGGTTAACTCAACGTGAGGAGACTGCGGTGGGGGTTAGCTTGAAGTAAAAGAAGCGGCTTGGAAGTGGGGTTGATCAATCTTGGCCACGCGGATGGCGGCCTGGCACCGGCAACCTGTGCTCGGGCGGCGGTCCCCTTTGGGCCTGGGTCAACAACTCAGGGTTCTCCAGGCTCTACCCGCCGCCCCCTACTTAGCCTCGACCCTGAGCATCCCCACGAACGGCGACTCGTCCTCCTCGTCTACCTGGGAGGATCGGAAGCCATGTCTCAGGATGATCCTTGGTGTCTTAGCTTGCCGAACTGCGCGGTGCACCGAATCTCCGCCTTCGCGGAGGCGGAGACGGTGGCTTGTGGCCCAGGACGAGGACGTCGATGACCGTTGCCGCGGCGGAGACTGCGGGTATGGCGAGGATCACCGCAAGAGCGCCGAAGAGGAGCCCGACGACCGAGACGGTGACGAGGGTGACGAGCGGCGAAAGGCCGACGGAGCGTCCCATCACGCGCGGGTTGATCACATAGCTCTGGAACTCGCGCACGACCACGAGCACCAGCACCGCGAGCGCCGCGGTATGAACTGACTGGGGCAGTCCGACAGCGAGGATGAGGAGGACGCCGAGCACGGGGCCGACGACCGGGATGATCAGGAGCAAGCTGACGGCTCCCCCGACGAGGAGCCAGTAGTTCAAGCCGACGAGGTAGAACCCGGCGGCGAGCACCGCGCCGATAGCGAAGACCATGAGAAACCTGAGGCGCGTGTACGACCCGAGCCGCCGGTCGATCTCGAGATAGGTGATCCTCGCGTTATCCCGCTTCTCCTCTGGTGCTATCCGGACGAGCAGCGTGATCATCGAGTCCCGTTCCGAGACCCAGAACCA
>Ga0126381_100004695_pt1 | contig 14916 bp, 9 predicted proteins | sample PanSoiMetPlot_28_FD_96465 | JGI IMG/M metagenome (GOLD analysis project Ga0126381, IMG submission 96465) | Tropical forest soil microbial communities from Panama - MetaG Plot_28 | ecosystem: Environmental > Terrestrial > Soil > Tropical forest > Bulk soil | place: Panama | collected 2016-02-17
GGTGGTCGCCCGTCCGCCCATTCCGCGGGACAGATCGAATATGGAGTTCTTGCTCTCCTGAGAATAGAAAATGCCGAAGCCCGTGCGAATGGACCACTTATCGGAAGGGCTGTAGGCGATGCCGATGCGCGGGGCGAAGTCACGATAATTAGTGTTAATGAGGCGGCTGCCCATGCGGCCGTCGCGCGCAACCTGGAGTTGGGGAGAGCCGGGAATTCCTCCGTTGGCCGACCAGTATGGCGCATACCGGAAGTTGATGCCATCGTAGAAGTCGCCTGTGCCGGTGCGTACGTAAACGGGATGCTTGCTTAGATCGGGGACGTTGGCCTGATTCGGCAACGGCTGCTGGAGTTGCACGTTAGGCTCGAGTCCATCCTTATCGAGTAACGGCTGGGCGACTTCCCAGCGGAAGCCGAGGCTGAGCGTCAGACGCGGGTGGATGCGCCAGGTGTCAATCGATGTACGAGGCCCATTCGCTATTGCGAAAATCGGCCTTTGCCAGGGAAACAGCGACAATGGCGTCGTACGTATCGCCCATCAGGAAATCCGCACCGGTGTAGCCACCGCTGCCGCCGCCGGAGGGCGTGACGGCATTGGTGTACTGGCTCGAGAAATAGAACTGGCCGCGCGGGAATTCGTTTCCGATCTGAGGGAACTCGTTATAACGGTACTCGCCACCGAAGCGGAACGAGTGCTTTCCGTGGATCCACGAGAAGTTGTCCACCAACTCGAAATACTTGTCGTCGATCTGGAAGGGACTACTGGTGGGATTGCCGAAGCTGGCGAGGTTCTGCGCGAGCGAGATATTGGGGATTCCGTACGAATTGGGATCGGTGGGCTGGACGGGCATGCCAAGCTCGGAGTTGACGTTCTCTTTGCCCGCCAGCTGCTGGGTGATGTTATTGAAGAGCGAGTTGTAGCCGAAGCGTGCTTCGTTGACCTTGGTGGGTGAGAAGGTGCGGACATTGGAAAGCACCCACTGGCTGGCGCGCGTGTAGAGCGTCTCGCCATCGACGGTAATCTGTCCTGTGTTCAGAGTCGTGGATTCGTCGTTCCAACTGTAACGGCCGAACCATTGAGATCTGGCACTTTCGTTGAAGTCGATGCGCGTCGTCAACGTGTCTTTGTCCAGAGGAATATACAATCCGTATTGGTAGTTGTGAAAGGGAAGGCCGGCAGTGACCTGCGGCAGATTCGGCAGGGGATACCATTTGTTGAGCAGCAGTGTGGACTGCGGGCTGATGCGGCTTTCAGGAATGATGTTGCCGGGGAAGAACGTCTGTGCCGCAGCCACCGCGCTGGGCGTGGTGCCCATTCGCGAGAGTGGGTCGGCCAGAACGTAGCCGGCGGAGAGGATGGATGAGAAATCGCCGCCCCGCATGGCCGCTGGAAGTGTCGTGATGAGGGCTGGACTGGTTTGGCGGGAATTGAATTCCTCGAAGTTGGACATGAAGAAGAGGCGATTCTTTCCATTGAAGAGCTTAGGAATTCGGACCGGGCCGCCCAGGGTATAGCCGTATTGGTTCTGCTTATAGGGTGACTTGACGGGTGGGGGGTTGCCGGGGCCGCGTGTCGCGGATGCGAAGTCGTAGGGGACGGCGTCGAGCTTGTCATTCCGCAGGAACTCCCAGGCGGCGCCGTGGAACTCGTTGGTTCCCGGCTTCGTGGCCGCGTTCACCTGCCCGAGCTCGCGGCCGAATTCGGCTGGATAAATACCGGACTGAACTTTGAATTCCTGGAGTGCGTCGACGGAGGGCTGGAGGATGTAGGTGTTGAAGTCGACGTCCGTGTTCGTGATGCCATCGAGGGTAAAGTTTTCCCATGTGGAGCGACCGCCCGTGACGGCAATGGTGAGAGAGCCGCGCGAACCGCCGAGGCGGCCGGCCGCCTGTGCCGCCGGAACGAATCCGGTGGTGACGCCGGGACTCAGGGCGACAAGGCTGAAGTAACTGCGGCCGTTCAGGGGTAGATCCTCGATACGCTGTTCCTCGATCACGGTTCCGACAGTCGCGTTTTCGGTGGTTAGCAGAGCCGCATTAGCGGCGACTTCGACGGTCTGGTTCGCTTCGCCCACGTCGAGCGCGAAATCGACGCGTGCGGTCTGTTGCACCTGAAGGGTGATGCCGCCCTTAACAGAGGTTCGAAACCCCGGAGTCTGGACCTTCACGCTATAGGTTCCAGGTACAAGATCGGGGAAAACGTAAAGTCCCGATGTGTTCGTGGCCGTGGTGCGAGCCACGCTGGTCTCGGTGTTGGTAACGGTGACGATCACGTTGGGGACGATTGCCCCGCTGGGATCGGTCACTTCTCCGGTGATGGATCCGAAAGTCTGGGCTGAGGCAACACCGGTGAGAACAGACAGAAATGCAAGCGTTTTCACGAATCTCGGCATGCACCCTCCTCGGGCGAGGCTTCCATTCGTGCGGGCACTCGGCTCGACCAGGAGCCTCTACGTTTACTGCACCCAAAAACTGGGCGGTATTATATCCGAATCCGGTGTCGCCGGCGAAACATTTTTGCGGAATGTGGCTTGGGGGCGGTGATATACTGCGGCGGTAGCGCCGGGGATCTTGTCGCCGGCGGGCAAGACCGCCGGCATTACCGGAGTACAACGATTTGGGAGGCGGAATCGGTATGGGCAGGTTGAGGAAGGCTTATGTCATATGCCCTGTGGTGCTGCTCAGCTTCCTGCTGATGCACGCGGCGGCTCAGGATCCGGAAGGTGGCGGGACAGGCGCACCGGGGCGGGGAGGACGCGGGGGCCGTGGGGGTAGAGCGGGTAGTACGCGGGAATTCCTCGGCCTCGGTCCGGCGCCCGATGCGGCTGAAGCAGCGAAGGGATCTCCACTCTACAAGCAGAATTGCGGTGGCTGCCACGGCGAAAACGCCCGCGGATCGCAGGCTCCCAACCTGTTGCGGTCCACGGTGGTTCTCCACGACGAAAAAGATGAACAGATCGCTCCGCTCATCAAGGCAGGGCGCCCGCAGGCGGGAATGCCTGGTTTTCCTCAGCTCTCGGATGCCCAGATCCATAGCATTTCCCAATTCCTCAAGATGCAAGTGGAGTTGGCCGCGAATCGGGGGACGTACGGTCAGACCTACGGCGACCTGCGGAACAAGGTAACCGGCGAGCCCCAGAAGGGCGAGACCTTCTTCAAAGCGAACTGCACAAACTGCCACTCGGCAACGGGCGATCTTGCCCACATCGGTTCCAAGTTCCAGCAGGCAAGCCAACTGCAGCAGCGCTTCCTCTGGCCGGTGAACCCCGGAGCGGTGAAAGCTACCGTCACCGAAGCTTCCGGCGACAAGGTGAGCGGCAGAATCAGCCGCGAGGATGATTTTTCGATCTCCGTGATAGACGCAGCGGGTCAATATCACGTCTGGCCCAAGGACTCTATAAAACTGAAGGTCGACGACGGGCTCGACGGCCACCGGGCATTATTGCCCAAGTATTCAAATGCGGATATCCACAACATGACCGCTTACCTGGTGACACTCAAATGAGAATCGGACGTGTGTTACTCGCAGCGTTGCCATGCGTTCTTTCCGCGCAGGGCCTGAACTCCGGCTGGTTAAAGCTTTTCAACCAACCGCCTGATACGTGGCCTACTTATAACGGCGATTACTCCGGCCGCCGCTTCAGCGACCTTAGCCAGATCAACCAGTCTAATGTCGATCTTCTGAAGATCGAATGGATCTACCGCATTACCGGGATCGGCCCGCAGCGCGGCGTCGGAAATCCCACGATCAAATCGACGCCGCTCATGGTTGACGGCATCCTCTACTTCACGATCCCCGACCATGTTTTCGCCATCAGCGCGCGCACCGGCGAGCAGCTATGGCAATTCGATTTCGAAGATCACGGCGGTCACCTCGTCGGGCAGCGCGGCGTAGGGATGTACCGGGACTGGCTTTACTTTCTGACGCCGGATGGCTGGTTCATTTCTTTGAACGCGAAAGACGGCAAGGAGCGGTGGAGAAAGAAGATTGCTGACGAGAAGCTGCAGTACTTCACTACGATGGCTCCCATGATCGTCAAGAACCATGTGCTGGTCGGCGTGGGAGGAGACGCGATGGATGTGCGCGGGTATCTGGAAGCACGTGACCCGGAGACCGGCGACCTGCAATGGCGCTGGTGGAGCGAACCGCTGAAGCCGGGCGACCCGGGATCCGAGACGTGGCCGAGCCAGGCTGCAATGGATCATGGCGGCGGGATGACGTGGCTCCCCGGCACATATGATTCGGAACTCAATCTGCTCTATTGGGGCACGGGAAATGCGAATCCCGTTTTTGCGGGCCAGAGCCGGAAGGGGGCGAACTTATTTACAGCATCCATCGTCGCGCTGAACCCCGATACCGGAAAGCTGGCCTGGTATTTCCAAGCATCGCCACACGACACGCACGATTGGGACAACGTGGAGACTCCGGTTCTGTTCGACGCGGTTATCGACGGAACTCCGCGCAAGCTGCTGGCGCAGGGCGCCCGCGCCGGCTGGTTCTTCGTCCTCGATCGCACCAACGGCAAGAACCTCGTATCCAAACCATTTTCAGGAACGGGTAATTGGGCTAAGGGCGTTGACCCCAAGACCGGTTCGCCGATTCCGGATCCCGATAAAGAGCCCAAGGTGGATGGTTCCATGATCGACATGCCCGCGATGGGCGCTACCAACTGGCCTCCGCCCAGCTACGATCCTCAGACGGAGTTGTTCTATCTGAACGGGACCGAAGGCTACGGCATAGCGTACCTTTATGACACCTCCGAGAACCCGGAAGGTTATGGTGGTGGCGGCGGAGGAGGGTTCGATATGCGTTCGGCGCTTTTCGCCCTCGATGTTCGCACCGGAAATATCCGTTGGAAGCACGAGCACAATGGCAGGGGCGGCACAGGGGTTTCGGGAGGGATACTCACCACGGCCGGAAAACTCTTATTCACTGGGGATTCCGGAAATCTGGTAGCGTTCGATCCGGAGACTGGCCGGATACTCTGGCATCAGCAGTTACTCAGTGCCGTAAGCAATGGTCCATCAACGTGGACGCTCGATGGAAAACAATATCTCATTATTGGAGCGGGCGACAGCCTTTATGCACTGACGCTCGCAGGCAAGAGATAGGTTTGGCGTCCATTCCGCTGCGGGACGGGCCGTGACATCGGCGCCGATTTCGGCTACTGGGCGCGCAGCGTCACCTTCTGCACTCGCCAGTTGGTTACCTCGCCGATGTAGAGGGTGTTGGGATTTCGGCAGTCGATCTCGTTGGCCGACCCGAACTGCTTCACCAGTTTGCCGGCGGCGCCGAACTTACCCAGAACCTTGCCATCCAACTCCATCCTGTAGATCTCGCCGCCATCCATAGAATCGGGCGGATTGGAATTCGAGCTGTACAGGTATTGGTGCCTTCCCGGCGAAATACAAATGGCCGCCGGCGCGCCCAGGCCAGAAATCTCGCTCTTGAAGTTCCCGTCGTTATCGAAGACCTGAATGCGCTTGTTCCCGAGATCGGCTACGTAGACGTTGCCCTGAGTGTCCACCGCGACCGACTCAGGCATGTCGAACTGCCCTGGTCCTGCACCCCTCGAGCCCCACGCTCTGATAAACCTTCCCGCGCGGTCGAGCTTCACAATGCGCGCATTGGTGTAGGCATCGGATATGAACATATTGCCTTGCGCATCCCACGCAATATCGGTGGGGCGGTTGAAACTGTCACCCTGGGTGCCTTGGCCCGGCGCGCCGCCGCGCCCGCGTCCTCCGCCGCGCCCTTCTCCCCCACCCGCGCCGGCGGCCGGATTGATAGCTTCGGGCTTGCGGCCCAGAACCTGCAAAAAGCGGCCGGTGGAGTCGAACTTCATGACCGTGCTCGATCCACGATCCACGGCCCAGATGTTGTCCTGAGGGTCGATGCGCACCGATTGTGCAAAGAGGAATCCGTAGATTCCGCCGCCGATCTCACGCAAGTAGTTGCCGGCTCTATCGAACTCGAACAGACGCGAGCCTCCGTGGCTAAAGAAGCGCGAACCGCCCATGGAACCGTCTTCCCCGGTACGGGTGTAGACGAAGATGTTGCCCTTGGAATCGGTGGCCACGCCGGCAGCCTCACCCAGGTAGATGTTCGACGGCAGTTTCAGAAAATCGATATTCCCTTCGAAGGAGACTTCGGGAACCTGAGCGAAGAGCATCCCGCCTGCCATCAGGGAGACCGCCGTTGCAACGAGTTTCAGTCTCTTCATGGAGGCCCCTATTTCCGGCCAGGGTGCAGAATCAATTTCTGCGCCCGCCACAACTGGATTTCCGATACGTAGAGAACGTCGGGATTGCGGCAGTCGATCTCGTGCAGTCCGCTGAACTCACCCAACTGTTTGCCCGCTTTTCCGAACTTCCCAATGACCGTTCCGTCCAACTCCATCTTGTAGATTTCTCCGGTTACACTGGCCAGGCTATAGTCGTTGTTGTCGGGAAAAGTGTTGGACGAAAACAGATACTGGTGCGGACCGGGAGAGATACAAAGTTCCCAAGGAGTGCCGACGTTGTCGTAGATGGCTTTGAATTTCAGATCGTTGTCGAAGACCTCGATGCGGCGGTTGCTCCGGTCGGCCACGTAGGCATTACCCTTGGCATCCATGGCGAGGGAGTGGGGCAGGTTGAGCTGACCCGGATCCGAGCCTTTCGTGCCAGCCTGGGTGATGAATCGCCCTTGCTTGTCGTACTTCACAATGCGTGAATTGCCGTAACCGTCGGTGATGAAGATATTTCCATCGGCGTCCCACCCGACATCCGTGGGCCGGTTAAAAATGTATTTTCCGGGATTCGCGGGATCGGATGAGGGAACCGGAGGCGCGGCGTCCACCGGCTCGGGCCTGCGGCCTATGGTCATCACCACCCGGCCTTGCGGATTGAACTTGATGACCATATTGGAACCCTCATCAACAGCCCAAATATTGTCCTGCGGATCGACCCTTACGGCGTGAGCGAAAACAAAGCCGTAGAGACCCTCGCCGATCTCGCGGACGAAGCTGCCGTTCTGGTCGAACTCGAACAGGCGCGTCCTTTGGCTGCGCGTGTAGACGAAGACGTGGCCCTTGGAATTGGTGGCGACGCCAATGCCTTCGCCGAGATACAGGTTGGAAGGAAGCTTGAAAAAGTTTGCCACCGAGTCGTAAGGAATTTCGGGCACATTCTGGACCTTGGCCCGCGTGGCGAGGGCGGCTTGCGACAAATTCTGACCAGACGATGGTGCTTGGGCGCACACAGGAGCAAGCGGCAGCAGGAACACCATCAAACCAGCAAAATGGCCTCTGTTCATGGACAGCCTCATGCGAGCGGACCGAATTCCATGGCCGTTCGTTCCGGCCAGTATACCCCAGTCTTAGTTGCATCGAGCAGGCGATTCCCGTCCTCCGCGCCTCTTGTGGAAGTCTAGGGAGATGACTTGAACCAGCTTTCCGTGAGGCGTTGTATCGCCGTAATAGGCTTAGAAGCTGAAGCGTCCGCCGAATTCGCCGGGTGTATGAACATGCAGTAGCATTAATGGATACGAGCCTTCAGAAATCAGACCGGCAGATGGTGTGGCAGGTTACGGTTTGGAGGAAAGAAGCGATGCGGTGCAAGAGTGTCAGAGGTTCGGAAATGCGCGGACATTCCGTCGCGGCGAGTATTGCGGCTATCCTTCTGTACGCGCCCTGTCTCGCGCACTCCGCAGATCTGCCGGATGGAGCCGGCAAGGCTGAGACTACGCGCGTCTGCGGAAAGTGTCACTCACTCGATCAAGCCGTTTCGCTACGTCAGGGACAGATGGCCTGGAGGGAGACCTTATCCAAGATGATCGATTTGGGCGCGGAAGGCAGCGATGCGGAGTTTGCCGCGATTGTGAATTACCTGGTGAAGAACTTCGGCACTGGAAGCCCAAAACAGTCCTCGACAGGAGCGTCTCTGTCGGACATGTCTCCAACCGAGACGCAATTGCCAAACGACAGCGCGCCCGATGGAGTGAACAAGCAGACGCTTCAGGATCAGGGGAATTTAGAAAAGTTCGATCCCGGTCCGCCCATCCAGGCGGCAAGAGAATGGCCCACTTATGGCCACGATCCGGGTGGCGAGCGCTTCTCGCCTCTCGCCCAGTTGACGCCCGAAAATGTTGGCCGGTTGAAGATCGCGTGGATCTATCACATGCGGCCCGCCGGCTTCAGCGGAGGAGGCGGTAGGTTTCCGGCTATGGAAGGACGCGAGCCAGGTCGGGCCGCCGGAGATGCGCCCGACAATCCGGGCGGGGCGGGTGGCCCCGGTCGCGGACGGTTCGGCGCCGGATTCCGTCCAAGCGAGGACACACCGTTGGTGAGGAACGGCATCATGTATCTCGCGACGCCTTATTCGCGCGCGGTCGCGATCGATCCGGTCACGGGCAAGGAGCTCTGGTCGTTTCAGCTTCCATCCGGCAATCCTTCAACGCGCGGCCTCGAATTCTGGGCGGGCGACGGAACGACACCGGCACAGATTGTCTTCGGGTCCAGTGACGGCAAGCTTTATTCGCTGAATGCGCGAAATGGAAAACCGAACACAAAGTTTGGAGATAACGGCGTGGTGAATCTGAACACCGACGCGATCATGCGAGGCATGCCTGGCCGCAATGCTCTTACGTCCCCGCCCGTAATTTATAAGAATCTTGTGATAGCCGGCGGCACGACGCAAGAGAGTCCGCCGCACGGCCCCGCCGGGGACGTTCGCGCCTGGGACATGCGCACGGGCAAACTGGTCTGGACATTCCACTCGGTCCCGCAGAAAGGCGAAAAATACAATGACACATGGGCGGGTGATAGCTGGAAGAATCGCACCGGCGTAAACGTGTGGGGCTTCCTTACCGTAGACGAGAAGCGCGGGATCGTTTATATGCCGTTTGGCGCGCCTTCTGTGGATCAGTACGGTGGGGACCGCGCGGGCGACAATCTTTTCAGCACCAGCCTGGTTGCCGCCGATGCTAACACCGGGAAGTACCTGTGGCATTTCCAGGTGGTCCATCACGATATCTGGGACGCCGATATGACCGGCGCGCCCGCATTGATCGATGTGAAACAGGGAGGCAAGACGATTCCAGCGGTGGTGGCGATGGATAAGGTAGGGATGGTTTTCCTGCTGAACCGCGTTACCGGCAAGCCGATCTACGGTGTCGAAGAACGGCCGGTACCCCAGAGCGAACTGCCCCTGGAGCACACGTCGAAAACACAGCCATTCCCGCTGAAGCCACCGCCGCTCGTCCGTATGACATTCAGTAAAGACGATGTCGCGACGGTCACACCCGAACTCGAAGCGGCATGCAGGAAGCTGATTGAGGGTTTAGAGATGGGGGGACCGTTCCTTCCGCCCAGTTACAATCACCTGCGCGTGCAATTTCCGGGAAATCACGGTGGCGTGAATTGGGGCGGAACGTCGTTCGATCCGCAGCTCGGATATCTGTTCGCCAATGTGAACGAGCTCGGCCAGATCGCCGGACTGAAGGATCACGATCCAAAGAGCGGTCCGGCAGTGGCGAATGGTCAGGGCAACCGCGTCGATCCTGGAGGCCCTTACGAAGGTATTGCGGGCGGCGGCCGGTTCAGTGTTCGGGGAACGACACCGCAACAGTTGCCGTGCCAGCAGCCGCCATGGGGTGAGCTGGCGGCCGTGAACGTGAACACTGGCGAGATCGCCTGGAAAGTGCCTCTGGGCGTCACGGACAGCCTGCCGGAAGGTAAGCAGAACACGGGGCGCCCGGGGAATGGAGGCACCATCGCAACAGCCGGAGGACTCGTGTTCGTCGGCGCGACCGACGATGCGCGCTTCCGCGCCTTCGACGGGAAGACAGGGAAAGAGCTTTGGACGGTCAAGCTTCCTGGAGCGGCCGAAGCCACGCCGATTACGTATCAGGGGCGCGACGGGAGACAGTACGTTGTGATTACGGCGACAGGAGGAGGCTTTTTCGGTAACCCGGTAACGGGCGACATTGTCATAGCTTTCAGCCTCGACGGGTCGCACCAATAGCCATCATCGTCACGTTCCAAATCCTGAGGGAGACAACGGACACGGTTGTGAACTGACGGGTATTATCGGTAAATATTCAAAATCGGAAATAGGTTCACTGAGGCTCCCACCGGCACACACCTTCACGTGAGTCCGTAATCACTCCCGGTTGCGCCGACCACACGCAGCACTCTTTCCCTTCCGGTTGCGGCATCACCGCGCTCCTCTTTGCTGCCGGCCATTTCATCGCCACGCTGGTCGATGCCCTAAACATCGGAGGCGAGCGGCTCGGTGGCCTGCAGTCCGCCGATGCCTGGGCATTGTGGCCCAGCACTTCGGGGTTTGACGATGGCGTTAACCCCCGAAAGCACACCTCAACCCAATCTTTGAGCATCAATCGCCAACAGGGAGTCGCATATGCGAGGGGTGATCAGACCGCAACGGAGTGCATGTGCCCTTATGAAGTTTGGGCTCGGGTTCATTCTAATCCAATCGTTTTGCCTAGCTCTGTGTGCCGGACAGGAGGCTCCCAACTCGGATGCCGCCAACAGCAGCAAGGGCCCGGTGTCGCACGAAGTCGTCCAGACTGATACCGTCCTCCGGGTCCGTTCGGACCTCGTCCTCATTCCTGTGACTGTGACCGACAGAAGCGGTAAAGCCGTGTCCGGTCTTGCGAAAGAGCACTTCACGCTCTTCGAGGGTGATGCGCAGCAGAAGATCACGCATTTTACATCGGAGGACACACCAGCATCCGTTGGCATTATCTTCGATGTCAGCGACAGCATGGGTCCAAAGCTTAACAAAGCGCGCGAGGCAGTCAACGCTCTCCTGAGCGACGCGAACCCCAACAGCGAGTTCTTTCTGGTGACGTTCAGCACCCGGGCCGCAGTCATTGTCCCAATGACCAATCGACCCGAAGAGATCCGGAAGTCCGTGGAAGGGTTGCGGGCGGATGGTAGCACAGCCTTGCTGGACGGTGTCCGTCTTGGGATGACCGAGATGGAGCACGCGCGTTACACGCGGAAGGCGCTCATCATCATTTCTGACGGCGAAGACAACTCCAGCCACTGGACGGTGAGCGCGTTGAAAGCGGCCGTGCGCCAACAGGACATTCTGATCTATTCCATCGCCATTACGGACCCAGTAGGGCCAAACGTATCGTGGACACAGCGGATGGGCGAGGCTTTGCTAAAAGAAATCGCTGGCCAGACGGGTGGTCGCATGTTCTCAGTCATCAAGTTGCAGCAATTACCCGAAATCGCGGATAAAATCAGCGGGTGGCTCCGCAACCAGTACGTGTTGGGGTACGTGCCCGATCGCTCCGCGATGGACGGAACATATCGAACGGTTCGATTAAAGGTAGTGAGGCCAAAGGGATATCCTCGGCTCCACGCCGTCTGGCGTCAAGGTTATTACGCACCCAAGGAATAGTCGAGACGAGCAGCATAACGGCTCCGGCGGGATGACCCCACGTGGTGTGGTCCAGCAGAGTCCCAATTTGCAGAACTCCTAAGGGAACACACCACTGCAGATATCCGTGGCGATTTTACACGTACGCGCATGGCACCACTGAATATCCGAGCGCATTGGCTTGCGCGCGCAGTCTAGCCCCAGCGCGTATCCGGAACTGCAGTTCATTCCGAGAAAGCATGCTTTCGTCGTACTCCTGCCGCGTTGTGATAATGTGCCGCCATCGAAACGCTAGTGCTGCCCGGTTATCGACCCGGCGGGTTTTGGTGCTCAGGATTGTACCGCCGCTGATGTCGTTATGCAGGCACAGGCTGAGCCATGCTCATTGCCGGACAGCTTCTCGCGGCCAACTCTCGGCTCGCGGCTCCTGCGTATTGTACAATCCCGTTTGCAAGTGATACATTGAAAGGCCCGGCGCGCCATCACCAGAGAGGGGACACGTGACCAACTATTCCAGTTTCGGATTAAACGACAAAATTGCGATTGTGACAGGTCCTTCGCAGGGAATCGGTCGGGCGATCGCTCTTGGACTGGCGGCGGCTGGAGCGCACTTAGTTCTGGCGAAGCACCCGGATGGCAGGCAAGAGGAGGTGCGCCAGTTGCAGTCGGAGATCGAGGCCATGGGGCGCAAGACGCTTCTGGTGATGACGGATGTCTCGCGGGTTGCCGAGCTCCGAGCCCTGATGCAAAAGACAACTGAGACATTCGGCCGCATCGACATACTCGTGAATAATGCCGGATGGACCGGCACCACTCTGGCGCTCGACGTAACTGAGGAGGAGTACGACCGCACTATGTCAGCCTCGCTCAAGAGCGTCTTCTTCGCTTGCCAGGAGGCGGCACGGGTCATGATTCCGCAGGGCGGCGGAAAGATCGTCAATATCGGTTCGAACTTCGGAGTCGTGGGCTTCAAGATGCGATCGGTTTATGCAGCGGCCAAGGCCGGCGTCCATCACCTCTCTCGTGCCCTGTCGCTCGAATGGGCCAAGCAGGGGGTCATAGTAAACGTGGTGGCGCCGTGCATCACCGAGACCGAGTCCCGGCGAAACATCCTGGATCGGCCGGGGTACAAGGACTGGGCGACCAATCAAGCCCTGCCGGTCGGACGCTGGAACCAACCCGAGGACCTGGTTGGGTCGGTCTTATTTCTTTGCAGTCACCTGTCCGACATGGTGGTGGGACATGTGCTGATGGTGGATGGCGGCTGGACCATCCAGTAGTCGCCGGGAGGCGGTTTCGGTTACTGCTCGGGAGTCTGAGTCCTTGGCACGCCTGCCTTGACTTGTCCCTCGGAGGCTTGTTAGGATGCTTCCGCGATTCGCTCTGAGGCGATTGCGCATTATGCAATTTGGTAACGGCGGCTGGGATCGAGCGATGGCACTTCTCTCGATCGTCTTCGTCTCGGGTCACGCTCAGACGGGAGGGAACGTCGCGGGCCCCAGTCCGCGATCGGTCGAGGAGGGAGCGCGGCTGTTCTCCGCCTCCTGCGCGCCGTGCCACGGCCGAAACGGCGAGGGGGCGCAGGGACAGTCGGAAGGCCTCAAGCCCCCGGACCTGACGAGCGGCGTCTTCCGTTATGGAAATCGTGACGAGGATGTCTTCCAGGCAATCGCGAAGGGCGTGCCCGGCGGCGGAATGCCATCGTTTGAGCCGCTGGGAGCTGATGCGATCTGGTCCCTTGTGGCATTCCTACGCAATCTGTCGAGCTCCGGCACCGCAGCTTCGGGAAACGCCGCCAACGGTGAGGCTCTCTTCTGGGGCAAGGGCGATTGCGGCCGCTGCCACACCCTTGCCGACCGGGGCGGCAACCTGGGCCCCAACCTCAATTCGGGCAAACGCCGCAACGAGGTGGCACGCCTGAAGCAGTCGATCGTCGCCCCCGATGACGAGATTGCCGAAGGCTATGAAATGGTATCAATCACCACTCGCGACGGTAAGACGATGATGGGCGTAGCTCGTTTCTACGATAGCTTTTCGGTCCGCCTGCTCACCGTTTCCGGCGAGGAGCGGACGTTCTTGCGCGACGAGTTGGCTTCGGTGCACCGCGAGATGACATCGCTTATGCCAGTCGACTACAAAGAAAGGCTCAGCCCGAAGGAATTGGACGACCTTGTGGCTTACATCGTGAAAATCCGGCGCGAGGCGGTTTCACAATGAAGCGGCTGGCCTGGCTTGTGGCGGCAGCGTCGCTCGTGGCGGCTCCGCCGGTGACGTTCGACGCATTGAAGAGAGCGCAGGAAGATCCGGATACCTGGATCTCCTATGGTAAGAACTACGCCGGGTGGCGCTATAGCCCACTTTCGCAGATCGACACTAAGACCATCGCGCAGCTTGCGCCGGCATGGATCCTGCAAACAGATGCCAAGGGCGCCAATGAGTCCACTCCGCTAGTGTTCGACGGGGTAATGTATCTGACGGGCCCTTCGAATGCTGCCTGGGCTGTGGACTTACTTACCGGCCGTAAGATCTGGAGTTATTCCAAATTCGCCCCTTCGGGTCTTGGGTTGTGCTGTGGTCCGGTGAACCGGGGGTTTGCGGTCTTAGGAGAACGGCTGTTCAAGGTAAACATTCAAGCTACCCTGTCGGCTCTGGACCTGAAATCGGGCCACGTCATCTGGGAGACGCCGATAGACGACTACCGAAAGGGCTACACGGCCACGGCCGCGCCGCTGGTCATCAAGGACATGGTGGTGACCGGCACAGCAGGCGGTGAATGGGGAATTCGCGGCCGCGTGGACGCTTACGACGCCGCCACCGGCGCCCTCCGCTGGCGTTTTTACACGATCCCAGCAGTCGGCGAACGAGGCGCCGAATCCTGGGCCGGAGACTCCAATAGCCACGGCGGCGGCTCTACTTGGATGACTGGCACCTACGATCCAGGATCGAACCTGATTTATTGGGGCGTCGGCAATCCCGGACCTGACATGGACGGAGACGACCGAGCCGGCGACAACCTCTTTAGCAACAGCCTCGTTGCGCTCGACGCGGACACAGGCAAGATGAAGTGGTATTTCCAGTTCACGCCCCACGACGTTCACGATTGGGACGCGGTAGCCGATCCAGTGCTCCTCGACCTCACCATCGACGGAAGACCCGTGAAGGCCGTCGTACAGGCAAACCGCAACGGATTTTATTACGTTCTGGATCGCAGCAACGGAAAACTGCTGGCGACGAAAGCCTATACCAAGATCAATTGGGCGGACGGAATCGGCCCGGACGGCCGCCCGATTCTGACGGGCCAAGTCGACCCTACTCCCGAAGGAACGTTGGTTTGCCCCGGACTGAGCGGAGGGCACAACTGGGAAGCCACGGCATACAGCCCTCAAACCGGGTTCTACTATTTCGGTTCGACGGACGGTTGTGAAATCTTCACACAACGCAAGCAGGAGTTCGTCGAAGGGCGGCAATATCAGGCCGGAGGCAGCCAGAGGCCGCCGCGCGAGCTGAATAGCGGCTCGGTGAA
>Ga0126381_100004696_pt1 | contig 14913 bp, 11 predicted proteins | sample PanSoiMetPlot_28_FD_96465 | JGI IMG/M metagenome (GOLD analysis project Ga0126381, IMG submission 96465) | Tropical forest soil microbial communities from Panama - MetaG Plot_28 | ecosystem: Environmental > Terrestrial > Soil > Tropical forest > Bulk soil | place: Panama | collected 2016-02-17
CACCGAGCGCTTCAACGGTCAAACCAGTGATCGGCACGCCTACGTACACGAACCGTTTATCGTCCAGGTTCGGCTCGACGTTATCCGAATCGTAAAGCAATACGCCGCCCTCGCGGAGGAAGCCGACGTGGTCCTGGTAACTGTGCTGGTAAAACGCGACCAGAAAATCGGCTTCATCACCGGCCGATAACACCTCGCCTGAACCGATGCGCACTTGAAAAATAGACGGACCACCCGAGATCGTCGCGGGAATGGTCATGTAAGTCATGACATCGTGCTCACTGCGGCCGGCGAGCCGGGCGAGGAACGCCCCAGCAGTTTGAATTCCATCCTGTGAATTGCCCGCGAGCCGGATCACCGCGTCCTGAATGCTTTCAGGCCGCAGATCGGCCCGGTCGGTGTTCGGGGCAGTCGTTTGCGCAGCACTATTCGGTCCTTCACTCACGGATTAGAAACGTAACAAATCGAAACACCATTTCCACCGGCAATTCAGTTGGTTCCTTGAATTTCTCTGGCCGCTCAGTAACTGAGACGTATATGAGCGAAAAAGCAGTAGTTGATCCTGTTCGTCAGGAAAAGTTCGTTGGAAAAGTCGTTGAGCAGATGAGCGGCACAATGACGACGCTGCTCGGGGCGATTGGTGATCGATTGGGGCTATTCAAAAATCTGTCGGAGCAGGGGCCAGCAACGTCGACGGAGCTCGCGTCGCGAACAAACCTAAGCGAACGCTATCTGCGGGAATGGCTCGGCGGCATGGCCACTGCTGGTTATCTGAATTACGACGGAGCGACAAAACGCTTCAGTCTTCCAGCGGAACATGCGTCAGTGCTCGCGCAGGAGAACGGCCCGTTTTTTGTCGGCGGCATGTATCAGATGCTGCCTGCGTTCACCGGTGTGTTCGATCACGTCCTGGCCGCGTTTCGTAATGGCGGCGGGGTTTCTCAATCGCAATACAGCGACATGATGTGGGACGGGCTGGAGCGGTTCTCGTCCACATGGTTTGAGAATCTGCTGTTGCAACAATGGATCCCTGCAATGCCTGATGTGAAAGCCCATCTGGAGCGCGGTTGTGACGTGGCTGACGTCGGCTGCGGGCGAGGACGGGGAATTATCAAACTCGCAGAGGCGTTTCCGCGCTCGCGTTATATTGGCTACGATAACTTTGGCCCCACCGTTGCGCGCGCTACTGAGAACGCGCGCAATGCAGGCGTATCAGACCGGGTCCGCTTCGAACAGCACGACGTCGCGAAAGGATTACCCGCGCAATTTGATGTGATCACGACATTCGACGTGGTGCATGACGCCGCGAATCCGCTTCAGTTGTTGCAATCGATTCGTCGGGCGCTTCGGCCCGGAGGAATTTACGTTTGTCTCGATATTAATTGCTCGGATAAGCTCGAGGAGAACGCCAACCCGCTAGGCGCGATGTTTCATGGCGTTAGCGTTTTTTACTGCATGACCACTTCGCTCGCGAACAACGGTGCAGGACTTGGCACGCTCGGCTTTCATGAAGCGAAAGTCCACGAACTTTGCGATAAGGCGGGGTTTGGCAGCGTCAGGCGAGTGCCGCTGGAGAATCCTTTTAATAATCTGTACGAAGCAAAGCCGTAGAAGCGACGAAAGAAGCGTTCACTCCCGCGAAGCTTGCCCTGCGGGCTTCCCGTCTGAGTCGCTAGGGTTCTCCTGCTCCGCTCTGCAAACCCCGAAAGGATTCGGGGCTGACATAGACGCCCTAGGATCAAGTGCGTGGCTGTGCCGGAGCCTTTGTGTCGTCGGTGCCAGGCGCACGATCGAGTCCGCGCCGTTTGAGCAAGGGTTCGATGTAGGGATCGCGGCCGACGAAATTCTTAAACAGGTCGAGCGCGTCCGCGGAGCCGCCGCGCGACAGCAACATGGCGCGAAAGCGGTCGCCATTCTCGCGTTTCAATCCGCCGTGTTGCTTGAACCACTCGACTGTGTCGGCGTCGAGCACCTCGCTCCAGATATACGAGTAATAACCGGCCGAGTACCCGCTGGAGAATGAGTGTGAAAAATAGAAGCTGCGATAGCGCGGCGGCACTGGCGGAAAGTCGACCCCGGCCTTGTGCAATGCTTCCGCTTCGAAGGCAACCGCGTCTTTCGGAATGTCAGATGGATTCAGTTGATGCCACGCCTGGTCGAGTAGCGAGGCCGACAGGTATTCGGTCGTTTTGAATCCCTGATCGAATTTTTCCGCGGCCTTGACCTTGTCGAGCAGCACCTGCGGTATTGGTTCGCCGGTTTTATAATGTTTCGCGTAGTTGCCGAGGACTTCCGGCCACGTGGCCCACATTTCGTTTACCTGCGACGGATACTCGACGAAATCACGCGGCACGCTCGTTCCGCTGAACCGCGGATATTTTACCTTCGAAAACATGCCGTGCAGTGCGTGCCCGAATTCGTGAAACGCGGTTCGTACTTCATCCTGAGTGAGCAGTGTCGGTTCGCCAGGGGGCGGCTTCGGAATGTTGAGGTGATTTGCCACGACCGGCTTCGTCCCGAAGAGATCGTCTTGCGGAACATAAGAATTCATCCAGGCGCCGCCGCGTTTCGATGCTCGCGCGTAGTAATCGCCAATGAAAATCGCCAGCGGTTTACCATCGCGATCAAACACTTCCCAGACGCGCACGTCCGGCTGATACACCGGCAGATCGTGCCGCTCTTTGAACGTGAGCCCATACTCCTTGTTCGCGGCGAAGAAGACGCCGTCGACGATGACGTGATTCAATTCGTAGTACGGGCGCACCTCCGATTCATCGAAGTTGTATTTCGCCTTGCGCACTTTCTCGGAATAAAAATCCCAATCGCACGCCGCGATCTGGAAGGCGCCTTTCTCCTGATCGACAATCTTCTGCTGCTCGGCTGCTTCACCTTTTGCGTTCGCGACTGCGGGGGGCGCGAGGTCGGCGAGCAGTTTGTTCACGGTCGGCACATTGTGCGCCGTTTGGTCTTCGAGCTGATACGCCGCCCAATTATCGTAGCCCAACAACTTCGCTTTCTCCGCGCGAAGCTGGACCGTCCGCAGCACGATATTGCGCGTGTCGAATTCGCCACCTTTGCTATTACGCGCGAGCGATGCCTGCATGATTCGCTCACGTAAAGGTCGATTCTGCAACGAACCTAGCAATGGTTGGCCGGTGGTGTTTTGAAGTTGGATGACGAACTTGCCTTCCTTGTGCTCGGATTTCGCCGAGTTGATCACGCCTTTCATCTGATCGTCCGTAAGACCGGCAAGCTCTTCTTTTTTATCGACGACCACAGAAGAGGCATTTCGCTCCTTCAAAACATTTTGCTCGAAATCGGTCTGCAACCCGGCCAACTCGGCATTGAGCTCTTTCAGCTTTTCCTTGTCGGAATCGGAGAGCTTGGCTCCCGCGCGCACGAAATCCTTGTAATAACGCTCGAGCAAATAAGCCGATTCGGGATCGAGCCCGAGTTTATCGCGCTGTTCATAAAGCGCCCTGACTCGCGCGAACAATTTCGGATTCAAGAAAATCTCGTCACGGTGCGCGGCCAATTTTGGCGCCAGTTCTTTATCGATCTTCTGCCGGGTCGGATTTGTATCGCAGGCGTTGAGGTTCGAAAATGTGCGCTGGGCGCGATCGAGTAATCGGCCGGTGCGCTCGAGCGCGACGATCGTATTGTCGAACGTCGGTTTCTCAGGATTGTTCGCGATCGGCTCGATTTCGGCTAGTTGGTCGCGCATTCCAGCTTCAATGGCAGGGATGAAATGCTCGTCCTTGATCTTATCGAAGGGCGGGTATTGAAACGGCAGGCCGCTTTCGGCTTCGAACGGATTGTCCTTTAGATCGCCGGCGAACACGGCGGTGATTTGCGCAATGTTGAGCAGCGCGCAAGCAAAGAAACAAAGACGCAGTGACATAAGGATAGACTTGTCGTCACGTGACGGCCCGGATGCAAATGTCTGGGGGCGCGGCCCCGCGTTTCTTGAGGTTATGTCGTCGTCGGCAGACCGGCTGCTTTCCAGGCTCTCAAGCCACCGGCCATAGAGCGCACGTTTTTGTAACCCATTTTTTGCAGGGTCTCGGCGGCGAGTGCAGACCGGCCGCCGCCGCCGCAATGACAAATGATCGTCGCGTTTCGGTCAGGAATTTCCTCTTCAATGTCGAACTCGATCGTGCCGCGACCTATGTGAGTCGCGCCGGGAATATGTCCTTGTTCCCATTCGTCTTTCTCGCGGACATCGACAACAATTGCCTCGCCACTGTTTAGTTTCGAAGCGGCATCTTGCGGCGAAATTTCGGTTATATTCTTCTTCGCCTCCGCGATGAGTTTTTGGTAACCACTGTGCTCAGCCATAACTGATTTCTAACCACGAATCGTCACTAATAAACACGAATTCGTATTAATGACGAAATCCGAATGACGAATGATGAATGACGAAACCTAAAGGAGTGGATGATTGTCGCGCTCTGGGTTCTTCGTTCGCGCTTCGTCTTTCGTTTTATTCGTACCCGCTCGTTGGGTGTCGTTGCACTGAATCCACTTCATTGATTCAACATCAGTAACTGATTCCCTTTTTAGCGGCTTGGGCGTGAAGCGTTTCAGTCACCTTTTGATCGAAGGCGTCGCCTTTGCCTTCGGCTGCCAGGCGTTTGTTTTCGGACTGGATATAGGTTTCGCGTTTCTTTGACAGTTCCACGATCTGCTTTTGCAGGTCGGCGCGTTCGTCACGGGCTTTTCCGATCCGTTTTTGCAGTTCGTTGCGATCCAAATTCTGGAACTCGGCTGGGAGTTGCTTCTGATCGATGTCGTCGAGCTTAAGTGTTTTGTCGTTAAGCGCGTCGACTAATTCACCGCGTCCCTGCATAGCCCTGCCAGTCTTGCTGTTGTAGGTGAGTCGATCGGCCATTGCAGAAACCGGAGCACTTTTTGCGGCTACATATTTCGCGTGAACTTCGGCCTGCAATTTACTGTCGCCATACGGAATGAGAGTAGCGCTGATGCGTTCGTTGAGCCGGCTTAGCTCCTTGTCCATCGGTGTCGAAATCACGGCAACGTTGCCGGATTGCGAAATGCCTACGTAGCTGCCTTCCGAGATTTTCGCGATCTCCTGCCAGATGGGTTTGGTCTCGGCCATCTCGCCACACTGAATGGTATTGATGATGAGGTCCTTTTTCACTGCTTCCCGGCAAAGATCTGGATACTTCGGGCTGTTCGGATAATCCATGTGCGGCGGCGCGTCTCCGACCAGAAAGATGATTTTGAGGACTCTCTTGTCGCTGCTCCAGGGCATTTTGTGAATGGCTTCGGCGAGCGCCTCGTTCACACTCTCCGGTGCATCGCCACCACCAGCAGCCTGGAACTCGCGCAGATGCCCGTAAATGGCGTCGATGTCGTCGGTGAGACTGAACGATTTCACCACGTATTCGTCGCCGCGATCTCGATAACCAATGAGCCCCAGCTTTAACTCGGGCGTTGGTTGCGCGCTGATCATTTCATTGGCGATCGACCAGATCTTTTGTTTCGCGCCTTCGATCAAACCGCCCATTGAACCGGTGGTATCGAGAACAAAACAAACCTCAATGCGAGGTTTAGATTGACGTGTTGGCACAGTCGTGGCGGACGAGAGGTGCCAGAAGCTAAGCATTGCTGAGACAGCCAGGATTATCGACAGGAGGCCGATGCTACGAGTGGTTAGTGTTTTCATTGAATTTTTATTCAGCGATTTCATAAACAGTGTCGTCGAGCTTGAGCACGAGGTTTTGACCTAACGCCAGCCACGGGCCGGCTTCGGGATGTTTTGTCAGGAGGTTGAAGTATTCTTCGGAGTTAAACTGGACGCGCTGTCGTCTGGCGGTGTTCTGCGCGTTTGAATCGATCCATTGATTTCCGTTTTGGAAAAATGCGCGCCCGTTCACGAACTTGGACTGTTGCGTGTACTGACTAAGACGCGCGGTTGCCGGGGTTGCGCCAGGAGCCGCAACAGCAAATCCCCGCAATGATTCAGAGGTACCCGATGCGATCGATGCGGGCGCCTGCTGCGCAAACTTGAACGCATTCTGGCTGCGCGCGTTGGCAACGCCGTCCTCGCCATCTTTCTTTTCCTTGAATCCGCTCCAGGCCTTGGCCACTTCTGTCCGTGTTGCCTCATCGGCGCTCATGCTCTGCATCGATCGATCTGCCATCGGCACACGCCGGCGATCTTCATCCTCGACGATTAGATAAGCGGTGTAAGGCGTAACGATCCCGTATTTCCGGGCCAGCTCGGTTGTTTCATCGCGAAGCTCTGCGGTTTCACCGTGCATGCGGATTTCATCGAGAAGAAACCCGACGCGGCGCGTCGCCCAAAGCCGTGGCACATAATCGTCGGTCGTCTTGCGATCATCGAAATGCAGTTTGTAAGTAAAGATCTGTTCGCGGCCGCCGACGTTGCCGGTCAGCTTCGCTTCGACATCGCCGGCGCCGCTGTATCGGCCCGCCATAACCAATTGATCTCCTTTGAACAGGTCCGGCAGGTCCGTCGGATACATTTTCGATGTCCGAACACTACCGCCCAGATCCAACTTCAGATTCGTTAGGGCAGGTTCTTTGATCCGTGTGTAGAAGTTCGAGACTTTGAGCTCGAGATCTTCATTCGCGAGCACGTATTGGCTGAAGGCGCGCGTACCCTCGGCGATTTGATCGAGTAATTGTGTGTTTACATCCGAGCCGATTCCGAACGAAAAAATCCGAACACCGTTCGTTTTTTTGATGTTCGCAAGGATTTCGTCCGGATTACGGGTTCCAACTGTGGGCAGTCCATCGGTTAGGAAAATGATAACAAATGGCCGATCGCTCTTTTCCGCTCGAACCTTGAGAGCGCTTTGCAGCGCATCGGCAATGGCAGTGCCGCCGATTGGCTTGAAGTCGTCGATGAAGCCGTTCGCACGTTTGCGGTGATCGGAGTCGGCTGGTACCAACTCGCGGAAAAGCGGCTCATCCTCGGTCGAGAAGCGGACGATCTCGAAGCGATCGTCGGCGTTGAGATTTTCCACGCAAAATCGCAACGCTTTTTGCGCCTGCTGCAGTTTGGCGCCGGCCATTGAACCGGACGTGTCTACGACGAAAACGACGTCTTTGGCGGCCTGCTTGGTCTCATTGCTGACAGTCGGCGCAGCCAGAAGCAGAAAATAGCCGTCGTCGCTGTCTGGTTTGTAAGTGATTAACCTGAGGCCGACATCACGTGTGTCCGAGCTGTAGACGAGCTGAAAATCTGTGTCCGGCTTTTCCTCTTTGCTTTCATACCCAATGACGGCGCGATTGGGGCCATCGCGCTTAATCTCAACTTTGTGGCTGGGCGAATAAATTGAGGCCAGCGGTTCCGGAGTTTTAAGCTCAATTTTCACGCTCAAATTTTTGATCGGCCGAGCCGAGAATTTTTCAGTGCTGAGCGGGTAGAGATAGGTCACCGTCCCGGCATCGGCGCGAAGCAGTTCCGTGTAGGAAATTTTAATAGGCTTGCGGCTGCGCGGTTCGATCGGAAAGATGCGCACCTTGAAGAGGTCGCGACCGGCGTACTCTAGCAGCGCCGGATCCCGCATTTTTCGAACGATGTCCTCGTAAATGCCACGCGCCTTGTCAGCCGGAAGCAACTCGGCATCGACGCTCTTACCGCCGATTTCCATGCTGAATTTGTCGATGTGCGCCCCTTTCGGTACTGGGAACATGTAAAAGCCTTCCAGCCTTTGGTCGTTAGGGTTGTAGAACTCCTGGTCGATCGATGTGATGGCGACCTGCCCATCAATCTTGACGTTGACCTGGTGACTTGTGACTTCGAGCGGGGCGAACGGGAAATGGATCGGCGGAACGTAGATCGGATGCTCGACGATGATGAAACCATCTCCACGAGATTGGGAAATGCCTCCGAGGAGCAGGACCCCGATCGCTAACACCAATTTTTTGTTCATAGAGCATTAGTCGGGAACTCCGGAAAAATGCTCCCGCCGTACGGAAAGCATTATTTTTGATCAGCAGGCTGGGCGCGACAGTCAGACGTCGATAAGATGCCCCGTCCTCGAGGTGTTGTGATCGATCAGGAGCTTTCCAGAACAGCCGCAGCGTTGCCAATGGCGGATGCAATGGCGTTGGGGTCGGAAGCTCAAATGATTGCCGAATGCCGCACGGGAAATACGACGGCATGGGATTGTTTGTTCGACAAATACTACGCCATGGTCGCCCGTTTCGTGTTTCAGCTCTCAGGTGATTTCAGTCATGAAGATACGGAAGAGATCTGCCAGGAAACGTTTCTATCGGTGGTCAGAAATCTATCCTCGTTTCAAGGGCGAAGCTCATTTCAAACGTGGTTGCTGCGGATCGCGGCGAACAAGGCCATGGATTATCGTGAAAAGACACGAGCCGCGAAACGAGGTGGAAATGTGGTGCACGTTTCGATTGAGACGGGTCAAACCGATGACGAACCGCCGATTGATCCGCCATCTGGAAATCCTGGGCCCGATGCATTATTGCAAATTGCCGAGACTTCTCGCCTTGTAAGGGAAAGTCTCGATCGCCTCGGCGAGCCTTGCCGGGAAATCATCGAACTGCGTTATTATGGCGAATTAAGTTACGATGACATTGCAGCGGAATTGCGCCTTAATCCGAAAACGGTCAGCTCCCGATTAAGTAAATGTCTGGATCGCTTGCTCGTTATCGCGAAGGAAATTTTCCCACCAGATAATCGTTTGCCGTCTAACTTATAGAAGCATGCCATCGGAACCAAAGAAACCCATTGAACAAATGCTCGAGGCGCTGGCAAAAGCGCGCCGCTCGCAGTTTGGCGAGGACCCCAAGATGCCGAATCCGATGCGCGCGCGCCTGCACGAGGAGATCGCGCGAGCGGGAGTGACAAGAGAAGAACACGCCGAGTCCCGACCGTCATGGATAACAATGTTCTGGCCCCGACTGACAGTAGCGGCGGCACTGGCAACCCTATTAGTGCTGGTCCCCGCGATCTGGTGGAACCAATCACACCCGCTCGCGGAGCGGGGCGACGTTGCGGTTCGGGATCGCCCTGCTGCAACAAGCGATGGATTGAAAACAACAATGAGCGCGGAGGATATTCTCGCCAAAGCTCCGGCGGTGAGCGCTACCGAACCGACGGTGAACCTGGCGGACAATAATAAGATCGAACCCGCCGCAGCGCCGTCCGCTGAATCGGAAGCATCAAAGCCGTTAGCTCACATTGCACAAAGCCGCGGTGCGAACGAGTTCCCGAGCCAGGCAGAGAAAGATTTCGCCGACAAGGAAATTGCCAGCGCGAACATCCTGGCGGCACCTGCAGCTGCACCTCCAGTGGGCGCCGATTCAAAGGCTAAATCAGACAGTATCGTGGGAGCCGCTGCACCGGTTGCGCCAGCGTCGTCAACCAGTAGCCTCGCAACAAGGCAGCAATTTTCCCAACAATCCCAGGTTCAATCCTTTCGGAACAATACGCAGGTAAGTCAGGCTGCGAATGTTTTGAACACGTTCCAAGTTCAACAAGAGGGGAGTGAGATTCGCGTTTTTGATGCCGACGGCTCGACGTACACAGGCAAAATCGAGCAACCGGTGAAGAGTGGAGAGCTCGACTCAGGCGTCACCGCGCGGCGCTATGCCGCCAAGCAGACGCCAAGGTACGCCGCCAAATCCGTCTCCGAAAACCGATCGGCTATTCCTCAATCGTACTTCCGCGCGAGTGGATACAACGTCAGTCTGAAAAAGACGCTCGTGTTCGAGGGCAATTACGCCGCGCCGCCCGAGCAACGGCCACCTGTGGAGACATCTAACGACAGAGAGCGAGCGGAGCAAAGCCGGGACCGGGCGCGTATCGTTGGAACGGTACGCGTGAATGGTGAAACTCCGGTAAAGGTGGATGCGATAGCAGAGGTACCTACACCTGCCGCTACGAAAAAGACTCAGAACTGAACAGATTTGTAACCACGCTCACACGAATCAACACGAATGCGCGTGAAGGACGAAATCCGAATGACGAATGACGAATTAGATCTGAATGACGAAACCCGAAGGAGTCAGTGAACGTATCACGCTGAGTTCGTCATCCGGGCGTCCTCATTGTTTCGTCATTCGCCATTCGAACCTCGTCATTCCTGTCATTCATAGCGGAGCGCTTCGATAGGATCGAGCGCGGCGGCTTTTCGCGCCGGATAAAACCCAAAGAAAACGCCAACCGCCGCGCTGAACAAAAAAGCGATCACGATCGAGCTGATTGAAATCAGTGTGGGCCAGTTCGCGTAGATCGAGAGGACCCTCGACGCGGCTATGCCACAGATGATGCCGATCACGCCGCCGACGGAACTGAGCGCCACGGCTTCAATCAGGAATTGTGTGAGAATATCGTTCCCGCGGGCGCCCACAGCCATGCGCACGCCGATCTCGCGCGTCCGTTCGGTAACGCTCACCAGCATGATGTTCATGATGCCGATGCCGCCTACGAGCAGTGACACGCCGGCGATCGCGCCGAGCAGCACGGTCATTACTCGGGACGTTGCCGTGGCGGCTTCGGCGATTTCCTGTTGCGTGCGCACGGTGAAATCGTCGTCGCGACCGGGACGAATGTTGTGTCTTTGTCGAAGCAACGAGATGATCTGTTGCTGTGCAGCTTCGATCTGTCGGGCGTCGCCAATCTGCACGTTGATGTTGCGCAACGTGGTGCCACCGATCACGCGTTTCATCGCGCTGGTGTAAGGCATAACGACGATGTCGTCCTGGTCCACGCCCTGCGGGCTAAGGCCTTTCGGCGTGAGCACGCCAAGAATCGTGAACGGCACGTTTTTAATCCGCAAAATCTGGCCGATGGGATTTTCGTTCCCGTAAACTTGCGTCGCAGTCGTGCGGCCGATCACGCAGACTTTGTTGGCGCTTCGTACATCCTGCGCCGTGAACGGTGCGCCATCAGCCAGTGGCCATTGACGAATATCGAAGTAATCCGCCGATTCTCCATAAATGCGAGTGAACCAATTTTGATTTCCAGCGGCCACCTGCGTCGTCGATACAACTTCTTCGCTTACGCCGATGACGCCTGGCACTTCCCGACGGATTGCTTCAGCGTCCTCAATTTTCAACGTGCCCGCGCCGCCCCAGCCGGTGCGGATCCCGCTCGACGTTGTGCTGCCGGAAAAAATCAGGATCACATTTTCGCCAAGGCTGGCGATCTGTGCTTCCACCTGCGCCTTGGCGCCATTGCCAATTCCCACCATTGCGATCACTGCGCCGACGCCAATGATGATACCGAGCGCCGTCAGCACTGAACGCATTTTGTTTCGGCGCAATGCTCGATAGGCGACGTTAAGTGTGGGTGCGATGCGCATGGATTTCGTGAATCGTTAAATCGGCTCAGCGTCGCGTCCGTTTTGCACGTGTGCTTTCGCATCCGAACGCCGGGTCACGAGGTGATCGTCGCGAATCAGACCATCCCGCATAATAACATTTCGATTCGCGTAAGCGGCAATGTCCTGTTCGTGTGTGACCATGATGATGGTGATGCCGCGCTCGTTCAGTTGCTGGAAAATGGCCATGATCTCAACGCTGGTTCGGCTGTCGAGGTTGCCTGTCGGTTCATCCGCCAACAGCATCTCCGGCTCGTTGATTAACGCACGTGCGATTGCAACGCGCTGTTGCTGACCGCCGGAAAGCTGGCTCGGAAAATGGTCCTCGCGTCCCGCGAGCCCGACGGATGCAAGTACGCGATCTGCCTTTTCGCGGAGTTGCGTGTTTGAGAGGTGCTGTGAGCTATAGATCAGCGGCAGTTCGGCGTTCTCGCGTGCTGATGTGCGCGCCAACAGATTAAAGCTCTGAAACACAAAGCCCAGTTTGCGATTGCGAATCTCTGCGAGCTGATCGCGACTGAGCCCCGAAACGTCTGCATCATCCAGGAAATATTGACCGGAACTCGGTCGATCGAGGCAGCCGAGGATGTTCATGAGCGTCGATTTACCTGAGCCGCTCGCGCCCATTAACGCTACGAATTCGCCTCGTTTAATTTCCAGGGACACGCCGCGGACGGCCGGCACTTCCATTTCCCCGGTGTGATAGACCTTATGCACGTCAACGAGCCTAACGAGTGTGCCGTTGTTCATTTAAAACTTCTGCTCGTACTCGTGCTCTTGCTCATGCTCCTAATGGCAAACATGCAAGGAAAGAAACGAGAGATTCCTGGACCCCGCTCGGAATGACAAAACACATCACGGAAATCTTCTGCCGCCGGAGAATGGATTCGCTGGCGTCGATGCAGGCTGGGATTTCGTCGCCATCTCGGCCGTCACAACCCGGTCGCCCTCCTTCAACCCTTCAACGACTTCCGTCACAACGCCGTCGCTGATCCCGGTCTTAATTTGCGCCGGCTTCGGTGAGCCGCCGGACAAAACGTAAACCGAGCGCTCGCTACTTGTCCGCTCGCGTCCACTCACGCGTCCACCCCGCGACGGCGGCGGTCGCGATCCCATTTCGGCCGCTGGTGCTCCCGCAGGCCGAAAACGCAGCGCGGCATTCTTGATTTGCAATACGTTGTCCTTGCGAGCGGCGATGATTGAAACATTCGCGGTCATTCCCGGTTTCAATTTCAAATCCTGATTGCTCACGCCAATCACTGTGTCGTAGGTGACGACATTCTGCACAGTGATCGGGGCATTCCGCACCTGGACAACTTTGCCGTGGAACGTCTGGTTTGGGAAAGCATCCACGGTGAAATCGACGTCCTGTCCGACTTGTACGACGCCAACATCCGCCTCAGCTACATTCGAATCGATTTGCATCTTTGTGAGATCGTTGGCGATTTGAAAAATCACCGGCGCTTGCAGACTGGCGGCAACAGTCTGGCCAACATCGACGCTGCGGGAAATCACCACGCCATCGATGGGCGAGGTTATCGTGCAGTGGTCCAGGTCCGCTTTCGCTTTGTCCAACGCGCCTTGCTTGATTTTCACGTTCGCCTCGGCTTGGTGGAGAGTGGCCATCGCCTGGTCGACGTCCGCTTGCGCGGAAGTTTTTCTGGCAAAAAGGTCCTGAGTCCGTTTCGCGTTGATCCGAGCTAACTCGAGTGCAGCCTGCGCGTTCGCCAGGTCGCCTTCGGCTTGCGTCACGGTGGCCTGAAACAATGCCGGATCGATCTGCGCCACCACCTGGCCGGCTTTAACCTGCGAATTGAAATCCACGAACAACTTTGAGATGTTCCCGGAAACCTGGCTGCCCACCTGCACGTTGACCACAGGATTGAGCGTGCCTGTGGCGGTGACCGCCTGCGTAATTGGCCCGCGTGTTACGGTTGCAGTCTGATAAGTTGCAGCGCCGCTGGTTCTCAATTGCCGAACAACGAACGCAATCAGCAGGAGGCCGGCGATAACGATGAGCCAGAGTAAAAAACGTTTCATTTAACCGGCGGTTGACGGCTTCAGTAACCCATCTCGTAATGTCATTCTGAGCGGAGCGAAAAATCTCTGGTGATTTCTGCGTCGACTCTCGCACAAAACCAATCGAGATGTTTGAAAGCCTGGCCTCATGCTTCGCATTTCGTTGCAGCGCTTCGTTCAAAATGACAAGTCCAACTATGGACGGAGTCCTAGAAATCAATAACAGGTAACGGTGATGCGCCGCTACATCGAAATCTATTCAATCATGCTGCGCAACTCGCTCATCCGGGAGATGAGCTTCAAGGCGAATTTCCTGTTGTGGATGGTGGTCGAGATTCTTTGGTTCTGCGGGCAAATCGTTTTCTTCAGCATCATTTTTGGGAATGTCGATCGTATCGGCGACTGGACGAAGTGGGAAGTGGTGCTGCTGATCGGCACACATCAAATTATCGCTCAGCTTTTCCAGGCGTTCTTTTTCGTGAACGTCGCAAATATCCCCGAGCTCGTGCGCACGGGAAAACTGGATTCCGTTCTGGTGTTGCCGATCGACAGTCAATTTGCGGTTTCCACGAAACAATTCGGATTCGACAGCATCATTAACGCGCTGCTCGGTGCGCTTGTGGTTTGTGTCTCACTTTCCAAGCTGGGCATGGTGCCGAACCCGTTTTCCGTTTTGCTTTATATTGTCGCGCTTGGCTTCGGAATCGCTGTCCATTACTCCATCATGCTCGGTTTGGCCGCGGTGAGCTTTTGGATCGTTCGCGCACAGGGACTGGTGTATGGCTATTTCAACTTTCTCAATATTGCGCGCTATCCGGATGTCATTTTTCCGTGGCTTTTCCGGCTGATTTTCGGCTGGGTGATTCCAGTGGTGATCATTGCGAATATTCCCGCGCGCCTGCTGATCAAATCATTTGGTCAGCCGTTTCCCTTGATTCTGCACCTAATCATCGCGTCGACGGTTGTGTTCTGGCTATCCCGCGTGTTTTGGAAATTCGCGCTCGCGCATTATTCCAGCGCCAGTTCGTAAGTTGTAGGGTGCGCTGTCTCAGCGCAGTAAAAAGAGTATCCGCTGAGGACAGCGGACGCTACAGCTCGGACGTCAGTGTTGACGAAAGTCACCTCGACCGCGACGCTGCGTTAGTCCCGCACACGCGGGATAAATCTCGGCGATGATCATTGAAGTAAAAGTTCCGTCGGTTGGAGAGTCGATTACCAGTGGAGTCATCTCCGCCTGGCACAAGAAGTCCGGGGATCTCGTGAAAGAAGGTGAACCGCTTTTCGCACTTGAAACAGACAAGGTCTCCACGGATATCGTGGCCGAAAAATCCGGCGTGCTCGAAACGAAAGTGCCCGAGGGCCAGGAAGTGAAGATCGGCGAACTCATTGCCGTGATCGACGACTCGAAAGGATCGCCTGAAGACAAGAAATCTGCGGCAGCGACGAAGAATAGGAAAACGCCTGAGAAAAAAAAGGAGGAAGCCGAGCCGCAAAAGAAAGCGGCAACTGTAGCCGCGGGCGTTGACGGCGGCCGACCGGCTGCAACCAA